>Ga0075431_100006384_pt1 | contig 11704 bp, 9 predicted proteins | sample RhiMetdeltSRZDD5_FD_75297 | JGI IMG/M metagenome (GOLD analysis project Ga0075431, IMG submission 75297) | Populus rhizosphere microbial communities from Tennessee, USA - Rhizosphere MetaG P. deltoides SRZDD5 | ecosystem: Host-associated > Plants > Roots > Rhizosphere > Soil | place: USA... | reverse complement strand
CAAGCAGTTGCTGATGGTGTCGGGCTTCGATCGCTACTTCCAGATCGCTCGCTGCTTCCGCGATGAGGATCTTCGCGCCGACCGCCAGCCCGAGTTCACGCAGATCGACATCGAGGCCTCGTTCGTCACGCGTGAGGACATCATGACGATGAGCGAAGGACTCGTGCGCGCACTCTGGTCCGTGGGCGGGCAGGAGGTCGATGCTCCGTTTCGTCGCATGTCGTACGCCGACGCGATGGAGTATTACGGATGCGATCGTCCGGACCTTCGTTACGCCCTGGCGATCGCGGACTACACTGCGGTGTTCGCGGCCTCCGAGCTCGGGTTCGTTCGCCAGGCAATCGAGAACAGCGGCCGCGTGCGCGGCATCCGGGTTCCGGGCGGAGCAACCCTTTCGAGGAAGCAGACCGACGAGCTCGAGGCGATTGCGAAGTCGGCCGGCGCCGGTGGGCTCATTGTCTTCAAGCGCTCCGCAAGCGGCCTCGAGGGGAAGGGGGCGAAGTTCTTGCCGGACGGTGCCGCCGATGCCCTCGGACTGCACGACGGCGATCTCGGCCTGTTCGTTGCGGCGCCTGATGCGGTGTCATCTCCGGCGCTCGACCGCGTCCGGCAGGATGTGGCGCGGCGGCTCAACCTCCTGGAGGCGGGACGACTCGAGTTCCTGTGGGTGGTCGACTTCCCCATGTTCGAGCGCGATCCGGCAACGGGTGGCGTGACGCCCGTCCATCACCCGTTCACGGCCGTGCATCCCGACGACGGCGAGCTGCTTGCAACCGATCCGGCGAAGGCTCGGGCGCTCGCCTACGATGTCATCCTCAACGGCACAGAGCTCGGAGGAGGCAGCATCCGCATCTCGAATCCGGCGGACCAATCCCGCGTCTTCGCGCTCCTCGGGCTCGATGACGAGACGGCTCGCGCGCGGTTCGGCTTCCTGCTGGAGGGTCTCCGCGCCGGCGCGCCGCCGCACGGTGGCATCGCATTCGGCTTCGATCGTGTCGCCATGCTCATCGCCGGCGCGCCGTCGCTGCGCGACGTGATCGCGTTTCCGAAAACCACCGCGGCACGCGCGCTGTTCGAGGGCGCTCCGACGCCGGTGCCGCCCGAGGACCTCGGCGACCTTCACATCGCGATCGTTGGCGACTGACGGAGCAACGTTGAGCGAAGACCAGACCACACAGCGACTGAACGTGGAAGGCGCCGACCTGCTCACTCTGGCTGGCGTGAACGACGCGAACCTCATCGAGTTGCAGCGACAGACCGGCACGCGCGTCGCGCTTCGTGGCGACACGATGACGCTCACAGGGACTGCGGACGCCGTGGAGCGCGCCACGTCGGTGGCGCAGCGGATGATCGACGCCGCGAAACAGGGCACGGTGCTCGATGCGGACGACGTGCTCCGCATGAGCATGGATGGTTCGCGTGAGGCGCCGGCCAGCGGTGACGTCCGCATCGTGCTACCTGGTATCCGCAGGATCATCCAGCCGAAAACACCGGGGCAGGCAGAGTATCTCGCGCTCATCGCGGAGAACGACATCGTCGTCGGCATCGGCCCGGCCGGTACCGGAAAGACCTATCTCGCGGTGGCAGCGGCCGTCGACGCCCTAACGCGGAAGCGCGTCCGACGGATCATCCTCGCCCGCCCGGCGGTGGAAGCCGGCGAAAGCCTCGGCTTCCTGCCCGGCGACATGCAGGCGAAGGTCGATCCATACCTTCGCCCGCTGTACGACGCGCTCGAGGACATGCTCCCGGTCGAGCGGATGCAGAAGGCACTCGAGACGCGAACGATCGAGATCGCGCCGCTGGCCTACATGCGCGGCCGTACGTTGGCGGACGCGTTCGTCATTCTCGACGAGGCACAGAACGCAACCGCGGCGCAGATGAAGATGTTTCTGACGCGCCTCGGCGTGAACTCGAAGACGGTGATCACCGGCGACAAGACCCAGATCGACCTTCCGAAGCGGGAGGAGTCCGGGTTGATGCAGATCGAGCGCATCCTCACGGGGATCGACGGCATCGGCTTTCATTATCTCACCGACACCGACGTCGTGCGACACCGGCTCGTGCGCGAGATCATTAAAGCCTACGCGGAAGACGGAGGCGATTGAACGCCATGGTGGGGTGGTCACGCGGCACCGCCAACGAAGAGAACCCGCGTGTTCGCGCGTGGCGCTTTCACGGCGTTCGGGCGCTCGCCGCGCTCGTCGTCGCGGCGGTGACGTACCTCGTCTTCCCGGCATCACCCGCAGTCGACTCCCCCGTGCTCGAGGTCGGGTCGGTCGCGCCCGACAACGTGATCGCGCCGTTCGGCTACACCGTGATGAAGTCGACCGAGGAGCTCGCGCGGGAGCAGGCCGACATCGTGCGATCGGTCGAGCCGATCTTCAGCCTCGTGCCCGGAGCACTCGACTCCTCGCGCGCGTTGACGGATCAGTTCGAGGATGGGCTTCGCGGCATCCCCGGCAACGAGGCGCAGCGGACGACGGCTATTCAGGCGCTGGGCGGCAGCCTCGGTGTGCAGCTAACGCAGGCGGAAGCACAATACCTCGCGACGCCGGCGCGTGGTCAGGCGACGATCGACGCCGTGCGGCGTGTCTACGAACGGTGGCTCGCGGGCGGCGTTGCATCGACTGGTGTGCTCGACGCGGTGAGCGGCGCGGTGACGCTTCGCCGTGACAGTGTCGAGCGGTCCGTGCCGGCGGACAGCATCCCGACGTTCGCGATGCTGCTCGTTCGGTCTAGGCTGTTGCATCCGGATCCCCAGTCCCTGGTGGGGGACGCGGTGTTCCGGAAGCTGTTGACCGCATTCTTCCGGCCGACGATTGCCTACGACCGCGTCGCGACCGAACGCGCCCGGCAGGAGTTACGGCGGTCCGTGCCTAACGTGAAGTACACGCTCCGCCAGGGGGAGAAGATCGTCGGGGCGCACGAGGTCGTCGGGCGCGAGGAGCACGAGAAGATGCGCGCGCTCCGCGACGAGCTGGCGAGCCGAGGGGACAGCCGGCGAAGCGTGAGCCGCGTCGTCGGCGCGGTGATGTTCAACACGCTGGTCGTCGCCATCTTCGGGCTCACGCTGCTCCTGTTCCGGCCGCAGTTGTACGCGTCGATGCGCGCGGTCCTGCTGCTCGCTACCGTCTTTCTCATCGTGATCGTGGCCTCCTCGGCCATCGCGCATTTCCCGCCGCGCGTGCACCCGGAGCTCGTGCCGGTCGCGTTCGCCGCGGTCGTTGTGAGCCTTCTGTTCGACCCACGGATCGGGATGGTCGCTGCGATCGTGCTCGCGGTCCTCATCGGTGGGCAGAGCGAGTTCCGGGGCACGAACGCGCTCTTTCTCAACCTGATCGGAGGCACGGCGGCGGCCTTCACGGTACGCATCGTCCGGCATCGCAACCAGACGCATTACGCGATGCTGGCCATCGCCGCCGCCTACCTCGTCGGCGCACTCGCGATCGGCCTGGCACTCGACCTGCCAATGGCCGACATCGCGGCGAGCGCCGTCTGGGGGACGCTGAACGCGGTCGCGTCCGTCTCGATCGCCATGGTCTTGTTACCGGGCGCCGAGCAGTTCGCCGGTGTGGATACGGACTTCCGCCTGCTCGAGTGGTCCGATCTGAATCGGCCACTGCTGCGGCGACTCAGCCTCGAGGCGCCTGGCACGTACGCACACACGATCGCCATCGCGAACCTCGCCGAGAGCGCAAGCAACGCGATCGGCGGCAACGGACTGCTGGCGCGCGTCGGCGCGTTGTACCACGACATCGGGAAGCTGAAGAAGCCGCAGTACTTCGCGGAGAACCAGCCGAAGGGCCGGAACCCGCACGACAAGCTCAAGCCCAACACGAGCGCGGCAATCATTCGCAATCACGTGCTCGAGGGACTGGAGCTCGCGCAGGAGCACAAGCTCCCTCGCGGCGTGCACGCATTCATTCGCGAGCACCACGGCACCGGACCCATTACGTACTTCCTCGAAAAGGCCAAAGAGCGCGACGGCATTCCCGCGAACAGCGCGGAATTCGCATATCCCGGTCCGTCGCCACGGAGCGTCGAGACGGCGATTGTCATGCTGGCCGACGGAGTGGAGGCGGCCGTTCGCGTGCTCAACGACCCCACGCCGCAGAAGATCCGCGAGGTCGTCGACCGAATCGTGCGCCAGCGCATGGACCAGGGGCAGCTCCGCGAAGCGCCGATCACGCTGGCGCAGCTCGAGACCGTGAAGGAGCAGTTTACGCGCGTTCTCTCGGGCATGTACCACTCGCGGATTGACTACCCGGCGGCGAGCGGCGGTATCACGGGGGATTTCGGCGTAGCGCAGGGGCAACAGCCGTCGCCTGAGCCGGCACCGCAGTCGGCGTCGACATCGACATGACGCTCATCGTGGACGTAGCCTCAGACGGCGTCCGTGCACCGGTGTCGCGGACGCGGTTGCGCAACGTCGCGCTCGCAGTGCTCGAGGCCGAACGCGTGCGCGATGCGTTGGTCTCCATCGCGCTCGTCAGCGCGCCGACGATCGCCCGACTGAACCGCAAGCATCTTCAGCACACCGGCGAAACCGACGTCATCTCGTTTGCGCTCGAATCCACCGGCCGCGGTGGGAAGCACACGCCCATCGTCGGTGACATCTACATCGCGCCCTCGGTTGCGCGCGCCAACGCGCGACGCTTCGGTGGCAGCGTCCGTGAGGAGCTGGAGCGGCTCGTCATTCACGGGACGCTGCACGTGCTCGGCTACGACCACCCCGACGGTGCAGCTCGCACGACTTCGCCGATGTGGCGACGTCAGGAGCGGTTGCTCATGGCGAGCCGCCAGGCGCCCGCATCGCACGAGCGCCGCGGCGGCCGGACGTCACCCGCCGGGGAGAGAACGCGAGGGCGGGTTTGAGCACGATCATCGCGGTGCTCATTGCCGTCGTGGCATCGGCGTTCGCAGCCGCGTTCGCCGCTGCCGATGGGGCCGTCCTCGCGCTCAGCCCGGCGGATGCCCGTCTCGGTCCCTCGCTGCGGGCGTTAGGCGACCGCCGCGAGCGAGCCCACCGGGCGCTAGCGTTCGCACGGATTCTCGCGCATCTCACGGCCGGCTGCGCGATCGCGTCCGCGTTTCGCTTTTCGACACGCTCGCTGCCGCAAGCGCTCACCATCGCTGTCCCTGTCGCGCTCGTCGCGGTCCTGTTGTCGGAGAGCGTGGCGCGGAGCGTCGGGGACGCGCTCGGTCCGCGCGTCGCGGAACGCCTTGCACCGCTGATCCGGCTCGTCGAGCGCGTGCTGTCGCCCGTCGTCGTCGTCGGCGCCTGGCTGGACCATGTGCTGGAGTCGCTCATTCCGCCGACGCACGTCGAGGAAGACAGGGAGGCGACCGCCGAGCAGTTCCGCCAGATCGTGGCAGCGGAGGCAGACGTCACCGGCGCCGAAGAGACCATTCTGCACGGCGTCTTTTCGCTGGGCGATACCGCGGTGCACGAGATCATGGTGCCGCGCGTGAACGTCGTCGGCATCGAGCGGACGACACCATGGTCCGACGTGCTCGCCCGCGTCCGGAGCTCCGAGCACGCGCGCTTTCCCGTCTTTGAGGAGACGCTCGACGACATCGCCGGTATCCTCTACGCGAAGGACTTGCTGCCCGCGGCAATCGCTGACGAAGAGCCGCCCGGCGGCTGGGTGGCGATGGTGCGCCCCGCGGTGTTCATCCCCGGCGCGAAGATGATCGACCAGCAGCTCCGCGATTTCCAGGCAAACCGCACGCATATCGCCGTTGTCGTCGACGAGTTCGGGGGGACGGCCGGGATCGTCACCATCGAGGACATCCTCGAAGAGATCGTCGGCGAGATTCGAGACGAGTACGACGTCGAAGAGGCGTCGGTGGAGCAGGAAGAAGGCCGGCGCTTCTGGGTGCCCGGACGGCTCACGGTGGGTGAGCTCTCGGACCTGGTCGGTCACGATTTTCACCGCGAGGGGGTGACGACCGTGGGCGGCCTCGTGTACGAGCTTCTCGGTCGCGTGCCGCAGGCTGGTGAGACGTTCACGCTCGACGGGTTCCGCGTCGTCATCGAGCGTGTCGTCAAGCGACGCGTCGAGCGCGTCTACTTCGAGCGCAGCGAGCAGCTGAGCGAGCGCCTCACGTGATCGTTTCCGCTCCGCTCCTCATCTGCCTCATTGTCGTCGCGTGCCTAACGGGCGCCGCGACGGCGGTCCGGTCCGTGAGTCGCATCTGGCTGCGGCATTGGGCGGAGCAGCGGCTGCGCGGCGCGGCGAGCGCGGAGCTCTACCTCGAGCGCCCGCAGCGCCTCCTGCTCGCGGCGGCCACGGGTATCGCGGTCACCGTGTACGTTGCGGGTGCGCTCATCGCCGCCGTCGATGCGAGCAGCCTGGGCATCGTCGCGCGACGCCTCGTCATCTTCGCGCTGGCCGTGCTCGTGTTCGGCCAGCTGATGCCTCGGGCGGTGGCGCGGCGGTGGCCGACGGCCGTGGTGCCGGTCCTCCTGCCAGTGCTGCGCGGTGTCGAAATCGTGCTGTCGCCGTTCGTGACGATCGCGAAGCGACTCACGCAATCGCTCGGCCCGCGACCGGCCGGCCCTGCGGAGACCGACCGCGACGAGCTCGAGGATCTCCTGCGTGAGGGCGCACTGGAGGGCGTCGGCGTGCAGACCGAGATCGCGATCATCAGCGGCGTCGTCCAGTTCGCGCACAAGACACTCGGCGAAATCATGACGCCGCGCTCGGAAGTGTTCGCGATCGAGGAGTCGGTCCGTGGCCCGGAGCTCGCGCTGCGCATCGCGCAGTCGCGGTACAGCCGTGTGCCCATCTACCGAGGAACGCTCGACAACGTGATCGGCATGGTGCACGCGTTCGATGTGTTGAAGGATGCGGACGCAATCCCCATGCGGCTTCGGCCGGTGGCTGAAGCGCCGGTGACCGCGCCGGCCAACGATTTCCTCTTCGAGATGCTGCGTGGGCGGCGTCACCTCGCCGTGGTCCGTGACGCGGCGGGGCGCCTTGCAGGCATCGTCACGCTCGAGGATCTTCTCGAGGAGCTCGTGGGCGACATTCGCGACGAGCACGATGAACCGAGCGCGCCACCAGACGGTCGTCCGGGGAGCGCGACGCCAACGGTGCCCGCCACGGGGAACCTGCGGCAGGCGGGAGGCACCATTGAAGGCGCCGGTCGATGACCGCGCCGCCCGCGGAGCGGTTCCTGGCAGACTTCGACGCCCGCAAGCCGGCAGCGCTCGCGCGCGCCATCAGCATCGTCGAGAATCAGCGCGAGGGGTTCGACGCGCTGCTCGGCGCGCTCCACCCACGCATCGGTCATGCGCGGCGCATCGGCATCACCGGCCCACCCGGAGCGGGCAAGAGCACGGTGACGATGCGCCTTACCGCCGCGTATCGCGAGGCGGGACTCACTGTCGGCATCGTCGCCGTCGATCCGACGTCCCCATTTACCGGCGGCGCGCTGCTGGGCGACCGGATTCGCATGGAGAGTGTAGCGCTCGACCCGGGCGTCTACATCCGATCGCTGGCAACGCGCGGGTCGCTCGGAGGACTCTCGTCAGCGACGCGCGCCGTGGCCGATGTGCTCGACGCTTACGGCTTCGATCGCATCCTCATGGAGACCGTCGGGGTCGGGCAGAGTGAGCTCGACATCGCGCGGGCGGCGGATTCGTCGGTGGTCGTGCTCGTGCCCGAGTCGGGCGACTCGATTCAGACGCTCAAGGCCGGGCTCATGGAGATCGCCGACATCTTCGTGGTCAACAAGGCGGACCGTCCCGGCGCGGACCGCATCCGGATGGACATCGAGCTCATGCTCGGCATGCGGGCCGGCGAAGCGCTCCGAAACGTGCCCGCGCATCACGGCGTCGATCTCAAGGTGATGAATCCGGCACGGATGGCTCGCGAGGCCGCTGCGTCGGAACAGAAGGACTCGTGGACGCCCCCGGTGGTTCGCACGGTTGCATCCAAGGGAGAAGGGATCGCGGACCTCATCACGGCTGTCGACCGGCACTTCCGTTATCTTGAGACGAGCGGTGAGTTGCGTCGCCGGCGACGACAGCGCCTACGGGAGCAAGTGGTGACGGTGACCGAGCACAAGCTCAGGCACCGACTCTGGCGCGACGAGGCGACGAACAAGTTTCTGGACTCGGCGCTCCCCGCGCTCGAATCGGGGTCTGCGACCCCGTTCACCGTCGCTGACGAGCTGCTGACTCGCAGTGGAAACCTTCTGACGCGGACCTGATATGACGTCGACGCGAGACCTCGCGGGCACAGCGAACGCCGACCGCGACGAGACGATTCGCCGCCAGGCGGCCGAGCTCGAGCGGCTTCAGGCGGAGGTAGCCGCCTGGCGCAAGCGCTTCGAGAAAGGTGAGAAGCGCGACATCGCGTTCACGAACAGCGAGGGCGAAGTCGACCCGCTCTTCACGGCGCTCGACGTCCTCGATGGCGGCGTACCGGATGAATCGCTGCCGGGTGCGTACCCGTTCACGCGCGGTATCCACCCGACGGGGTACCGGGGCAGGCTGTGGACGAAACGGCAGTTCGCCGGATTCGGGAGCGCCACCGACACGAACGCGCGATTCAAGTTCCTGCTCGAACATGGCCAGACCGGCCTCTCGACAGCCTTCGACTTCCCGACGCTCATGGGCTACGACTCGGATCATCCGCGGTCCGAGGGCGAGGTGGGGAAGACCGGCGTCGCCGTGTCGAGCCTCGCCGACATGGAGACTCTGTTCGACGGCATTCCGCTCGATCAGGTCTCGACGTCGATGACGATCAATGGGCCGGCCGTCATCCTGTTCTGCTTCTACGTCGCGGCGGCGGAACGGCAAGGGGTGGCGAGCACGAAGCTTCGTGGCACCGTGCAGAACGACATCCTGAAGGAGTACATGGCGCAGCATGCCTGGTGCTTCCCGATCGAGCCGGCGCTCCGCCTCATCGTCGATCTGTTCCAGTGGGGCGCGACCCACGCGCCACTCTGGAATACAGTGTCGATCTCGGGATATCACATCCGAGAGGCCGGCGCGACCGCGGCCCAGGAGCTCGCGTTCACGCTCGCGGATGGCTTCACGTACGTCGAGCGCGGGATCGCCCGCGGGCTCGACGTGGACGCGTTCGCGCCACGACTGTCGTTCTTCTTCGACATCCATAACGATTTCTTCGAGGAGATCGCGAAGCTCCGCGCGGCGCGCCGCATCTGGGCGCGGCACATGCGCGATCGGTACGGCGCGAAGGATCCGCGGTCGTGGATGCTGCGCTTCCACTCGCAGACGGCCGGGGTGACGCTCACGGCGCAACAGCCGATGAACAACATCGTCCGCGTCGCGTATCAGGCGATGGCCGCGGTGCTCGGCGGGACGCAGTCGCTGCACACGAACTCCATGGACGAGACCCTCGCGCTGCCAACCGAGGAAGCGGTGCAGGTCGCGCTACGGACGCAGCAGGTGCTCGCCTACGAGACCGGCGTGCCTAACGTGATCGACCCGCTCGGCGGCTCGTACTACGTGGAGGCGATGACGAATCGGCTCGAGCAGGAAGCGGAGGAGATCTTCAGTCAGATCGAGGACATCGGTGGGGTCGTGGCCGGACTGGAGCAGGGGTGGTTCCAGCGGAAGATCGCCGAGTCGGCCGCACGCCAGCAGTGGGAGATCGAACAACACCGCCGATTCGTCGTCGGCGTGAACGAGTTCGTGACGGATGAGCCGGAGCTGACGATCCCGACGCTTCGCGTCGGCGAGGACGTGGATGCGCTCCAGCGCCAGCGGCTCGCCACGCTGCGCGCCACGCGAGACAACGCGCTCGTGAAGCAACGCCTCGCCGACCTGACCGCCGCGGCGGCAACGGACGCGAACCTCATCCCGTACATCCTCGACTGCGCGCGAGCGTACTGCACGTTGTACGAGATCCGCGCGGCGATGGAGGCGGTGTTCGGGGCTTACAGAGAGCCGGTGTTCTTCTGAGCCGGAAGAGAACGGGAACGGGGAACCGGGAACCGGGAACCGGCGCTGCGAGCAACTTGCGGCGCGAAGCCCTTGTTCCCGCTTCCCCCCGCCCGCCTTCGGCGGACACCCGCCCGGTTCCCGATGATTGGTGGTCGCGGTACTTCGACTCCCAGTATCTCCTCGAATACGAACCGATCTTCGACCTCGCGCAGGACCGTCGCGAGGTCGCTCGGCTTGTTGAGCTGTTAGGGCTCCCCACGGGCGCGCGAGTCCTCGATGTCCCCTGCGGCCAGGGACGCCACGCGCACCTGCTCGCCGAGGCCGGTTTCGACGTCGACGGGTTCGACCTCTCGGCGGAGTTGCTTGCCATCGCCAGGCGTCGGGGGATTGGGCAAACGCTGCGGTACACACGTGGCGATATGCGACGCCTTCCCGCGCGATGGTCTGGGCGGTTCGATGCGGTCGTGAACCTCTTCACTTCATTCGGGTTCTTCCTGTACCCCACCGACGACGCGCGCGTCGTTGCCGAGTGGGCGCGCGTACTCAGGCCCGGCGGTCGGCTCGTCTGGCACGGCGGGAATCGCGACGGCGTCATGCGACGCTTTCTCGCCCGCGACTGGTGGGTGACATCCAACGGCACGATGGTCGGCCACGAACGTTCGTTCGACGCGCTGTCCGGCGTTCTCACGGTTCGCTCGACGTGGCGCGGCAAACGCCTCGCCGGAGAGCGGGAACATCGGATCCGTCTCTATGCGGCGTCGCACCTCGCCGAGCTGTTTGCGAGGCATGGGCTCGTGGTGGAAGCAGCGTTCGATGGCTGGACCCGGCGTCCACTCACGCGCCGGAGCGGCGAGATGCTTTTGGTGGCCCGGAAGGACGAATAGCTTTCGCGCGGCGGTGCAGCGGCGCGCGCCGCGGCAGCCATCAGCCATCAGCCATCAGCTGACTACGTAGTACGAACTGCGCAGCCCCGTAAGCAGTAAGCAGTGACGTCAGTACTCAGTACTCAGTACTCAGTACTCAGTTTGCCGCCCCGATTGAATGAAATGAGTGTGCGCCCGATTCGAGTCTTGATTGCGAAGCCCGGTCTGGACGGTCACGACCGCGGTGCGAAGGTTGTTGCCGCGGCGCTCCGCGACGCCGGCATGGAAGTCATCTACACGGGTCTGCACCAGACTCCCGAGATGATCGCCAACGCCGCGGTGCAGGAGGACGTCGATGTGATCGGGCTCTCGATCCTCAGCGGCGCGCACATGACGCTCTTCCCGCGCGTGTTGGATCTGCTGCGCGAAGCTGGGCGTGACGACATGCTCGTCACCGGCGGAGGCATCATCCCGAAGGAGGACATGGAAGAGCTCCAGCGCCGCGGTACCGGACGGCTGTTCGGCCCCGGCACGTCGACCGCCGACCTCGTGCACTACATTCGTGGCTGGTTCGCGGAGCGGGAGGGCGCCGCATCGGGACCGAGCGACCGGTGACGCCACGACTCAGAGAGCTCAGCGAGGAAGTTCGGCAACTCGAGGCGGCGCTGCGCGAAGGCGGAGGCGCCGAGCGGATCGCAAAGCAGCACAAGCAAGGGAAGCTGACGGCCCGCGAGCGGATCGCGAAGCTGGCGGACCCCGATTCCCGCTTCCTCGAGATCGGGCTCCTCGTCGCTCACGACCAGTACGACGCTCAGGCGCCCGCGGCGGGTGTCGTCACGGGCATCGCCATCGTGCAGGGCCGTGAGGTGGTGGTCGTGGCGAACGATGCGACCGTGAAGGCCGGATCGTGGTGGCCGGA
>Ga0075431_100006382_pt1 | contig 11704 bp, 8 predicted proteins | sample RhiMetdeltSRZDD5_FD_75297 | JGI IMG/M metagenome (GOLD analysis project Ga0075431, IMG submission 75297) | Populus rhizosphere microbial communities from Tennessee, USA - Rhizosphere MetaG P. deltoides SRZDD5 | ecosystem: Host-associated > Plants > Roots > Rhizosphere > Soil | place: USA... | reverse complement strand
AAGGTCATCACCCCCTGCGCCCCCAGGACAGCGCGCTGCTGAACCAGTCCTTCCTCGGGTTGCTGGACTGGGCGATGCGACCCGGGCGCACCTGATGAGCCGCACCGAGCCCGAGCTGTGGTCGGCGCTGGGGCAGGCCGACCAGATGGAGTTCGGCGAGGCGCAGCAGGCGCTGCTCGAGACCGTCGTCCGGCACGCGGACGCCGGCGGGTTCCCCCGTCTGGCCTTCACGGCACGGCGCCACCTGGCGAACGCCTACTCCGTCGATCGTCAGTGGGACAAGGCGTTCCCGCTCTTCTCCCGGTGCCTGAGCGACTACGACCAGCGACCGTGGGAGTTCGGGCCGGAGGAGGACTACACCCTCCGCCGCTGGTACACCACCATCGCCCAGTCGATGGCCGAGTTCCCCGAGATCTCGCTGTCCCAGGTCTTCGGCGCCTTCGACGACATGGAGGGCCGGTTCAGGGCCGGCGGCCACAACCTGCGCGAGGTGCACGGCGCCCGGCGGTGGGTCGCCCAGCTCGTCGGCGACTGGGACGAGGAGGAGCGGTGCTACCAGCAGTGGACCGCGGCTGGCGGTGCCGATCCACGCTCCGTGTGGGACTTCGAGGCCGAGGTGGAGCGGCTGGTCATGCGGGGCGACGAGGCCTCCCTCGTCCGGGCGCGTGAGCTCGCCGCTCCCGTGCTCGCCGGCCAGGTGAGCTTCGACGAGCCACCGGCGCCGATCCAGTGCCTGATGCTGCTACCCCTGCTTCGGGTGGGGGCACTCGCCGAGGCGGCCCAGGCCTACCGGCGCTCGATGCGGGCCATGGCCTACGACGTCTACCGCTACGAGTACAGCGGGATGCAGATCGAGTTCTGCGCGCTGACCGGCAACGAGGACGCCGGGCTGTCGGACCTCAAGCCGCGCCTGCACGGGTTCCCCACCTTGAACCGGCCGAACGGGAAGATGGAGTTCGCAGCCTCGGTGGCCGTCCTCCTGCGACGGATGGTCGAGGCCGGAAGAGGCGGGGAGCTGGTCGGCTGCGCCTGTGGCCAGGAGCCGCCCCGGCCGGTCGCGGCGCTGAAGGAGGAGATGACCCGCATCGCGCTCGATCTCGCCGCCCGGTTCGACGCGCGCAACGGCACACCGTCCCAGGGCGACCGCGTCAGGTCCCGGCTCGGTGCCCAGCCGGTCATCGACTACCTGGCCCTGGCGCCGACCAGCCGCAAGCCCGCCCGCGTGGCCATCCGGACCGGACTGGCGCCCGAGCAGGCTGTCGACGCCGCCGAGTGGCACCTCTGCGGCTACGAGGGCGACGTCTCCCGCGAGTACCTCGCCACCATCGCCGACCCCCCGCCGCCGCACCTGGCCGCCCGCATCGCCGAACTACGAGCCATCCTCGACTGGAACGCGGGCAGCGAAGCACCGCTGCGCTGGGCGGCCGACGCGCATCGGAACGCCGGCGACCATCGCCGGCACCTGCTGTGCCTGTGCTGGCTCGGGCGCTGGCTCGCCGAGAACCAGCGCGCCGACGAAGGCCTGGGCCTGGTGAGCTGGGCCGTCGGCGAACTGCATCGGACCGGCGACCCCTGGGGCATCGCCTATGGCGAGCTGCGCCTGGCTCAGGTGCTGGTGATCCTCCGGCAGCCGGGCGCCTACCCGGCGATCGAGCGCGCGGGGCAGTTCGCCGTGGCCAGCGGTGATCCTCTGGCCGTCGGCGTGATCGCGGACCTCGAGGCCTACTGGCGCGACGGCGACGGCGCCCCTCCCGACCACGTGATCCGTCTCGCGACCACGGCCAAGGACGCCTTGGTCGCGGCGGGCGCGTTCGGCAAGACGTCCAGCGCGTTCGAGCGGCTCAAGTCGGCCTACGGGAGAGCCGGTACCCCGGCCGCCTTCGCCGCGCTGGTGAACGCGCAGCTCGCGAACCTGCCCCCGAGCACCCCACCCCAGGTCGTCGCCTACCTGCGCTACGAGCGTGGACGGGCGCTGCTGGCAGCGGGTCGCGGGGCGGATGCCGTCCCTGATCTGACCGCAGCCGTGGCCGACGACAGCTCACGGGGCGAGGACCGCGCCGAGCAGTGGTACCACCTCGCCGTCGCCTGCCACGGGTGCGGCCGCTACGAGGACGCGGTCGACGCGGCCGCCATGTGCGCCGGGTGGCTCGGCAACCTCCGCCGGCAGGGGCAGCTCGAGGATCCAGGCATGGCCGACCGCGCCCGCCTGATCCTGGCCCAGAGCCACGAACGACTCGGTGAGGCCGAAGCCGCGCTCGAGCACTACACCCGCCTGGTCGACGAGGCCCGGGAGCTCGGCAACCAGGCGGTGGTGGCGCAGGGCGCGGCCGCGCTCGGCGAGCTGCTCGCCCGGCTCGGCCGCGACGGCGAGGCCGGCCGGTGGCTGCGGGAGGCCGCCGAGGCGCAGGCCGACGCCGCCAGGCGCTAGGCCCGGCCCGAGCCACCCGGGCCGGGGGCCGCCCACCCGCGGCTCGTCTCCGCACAGGGCCCGCCGCCCCGCGGCTCGTCTCCGCACAGGGGCCCGCCGCCCCGAAATTTCGGCAGAAAGTGCCCGAAACCGGCCGTTTCTGCCGAAATTTCGCCCCCGGGAGGTCGCCACGGCGGTGGCCCTCGGCTCGGGGCAGCGCGTCGCCTGCCCCGTCTGGCCGCCGGCCGGTCCGGGTAGGCGCGGGCAGCATGGGCCAGGAGCACGAGAGATGAGCGACCTGCTCGCCAACCGCCGGCGGCAGGCGCGCCCGCGCGGCGCTGTCCGCCGGACCGAGCGCCGGATGAAGGACAGCCGGTGGGTCGAGTGGGCCGGCCGCATCGGTCACGTCGCCAAGGGGGTCAGCTACGGGCTGATCGCCGTGCTCGCCCTCCAGGTGGCCTTCGGCGACCGGCGCCAGCCCCGGGACCGCGAGGGTGTCCTGCGGGAGCTGACCGGCAGCTCGTTCGGCACCGCCGTGCTGATCGTCCTGGCGCTCGGCTTCTTCGCCTACGCCCTCTGGCAGTTCGCGTGCCTGGTGCTCGACCGCACCGACGAGGGGAGCGGTCCCAAGGGCCTGGCCAAGCGGGCCCGCCACGGCGGCGTCGGCGTCCTCTACGCGGCCTCGGCCGTCGTCGCGGTGTCGCTGGCCCTGGGCAGCGACACGGGGAGCGGCGGCAACGAGAAGGCCGAGACAGCCCTGGTGTTCGACTGGCCCTTCGGCCGGTGGATCGTGGCCGGCGTCGGTCTGGGTCTGGTGGCCTTCGGGTTCCACAACCTGTACGAGGCCACGACCGAGAAGTTCCGCCGGGACCTGCGGGAGGGCGAGATGGGACGGGCCCTGCACAGCTGGTCCGTCCGGATGGGGGTGTTCGGCCATGTTGCCCGCGGTGTGGTGTTCGCCCTGGCCGGCGTCTTCCTCACCAAGGCCGCGATCGACTACGACCCCGACGAAGCCGTCGGCATCGACGGGGCCCTGGCCAAGCTGGCCGCACACACCTACGGGACGTGGCTGCTCAGCGCGGTCGCGTTCGGTCTCCTGGCCTACGCGCTGTTCTGCCTGGTCCAGGCCCGCTACCGCGACGTCTGAGCAGCCTGCGACCCCCGGCGACCCACCCCGACCGAAACCTCGGCAGAAGGTGCCGGAAACCGGCCGTTTCTGCCGAAATTTCGCCAGGGGGCCCGGGGGTCCAGGGGTCGCAGGGGGTCGGGGTCCCCGAGGGGGACGACGTCAGTCGCAGTGCGAGACGACGAAGGCGCCGTCGAGGGTGTAGTTGATGTAGCCGCCCGTACCGCCCCGCTCAGGGTTGGAGGCGTAGATCGACACCAGCACCCGGTGCTGGTCGTCGAAGGTGGTGTCACGCTGGACGATGATGTGGGTGATCTCGAACCCGTCGCCCGTGCACCGGCTGAGGGTGTCCTGCGCCAGGCCCGGGATGACCGAGGGGTCGACCTCGGACAGGTCGAACAGGTGGGCCTGGAACTCCTCGGCGTCGATGTCCATCATCATGCCGGGCTCGGGGCCGCTCAGGCCGGGGCCGTCACGCCACTCGTAGTTGTCGACGTAGTCCGGTTGGCCGGGGACCTCGACGTCGAGGCTCGCGAAGTCGGTGTACAGCACGAGCTCCCGGACCCGCGGGACAGCGGACTCGTAGGTGATGGTTGCAAAGGCCTCGAAGGCCGGCGCCGGGTCGGTCTGCAGCAGGTCGACGCCGGTGGGGGAGGCCGGCGCCGACCCTTCCCCGGCTCCTGCGACCGACGTCGACACCTGCCCGGTCGGCGCGGCCAGCGTGGTGTTCGACGTGCTGCCGTTCGGGGGGTTGTTCTGCTGGTTGACGGTCGTGTAGATGACCAGCGCGAGGACGACGATCGGCGATAGGGCCGCGATCAGGTAGTACAGCCGGAAGCCCCCGCGCCCGGCCGGATCGAGCACCGGCGGCGGATACGACGGCAGCGGCTGGGGACCGACCGGACGGTCCTGCGGCGTCGGGCCACGGGCGCCGTTGGACGGGAGCCCGCCAGCGGTGGGGTACACCGGAGGCCCGCCGGGTCGGCCCGGTGCCCACGCTCCGGGCGCCGGCGCGGTGCCGGTGCCGGTGGTCGATCCCATCGCCATCGGCGACGGCGCCGACCCTGCCGGGGTCGACCAGGTGGCCACCGGCGTCCCGGGGGTCGTGGTCGGCGTCGTCCCGAGCGCGGCCGGCGCGGCGGGCGCAGCCAGCCCTGACGCGGGTGGCGCCGACCGGGCGGACCGGGCGTGGTGCACCGCAGCATCGATGGCTGCGCCCAACGCCACCGGGTGCTTGGGGTGGGCGTCGACCGCGACGGGACGCTGGAGGCCCGCCGAGACCAGTCGGGCCACCAGCGGGATGCGGGACGACCCGCCGACCAGCAGCACCGCGTGGAGATCGGCCGGCCGGAGGCCGGCGGAGGTGACGACCCGGTCCAGCGCATCCACCGTGGCGGCCAGCAGCGGCGCCACCCTCTCCTCCAGCTCCGTGCGGCGCAGCAGCACCTGGTGGTGCAGGCCGGGCAGCCAGACGGGGATGGTCACCGACGTCTCGGACGAGAGCGCCTCCTTGGCCTCGACGCACGCCTCGCGCAGCTGCGCCATCGCGATCACCGTCGCCGGGTCGTCGGATTCCGGCTCGGGATCCTGATCCCGGCCGGGCGGCGAATGGTCCAGGGCCCGCAGGACGTGGGCCAGGACCGCCTGGTCGATGTCGATGCCGCCCAGCCGGTCGATGCCCTCCGTGCGGCCGAGGGTCTCGAACCGCCCGTCGTCCGTCCGGCGCAGGACCGCCGCGTCGAAGGTCCCGCCGCCCAGGTCGTACACGGCGACGGTCTGCCCCGGGGCGAGCCGCTGCGCCTGCGCGTACCACGTGGCGGCGGCGATCGGCTCGGCCAGCGTCCGGGACCGGGGGAGGTCCGCCAGCCGCAACGCCTCGCGCAGGACGTCCTGCTTGAACGCACCCCAGTTGGCCGGGTGGGTGACGGTGACGGCCGCGGGCGGCTCGCCCTCGGTCTCGGCGACGGTGCTCACGACCCACTCGAGCATCTCGGCCAGGCACCGGTCCACGGCGATGGGGCTGCCCCCGAGGAGGAGCGGGGTCGAGTCGCCCACCCGCCGCTTGAACTCCCGGGCCACCCGGTCGGGCTGCGTCGCCGCCCGCCGCTCGGCGGCCTCGCCGACCAGGAAGTTGCCCTCCTCGGTGAGGAACACCACCGTCGGCACGGACGTCGCCCGGTAGCCGAGCGCGACGACCTCGGCCCGCCCCTCCCGAGCCAGCGCGGCAGCCGTGTAGGTCGTGCCGAGGTCGATCCCCAGCGCGTAGGTCAACAGGCCCCCGTCATCTCAGCGACTGTCGTCGCGACTCCCAGCCAGAGCGGAGACCGTACCGCCCCTCGCCAGCCTTGTCGGCCGGACGCCGCGGGGACAGCCCGGATCGCGCACCGCTACGGTGCCCGGGTGCCGACTCCCGAGCGCCTCGACACCGGTCACCACGACGTCCGGTGCTCCTTCTGTGGCCGCCACAACGAGCAGGTGCACATGGTGGCCCGCGAGGACCTGCGGATCTGCCAGGTCTGCGTCGCCCGGTGCGCCGAGATCATCGACGCCGACATCGGCGTCGAGTCCCCGCCCGGCGGATGGACGGGGCGCTGGCCGCTCAAGCCGCCGCCGACCTAGGGACATGACGGGCTCCTCCCGGACGCGCTTCCACTGGTAGCCCACCGTTCGGCGCCGGCCCCACCGCCGGATGGGGGACGGTAGGGCCGTTCCCCCCGGCCCGGTTGGGCGCGGGCCGTCGGGGTACGCACCAAGGATGAAGGTCCTGCGAGAAGTCGCGGTCGTGACCGGCGCGTCGGCCGGCGTCGGGCGGGCCGTCGCCACCGCCTTGGGAGCTCGGGGGATGGCGGTGGCGCTGCTGGCGCGGGGCGAGGCCGGGCTGGAGGGTGCCGTCGAGGACGTGACGGCCGCGGGCGGCCGGCCCCTGGCGATCCCGGTGGACATGGCCGACGCCGGAGCCGTCGAGGCTGCAGCCCAGCGCACCGAGGACGAGCTCGGGCCGATCGACCTGTGGATCAACAACGCCATGACCACGGTGTTCGCGCCGAGCTGGGAGGTGGGAGCGGCCGAGTTCCGGCGCGCCACCGAGGTCACCTACCTCGGCCAGGTCTACGGCACGCTGGCGGCGCTGCAGCACATGCGGCCCCGCGACCACGGCTCGATCGTGAACGTGGGCTCGGCCCTGGCGTTCCGGGCCATCCCGCTGCAGGCGCCGTACTGCGCCGCCAAGTTCGCCTGCCGGGGCTTCACCGAGGCCGTGCGGACCGAGCTGCTCCACGACAAGAGCCGGGTGCGGATCTCGATGGTGCACCTGCCGGCGGTCAACACGCCCCAGTTCGGCTGGTGCGTCAACCGCCTGCCGAAGCATGCCCGGCCCGTCCCGCCGGTCTACGCCCCCGAGGTGGCGGCCCGCCGCATCGTCGCCGTGGGCCTGCGGCCGCGGCGCCAACGGATCCTCGGCGCCTTCAACCGCTTCATCCTCCTCGCCAACAAGATCGCGCCGGGGATCATCGACCACTACGTGGCCCGGACCGCCGTGGACTCCCAGCAGGCCGAGTGGGCCAGCGATCCCGACCGGCCCGCCAACCTGTGGGATCCGGTGGACGGGAAGGACGGCTCCGACCAGGGCGCCAGGGGAGCCTTCGACGACCTGGAGGGTGGCATGCTCCAGCGGCAGGCCTTGCTCGGTCTCCCGCAGCAGTTCGTGACGGTCCTACGGTCCACCGCGGATCGCGTCGGCGAGGTCCGCGAGACCCGGGCCCGGGCCCGGCCCCGCGGTTCGACCTGGACGGACGGGGAAGATCTCTGATCGTGGGACCGTCCGACGACGACACCAACTCCGCCGAGCCCGCCGAGCCCGAGGAGCAGCCGGCCACCGGCCGGCAGCGCTCCCAGTCCAAGGAAGAGCGTGCCGAGCAGCTGGCTCACGAGGTCGGCCGGGACAACCCGGACCGCACCACGCGGCGCGAGGCCATCGAGCAGGCGCTGGAGGCCGAGGGGCTGTCGGAGGAGGGCGAGGAGCTCGGCCAGCACAACGAGTGACTGGCCTCTGACCAGGGGGTTCAGCCCGCTGAACCCACCGGCTGGGTCGCGGTGAAGGTGACCGGGAGGCGCTCGTAGCCGGTGATGAAGTTGGCCGCCCGCCACTCCAGCTGGGCCTCGTCGGCGATCCCGTCCGCGACCCGCAGGTCGGGCAGGCGCTCGGCCAGCCGGTCCACCATGACCTGCAGCTCGAGGCGGGCCAGGCTGTTGCCGAGGCAGAAGTGGGGCCCGAAGCCGAAGGCCACGTGCTCGTTGGGCTCCCGCCGGATGTCGAAGCGGAACGGGTCGGCGAACACGCCCTCGTCCCGGTTGGCCGAGGGGTAGACCAGCAGCACCCGGTCGCCCTCCGCCATGCGCTGGCCGCCGAGCTCGACCTCCCGGGTCGTCGTGCGGTTCATGTTCTTGATCGGCGACACCCAGCGCAGCATCTCCTCGACCGCACCGGGGAGCAGGCGGCGGTCCTCACGTAGCGCCCCCCACTGCTCCGGGTGGGTCAGGAGCTGGAACATGCCGCCGGAGAGCACGTGGCGGGTGGTCTCGTCGCCGCCGATCAGGATCAGCAGCGACTCGTGCACCAGGCTGTCGGCGTCGAGCCGGTCGCCGTCGACCTCCGCGTGGACCAGCACGCTCATCAGGTCGTCGCGGGGCTCGGCCCGGCGGTCAGCGACGACCCGGGTGGCGTAGTCCTGGTACTCGACGAAGGCCTCGGCCGCCCGCAGCAGAGCCGGGTTCCCCGGATCGTCCAGGCCGACCAGCCCCCGCAGCAGATCGTCGGACCAGCGCATCAGCGTGTCGCGGTCCTCGGGCGCCACGCCGAGCGCGTCGCCGATCATGATGAGGGGGAGGGGAGCGGCGATGTCCCACACGAAGTCGCACTCACCGCGCTCGCACACCCGGTCGATGATCTCGTCGCAGACCTCGCGGATCCGGGCCTCCTGGTCGCGGACCTGGCGGGGCGTGAAGCCCCGGTTCACCAGCTTGCGGCGCTGCCAGTGCTGAGGGTCGTCCATGTCGATCATCATCGGCAGGGCCGGAGAGTCCGGCCGGATCCCCTGGGCGCTCGACCACACCTCGGGCGTCTTCGCCACCGTCCTCAGGTCGTCGTAGCGGGTGATGGCCCAGACGCCGCTGGTCTGGTCGAAGTAGACGGGCGCGTTCCGGCGCATCCACGTGAAGATGTCGTGGGGGTTGCGGCCCCAGAAAGCTCCGCTGACCAGGTCGACGTCGGGATGGACGGGATGCTCGGCCCGGCGCGCCATCCCCGAAGTCTGACACACCGTCAGGTTCGCCGGCCGTTGGGCCGTCAGCCCGGTGGGGACGGCGGCGGCGCGGCGTCCAGACCCCGGGCGAGCAGGTCGAGGGCCTCGTCCAGCATGGCGGACAGCCGCTCGGGAGGCGTGTCCTCGGCGACCCAGCGGGTGGCGACGGTCCAGATCGCGTTGCCGACCATGGCCGCCATGACGTGGGCCTGCAGCGCGTCGTCCGGAAGGTCGAGGCGGCGGGCGAAACCCCGGGCCAGCTCGGCCTCGTGCTCGTTGAAGTGCTCGCGGGCCGAGGCCCGGAGGCTGGGGGTGGCCAGCATGATCCGGGTCTGGCGCACATGGGTGGGGTTCTCGGTGAGCATCTCCACCATCGACTCCTGCATGACGTGGCGCGTGGCCTCGACGGGGCCCTCGTCCGGGGGGCGGGCCCGCAGCAGGTCGCCGAAGTCGGTGTCCTGGCCGGCGTCCTTGTGCGTCATCACCGTGTCGAGCTTGGTGTCGAAGTAGCGGAAGAAGGTGCGGGGGGAGACGTCGGCGGCCTCGGCGATCTCCTCGACCGTGGTCGCGTCGTAGCCGTTGCGCTCGAACAGGTCGAGCGCGGCGTTGACGATCGCCTCCCGGGTCTGGGTCTTCTTGCGCTCCCGCAGCCCGACCAGCGCTTGTTGCGCCTTCCGCATGGCCGTCCAGTCTGCCGTACGTCCAGCCACCCTGTGTCATGTGTCATAGATTGACAAATGACAGTCTATGCCAGAAACTCGATGGTCATGACCAACGCGCTGTACCGACTCGGTCGCTTCGCCACCCGCCGCCGGCGCCTCACCGTCCTCTGCTGGGTGGCGGCCGCCCTGGCCATCGGCGTCCTCGCCTCGACCAGCGGGGGAGAGACCAACGACTCGCTGGAGATCCCCTCGGTCGAGTCGCAACGGGCGCTCGACACGCTGGAGGAGCAGTTCCCGGCCGCCGCCGGCACCTCGGCTCAGCTGGTCTTCGCCGCCGCCGACGGCCGGACCCTCTCGGACCGGACCGCCGCCGTGGCGGTCGACGCCGCGCTGGCCGACGTCGCGGCCCAGCCCGACGTCGAGACGGTCGGCGACCTCCAGCGCTCGGCCGACGACACCATCGCCTACGCCGACGTCCAGTACTCCCGGCCGTCGGACGACATCCGCAGCGCCGCCTTCGACCGCCTCGAAGCCACGGCGGCGGCCGTCAACCGCAGCGAAGCCGTCCACCTGGAGCTGGGTGGCGAGCTGCCGTCCGAGGCGGTCCAGCCCGAGTTCGGCGGCGAGGAGCTGATCGGCCTGGCCGTGGCCATCGTCGTCCTGCTGGTCGCCTTCGGCTCGGTGGTCGCGATGGGGCTCCCGATCGGGATCGCCCTGGTCGGCCTGATGGCCAGCATGGGCCTGATCACCCTGATCGCCGCGGTCGTCGACGTGAACACCGTGGCCCCCACCCTGGCCTCGATGATCGGTCTGGGCGTCGGCATCGACTACGCCCTGTTCGTCGTCACCCGCCACCGCGAGAACCTGAGCCTCGGGATGACCGTCGAGGAGGCCGCCGGGCGGGCCGTCGCCACGTCCGGTGCCGCGGTCCTGTTCGCCGGGGTGACGGTGATCATCGCCATCAGCGGGCTCGCGATCGCCGGCATCACGACGGTCACCATCATGGGCCTGATGGCCGGTCTGACCGTGGCGATCATGGTGGCGGTGGCCCTCACCCTGCTGCCCGCCCTGCTGGGGTTCGCGGGCCACAAGGTCAACGCCTGGCGCCTCCCGGGCACCCGGGCGGCCCGCGGGCCGGCGAGCGGGACCGGGGCGGGCCGGGAGTCGATCTGGCACCGCTGGGGCCGCCAGGTCTCGGCGCACCCCTGGCGCTACCTCGCCGTGGGGACCCTGTTCCTGGCCCTGCTGACGGCGCCGGTGTTCAGCCTCCGACTGGGCTGGCCGGACAACGGCTCCCAGTCCCCGGACCTCACCACCCGCCGGGCCTACGACCTGCTGGCCGAGGGGTTCGGACGGGGCTTCAACGGGCCTCTGATGCTGGCGGTGGAGCTCGGCGACGGTGGCGCCTCGTCGCCCGACGCGGTGTTGCGCCCGCTGGAGGAGGCCATCGCGGCCGACACCGGCGTGGTCTCGGTGGCCCCGCCCCAGCTCAACGAGGCCGGCACGGCTGCGGTCGTGCGGGTCGTCCCGACCAGCGCACCCCAGGACGAAGCCACCACCCGGCTGGTGCAGCGACTGCGGGACGACGTCATCCCGACCGCGCTGGCGGCCTCCGGCGCGGGCGACACCCGGGTGTACGTCGGCGGGCCGACCGCCATGAACATCGACATCTCCGACCGCGTCGAGAGCCGCCTGCCCTGGTTCATCGGCGCCGTCATCCTGCTGTCGGTGCTGCTGCTGACCCTGGTGTTCCGCTCGATCGCGGTTCCGCTGAAGGCCGCAGCGATGAACCTGCTCTCGATCGGCGCGGCGTACGGCGTGATCGTCGCCGTCTTCCAGTGGGGCTGGGGGCGCAGCCTGCTGGGCGTCGACGAGTCGATCCCGATCGTGTCGTTCATCCCGATGATGCTGTTCGCCATCCTCTTCGGCTTGTCCATGGACTACGAGGTCTTCCTCCTGTCCCGGGTCCGGGAGGAGTACCTGGCCCGCCGGCAGAACGAGCGGGCCGTGATCGAGGGCATCGCAGCGACGGCCCGGGTCATCACCTCGGCGGCACTGATCATGATCAGCGTGTTCGCCGCGTTCGCCACCAACGACGATCCGACGGTCAAGATGTTCGGCCTCGGCCTGGCCACCGCCGTGCTCCTCGACGCCACCGTCGTCCGGGTCGTGCTGGTGCCGGCCACCATGCGCCTGCTCGGCGACCGGA
>Ga0075431_100006380_pt1 | contig 11704 bp, 12 predicted proteins | sample RhiMetdeltSRZDD5_FD_75297 | JGI IMG/M metagenome (GOLD analysis project Ga0075431, IMG submission 75297) | Populus rhizosphere microbial communities from Tennessee, USA - Rhizosphere MetaG P. deltoides SRZDD5 | ecosystem: Host-associated > Plants > Roots > Rhizosphere > Soil | place: USA... | reverse complement strand
TCGATCGCCAGCATCACCGTGAGCTCGCGCTCCTCCACGTAGCGCTTGACGAAGGGATGTCCCATGCGCGCGGTCACGTTCCAGTCGATCGAGCGCACCTCGTCGCCGGGCTGATACTCGCGCACCTCGGCGAACTCCATCCCCTGCCCCTTGAACACCGAGTGATACTCCCCGGTGAACAGCGAGTTCACGAGGCCACGGGTCCGAATCTCGAGCAGCTTGACCTGGCGGAGGACCTCGGCGGGCACGGCCCGCGTGGAGCTGGCGGTCTGAACGCGGGGGCCGCCGGCCGACGGCGCGGATACCGGCAGCTCCCTGGCCGCACGAATCGCTTCCCGTCCCCCCGACCTCCGAATCCCGCGTTCCGCTGTCGGGCTCACGGGCTCTCGATAGCGCCGAGGATCCTGGTAACGATCTGATCGCTCGTCACCTCCTCGGCTTCGGCCTCGTACGTCGTGAGCACGCGATGACGCAGGATGTCGGGAGCGACCGCCTTCACGTCGTCAGGCGTCACGAAATTGCGGCCCCGGAGGAACGCGTGCGCGCGTGCACCCTGCGCGAGGAAAATCGTCGCGCGCGGACTGGCGCCGTACTCGATGAGCGGCGTGAGATCCTTCAGCCCCACCTCGCCCGGACGACGCGTCGCGTGCACGATGTCGACGATGTAATCCATGATGCGCTCATCGACGTAGAGCTCGGCGATGCGGCGGCGCGCGTCGAGCACCTGCTGGGGCGTCGCCACGTGCTGCACGGGAATCGGCTCGCCGCTCGACATGCGGCGCATGATTTCCTTCTCCTCGTCGCGCGACGGATAGTCGACGTGGAGCTTGAGCATGAACCGGTCGACCTGCGCCTCCGGGAGCTGATACGTTCCTTCCTGCTCGATCGGGTTCTGCGTCGCGAGGACGAGGAATGGCTCGTCGAGCTTGTGCGTCGTGCCGCCGATCGTCACCTGCTTCTCCTGCATGGCCTCGAGCAGCGCCGCCTGCACCTTGGCGGGTGCGCGATTGATTTCGTCGGCGAGGATGATGTTGGCGAAGATCGGTCCCTTCTTGGCGCTGAACTTCCCCGTCGCCTGGTCGAACACCATGGTGCCGATTACGTCGGCCGGAAGCAGATCGGGGGTGAACTGAATGCGCTGGAAGGTCGTGTTGATCGTTTCCGCCAGCGTCTTCACCGTCAGCGTCTTCGCCAGCCCGGGGACGCCTTCGAGCAGCACGTGACCGCCGGTCAGCAGTCCAACGAGCAGGCGCTCGACCATGTAGTCCTGGCCGACCACGCGGCGACCAACCTGCGTGACGATGTTCTGAACCAGCGCGGTGTCGGCGGCGGGGAGGGTGCGTGTTGCCATTTGGCTTCCTTGCTGGTGGTGGTATCGCGTGTGGCCAGGTAGTCGAGGTCGTCCAGGTCGTCCAGGTCGTCGAAGGTAGGTAGTCAAGGATGAGCGATGACGTCACCTCGATCACCTCGACGACCTCGACTACCTCGACTACCTCTTGATTCTGTACCCCTCGTCTTCCTCCTCGAACACCCAGACCGCCATGCGCGCCGGCTCGATCGCCGCGTTCGCGTCGATCGCGGTCCACCGCGCACTCGAGCCGGTACGGGTGTCCGGCTCAACGGCCGCCATGCTCGCCGCCCGCTTGATCCAGAGCGCCAGGTTCGCGGGACGGAGATCCACCCACCCTCGATATGCGATGTCCGCGCCACGGCCGTCGGGGGGAACGACCACTTTCTCCCCTCGCAGGACGTGCTGACCGCTCGGAAGGAGGATCGGGAGCCCAACGGAGAGTATCTGGCGCCGGATCGTCGGCTCTCCCTCCCGCACGAGCGTCTCACAGTCGCGAGCCGCGCATTCCGGATCCGCCCCTGACAGCGCGCGTACCGACGGGAACAAACGACTCAGCAGATAGGCCTCGAACAGCAGCTTCGTCAGACGTGGTGGGCCGAGCATCTCGAACGCGACCGATCGAACGCCATGTCGCTCCTCGAGCGCGCGGAGCCCACCGATCGCCACCGAGCGAAGGTAGCCGCCTCGATACGTCGGGCCGAAGGTCGCGCCATCGAGCGCGGCCACGATGTCACGCCCGGTCGGCCGCCCGGTGAGCTCCATGATCACGGCGTCGGCAATCTCCTCCGGCGTCACCAGCTCCATTTGGCCGAGTGCGGTGACCGTTTCGAACTCGTCACGGGCAAAGACGCCGTTCTCTCCGACGTTGATGAACACGCTCTCCAGCTGCTGACCCGTCTTCGTCCATCCGCGCGCATCAGCGGCGAACGCACGATCCACCGGCAACGGCTCGACACAATCCACGAGCTCCACCGGACGACCTCCGCGCCTCACGGGTCCGTATCCGATCTCTCGCCAGCCGATCACCGCCGTCGGCTTGATCTCGATCGTCGCCGGCGCTCCAGGCGTTCGACCCATGAGAAAAAGAAACAGACTCTGCGCACCCGCGACCGCCGACTTCGACATCAACGTTCGCGACGGTTTTTCTTCGCTGTGCGTGTACGGGATGTTGAGTCCCATGCCGCCCGTTCCACTCGTTCCGATCTTGATGTACGCCTTCGTGCCCGCGCGACGCAGCCCCTCGAACAGTGTCTGCATGTGCCGGATGAGCTGCGGCAGCGGGAGCGTCAGCAGATGACGCTCGACTTCCTCCTCGGTTGCGCGTCCCTGCTTCGCGGCTTCCATGAGACGCGAAGAGCTGGCGAAGACGTCCTGATACGCGAACGCCGTCGCCGTGTTGACGCAGTCGACGACGGCATCGGGACGGATCGTCGTCAGCCACTGAAAGAGCAGATTTTCATCGGACGACCCGACGGCAGGCCGAAGCACATCATCGATCATACGGCGACGCGCGGCCGCATCACGCATGAGATCGTCGCGAGCGCGCTCGGCGAGATCACCCGGGAGAAAGATGTTCCCCCAGCGCGGCTCCACCGGCACGTCGAGATCGCGGCTCAGCTCGCCGGCCGCGGTTTCGGCTTCGGGTCTCGTCAGCCCGGTAATGACGAGACGTCGTGGCCCGTGCTCGGCGAGGCGCCGGGCCACCGCCATCCCGACCAGTCCGGCCCCGCCTAACAGCAGGACCGTCGAATCACGAATTTCCATGGAGTGGTCAGCGCTCCCGAACGAGCGCCTCGAGGACCTCGCGCTCGCGCGAGGTGAGCTTTCGCGTCGCGCCGGGAGCGAGGCCGCCGAGCGTCACCGGACCGAACCGCGTGCGCACGAGGCGCTCGACCTCGAGGCCCAGCGCGAGACACAACCGCCTCACCTCGCGATTTCGCCCCTCCGCGATCACGACGCGCACGTCCCACCGTCCCCGTCCCAGCGGCGTCGCCTCGATGTCACGAACCTCCACCGGACCGTCCTCGAGCGTGACCCCGCGGCGCGCCATGCGCACCGCCGCCGCGGCGTTGCCGCGCACCGTCGCGACGTACTCGCGCTCGACCTCGCTCCGTGGATGCGTGAGCGCATGCGCGCCCTCGCCGTCGGTCGTCAACAGGAGTACGCCCTCGGTCAGATAGTCGAGGCGCCCCACATAGGTGAGGCCGGGGACGTCCGGCAGGAGCTCGAAGATGGTGCGCCGGCCCTCCGGATCGGATCGCGTCGTCAGCACGCCAGGGGGTTTGTTCATCACCAGCCACTCCAGGCGCGTCTGCGCCACGACCGGGCGCCCGTCGACGGCGATCTCATCGCGCTCGGGGTCGACGCTCTGCCCGGTGCGCGCCGGCGTGCCGTTCACCGTCACGCGGCCGGCGATGACGAGCGCCTCGGCACCGCGCCGCGATGCGATCCCGGCGCGCGCCAACGCACGCTGAATGCGCATCGCCGGCATCGCCGTCACTCGGCCGCGTTAGGCAGTGCGTCGGCGGGAGTCGCGACGACTCGCAGGGCGATGGCCAGCTCGTCGGCCCGCGGCAGCTCCTCGAGATGCCGGAGCGCGAAGTGCTCGAGAAAGAGCGGCGTCGTGCCGTACAGGAGCGGACGTCCCAGCCCTTCCGCGCGGCCGACGACGTCGATGAGACCGCGCTCGTGCAGCGATTTCAGGACGCCGCCGACGGCCACGCCCCGGATCTCCTCGATGTCGGCGCGGGAGATCGGCTGGCGATACGCGATGATCGCCAGCGTCTCCAGGGCCGCGCCGGAGAGACGCTGCGGACGCGCCGCCAGCTGCGCGCGCTCGATCGCCTCGGTGTACTCCGCGCGAGTGAGAATCTGCCACCCGCCGGCGATCTCGACGAGCTCCACGCCATGCCCCTCCACGTCGTAATGCTCGCGGATCTCGTCGAGCGCGGCGGCAACAGCGGCGGCGCTCGCGTCGGCATCGAGCGCCGCGAGCTCGTCCGTCGGGATGGGACGGCCGCTCGCGAAGAGCGCCGCCTCAAGCAGCTTCGCTAGCGGCGTCACGGGAGATCTCGACCAACCCGAAGGGTCGGGGCTGCGCCAGCTTCAGCTCGCCGCGACGCGCGAGCTCGAGGAGCGCGAGCAGCGCCGACAGAATCTGCCAGGGCTCGGCGTCGCCGCGAACGACGTCCGACCACCGCGCCAACGCGCGCACCGCGATCAGCCGGCGAATCGTCGCCATTGCCCCGTCGACATCGAGCGCGCGCGGCACGATGTCGTGCAGGGCGGGACGCGTGGCGACCCGAAGCACCCGGTCCACGGCCGCGAGCAGCTCGGGAAGCGAGAGCGCGAGCGGGCTCGACGGCGGCGTGGGCTCCGCCGGAACCCAGCCGCGCGAGAACCGATTCCGCCGCTCCTCCGACCGATCCTCGAGCACATCGACGACCTCGCGCATCTGCTGATACTCCAGCAGACGCCGAACCAGCTCCGCTCGCGGATCCTCGTACGCTTCGTCGTCCTGCGACCGCGGTAACAGCATCTGCGCCTTGATGCGCAGCAGACGCGCCGCCATCTCGAGGTACTCCGCCGCTTCGCTCAACTGCAGCTGATGGATTCGCGCGAGGAACTGCTCGCAGATGCGCGCAATGGGGATGTCGGTGATCTCGACTTGTTCCTCTCGGATCAGCGCGAGCAGCAGGTCGAGCGGACCGGAGAACTGGTCGAGCTCGACGATGAAGTTGCTCGTTCCCTCGGCGTCGAGGATGGCGCTCACGTCGGATCCGGAAGGTCGAAGGGAGCGATCAGCCGCGTCGCGGCACCAAACAGAATTCGGACCGGCGCCAGCCACGTATCGATGAACCGCGGAGCGAACGTGAGGAGCACAATGAGGATCAGTAGCCCGTACGCGCCGACGCGCTGATAGTGCATCGCCCACGCCGGCGGGAGCAAATACTTCACGACGTGCGAGCCATCGAGCGGAGGAACGGGAAGCAGGTTGAACATGATCAGCAGGAGATTGAGAAAGATGCCGAAGCGGAGCATCTCCTGCACGTACCAGAGCGGCGTCGCGGTGGCCTGGACACCCTGACCGAGCGCTCCGACGCCGATCGCGAGCACGACGCAGATGACCGCGATCACCGCGTTCGCCGCGACGCCAGCCAGGGAGACGATGATGTCTCCACGCTTGAAGTCGCGGTAGTTTCGCGGAACCACCGGCACCGGCTTCGCGCCGCCGAAGATCATCGTCCCTTTCGACCAGTAATACGTCAGCACCGGCATGAGGATCGTGAAGAAAGGATCGATGTGCTTGATGGGATTCCAGGTCAGCCTGCCGAGCTGGTACGCAGTCGGATCGCCCTGCTTCAGGGCCGCGTAGCCGTGCGCGTACTCGTGCGCGATCATCGAGAACAGCAGGACCGGCAGTCCGAGCAGAAACCCTTCGAGATTCAATCGCGGACCGGTGAGAAGTGAGCGTGGTCCACGGGCCGGACCGCGCGTAAGCTACGCGCCACGTGAAATGATGTCAAAGCCATGTGGCGCCTTGACATCCGCGATCGTAAGACCTAGGTTTCGCGCTCCGAAATCGCGCTCGCATCATCCTCCGGAGAAATCCGTCGTGCCCAATATCAAGTCCGCCGAGAAGAACATGCGGAAGTCGCGCGCCGCCGCGGTGCGCAACCGCGCGCAACGCTCGGCGCTTCGCACCGCCCTCAAGAAGGCGGTCGATCCGCAAGCCACCAACGAGGCCCGCCAGAGCGCCATCAGCCTGCTCGACCGCGCTGCGCGCAAGGGCCTCATTCACCGGAACGCCGCCGCGCGCTACAAGAGTCGTCTCGCGAAGGCGTCCACGTAAGCGTTCGCGCCGACAAACGAAACCCGGGCCGATCGCCCGGGTTTTTTTTCTTACAGCGCCGCCAGTTCCGCGCCGCACCGCTCGCAGTACCACTCCGTGGGATAGTTCATCGTCCCGCACTCCTGGCACTTGAGCGTCTTCACCTGCTCGCTCGGCACATCCTTGAGGAAGGCCGGGACCTGCGTGGACTGCCGTGGGGCATGCGGCGCCGAGGACGGCTCCGCGGGCATCCCGAGGCCGAACGGGTTGGTGTCGGACTCGCGCGGCTGTCCCGCCGAGGGCGTTGGATTCACCGGACGTCCGCGTGAGTCGACGACCGATTTGAGAAACTCCAGCTCATCGAAGCCGACGCCGCCGGCGTCCGGCCGCGAGGGGGTGGGCTTCGTCGGCGCGGCCGGCGTCCGCGCCTCACGAGTGATCCCGTCGCGCGGCGTCGCCCCGGTTTTCGGCGCGTTCAGCGCGAGCACCTCGCGGAGGCGGGTGAGCTCGACGCTCGCCTGGGATCGCTCGAGCGCGATCGATGCCGTCGCCTCATCGGTGCGCCGGAGAATCTCGTCGAACGCCTCGGGGCTGAGCTCACCCACGGTCGCACGGAGCTCGGCTTCCGACCGTTCATCCCGATACTTCGACTCCGCACGATCGAGCTCGCCGAGTCGCTCGGCGAGCGTCTTGGCCGCCGCCTCGATCTCCGACATGTGGCTCATGAGCTGCTCGACGACCTTCTGCAGCCGCAGCGCGTAGTCCCCGTGCACGCGCTGGTAGATGTGCGGCGGCGTCGAATCGCGTCGCGCCTCGAGTGCGGCGATCCAGGACTCGAATCGCGCGCGCTCGGCCATGAGCGACGCGACGTTCGATGCGGTGTTCGAGGGCGGGTTGGTCATTCGTGTCTCCGCTGGTCTTCCGGTGCCGGGCACCCCGGATACGGCCCCGAGAACCCCGCGCGCTCGCGTGCCGCGACGAGGGCGGCCACCTGTTCGGTCGAGAGCTCGTTGACGCGCCCGAGCTGCCGTGCGGTCAGCACGATGCGCGCCGTGTGCTCCAGACTTTCCATTCGTTGGTGCGCGATCGACAGCGTCGGTCCGATCGTCACCGCGCCATGGTTCGCCATGAGAAACGCGTCGTGCGTCGGGATGAACGGATCGAACTGCCGAGCCAGCGCCTCCGTCCCCGGCATGTCATAGGGGACGAGGGGCACCCAGCCGACCTGAAAGATAACCTCGGGGAGTATGCACGAAGCAAATCCCTCCCCTGCCACCGAGAATCCGGTGGCGACCGGCGGGTGGGCATGGACGACCGCTCCCACGTCGGGGCGCTGCGCGTAAAGGCGAAGGTGAACGGCGAGCTCGCTGGACGCGCGTCGGGTTCCGCGCAGATGGCGGCCGTCACTCGACACTTCGACGAGATCCTCGGCGCGCACGTCCACCTTCGACATTCCCGCGGGAGTCACGAGAACGCGATCGGGCGCGAGGCGCACGGAGACGTTCCCGTCCGCGCCGGCGATGAGCCCACGCTCCCACAGCCGCCGGCACACCACGACGACCTCGCGTCGGATGGCGCTCGTGCCGGCCATGCGCGTCAGCCTTTCAAACGGTAGATGATGTGGCCGTCGACGATCGTCGCGATCGCGCGACCGCGCAGGAGCCGGTCGGCGTACGGCGTGTTTCGTCCCTTCGAAGCGAACTCCGTGGGATCGACCGACCATTCGAGGTCCGGATCGAAGACCGTGACATCGGCGGGCGCACCGCGCGCGAGCGAGCCTCCCGGGAGCGTGAAGATGCGCGCGGGAGCACACGCGAGCCTGTCCACGAGCACCGGTAAATCGAGCACGCGCGTGTGCACCAGATCGGTGAGCAAGACGCCGAGCGCGGTCTCGAGCCCGACGATGCCGAACGGCGCGTCGGCGAACTCGCGCTCCTTGGCATCATAGTGGTGCGGCGCGTGGTCGGTGGCGATGACATCGATCGTGCCGTCACGCACGGCTTCCTGAAGCGCGGTGAGATCCTCGGCGGTGCGGAGTGGCGGATTCATCTTCGCGTGGGTGTCGTACCCCTCGCACGCGTTCTCGGTGAGCGTGAGATGATGGGGCGTCACCTCGGCGGTGACGTGCACGCCCTGCGCCTTCCCCCAGCGAATGAGCTCGACCGAGCCTCGCGTGCTCATGTGCGCGAGGTGGATGTGGCCGCCGGTCAGTCGCGCGAGGAGGATGTTGCGCGCCACCATGACTTCCTCGGCCTCGGGCGGAATCCCCTTCACTCCCAGCCGCGCGCTGACGATCCCTTCGTTCATCGAGCCGCCGGCGGCGAGCGTGGGCTCCTCGCAATGATCGATCACCGGAATCCCGAACGTCTGCGCGTACTCGAGCGCCGTCCGCATCAGGTGCGCGGACGCGACCGGTTTGCCGTCGTCGCTGACGGCGATCGCGCCGGCGCCGACCATCTCCCCGAACTCGGCCAGCTGCTCGCCCTTCTGGCCGAGCGAGATCGCGCCGATCGGATATACGCGTGCGGCGCCGGCGCGCAGCGCCTGCCGGAGAATGAAGCCGACGGCCGCCTGATTGTCGGTGACGGGCTCGGTGTTCGGCATCGCGCAGACGGCGGTGAAGCCGCCGGCGGCGGCCGCGCGCGCACCGGTGGCGATCGTCTCCACATCTTCGCGGCCCGGCTCGCGCAGATGGCAATGCAGGTCGATGAACCCCGGCGCGACGACGGCGCCGTCGCACTCGATCACCTCCGCGCCGTCAGGCGTACCTAACGAGCGGTCACGTGCCTCGATGACGCCATTTCGAACGAGCAGGTCGCCCCGCTCGTCGACGCCCTGCGACGGGTCGAGGATACGGCCGCCGCGGAGAAGGACATCGCGCGTGGCGGTCGGACGCTCGCGTAGCGTCACCGGTCGCTCCCTCCCTTGGCCGCGTCGGCAAGCTCGGGGCGACCGCCCGCGAGGAGATAGAGCACGGCCATACGAATCGCCACGCCGTTGGTCACCTGGTCGAGAATCATGCTGTGTTGTCCGTCAGCGACGTCGGAGTCGATCTCGACGCCCCGGTTCATCGGCCCCGGATGCATGATCACCACGTCGTGCCGCACCCGCTCGAGCCGCTCGCGCGTCACGCCGAAGACGCGATTGTACTCGCGCAGCGACGGAATGTAGCCGGCCTGCATCCGCTCGAGCTGGAGACGGAGTACGTTCAGCGCTTCCGCCCACTCGATCGCTTCATCGATCCGCTTGAACACCGTCACCCCGAAATCGGCAATGTCCCTGGGGAGCAGCGAGCGGGGCCCGCAGACCGCGACCTGAACGCCCATCTTGGTGAGGCCCCAGATATTGGAGCGGGCGACCCGTGAATGCAGCACGTCGCCGACGATGCAGACGCGCCGCCCCTCCAGTGTGCCGAAGTGATCGCGCAGGGTGAGGAGATCGAGCAGCCCCTGGGTGGGATGCTCGTGCGTTCCGTCTCCGGCGTTGATGACGTTGGACTCGATGCGGTCGGCGAGAAAGTGCGGCGCGCCGGAGGCGGAATGGCGGATGACCACCATGTTGATCCGCATCGCCTCGAGGTTCCGCGCCGTGTCGACGAGCGTTTCCCCTTTCTGCACACTCGAGCCCGACGATGCCACGTTGACCGTATCCGCCGACAGACGCTTCTCGGCGAACTCGAAGGAGATGCGAGTGCGGGTCGACGCCTCGAAGAAGAGGTTGACGATCGTCATCCCACGCAGGGCGGGGACCTTCTTGATCTGACGCTCGCTGACTTCCTTGAATGGCTCGGCGGTATCGAGAATCAATCGAATCTGCTCCGTCGAGAGAGGCTCGAGCCCGAGCAGGTCCTTGCCGAGCGTTTTGCTCATGCGCCCTCGTCGCGCGGAACGACGACGACGGCATCCTTTCCATCGAGCTCGGCAACGAGCACATCGACGCGATCGGTGGGCGCCACCTCGATCTTCTTGCCGACGATGTCCGCGTGGATCGGCAGCTCGCGGCCACCCCGATCCACGAGGACGGCGAGCGCGATTCGCGCCGGGCGACCGAAGTCGGCGAGCTCATCGAGCGCGGCGCGAACGGTGCGGCCGGTATACAGGACGTCGTCGATGATCACGACCTGCTTTCCCTCGAGATTCCAGGGGAGATCGGTGGGACCGACGACCGGACGCGGCCCGACCGTCTGCAGGTCGTCGCGATACAGGGTAATGTCGAGCGCCCCCCGCGGGACCTCGATGTTCTCCCGCTCGCGGATGACGTCGCCAATGCGGCTGGCGAGCTGGACGCCGCGACGCTGGATGCCGACGAGGATGAGGTCTTCGGTGCCGTTGTGGAGCTCGACGATCTCGTCGGCCATGCGCTTGAGCGCGCGATCCACGGCGCGTGCATCGAGAACGATGTTCTGCTTGGGAGGCATCGGTGGGGGAATATAGACACACCAATGCGGAATGCGGAATGCGGATCGACGATTCGCATTCCGGTCGCGTTCCGCGTTCACCCGCCGATTTGTCCGAGACGGTGCGCGGCGAGTCCGGCCCATCCCTTGCAGCGGTACGCGCGCGACTCCACTCGGAAGGAGCCCTACATGCGACACCTGGGAGTGATGGCGGGCGTGCTGCTGCTGGCGGCCTGCGCGGCCGGACGAGTGTACCCGAACGAGGTCAACAGCACGGCCACGATCGCCGAAGCCGAGCGCCTGGTCGCGGATGCCCAGCAGGCGGGAGCGGACTCGCTGGCGTCGGCGGAAATCACCGCCGCCCGGCAAGCGCTCCAGGCCGCACGCGACCTCGAGCAGCGAGGCGAGCGCGGTCGCGCGCAGGTCGAGGCGCTTCGTGCGCAGGCGGAAGCTCGTTATGCACGCGCCGTCGCTGAGCGCTCGGTTGCGCAACGGGCGCAAACGCGCGCGCGTGAGGCACTGGCGGCGCTGCCTCCGGGAGGTGCACGATGAACGGCCGCGTCTCGATCCTCGTCGCCTCGGTGGCCCTCACCGCTGCGTGCGCCACGACCCGGCCGTCTCCGGAGGTCGCGGAGGCACGAGGTATCTACCAGACACTCATGGCCGCGGGCGCCGACCGGCGTGTCGAGGCCGACCTGCTGCGGGCCAACACCGCCATCGTCGAGGCGGACGCAGCGTTTACGGCGAAGAAGGCGCAGGAGGATGTGGATGCGCTCGGGCACGTCGCGCTGCGACTGGCTCAGACCGCCCAGGCCAATCATGATCGCATTCTGGCCGAACGCGCTGCCGACAGCCTGCGCACGGCACGGCTGCAACGTCTGCTCACGCTGAGCGAAACGCAGCGCGCCCAGCTCGAGCAGCGGCAGCAGCTCACCGAGCAGGAAATGCAGGCGCTGCAGCGGCGCGCCGACTCGCTGCGGATGGCCAACGAGGAAGCGAACCGGCGGCTGAACGAAGCACTCGGCCAGCTGCGAAGCCTCGTCGCCGAGATCACGAACCTTCAACAGACGCAGCGCGGTCTCGTGATCAGCCTGAGCGACATTCTGTTCGATGTCGGCAAGAGCAC
>Ga0075431_100006378_pt1 | contig 11706 bp, 10 predicted proteins | sample RhiMetdeltSRZDD5_FD_75297 | JGI IMG/M metagenome (GOLD analysis project Ga0075431, IMG submission 75297) | Populus rhizosphere microbial communities from Tennessee, USA - Rhizosphere MetaG P. deltoides SRZDD5 | ecosystem: Host-associated > Plants > Roots > Rhizosphere > Soil | place: USA... | reverse complement strand
ATGATCGTAGCACCTTCGGCCGATCTCGACCTTGCGGTCAGGGCCATCGTGTTCTCGGCCGTCGGCACTTGCGGCCAGCGCTGCACGAGCTTAAGGCGGCTCATCGTTCAGGAGGAGGTCTATGGCAATCTCGTGCCGCGGCTCAAATCGGCCTATGGATCGCTGCCTATCGGCAATCCCTTGAGCGATGGCATTCTCGTTGGACCGCTCATCGACAAGCGGGCTCATGAGAATATGGAACGAGCTTTGGGTGAAGCGGAGAAGGACGGCGCCAAGGTCACCGGCGGACGGCGCATACTGACCAATGAATTTCCGAACGGCTATTACGTCAATCCGGCAATCGCAGAAATCCCCGAACAGACCGATATCGTGCGGCAGGAGACCTTCGCGCCTATTCTCTATGTGATGCGCTACCGGGAACTGGGCGAGGCTATCCGCATCCACAACGACGTGCCGCAGGGGCTCTCCTCCTGCATTTTCTCCAACGACGTGAGAGAAACGGAATCCTTCCTGTCGAGTGCGGGATCGGACTGCGGCATCGCCAACGTGAACATCGGCCCTTCAGGCGCGGAGATCGGCGGCGCTTTCGGCGGCGAGAAGGAGACGGGGGGAGGGCGCGAATCGGGTTCCGATGCATGGAAGGCCTATATGCGTCGGCAGACCAATACGGTGAATTATTCAAGAGCGCTGCCCCTCGCCCAGGGCATCAAGTTCGAACTCTGACCCTTCGGGTATTCGCGGTGCAGACAGACGATGGAGAGGCGGCAAGATGGCCGGGTCATGGCCCGGCCATGACGGGTTCGCTGGTGTTTTTACTTCGTCATGCGCGGGCCCGGACCCGCGCATCTGCAACCGCTTACGCGTGAACGAGACAACCATCATGACAGAGGTGAGGAGGTTCCCTCGCGAGATCACCGAGATCGAGAATGTGTTCATTCCGCTGAGAGACGGAACGAGGCTCGCGGCGCGCATCTGGCTGCCCAAGGATGCCGAGCACAATCCCGTGCCGGCCATTCTCGAGTATCTGCCCTATCGCAAGCGCGACCGGACGGTCGATCGCGATCAACTGACCCATCCCTATTTCGCCGGTCACGGCTATGCAGCGATACGCGTCGACATCCGGGGATCGGGTGACTCCGAAGGCGTGCTCAAGGGCGAGTACCTCAAGCAGGAGCAGGACGATGCGCTGAACGTGCTCGACTGGCTCGAGGCCCAGAGCTGGTGCACGGGTGCCGTCGGCATGATCGGCATTTCCTGGGGCGGCTTCAACGGTTTGCAGATCGCGGCGCGGCGGCACAGGGCTCTCAAGGCCGTCGTCTCCATCTGCTCCACCGACGACCGATATGCCGACGACATTCACTTCATGGGTGGCTCTCTGCTGCTCGACAAGATCTCCTGGTATTCGACGATGTTCTCGCTCAACACCTCACCGCCCGATCCCGAGGTCGTGGGCGAAAAATGGCGTGAGATGTGGATGGGCCGGCTTGAGGGGAGTGGCTTTTGGCTCAAGGACTGGCTCGAACATCAAAGGCGCGATGATTTTTACAAGCAGGGCTCGGTGTGCGAGGACTGGGGCGCCATCCAATGCCCGGTCTATGCGGTCGGCGGCTGGGCGGATGGCTATTCCAATGCCGTCTTCCGGCTCATTGCCAATCTCAAATGTGCCAGGAAGGGGCTGATCGGCCCCTGGGCGCACAAATATCCACATTTCGCCAAGCCCGGACCGCAGATCGGTTTCCTGCAGGAGTGCATCCGCTGGTGGGACCAGTGGCTCAAGGGCAAAGAGACGGGCATCATGAACGAGCCGATGCTCAGGATGTGGATGGAGGATCCGGCGCCCCCAGCGGCTTATCGCGAACATCGAAATGGGCGCTGGATCGCGGAAGAGAACTGGCCGTCAGAGAGGATCGAAGAGCAGAAGCGAGCGCTTTTTCCGCATCGGCTCGGCAATGGAGGCGAGCAGGCAGGCGAGGGGCGGGTTGAAATTCATCCCTGGCAGACGGTGGGACTCGCTGCCGGACGCTGGTGTCCCTATGGCGCCATTCCGGATCAGCCGCGCGACCAGCGGGAGGAGGAAGGCGGGCAGGTGCTGTTCGATTCAGAGCCACTTTCAGCAGATGTGGAGATCGCGGGCTTTCCCAAGCTCGATCTCGGGCTTGCTTCAGACCGGCCGAATGCGCTTGTCGCGGCGACGCTCTGCGAGATCATGAACGATGGCAGCGTGACCCGCGTCAGTTATGGCGTGCTCAATCTTACGCACCGCAACAGCGACGAAGCGCCAGAGGCGTTGAAGCCCGGCGTTTCCGTTCAAGTGCAGATTCAACTTAACGGCATAGCGCACCGTTTTGCCAAGGGAAATCGGATCCGGCTGGCGCTGTCGACGGCCTATTGGCCGATCATCTGGCCTTCGCCAGCGCCTGTTACCGTCACCGTCGATCTCTCCCGAAGCAGTCTCATGCTTCCCGTGCGGCCAGCGCGGGCGGAGGACCAAATGCTGCCGGACTTCGCGCCGGCGGAGCATGCTCCGGCGCTCAAGCCGCAGATGCTTGAACCCGAGGCCCATGGCTGGACGATCTGCCATGACGTTTCCACTGGGGTGACCAAGGTGCGGCGCATCGAGAACGAAGGTGTCAGACGTCACGAGGGGCACGACATGGAGACGGGGTCGTGGCGGGAGAGCGAATACAGCATCAGGCCCGATGATCCCTTGAGTGCCAGGATGGACATACGGACCAGACGGCAGTATCGCCGCGGAAATTGGTCGGTCGCGAGCGAAACGCGCATCGAATTCGCGGCGAGTGCAAGCGCGTTTCTGGTCAAAGCAAGGCTCGAAGCCTTCGAAGAGGATAGGCCGGTCTTCGTTCGCGACTGGTCCCTCGCCATTGCGAGAGATCACGCCTAAGGCGGCAGGGAACCCCCAGGCCCCGTGCACCGTTGGCGGGGCAGCAATGTTCGAGGAGGTGCTTTCATGGCCAGCATGGGGAGAATTTCGACAGCGAGGCGAGGAAACGAAGGTAGGGGGCTCGGCCAAATGCTCGGCGCGCTGAGCATCGGGCTTGGCGTTCTCGATCTTGTCGCAGCGCGAAGGATCGCCCGATTGCTCGGGATGCGGGGCAGCGAGGGTTTGATCAGGGCCTGCGGCGTTCGCGAGGTGGTGAGCGGCATGGGCCTCCTCCGCTCCCGCAATCGCACGCCGTGGATCTGGAGCCGGGTCGGGGGAGACGTCCTCGACGTCGCCGCGCTTTTGGCAGGACTTCGCGGCGGAAACCGTCAGAAACGCAACGTCGGTCTTATGCTCGCCGCCGTGGGCGCCATCACGTCGCTCGATCTTCTCTATGCCAGAAGCTTGAGCCGCGCCAAGGCTGCCCGCCCACAGACGAGGAGGCAGGACGCCGCCAAGGCTGGAACGGCGGAAGACGAGATCGAGCTTCTCTATGGCGCGGCCGTGCCGAAGCCGCCCAAACGTTCGCGCCGCCGTGCCAAACGCCCGCAGGCACGCGAACTGAAAGCGGCCGCCTAGCGCCTTTGGTCTTGGGGCCAATTTCGACAGGATTGACATCGGGATAGGGCCATGTCTCGCTCCCAAAGATGAGCAAGCTTGCCGAAATCATGCATCCTCCAGTCATTACGCTCTCCCCCGATGACAAAGTGGGACGGGCAATCGAGGTCATTCGCGCGACTTCCCCCGAGCGGCCATTCACCTATCCAATGGTGGTCGACGCGAAGAAGCGGCTCATGGGGGTGTGCACGCTGCGCGATCTGATCCTGGCGCCGTCCGAGCGGAAGGTGAAGGACGTCATGCTGAGCAAGGTCGTGGCACTGCCGCGAGGTTTAGAGCTGCATGCAGCGCTCGATCGCATCAAGGGTCTTGAAATTCCGGAATATCCGGTGGTGAGCAATTCGGGAAAGCTCGTCGGCGTGGTGCGGGCCTCGCGGCTCCATGAGATCGAGGAAAGCCGTCTCAGGGGGCTGCCGGGACGCATGGTGGGCGTGGCCGAAGAAGAGACGATAGCGACGCCGTTCAAGGCTTCGGTCCGATCCCGGCTGCCATGGCTCATGATCAACCTGCTGACAGCTTTCGGCGCCGGGCTTGTCGTCGGCAATTTCCAGTCGACCATCGACCAGGTGGTGCTGCTTGCGGCCTTTCTGCCGGTTCTGGCGGGGCAGTCGGGAAACACGGGTGCGCAGGCGCTCGCCATCACGCTCAGGACGCTCGAGCGGCGCGGCGACACGAGCTTCTACGGCGAAGCCCTGTGGAAGGAATTGCGCCTTGGGCTTCTGCACAGCGTGATCACGGGCATCATCGTCGCGGTGGTGATCTATGCAGCGGCGGTGATGCAGGGCAACCACGGCGCTCTCATTCTGGCCATGATCGGTTTCATCGCCACGGTGCTGTCGGTTGTCATCAGCGGCCTGTCGGGGGCGAGCGTCCCCGTGGTGCTGAAACGATTCGGCGCTGATCCCGCGGCTGCCTCCAGCATCATACTCACCACCATCACCGACATCGTCAGCATGGGTTCGATGCTGATCCTCGCCTCCCTGCTAATCAACAGGCTGGTGTGAGCCCTCCCGCATGCCCATCGGGGCTGAGGTTGACAGGCCCAGGGGCGGCCACTATGGTCCGCCGCGACACCGGCCCTAAGAGGCCTTAATACAAGTGAAATCCCATGAAGGTCCGCAACTCGCTCAAGTCCCTCGCCAAGCGGCATCGCGCCAACCGGATGGTGCGCCGCAAGGGACGCGTCTACATCATCAACAAGGTCAATCCGCGCTTCAAGGCGCGGCAAGGCTGACCTCGACCATCACCGAGTTTTGAATGACGCCGCCGCAACTCAAGGCGGCGTCGAGCTTTCGCCCCGCCCGAGGCGGGACTAAGTTGCAGATGATGCGACTCACCCAGGCCATCATTGTCACCGCCGCGATTGCTCTCGCGGCCTCCGCCCATGCCCAGTCGGCGCGGGATGAAAGCGAGCCCCCCAAAACACAGGCACAGGAACCCCAGCTCAGCACCGAGCAGCAGAGGCAGGAGCTCCTGGACCGGCTGTTCGGCCGGCTCAAGACGGCAAAAAGCGAAAAGGAGGCCAAGGCGGTCGAGCAATCGATCTGGCGACTGTGGACCCGCTCAGGCAGCCCGACAGACGATCTGCTCCTCGAACAGGCGACCAAGAGCATGAATGCGCGGCAGTTTGACCGGGCGCTCGACATTCTCGATGCCATCGTCGAGCATTCGCCCGATTTCAGCGAAGCCTGGAACAAGCGGGCGACGGTGAATTACGTCGTAGGCCGGCTCGACCAGTCGCTGGCTGATATCGACAAGGTCTTGGCGCTCGAACCGCGGCATTTCGGAGCGCTGTCGGGGCTCGGCATGATCCGGCGCGACAAGGGCGACGAACGCGGCGCGCTTGAGGCTTTCCGCGAGGCGCTGGCCATCAATCCCTATATGTCCAACGTGCAGGAAGCGGTGAAGGCGCTCGAGAAGGAACTTGAGCAGAAGATTTAGTCGCCCCTACTCGTCACCCCGGCGAAGGCCGGGGTCCAGCTTCGAACACTCAACAAGTCAAGCTGGATTCCGGCTTCCGCCGGAATGACGATGGAGGAGAGTGTGCGCCAGTGGCGGATGCGCGGATCAAGTCCGCGCATGACGCGTTGGAAGTGTCGTCATGGCCGGGCTTGACCCGGCCATCTCCCCATTCCATCCTGGGTCATCCCGGCGCCAGCTTCTTCACCGCGCTCCGGCGGTGCCTTCGCCGACATAGGCGATGCGCAGCAGGTTGGTGGTGCCGGGCGTGCGCAGCGGAACGCCGGCCGTGATGATGATGCGCTGGCCCGGATCGGCGAAGCTCTCCTCCATAGCGATGCGGCAGGCCTTGGATACCATGTCGTCGAGATCGCTCGCATCCTCGGTCAGGACGCAATGCAGCCCCCAAACCAGGGCAAGCCGGCGGCTCGTCTCGGGGCTCGGGGTGAGCGCGATGATCGGCACGTCCGGACGTTCGCGGGCGGCACGCAGGCCGGTCGAACCGGAGGACGTGTAACAGACGATGGCGGCAAGTTTCAGGGTCTCGGCGACGCTGCGGGCGGCGGCGGAGATGGCGTCGGAGGCCGTCAATTCAGGGTCGGTGCGCTGCGCATGGATGATGCCGCGGAAATGCGGATCGCGCTCCACGGCCCTGGCGATCTGGTCCATCATGGCAACCGCCTTCTCCGGCCATTTGCCGGCAGCGGATTCGGCTGAAAGCATGACGGCATCGGCGCCTTCGAAAACAGCGGTGGCGACGTCCGATACCTCGGCGCGCGTCGGCACGGGATCGTGGATCATCGACTCCAGCATCTGGGTGGCGACGATGACGGGCCGGCCCGTCTGGCGCGCGGCGCGCGTGATCTGTTTCTGCCGGCCGGGCACCTGCTCGATGGGAAGTTCAACTCCCAGATCACCGCGCGCTATCATGATGCCGTCCGACAGCTCCAGGATCTGGTCGAGCTGAACGAGGGCCGAGGGCTTCTCGATCTTGGCCATGACGCCGGCACGACCGCGAATGAGCTTGCGGGCCTCGGCGACATCGTCGGGGCGCTGGACGAAGGAGAGTGCTATCCAGTCAACCCCGATGCTCGCGGCAAGCTCAAGATCGCCGCGATCCTTGGGGGTGAGGGCCGGCATGGCGACGACGGTGTCAGGCAGGTTCAGACCCTTGCGGGAGGAGAGGATACCGCCATAGATGACCTTGGTGATGATCTTCGAGGAGGTCACCTCGAGGACCTGCACCCGCACGCGGCCGTCGTTCAGGAGGATGGCATCGCCGGGCTTGACCGATGCGAAGATTTCCCGGTGCGGAAGGTGGACGCGCGCGGTGGTGCCGGGGGCTGGGTCATCGTCGAGCACGAAGATGTCGCCATGCGAGATCGTCACCTGTTCTTCGCCGAAATTGCCGATGCGCAGCTTGGGTCCCTGCAGATCGACGAGGATACCGATCGGACGCTTCTGCGCCTGCTCGATCGCTCTTATGATCTCGCGATAGCGGCGCAGAAGATCGTGAGAGGCGTGACTCATATTGATGCGGAAAACATCGGCACCGGCGACAAACAATCTTTCGATCTGCTCAGAGGTGGAAGAGGCAGGGCCGAGGGTCGCGACGATCTTTACGCGGCGAGTACGCCTCACTGGTTTGACTGCTCCGTGGTCTTCTCGCCCGAAAGAGACACGGTCCAGTCGGTCTCCTCCTTGGTGTCCACCTCGAAAAAGCCCGTCTTCTGGTAGCCGCGCTCCTTGCAGTCCTTGATGCCGCGGATGGTGAAGATCTTGTCGCGGGTGCACATGACCGCCTTGCCGCCCCAGGCGCCGCCCTTGTCGTAATCGACCGCGTAAATGTAGTAGTAGCGCGCGATCAAGGCGCCCTTGAGAAGCGTTTCGCACGCGTTGGGGCCGATGTTCCACCAGCCTTCCGAGGCCCAGCCCTTGCCGTCCTTGTAGCCGAGCGCCACGCCGACGCGATTGGGCGTATTGTTGCAGAGTTTGAGATCGGCTTTTGCCGCGCTCGAGCCCCAGCACAGCATGACCAGGGTGACCAAGATAGCGGCGGCCTTCGGTGCCATCATGTTCGAGCTTGCCCTCACATTACATCTCTCTTGTCCCGCCGCAGGTCCAGTGTGCGGGTCCCCCCTGGAGCGGCGCAGTTCGGCGCGCAAATTCTGGCAGCAAAATGACATGTTGCGGTTGCGCTATATGTGAAGGATGCGCGGCTGCGCTGGCAAGCGAAAAGTCAATTGCCTATAGTTGGGTCTGCCACCCTTTCCAACGTGGACGGAAGGACGTCATGAAGGACATCGATCAGAAGCTGCAAAGCGAGCTCGAATCAGCCGTCCTCAGGCGGCTCATCGAGCATTTGAGGCGGCGCAGCGAAGTGCAGAATATCGATCTCATGAATCTTGCGGGCTTCTGCAGGAATTGCCTTGCAAATTGGTATGAAGATGCAGCAAAAGCGCGAGGGGTCGAAGTGCCGCGCTCGCAGGCAAGGGAATTCATCTACGGAATGCCCTACGAGGAGTGGAAAGCGAAGTATCAGCGCGAAGCCACTTCCGAACAGAAGAGCAAGCTCGAGGCGGCGCACCGCGATCACGAGTGAGTTTCCAGACTGGGGCCAGAGGCATGGATAACAAGACGTCATTCGCCAAAGGGCAGCTCAAGAGCCTTGTCGAGCGAATCGAGCGACTCGAGGAAGAGAAGAAGGCGCTCGCGGGCGACATCAAGGAAGTCTATGGGGAGGCCAAGGCGCATGGCTTCGACACGAAAATCCTGCGCAAGGTCATCAGCCTTCGCAAGCGCGACCGGCAGGAGCGTGCGGAAGAGGAGGCGATGCTCGACCTCTATCTCAGCGCTCTGGGCATGATTCCGGTGGCGGCGGCGGCGGAGTAGTCGAAGGCGGCATTCCCCTTGTTTCATTCTTAAATCGTCACCCCCGACGAAAGTCGGGGTCCAGCTTCGGGCGCTTGCAAAAGGAAGCAGGATTTCCGGCTTTCGCCGGAATGACGATGGTGGAGAGTACGTGGCAGGCGGCAGATGGCCGGATCAAGTCCGGCCATGACGTTTTCTTCGGCGTCATGCGCGGGCTTGACCCCGCGCATCTGCTTGCGACGGGGAGATGGCCGGGTCTGCGCCCGGCCATGACGTTAGTCGGTGAGTGCCCTACTCGAGGCCTGTGGATTTCACCGAAGCGTCGCGCAGGGCTTCCAGGGCCTCATCGTGCAGCGAGCGCGGTTGAATGTCGCCCTTGCCGGTGCGATTCACCAAGAGCCGGTTGGACTTGCCGGTCGACACGATGCCGTCCGTCGATGCCCTGGCACCCTGCAGGAGCGAAATGAAGTCACCAAGACCCCAAGCGGCGCTGGCCTTCTGCACGGGGACCGGCTTGTGTTCCGGTTCGGACTTGGTGGTGGTGAAGGTGATGTCGACCGGCTCATTGGCCGCAGCACGGCGGACGAAACTGCCCGTGTTGAGCAGCCAGCGCGTCGGCCACCAGAAGAAATCATCCGCCGAGGCCGAACCCAGAGAGGCGGTTATCAGATTCGTCTCTTCATGTTGGGCGCGGGCGGCGAAGCTACCCTTGCTCAGGGGATTGGTCGTGGTCAGCTCGGGATTGAAATCGACAGCCGAGGCGATGGCGGAGGTCCTCGAGGGGGCCGGCCGCTTGGCGAAATTGGTGCGCGGCGGGGGAGCGGACGCCGGCTCGATCTGCATCTTGGCCGCCGCCAGCATCAACACCTCGATGGGCTTCTGGCGCGGCTTGGGTACGGGATAGTTCGAGGCAAGTACGACAGGCTCAGGCGCCGGCGGCGCGGCCACGATCGGGGTGGGGGCCGTATCCTCCGTCTCCTCCTCGTCAACTGGCGGCGGCACAGAAGCCATCTTGGCATTGCCGGCGGCCCTGAGAACCGAGGCATTCGTGCCGGTCTCGGCCTGGGCGGTCATATATCCATTGGTCAGACGCGCCCCCAGGGTCTTCCTATAATCCTTCATGATCTGGGCAAGCTGCGTATCGCTCGGGCGCGGCCAGTAGCGAACCTTGCCCGAATCAATGTGGACGAAGCCCGAAGTACCGGAGCGCGGGTAGTAGCCCACGCCGCCGATCTGGCGAACGATGGCGCTGCCGCGCAGCTTGGCGACGGCGACGTCAGGGAAATAGAGATCGATGGCCTTGCCGCGAATGTGCATCGACTGCTTGGCAACGTTGCGGCCGATCTTCTTGAGCATGCCGTTGGTGGCGGCGGAACGGTAGCCGCAGATAATGTGGATGGGGGACTGGGAGCCCAGGTCGGCGTGCAATTCCCACATCAGATCGATGGTCTTCGGGTCGATGGGGATCACTTCATTGCGCCGCCAGTCCCGCAGGACATAGTTGATCTTGGCAAGGGCGGAGGGAATATAGCGACCATTCTTCTTATAAGTGATGGTCAGCGATTCCTTGGTGTGTACGTGGTAGATGCTCAAGGTGCGAGTATCACCCGCCGCGGTCAGAGAGCCCGGAAGGGTTCCCCAAGCCGCGATCGCACAGCCTGCGAACAGTATAGAGGCCGCAGTGAGCTTCTTTAGACGAGATGACAACGGTTGGTGATGTCCCACTAAAGAAAGGTCCCCACTCGACACCATACACACAAACCGGAGGAAAACCCCGACTCCCCTAACGATCCCGCTCTGGCCTGCCCTAGCACGAAGTATGTCCCGGGAAGGCCCTCTTCACAAGCCATAAGATTGCGGCCATGATTTGGCACGTAACCATTGATTCAGCATAGGGAATAATAATTAAGAAGACCTTACCGGGGGGTAGGCGGGGGGCCCAAGCCCCCACCCAATCCTCCCCGGCAAGCGGGGGAGGATTAAGACGGGGGTGAAGCAGGATTTCCGGCTTTCGCCGGAATGACGATTGGAGAGCGCCGAGCCAACGGCAGATCACCGGGTCGAGCCCGGGATGACTCAATAACAATGGTCATGGCCGGGCGAAGACCCGGCCATCTCCCAGTGATGACGATAGCTAATTGGCGGCGACCGCTATGGTGTTCAGCGCTTTCTCGAGGCGCAGGTCGCGATTGTAGATGTCATTATAGAAGGCGATCTTGCCCGAGGCGTCGGGCCAGGCGGTGAAATAGTTCAGGTGCACCGGAATTCGCGTTTCGAGCTGGAACTCCTGATTACGGCCGGAGGCGATCACATCGTCGATTTCCTGGCGGTCCCAGCCTAGAACGTGCTCGGCCAATTCGCGCGGTTTTTCGACACGCACGCAGCCATGGCTGAAGGCGCGGACCCGCTCAGCGAACAATTCCCGGGTCGGGGTGTCATGCATGTAGATGTCATGCGAATTGGGAAAGAGGAATTTAATGTGACCGAGCGCGTTGTCGTCTCCGGGGGGCTGGCGCACGTCATAAGGGATCTTGTCGCCATAGGCCCACCAGTCGACCGAGCTCGAACTCACCACCTCGCCCCGGGCGTTGACGACTTCGAAGCCCTTGCGATCAAGATAGGAGGGATCATTCACCAGATAGGGCATCATCTCGTATTTGATGATGGATTTGGGAACGCCCCAATAGGGGTTCATGACAACGGTTTCCATCTCGTCGCTGAAAACCGCCGTTTGGGTGTCGGGTTTGCCGACGATGACCTTCGTCGACCAGGTGATGTGGTTGCCATCCATGATGCGCAGCTCGAAAGCGGCCTGGTTGACCAAAATATATCGTTTGCCCGGGTTGGACGGGAACCAGCGCAGACGCTCCATATTCATGACGAGCTTCTGGATATTGCGCTTTTCAGAGCGGCTGTTGAGCGCCTCGACGGTCGCCTTGTCGAGGCGCCCGGTCTGCTTGATCTTCTGGCCGGCTTGAAAGGCCTTGAGGGCCTTGGACAGCTCATTGTCCAGGGTCTCCTCCAGCGCGTGCTGGTCAAGCTTCTTGAGCTCTGCGCCTTCGACGGACGCTTCGGGCTTGACCTTCTTCCAGGCCATCGAGGCTTCCTCTGACAGGAGGGCGAGCTTCACCATGCGGGCGCGGACGAGCGGAACGCGGGCATCACGGCCGCCGAGCTTGACGCGTTCGCCGGCGGCTATGGGCGCATCATCATCTTGGTCCACTTTGGCGCGAAGTTCGCCCAGGGAGGCTTTCATCAATCTGTAGGCCGGATGGGCAGGCGCCAGCGAGGAGAGATAGAGATCGGGCAGAACGCGG
>Ga0075431_100006376_pt1 | contig 11706 bp, 10 predicted proteins | sample RhiMetdeltSRZDD5_FD_75297 | JGI IMG/M metagenome (GOLD analysis project Ga0075431, IMG submission 75297) | Populus rhizosphere microbial communities from Tennessee, USA - Rhizosphere MetaG P. deltoides SRZDD5 | ecosystem: Host-associated > Plants > Roots > Rhizosphere > Soil | place: USA... | reverse complement strand
TGGGTCCGGCGAAGCACCGCCCGGATCCGCGCCAGGAGGGTCAGGGCGCTGAACGGCTTGACGATGTAGTCGTCGGCGCCGAGCGCCAGCCCTTGCACCTGGTCCTTCTCCTCGCCGAGCGCGCTCAGCATGATCACTGGGACGTCGGACACCTGCCGAATCTCACGGAGCACCTCGAAGCCCGAGCGGCCGGGAAGCGAGACGTCCAGGAGGACGATGTCCGGGTCCTTGTCGGAAAAGAGGCGCAGCACTTCCTCGCCGTCGGCCGCCGTCACGACCGTTGCCGCCTCCCACTGAAATGGCAACGCGACGCTCAGGGCATCCCGGACCTGCTGATCGTCATCCACGACCAGAATTGTTGCCATCTGAGTGCCTTCCGCCCGCCCTGCTCGGTGCCGGCTACCCGCTACGTGATCCCGCGTCCCCACTTTCGAGTGTACTTGCAGACGCACTGGTGACGCACTTGTCACGAGGTTCAAACAGATTAGAGCTACCGAGTTGCTCCAACCTAGATGACGGATGGCACAGGTCGGGGGGTGCCACGAGGCATCACCGTGGCGTCTCCGCGTGCTCCAGACTGAATCACGGGAGCCTGGCCCCCGCGACCCACCGCGCCTCCGGCCGGCGTTTTCGGCGCGGTCACATCCATCCATGAGGCTGTCCACGTGACAGACGGAGGAAGACATGGCATCGGAACCGGCCTCGGTGAGTGGCGGGCGCCACCGGACGTTCGCGGTGACGGTCCTGGCCATCATCGCGGTCATCGCTGGCATCTGGAACGTGATGGACACCCTGCGGTATCTCGGTCTTATTCCCGTCGTCGAGGTCATGGGCTTTGGTCTGAAGCTGTGGAACGTCAACTGGCTCGGTGCCATCTTGTCGGGCATCGTGGCGCTGATCTGGTTCGCCGTGGCGGGGCAGCTCTGGAGGCTGGACGAGCGCGGATGGTTGTTCGTCGTCATGATCGCCGCCTTCGACCTGTTCTTCTTGTTCCTGGCGATGATCGGCGGCACGTCGTTCCAGGCTATCGCGCCGGTGGTGATCCTCTGCGCCCTCGCGTTGCTGCTGGCACTGTTGCCCAGCACCAAGGAAGCGTTTGGCCGGGCATGAGCCAGCCGGTGTGCCGGCGGCAGGCCCCGTCGAGGAGCAACAGCAGGCAGAGCGTCAACCTTCCTCAGTAGCAGGAGCCACCGTCGGCGGCCACATCGTGGCCGCCGACGGTGCGTCCCAGGGAAACCGCGATGTGCGAGGCATCGATCCACGTTGTCGTTGCCGTCTTCGATACGCCGATCGGTGCGTCGGACATGCTGAAGACGCTCGAAGCCGCGCGCACCGTGGGCCTGGACACGGTCGAGGATGCCGCCGTCGTCACCAGAGACATGCACGGCAAACTGCACGTCGAGGAGCCTGCTGACTGGGGCGGTGGCAGAGGCGCCATCGTCGGCGGCGTCGTCGGCGCGGCGCTCGGCCTGCTGGCCGGCCCGGTCGGCTGGGCGGTGGGCCTCGGAGCGGCGATCGGCGGGCTGGCCGCGAAGCTGCGCGATGCCGGCGTTCCTGACGCCCGACTGCGCACGCTCGGCGAATCGCTCCAGCCCGGGACGTCGATGCTGGTGGCGGTCGTCGACCAGCGCTGGGCGCCGATCCTGGAGCAGCAGCTCGTCGAGGCCGGGGCGGTCACGCTGACCGAGGAGATCGGCGCTGACGTCGCCCGGCAGATCGAGGCCGGACACGATGGATCGCGCCCGGCCTCCCGGCGCCGACGGCGGACCAGGCACCCCTCTACGGTGCAGTACTTCTGACCCGGTCACGCCTCGCGCGCGCCTGTTGACCCCCGGGCTCAGCGCGGTGTGCGGAGGCGGCGACTCACCGCCCCTCGCCATTCCCGCTGACGTCCGAGCTGGTGGTCCCGTCGAGCGGGGATGACGTCGGAGCTGGGAAGACGTCGCGGACCATCAAGGCCCGAGCGATGTCGTCGGGGCTCCCGAGCTGCACCACGGCCCGGGCGTTTCCTGCCAGCGCCCGGGCGACCTCGAGCCGCGAGCGGTCCAGCTCGTGGGCGGCGGCGAGCGGGTGGCTTCGCAGCGCCTCCTCGAGCCGCTCCAGACGCTGCGTCTCGGCATCCGTCTCCAGCTCGACCACGCGCAGGCGCGCTTCCGCCTGCTGGATCTGGAGGCGAAGCTCTTCGCCCTCACGCTCGATTCGGGCCACCACCTGTTGCCGTGCCAGCAGCTCGGCGTCGGCCTGGCGGCGCTGTTCGAGGGCCTGTCGCTCGGTCTGCTCGGCCCGTTGAACCACGGAGAGCAGCCGGGCCTCTTCCGAGCGCAAGAAGTCGATCGGGGGCCGCGCGGCGGTCACGACGACGCGCGTCACGTCCACGCCGTAGTGCTCCGTCATGGCATTGAGGGCGTCACGTAGCGCGTCGGTCTCGGTTCGGCCAACGTCCATGACGCGGTCGAGCGTGACCTGGCGAACCATCGATCGCAGCGCGTCCTGACAGGTCGCCTGGAGCACCTGATCGAAATCGTCGGCGGTGATGTTGTAGACGAAGCGGTACGGTTCGGAGATCGCAAAGGTGATCAGCGTGTCGATCGAAGCTCGGACGTTGTCCCGGGTCGGCGTCTCGAACACCGGCGCATCGTACGGGATCTCGCGCCGCGTGACGAGGTGTGAGACGCCGACCCACGGGGACATGAGGTGGCGACCGCCGTTCCGCGTACCAACATGACGGCCCCCCTTCGTCAGGAGCGCCGTAGTGCCCTCGGGAACCGTGAGCCAGAACGCCTGCCAGACGGCCACGACGATCAGGACGAGCCCGGCGATGATGAGCCAGGGGGCGAGCGACGGCAGACCGAAGAAGGTCATGACCAGGAATCCGACCGCGACCGCGGCCACGCCAATCAGGAGCAGCTCCCGCTGAACACGGCTCGGGGTCAGGGGCATGACGACGATAGGCGTCCGGCCCTGGTTGTCGGGGTGCGCGAATGCGTCGGCGGCCTGGTCGAGCGGGACGCGAAGCTGAACGAGCTGGCCGGTACCAATGTTCTGACCCTCTTGCTCGTCGGATGCGGTGCTGTTCTGAGACGCCGAGGAGTCAGCCATGTGATGTCATCCCCTCAGGTGGCGGCGTGGCATCGAGCGGCCGGGGATATCCCGGTCCGGATGATCTGCCCCGGGCCCGCCGGGCAGTCGTGGCTCGGGGCCGCCGCCCCTGATAGATCGGACCCTCTCGGCCCGGCATGACGCCGGCCGGCCGAGGAGGATCGCCCAGACGTCCGTAGACGTACCGAAACAAGTCCCGCGCCACCACCAGCAACGGTGCCGCCAGGATCACGAGGAGCAGGTTGAACTGGCTGGCGATGACGAGTGCTGGCATCAAGACGATCGGGTGGATGTCAATGCTGCGCCGCTCAACTCGCGGGGCATGCACCTGGGTCTCCAGGAAGGCCGCGCCGGCGAACAGCGCGAGCACGGCGACAGCCGTCTCACGCGATTCCACCAGGGCCAACAAGACGGCCGGTATGGCGCCGATCAGCCAGCCGATAACTGGGATGAGATAGGTGACGGCAGCGATCATGCCGAAGACCAGGGGGTACCCGGTGCCCTGGTAGTAGCCCAGCGAGTCGAGGAAGTAGATCCCCGCGCCGATCGCCGTGCCGAAGACCGCGGCGCGCGAGAGCTGTCCACGAAGGTAGGAGCTGAGGGTGCGGTCGACGATTCGCGCCAGCGACCAGAAATCGGCACGCACCGGTGCTGGCAGCGCGCGATTGACGGCACGCACGCCGGCCGGCTGATCGATCATCGTGGCGAACAGGAAGGTCGGGACCGCCAGGAACCCGAGCAGGAACCCGACCCACTGCAGGACCGTGAATGAGCCGACAATGAGCAGTGAGAGGATCCGCTGCGCGAACAATGCCGCGTTGTCGCGCACAAGCGTCGCGGCACGACTCGCACCCTCCAGCACGAGCGCCTGGGTCTGTGGCGGCAGGGCGCCGACCCACGCACGCAGTTGTTCGACGAGGCCCCGTGCGTCGAGCGTGTCGGGCAGGGCGCCGGCGAGTGCGCGCACCTGGTCGCCGAGCGGCGGAATCAGCCCGCCGACGAACGCGATCACCGCGGCAAGCTCGAGCAGGATCACGAGCGCCACCGCCATGACGCGCGGCAGCACCCTGTCCAGTCGATTGACCAGCGGCAGGGTGATGTAGGCGAGCGCCAGACCGACCTGGAACGGCACCAGCGCGAACCAGGCACTGGCGAGCAACCAGACGACAGTCGCGGCTCCCCCGAGCACGAGCAGGCTTCGTGCGACACCCGACGGGGTGATCGATTGCAGGTGCAACCACAGGCGCCGCCAGCGTGCGCGTGAACGATCGGCGGACGCGCGCAGGCGGGTATCGCCTGCTTCCGGCCGCGGAAGTCCGTCGAGTCGTTGCCGGCTGGCGTCAATCGCCGACGCCGTCGAATCCGGTGCGGTGGCTGGGTGGAACTCGATCATCTTGCCTGCTTCGAACGGTGGTCACGACTTGATGGGCGTAGGTTCCTCAGTCGTGGGCGTATCGGCAACGACCATGGGCATCGCGCCATTCGTCTCGGTCGGTATCTCCTCGACGATCAGCGCCGAGTACCGCGTCGTCCCGGTGGAGATTTCCAGCAGCAGCTTCGTGATCAGCGTGAGCGGAACGGAGAGCAGCGCGCCGGTCGGTCCGAGGAGCGCACCCCAGAGCATGACCGCGAGGAACGCCACGATCTGCGACTGATTAAGATCCCTCCCGATGAGCCGCGGTCGCAGGACGTAGTCGATCAACACGTTGATCACGCAGTAGGCGACGATCACCATGAGCGCTTCCCATGGACCGAACTGGATGAGTGCCAGGAGCGCCGGCGCGACCATCGAGATGATGAAGCCGATGTTCGGGATGAAGCTCATCAGGAACGCCAACAGGCCCCAGAGGAGGACGAAGTCGACACCCAGAAAAAACAGCACGATCACGTCGAGGATCGCGGCGATGGCACCAATGAAGGCGTTCATCTTGAAGAAGCTGCGCATGTCGTCGCCGAAGCGGCGCAGCAGGTCGAGCACGACCGAGTCGCCACGCGTCATGTGCCGCAGGCGGGCCGGCATCACGAACACTTCGCCGAATGCGTAGAGCAGCAAGAACATGTACAGGACGAGCGAGCCGAGCAGGCCGACGACACTGAACGCGAGCGGGACCAGGTACTGGATCATCCGCTGCCCGAAGTCGGCCGGGACCGCGGAGAGGTCGTACACCGGTGGGTTCGCGAGCCCGAAGCGGTCGGCGACGTTGGTGACGATCTCGGTCACGCGCTGCTGGTAGAACGGCAGGTTGTCGTCGAACTGGCTGAGTGACACCAGGGCCAGCGCCACGAATGCGAGGGTGATGCCGAAGACGACCACGAACGCACCCAGCACGGCCGCCCACTCCGGCCAGCCACGGCGCTTCAAACGGAACAGGATCGGGCTGACGACCAGCGCGAGCATGAGTGTCATAACCAGCGTGTTGACGAGCCACGCCGTCAGATACAGGCCGTAGCAGAACAGGACGAGGCCGCCGAGTGCCACGAGCGCGTACCCGAGGCGAGTCCCGCCGGCAACGACGCCACGCGGCGCCAGGTTGTCGGTGCTGACGGTCATGCTCGCTCCTTCATGCGTCGCCCAGGCGACCGCCGCCTACCGGCCGGCCCGAGCCCCAAAACGATCGGATCTTGACGTCGCCGGTCACGAGGTTGACCACGAGGCTGACGATGCTGATGAGGACGCCCCCCAGCAGCGCGGCCCAGAAGTCGTCCACGCTGTACGCTCGGCTCAGGGCGCTGGTGAGCATCAACATCAGCGCGTTGACCACGAGAAGAAAGAGGCCGAAGGTGAGGATCGTCAGCGGCAGCGTGAGCAGGACCACGAACGGCTTGATCAGGAGGCTCACGATGCTGAAGAGGAACGCCGTGCCGGCCAGGGCGGCAAGATCCCCGTTGAAGTGCACGCCGTCGACGACCAGGGCGGCAAACCACAACCCGAAAGCGTTGATGAGGAGCTGTACGAGGAGCCGCCGGAGCATGTGGATCACCTCGACGCCATCGACGCCGCCTCCGCTCCCAGACTGGTGTCCGTTCGATGTCATCATGTCGCTGGTGTTCGGGCGGCTTCGATGCCAGATGGCACTACAGTGGGGGTGCTGTCCGTCCGCGCCCCTGGCACCGAAGCCGCCGACCGGTGCCGCGGCGCGCCCCGGCGATCGGCAGCCCGACCGCGACCGCCGCTGCAACGAGCGGGACGGGCGTCGTGGGCAGCGCGGCGTGAGCGCGCAGGACGATCCGCCGATCGATGCCAGATAGAACCGTCGGGATGATGTCATCCGACATCCCCGGCGCCGCCGGTCGACGTGGATACTGGGCCGAGGATGGAGTGGTCGGGACGTCTGCGATGGACTGGCCATGACACCCCGACTCGGCGTGAGGAACGGCGTGATCGTGGGTGTCTGACTCCGTCACTACCTGTTTGAGGTGCATCGTGGCGGAACTCATCGTGTTGGGGTTCAAGGACATGACGACGGCTGACGAGGCCGTCATCGAGCTCGACCAGATGCAGAAGGAGGCGCTGATCTCGGTCGCGGACTGGGCCCGCGTCATCCGTCGTCAGGATGGCAAGGTCGACATCCGCCAGGCCCACAGCCCCGCGGCCGCCGGTGCCCTTGGCGGGACGTTCTGGGGATTGCTATTCGGCCTGATCTTCTTCGTGCCGCTGTTCGGAGCGGTGATCGGCGCCGCGATGGGCGCGATGACCGGCGCCCTGACGGACGTCGGGATCGACGACAAGATGATCAAGCAGCTCGGGCAGCAGATCGTACCCGGCAGCTCGGCGCTGTTCATCTTCGTGATCCAGGCGACCGGTGACAAGGTGACCGACCGGATGCGGCGCTTCGAGCCCGAGGTCCTGCGGACGTCGTTGTCGAATGACGCCGAGGAGAAGCTCAAGCAGGCGCTGAAGACACCGGCGGCGTGATTCCTGACTGAGCGCACCTCACGCCAGGCCGGCAGCCGCGAACCGTTGCGGCGGCCGGCCTGACGCGTCGTCCAGCCGACCGTCTCCATGAGAGCTTCCACGATGACCTCGTCCGATCGAAACAATCACGGAACATCTGACCGGCCACGCCACGCCTTCGCCGTGCCGAAGCAGCCGCGCGAACGGCACCCGAACTACCACGTCCGGGAGTCCCGCCTGGCGATCGGCGACGACTACGTCGTCGAGCGCGACCCGGGCGGGCGCCTCTTCGTCGTCGACGGCCGGTTCCTGCGAATTCGGGAGTCGCTGACGATAAAGGACACCGGAGGCGCTGAGGTCTTCCAGATTCAGGGCACGCTCCTGGGCGTGAAGAACCTCCTGACGCTCACGCGCGATGGCGTCGTGGTCGCGACGGTCCGAAAGCAGACACCGGAGTCAGAGCCCGAGGAGTACGTCGTCGAGCTGCCCGGGTCGGAGCGCGTGGAGGTCGTCGGCAGCCCGGCGGATCGTGCGTACACCCTGAAATACAGCGGCTACGTCGTCGCGACGATTACCCATGCCTGGATGCCGCTCGGCAGTGGATTTCGCGTCCAGATCGCGCCGGAGCAGGATGACGGCGTCGTGCTGGCCGTCACCATCTGCCTGGACGTCATGTCGCGGCGCCCGCCGAGTACGTAGCGGGCCATCCCCTCAGGCGGAGCGCCGCTTGAACGATGCGACCATCGTGGCGACGCCGCCAGCCAGGGCCATTCCGCCGAGCATGAACGGGAGGAAGGCCGCTCCGATCGTCGGCATGAAGGCGAGCAAGACGCCGAGGATGGCGCTGACACCGCCCGGGATTCCGGCGCGCAACCCGCCGCCGCGAGATGCCAGGAGCAGCTGAATCAGGCCGATCAGGATGCCGATAAACCCGATGATGAGGTTGGTCACGATCGGGACGAACGCGCTCTCCCAGAGCGGGTGCTGGATGACGAACAGCCCGCCCAGCACGCCGAGGATGCCGGCCATCAGCTTCCAGCCCCAGTCGGACCGATCGACAAAGATGCAGGCGAGGCCGACGATGCCATCGACCAGCCAGAACAGGCCGACGAACTGAAGTACCAGGGCCAGGGTCAGGCCGGGCAGCAGGAAGATCACCAGACCAAGGATGGTCAGCCCCAGGCCGGCGATGAGCGCGGCCCACCACGGCGTTCGATCCCTGGTGACGCTGGGCGAGATTGCGTCGTCGCCGCGTACCGGCTGTGGCGTCTCCATCTCGGATGCTCCCTCCTCGTCCTGGCGACCGGGATTCGGGCGCCAGACGGCGGGCCGGTCACGGACAGGCCATCCGGGCGTCCCCGGGGCAGTGCGGCCTACCTCCACCAAATCTAGGTCGCCCGCGGACGTGGTCCGGATATCGAACGTCACCATACGGCGGTGACATTGGGCACGAGGGGAGTCACGAAGACCGGTCATCGGGCAGGCAGGGACAGCCGACACACGCGGGCCGGTGTCATCCATCATCCACCCCGCGACCGGGAGGCTGGTACCTTCGACCGTATGGACACGCACCTCTACCACGTGCTTCGACGGCGAGCGTCGAGCAACCCGACGAGCATCGCGCTCGGCGGCCAGCAGGGGCTGATCTGGCGATCGGTCGACAGCCAGGAGCTGCTCAGACTGGTGGACAGCCTCGCGGCTGAGCTGGCTGCCCGTGGCATCGGCCCAGGCGATCGCGTCATCCTCTGGCTGCCGAACCAGTGGCAAACGCCGGTCTATCTCTGGGCTTGCTGGCGACTCGGGGCCGTGGTCGTCCCGTTCGACCGCGAGATGAATCCTGAGGCCGCGGCGCGGATCATCGAAGCTGTCGAGCCGAAACGGATCCTGGCGGGCTTCGGTCCGCCTCCTCAGTGGGCGCCAGCCGACCTCGTCGAGGAGTGGTGGGAGCCGACGCGTCCGGAGTCTTCAGATCAGCTGGCTGACGAGTGGACGCAGCCGTCCGAGGAGCTGGCGGCGATCTACTTCACCTCTGGAACGACGGGGATACCGAAGGGTTGCATGATCAGCCACGCCAACCTGCTGTCGCAGATCGAGGCCGCCCGGGACGTGATCCCGCTGGACTCCTCCTGCCGGCTGGCGAGCATCCTGCCGCTCTCGCACCTGTTCGAGCTGACCTGTGGCTTGCTGTATCCGGTCGCTGCTGGCGCGGCCGTCCACTACGTTCCCACACGGCGCGGGCCGGACATCGTACGCGTCCTGAACGAGCGGAAGATCACCCACATGCTGGCGGTCCCGCAGCTGCTCGACCTGATGGGCCAGGCCGTGGAGAGCCAGTTCGAACGTCGGCTGGGGGCGCCCGCCTACCGTCAGCTTCAGCTCATGGCACGGAAGGCGCCATTCGCCGCCCGACGAGGGCTGTTCTGGCCCGCCCTCCAGCGGCTGGGGGGCCACCTCAAGCTGCTGGCATCCGGCGGCGCGGCGCTGTCGGCGGAGACGCAGCGTCTCTGGGAGACGATGGGGGTCCGGGTCATCCAGGGGTACGGGGCCAGCGAGTGCTCGCCGATCATCGCCGGGGGCCGGCCGGACGGCTCAACGCCGCTCGGCAGCGTCGGCAAGCCGCTCCGCAACGTCGAGGTGAAGCTGACCGGCGACGGCGAGCTGCTCGTGCGCGGGCCGAACGTCATGCGCGGCTACTGGCGGGACCCCGAGCGTACTGCCGAAGTGCTCACCCAGGACGGCTGGTACTCGACCGGCGACCTGGCACGCCTCGACCAGGACGGCAACATCTTCCTCGCCGGTCGGGCGCGCGACTTGATCGTCCTGCCGTCTGGCATGAAGGTGTGGCCCCAGGACGTCGAGGACGTGCTCCGTGCGCAGCCAGGCGTCCGAGACGCGGCGGTCGTGACGGCGCCGACGCCGACCGGCAGCGTGGTCCTGCATGCGTTCCTGATCCCGGCCGGACCGTTGGACGCGGCGCCGGAGCTGTCGAGCATCGTCGCGGCAAGCAACGGGCGCCTCGCTCAGCACCAGCGCCTCGCGACGGCGTCCTGGTGGCGCGAGGCAGACTTCCCGCGGACGTCGACGCTCAAGGTCCGGCGCCACCTCCTCCCCTCGCCGGAGGCCGCGCAGTCAGTCGTCGTCGACACCGTTACGGCTGGCGACGACCCGGTCGGCCAGGCGATCGCCGCGGCGGCCCGCGTCGGGTCAGTTGAAGACGAGCAGTCCCTGGCGGAGCTTGGGCTCGACAGCATGGCCCTGCTCGACCTGGCGATCGCCCTCGAAGACAAGTGCGGGAAGGTCGTGGCGGACGGCGACCTGCTGCCGGGCATGACCGTCGGCGAGGTCCGCTCCAGGATGGCAGCCGCGCCCCCACTCGGCGTGGGCGCTGAATCGACGCACGCGCGCCTGGACGTGCCGAAGACTGGCGAGCGGGTCAGCGCCTCTCAGCCGCTCTGGCCGTACACCTGGCACCATCCCCGACAGGTTCTGCGGCTGCCGATCGATCTGGCGTACGACCACTACGTGACCAGGACGATCGTGCAAGGGGGCGAGTATCTCGCCAATCTGGCGCCGCCCGTGATCCTCGCCGGCACCCATCACGCGTACGCCGACTTCCCACTCGTCTACCAGGCGTTGAAGCAAACGCCGGCCCGTGAGCTCGCCAGCAAGATCGTCGTCGCGGCGCGGGCGACGGCGTTCGACGCGGCCGGTCCCGCCGCCTGGTTCGGCACGTTCGCCCTCGGGCTCTATCCGTTGCGTCAGTACGGCGACCAGGACACCAGCCTGCGCGGTCTGGCCCAGCTGGCACAAGAGGGCCATGCCATCTTGATCTTTCCGCAGGGCAAGCACATCCGGCCCGAGGCCGAGTGCGCCGGCGATCCGGAGGCTGGCTTCAAGGCCGGTGTCGGCCACCTGGCGGCGGCTCTCCACGCGACGGTCGTACCGTTCGGACTGGCCGGGACCGAAACCGTCTTTCCGAACGTCGATCGGGCGCCGCTGATGATCGGCGACATTCCCGTCGTGTTGCGCAAAGGCCCCGTGGCGATCGTGTTCGGCGCACCGCTGACGATGGAGTCTCACGAAGCTCCCACGGGGTTCGCACGCCGACTCCAGGATGTCTGCTTCGCGCTGACCCGCGAGGCGGAGGCCGCGCTCCAGCCCAGCGAGGCTGCCGCCGGCGCGCCGACGAATCCCTGATCGCGCGATCGGCACGCGTCAGACCCGCCTGACGGTGTGAGGGCGGGGTTGGTCGGCGTACCTCCGCCGTTTCTACGCCAGCTCGGCGGATTCCCCGGCCGGGCCTGGGGCGCTACAGTGAGTTAACTCTCGCCTGAACCACCCGTCTGTTCGGTCATCCGCCGAGGTGGGATACCTCGACGGATCCAGCAGGGAGACTGACGTTGAAAGAGACTGGACGGTACGACGAAGGCCTGCACATGTACGTCGAGGAAGCGCGGTCGCCCGACCCGCGGCGGCTGCACTTCATGCGATGGCTCGTCGAGCACAACCGCTTTGGCCGGCCCGCAATTGGGCCGGCCAGCGGCGAGTTCGCGGAGGGGGCGGTCGAGGACGTCAGGCCGTCGGCGGACTCCCAGCCTGCTCAGCCGTTAGCTCGGCGATCAGGCGATCGGTGAGCTCCTGCTGGAGGATGATGCCGCCCCGCCCCTTGAGCGCTTCGTGCAGGGGCACCCTCCACTCGCTCTGGACGATCA
>Ga0075431_100006375_pt1 | contig 11706 bp, 7 predicted proteins | sample RhiMetdeltSRZDD5_FD_75297 | JGI IMG/M metagenome (GOLD analysis project Ga0075431, IMG submission 75297) | Populus rhizosphere microbial communities from Tennessee, USA - Rhizosphere MetaG P. deltoides SRZDD5 | ecosystem: Host-associated > Plants > Roots > Rhizosphere > Soil | place: USA... | reverse complement strand
CTCGACTGCGTGAAGACGATGATCGCCGCGGGTGCGGACAAGGACCGGCCGAACCCCGACGGCATGACGCCGATGATGATGGCGCTCGACAACGGCTATCCAAAGGTGGCGCAGTACCTGCTCGATCGCGGCGCCAACCCGCATACCTGGGATTGGTGGGGCCGCACGCCGCTCTACATCGCGGTGACGATGCGTGGAGGACGCGACAGCCGTCCGGGGCCGAGGCCGCCGGAGTCGCTCGCGTTCATCAACGCGCTGCTCGACGCAGGGGTGAATGCGAACCCGCAGCTCGCCTTCAAGGAGCCGAGCCGCGGCGGACGTGACAATCGCTTCAGGGACGATCTCCTCACCACCGGTGCGACACCGCTCATTCGCGCCGCGCAGACCTTCGACAACGACGTCGTCCGGCTGCTGCTCGAGCACGGCGCGCTGGCCGATCTGCCGAACGCATCGGGCGTGACGCCGTTCATGGCCGCGGCCGGCATCGGCACGCGCACCGGCGGCGGAGTACTGGGTCCAGGCGTGCCCGAAAACGTCGCGTCCATGTCCGTCGAGACGATGGAGATCCTGCGCAAGGCCGGAGCGGACGTGAACGCCCGCATCACCGACGTCACGAGCCTGACCGCGCGCATTGCCCGCACCAACACCATGACCGGACGTCAGGGCCAAACCGCGCTGTTCGTTGCCGCGGAGAGTGGACGAACCGCCGTCGTGAAGTATCTGCTCGAGCACGGCGCCAGGACCGACATCGTCGACGATATGGGCAAGTCGCCAATCGACCTGGTTGCCGCCGGCCGCGGCGATCGCTCCAAAGAGATCGCGACGCTCCTGCAGAACACGCGTTCGACGCAACCGTGACCCGCGCCTGGCTCGTGGTCATCGTGACGCTGCTCGCGCCGGGGGTAGCGGCGGCGCAGGACTCACGGTCGTCGCTCGTCCTGACGACGAAGCACTTCGCGTTCTACAGCGATCTCTCCAACAACGTCAACGACGCGCTTGTCTCCGCCGCAGGCGCCAGGCGGGCGAAGCGGCCGGAGCCATTCGCGTCGGGACCCGAGCGGGCGTGTCTGGACGGCTTGCCCTCCGCCGAGCGCGAGCGATGGGAGCGAGCGGTCGAGTACTACACGGACAGCAAAGCCACGAACTTTCAAATCGTGCTGCTCCGGTTCAAGCTTGCCGGCCTCTCGCAGCGCTACGGCATGGACGACAAGGCGAACCTGCAGTATCTCGACGAAATCACCGCGGTTCGCGAGGCGGCAACGCCTGCCTACGTCACATGCCGCTGGCCGGCGCAGGACGCGTTGAATCGGCGATGGATCGAGCGCGTGAAACCGCTGCTCGATCGATACGAGACGCCGCTCGCCGAGGAGTTCGTGCGTCTGTTTCAGACGCCGTGGACCGCGTTGCCGATCCGCGTCGACATCGTCGAGAGCGCCGGCTTCGGAGGGGCGAATACCGCGGGGACCGATTCCGACATCGGTCACATCCGAATATCCAGCACGAATACGGGCAATCAGGATCGCGCCGCTCTCGAAGTCGCGTTCCACGAGGCGGTTCATCTGCTGACCGGCCCGCAATCACCGCTGGGCACCGCGCTCGCGTCGGCCGTCAAGGCGTCGGGAGCGACACTTCCGAGGATGGATCCCGTCCACGCCGTGCACTTCTTCATCACCGGTGAGGCCGTGCGCCGCGCCTTCGCGCGGGCCGGTGAACCGCCGTACACGCCGTACCTCTACGCGCAAAAACTCTTCCCCGATCAGTTCCGCGACGCCGCGGCGCGCATCTGGCCGACATACATGGACGGCACGCGAACGCTACCTGAGGCCGCCACCGATCTTGTACGCGCGTTGGCCGCCCAGTAACCCCGTCTTAAACGAGTCTCATTCGCACCACGAGAATCGGCGGTATGTCCGCCATGTCGCGCCATCTGACTCCCGCCTTCGGCGTCTCCGCCGGTTGAAAGCCAGGCTCTTCGAACCCGTCCACGACAAAGCCGGCGTCGAATCCATGTCGGAACAGCTGACTGAGCGGTCGATGAAAGAAGAACTGCGGCTCGGGCTGGCCGATGATGCCTTCGGTCTTGCGTGCCGACGGGGACAGGTAGGACGACACTTTCACGCCCGTGCGGGTGACGTGCCGGCCCGGTCCCTCCTCATACATCTCGGCGAACCGCTGAACGTCCGCGGAATGGAAGCAAGGGTGCGTGACCGAGAACACGAATCGGCCATCCCGTGGCAGCAGCCGTGAGAGAGCCTGGAACAGGGGCGCGATCTCGGGCATGTCCATCAGGGCCATCGTGCACACAGCCTTGGTGAAACGGTTCTCGCCGAGCGACCGCAGCTCGTCGAGGCTCGCGGCGTCGAGGACTCGATACTCGATCGCGTTGTCGTCCGGTGTGCGCTGGCGCGCTCGAGCAATGAACTCGGTGCTCGTATCGATGCCGACGACCTTCGCGCCAAGCGATGCCATGCGCCGCGCAAACCTTCCGGCGCCGCACGCGACATCCAGGATGGTGTCTGCAGCAGACACGTTCAGCAGGCGCTCGGTCGGCGGCTCGATCAGGAGGGTCTGAAAGTCGTTGCCGTCGCCGATGCGATCGTCCCACCAGCGGGCGTTCGCGTTCCAGATGCGGCGGTTCTCGTCTACGTGTTCGGGAAAGTCTGCGCGTGAGCTCGAGGTGGTCATATCGAATTAGTCCGGCTAAAGCCGGACACTACGGAGGGCGGAGGGTTCATGCGGCGCGATCGTATCGCAGGCCTCGTGCTGAACGACCAGCGCGGTCAGCGTGCGGCTCGGCTTGGTCATCTCCGTGTGCGAAGATCAGCGCAGATTCAGGACCATGACCCTGGTTCGACTGCGGCGAGGGATTCGGCGGGCGAATCGGCGTGTTCGCGAAGCCCGGATGCTGGTCCGGTCGCTTCGATTTCGCTATCGCCCGATTGCGGCGCATCTCATCCCCATCCGCCGCTGCAACCTGTCGTGCACGTACTGCAACGAGTACGACGACCGCTCGGCGCCTGTCGGAACCTCAGACGTGCTGCGGCGGATCGACCAGCTCGTCACGCTTGGCACCGGCGTCATCACGTTGAGCGGCGGAGAGCCGCTGCTGCACCCTGAGCTCGACCGGATCATCGGCCACATCCGGCGGCGAGGCGCGATTGCCACGCTCATCACCAATGGGTATCTGCTGACTCGCGATCGCATCGCGCGTCTGAATCGGGCCGGGCTCGATCATCTGCAGATCAGCATCGACAACGTCGTGCCAGACGATGTCTCCAAGAAGAGCCTCAAGGTCCTCGACCAGAAGCTGGTGTCGCTCGCACAGATCGCCGAGTTCGATGTCACGGTGAACTCGGTCGTCGGCAGCGGCATCAACCATCCCGAGGATGCGCTGGCCGTCGCGCGCCGGGCCCGCGAGCTCGGGTTCTCCACGACGGTCGGGATCATCCACGACGGCAGCGGGAAGCTGCTGCAGCTCGACGAGCCGCAGCGGGTGATTCTCGAGCGTGTGGTGGCGTTGGGGAAGTCGGCATTCGACTACGCAAACTACAACCGCTTCCAGAAGAACCTCGCTAACGGACAACCCAACGACTGGCAGTGCCGTGCCGGCGCCCGGTATCTCTACGTCTGCGAAGACGGCCTGGTCCATTGGTGTTCGCAGCAGCGCGGTCATCCCGGCATCCCACTCGACCAGTACGGCACGGACGATCTGCGCCGTGAGTATCACCGCGTCAAGGATTGCGCGCCGTTCTGCACGGTAGGGTGCGTCCATCGCGTCGCGCAGGTCGACGAGTTGCGTGAGGACCCGCAGCGGACGCTCGCGCAGTGGTTCGCCGCTCCGGTTCAGGGGCAGCCGCCGCGTCTTCCGCTGCCCGTCAAGATCCTGAAGTGGGCGTTCGTGACAAGTCCGGGACGCGATCTGTTTCGCCGGGCCGCCGCCGGTATATCTGGCGGCACGCGCCGAGGCTGAGGAAGCGACGCTATGTGACGATCACCACGCCTCAACGCATGTCTGCCGCGGGCCCTCGCGTGATCTGATTGATCTGCCGGATCGCACCGAGGTGATAGGCGAGGTGGGCGATGCTGCCAATCACGCCGTTCAACTCAGTTTCCTGGACCTCCCGAGGCGTGCGCAGGGCGTCGAGCCAGCGAGTGGCTTCGGTGCGCAGCTCCGCGCGCCGTGTCTTCCACTCCTCGTCCGACACCGTCGTCTTTTTCCAGCTGACGCTCCAGTCGGCGTTGCTGAAGAGGTTCTCTCCGGCGGCCCATCGATTCATCAGTGACAGGCCATAGCGCAGGTGATCGACGTGCGCCGCGATCGACGATCCGGTCGGTGTCAGCGCCGAGGCGGCGTTGGCCGACAACTTGTCGAGCGATCGGAGCAGCCCTTCGTCGCCGGCGTTCAGCATGTAGGCGTCCGCCGGCGGACCGTTCACCAATTCGTTGAACAAGGTGGTCATGGTGTTCGAGAGTTCAGTCGTGTGCATGAGTCGCGCTCGCAATATGTCAGCACCACGATGCAATGGCCACGCCCACCCAGGGTGTCCTGAGAGCTCGAGCGATGGGCGTGTGATTGTTTTCAGCCCGGCTATCGTGCGGCGAGCAGAGCAGTCAACGCTCGCACATCCGTGATGCTCTCGAGCGTTGAGAGAGCCGTCCACGCGGACGAGGCGGCGGTGGCCGTCAACGTGCGGCCGGCGCAGTCGGCGAACTTCGCGGACAATTCCTCGCTGGTGAGACGTCCCGGGTAGCCGCGCGCGCCGTCCGCGTGCTCCGACCATTCGCGGCCGTCGTCGAGACGCACCGTCACTCGCGCCTGCGAGAGGGGCGCTGCCGCGTCGAACGCGTGGTTCGCCCGCAATGTGACTCGCGGCATCAGCGCCTGTACTCCCGGGTTGCGGATCGTGCCGACATCAAACGTATCGATGCCGATCCGCCGGTAGACGACGGCAGCGGCCGCGCAGAACGGCATGCTGAACTTTGCTTCGAGTCCCGTGGCGGGATTCGGATGGATCAACAGCCGCATCGTCATCGAGTCGGCCTCGACGTCGATGGCGGCGACCTGATCCGGCGCGCATCCTTCGCGGCGGACAATGGCGGTGAGCGCGTCGAGGGGCGGGTGTGTCGCCGCGCACGACGGGTACAGCTTCACCGTCACACCCGTGTCGTTGATCTCCCAGCGCGCGGCGAGATCGGCGACGCTCGCGTCCAGCGACGAGTGTTCGCTGTCCATCGCCGCGAGATACCCCTGCGGCCCATCGATCGCGTGCGGGCTGGCCGTGAACCCGCGCTGCGCCAGCCGCGCCGCGGTCACGCCGTTGCGGGCGGCCATGCCGGCGTGCAGCGGTTTGACCATGCTGCCCATGTTCTCCTTCAGCCCGCACGCGGATGACGCGGCGATGCCGAGCGCGTGCCGGGCGGCGTGCGGATCGAGACCAAGGACACGCGATACCGCTGCCGCGGCGCCCAACGTGCCGATCGACGACGTGCAGTGCCAGCCACGCTGATGATAGTGGCGTGGGTTCATCACCTGGCCGAGCCGGCACTCGATCTCGAAGCCCACGACGTAGGCGTCGAGCAGCGTTCGTGCGCCGGCCTGTGCGATCTCGCCTGCGGCCAGGATCGCCGGCACGAGCACGCAGCTCGGATGGGCGAGCGACACGAAGCACATGTCGTCGTAGTCGAGTGCGTGCGCGGCCACGCCGTTGGCGAATGCTGCCGAACCCGCGTTCGTCGTGAGGGCCGTTCCCAACACGCGGCACTCGCCTGTGCCTTCATCGGCGGCGAGCGACTGCGCGATCCGTGCGGCAGGTTCAGCGATGCCAGCGAGCGTCACGCCAATCGTGTCGGTGAAGGCGACGGCAGCCCGCTTGCGGGCATCGGCCGGCACCGTCGCGTTGGCGACGAAATCCGCCATCGCGGCGACGCTGTCTGACACATCGACGCTCATCGTGTTGGCATCATACTCGGGGGGCGAGGCGCTCAGAGGAAGCAGAGTGCGCAGAGCCAAGCCAATCACAGAGTTCGCCGAGAGGCAGAGGGCCGCCGAGGCCGCTGGTGGACCGCCGGCCTTGTAGGCCGGCGCATGGATCGAGAGGGCCTCCAGGAACACAAGCCACATGCATCGACCGGCTTGTGTTCCTGGAGGCCCTCTCGATCCATGCCGCGCGCAGCGCGGGTCCACCCGCGGCCGATGTGCACGCGTGACCCGCCTCCGCGGCCCTCTGCGTCTCAGCGCCCTCCGCGATTGTTTTCTCTCCGCGCCCTCCGCTCCCTCCGCGCCCTAGTACGACACTCTCACATTGAACCGGATCAACCGCGGGTTCAGGATGCTCTGCGGCTGAAAGATGTCGGGTCCGAACTGCTGCGCCATCTGTGCCGGCGTCCCGTACGACTCATTCACCTGCGTAATGGCGTTGTTGTTGAGCGCGTTGAAGAAATCGAACTGCGGCCGCACGACGAAACGGCCGGCGCGGAAATCGCGCGCCACGGCGAAGTCGAGTTGATTGACGCGATCGAGAAACACCGTGCCGGGCTCGTTCAGACGCACGTTCACGGTCGTCTGCGTCAGGCCCGGCGCAATCGCCCGTCCGACTGAATACGTCACGTTGAGATCCTTGCCGACGTTCGAGCCGTCTCGCGCGCTCTGGGTGCCGGGCACGCTCTGGAACACGCCGCTCAAACGGAAGCCATACGGCAACGGATACGTGCCGCTCAGTTTGTAGTGACTGACGAACGGATACCGCGCGTCGCAGTAGCGCAGCCGGTTCGGATCGTCCACCTGGCAGATGTGCTCATGCAGCTTCCCGTTGGTGACGCCGCCCTGGATCTGCGTGCCGTTCTGGAACCGTGCGTTGAGCGACAGATCGATGCCGTGGTACTCGCGGCCGTTCTCGGCCGAGTTCAGCCGCATGTTGTCGATCACGCCGAGCTTGGTCGAGGCGATGCTGTAGATCTGGATCGTCTCGCCGTTGCCGCGCGGATCGGCGATGGGAATCGTCGAATAGTCGGCATGCGTCGTCGCGACGTTGTCCACCCAGAACTCGCGGTAGTACTTGCGATGGTAGTAGTTCAGCGACCCTGACAGTCCGGGGAGCAGCTCCTGCTGCACGCCGGCGCTGTAGAGCAGCTGATACGGCCGTTCCAGATCCGCGTCCGGTCTCGTGACGTTGGTCGGCTTGCCGAAATTGAGATTCGTCGACGGGCCGAGCTCGTCTTCCTGCGCGATGTCGTCACCGTTGGCGTCGCGCCACGTGCGCGTATCGGTGCCGCCGCCCATCGGGTTGTAGTCGTCGCCCAGGTTCGACGAGAACGACTGCACGTACTTCCCGAAGTTGGCCTTCAGCGCGGTCCTGCCGTTGCCAAAGAGATCGTAGGCGACGCCGAAGCGCGGACTCACGTCAGTGAAGCTCGGCACATCGACGTAGTCGGCCTGCGTGAAGACGCGCTCCGGCAGGAAGCGTCCGGCCGGCGCTGTCTGATCGCGAACCGAGCCCTTGATATGTTCCAGCCGCAGGCCGGGATTCAGCGTGATGCGTCCGAACGTCCACGAGTCCTGCACATAGGCGCCGATCTCTCGATCGATGCTCGTGTCCTGTACCGAGGGAACCGTCTGCAATTGCACCGAGTCGGCGACGCCGAGGCGGTATTGCTGCTGGAGTCCGCCGTTGTTCATCGGCGTCACGATGCGGCGGTAGCCGGTGTCCCACATCAGGCCGACCTTGAGGTTGTGGCCGCCCGTGACATACGCCAGGCTCGACATGTAGGAATTCCGCGGCGACGCGAACGTCGAGTTGAACGTCGTCGGCGCGTTGTAGTTCCAGCCGAGCGTCAGATCGCGCTTGCGGATATCGCCGTAGTCCGTGCCGGGCGCACACAACGCGAAGGCGACGAGGCACGTCGCTTGTCTGGTATCAGGCTGTGCCTCGAGCACGGCATACCACCACACGCGCGAGAAGCCGGCCTCGAACAACATCTTGCTGCTCAGCGTCGTCGTCGCCTTGACCTGGGTGACCGAGGAGTCGTTGGGATACTGCGCGAACGACTCAGGCGAGCCGCCGCGATTCTCGATGCCGAAGTGCCGCCGCCATCGCGGACCGTTGCTGTAGCTCCCCGTCAGACGTGTGCTGCGGATCTGCGTGGTGAGCCGCACGTCGCCGGACTTGAGGTTGGTATCGTCGGATGCCTGCTCGGCGTTCGGCGGCGTCACGCGCGGATCGGACTGTCCCCAGAAGACGTTCGGCACGTTTTCGGCGAAGCCCCAATAGCGGCCCGACACGAAGAACCACAGCTTGTCGCGCATCAGCGGTCCGCCGACGTTGCCGTTGAGATCCCACAGCTTGGCCAGTCCGCCAGCCGCCGGATTGAAACCTCGCACGCGCAGCGCATCATCGATGTTCGCGCCCTGGAGGCTGTCGTTCGCGTAGGTGCCGAGGAACTCGTACGCGAACACGTTGCCGCCGGTTCTCGGGACCATGTTCACCGAGACGCCGGCGGCCTGGTTCTCGGCGTTTCCGCCGGACACGGTGTAGGACATCTCCTGGAAGATCGCCTCGTTGTGATAGATGCCGTTGAACCAGCCTTCGCCGAAGCTGTTGTTGGCGTGCATGCCGTCGATCTTCAGCTGGAAATCCGCGCCGCGGCTGCCGAACGCCACGAGCGTGCCTGACTGCGCGGTGGAGCTGCCGCCGACGTCGAAGCGCCCCATCGTCACGCCAGGCAGCACGTTGCCGATGGTCTGGAAATCACGGCCGGTCGGAATCGTGTCGAGCAGCTCGCGATTGACCGTCTCGCGCCGCATCGTGTTCTGGACGTCGACGATCGGCGATTCACCGGTGACCGTCACGGTTTCGGTGATCGATCCGACGCGCATGTCGGCGTGGACCGGCGCGGTGAAGTTGGCGTCGAGCACCACGCCTTCACGTTTGACGGTGTTGAACCCCTGGAGTGTGAAGGTGACCGCATACGTGCCTGGACGCAGATCGACCACGCGGTATTGGCCGGCCTGATCCGTGACCGTCGATCGTGTCTTCTCGATGAGTGCCGGGCTCGAGACCTCCACTGTGACACCTGGCAGGACGCCACCGGTGGCGTCGCGCGCGACCCCCGCAATCGCGCTTTGACCTGCGGCAAGTCCCGGAATGAGGAGGGACCCGAGCACGACGAACACCTTCAGGAGTCGGCTGTACATATCTCCTCCAGTAATGCGATCACCGATCGACCGTCATCAATTGATCTGCCTCGCGCACGCGGCCGATGGCCCTGAGGGCGACGGCCAGATGAGATCTCGCCTCGTGGTTGCGCGGGTCGAGCTGAACGGCCCGCTGATAGTGTTCGATCGCTTCGCTGACGCGGCCCTCGGCGTACAAGGCGACGCCGAGTCCGTCGTGCGCCAGCGCATAGTCCGATTGAATCGCCAGCGCCTTGCGCAGCGACGCGATGGCCTCGCTGCGGCGCCCCGTTCGAAACAGCGCGTTCCCGAGGTTGTAGTGCGCCGCGGCGGATCCGGGACGGATCCGGACGGTCTGCGCGAAGTGTTCGACGGTGCCGTCGAGATGCCCGGCTTCGGCGTGCAGCAGCGCCACGTCGTCGTGCAGCGCCGCGTTGTCGGGATCGGTCTCGAGCCGCTTCTCAGTGCCGACGATGTCCTCACGCACGATGTGCTCGCGTGCGGCGCGAGCGAGGCGCGTCGCGTCGGCGGGATTGCGCGTCACCACCTGCAGCCAGAGCTCGGCCATCTCGTCGGTCGTCCGCTGCCCGTAGCCGACGCGACGCGGCGGATGATGAGGATTGCGGTCGTTCGCCGCCGAATTGTCGTAGGTGAACTGGAACGTGATCGTCGTGCCGGCGGGCAGGAACTGTGGGCGCGCGTACCTGAAGACGCCTTGCCAGTTGAAGTCCCAGTCGCGGATGTAGATCAACGATCGGCGCGTGCCATCGGGCAGTATCGCGTCGCTCGTGATCTCCGTCGCGAGAAGGTGCGCGTGGGGCTGAATCGTATACAGGTCCACATCGACGTCCACGCGGAAGGTGTCGGTGACCACATATCTGCGCTCACCAGGTGGTATGTCCATGTGCTGCCGTGTCAGGCGGATCAGCGTCGGCCGCAGACGCGGCGGCCGGTCGCTGAAGTAGAGTCCGAGCTTCGGTCGAATCGTTTCGCTGCTGCTGCCTGGCTTGAGGTGCAGCATCATGACCAGGTCGGCGCCTGCTTCGAGCGGCCAGGCCATACCGTCGGGCGCGACATTCGATGTGAGTCCAGGCAGCCAGCCGAGGAAATAACCGTCCGGGCTCATCGCTGAATGCGGGACGAGCCCGTCGTAGCCGGGCTCGGGATCCTGCGCGTCCAAACGCCGCGACGAGCGCGTTCGATCGAAGTGCATGGTCGCGTGGTGAACGGACGAGGAGCCTGGAAGGAACTCCCACGCACGAACGTACCGCGCCGTCGAGATCTCGATCGGCAACACGAAGTTTCGATAGATGTCGTCGGTCGATGCAGGCAGCGTGTAGGGCGCGGTTTCGACGATCAGGTCGGGCGTGCCGAGTTGCCATTGACCCGTCCACGACGGCGGCGCAGGCAGATGCGCTCGGTCGCCTTCGATGAGTCCATCCTCGACCCAACGCGCGAAGACGCTGATGGCATCGCCGGTCAGCCGGCGCTCGTCGAGAAACTCGCCATGGCCGGGCTCCGGCTTCCACGGCGGCATGCGCCGCTCGCGCGTGGCCGCGACGATCGCCGCCGCGCGGCGTCTGGCATCCTCGTACGTCAGCAATGAAAAGGGCGCCACGCCTTCCGGCCGATGACACGACACACAGGCGTTGAAAAGGATGGGCGCGACGTCGCGTGTGAATGTCGCGGGAGCGCGCTGCTCGGCGGCGGTGCCGAACCCGGCGTCGAGCGTCACCGCGCATACCGCCGCTGCGACGAGCCATCGGCTCGTGTTCCATCGCGCCGGCTTGCCCTGAGCAGAGTTGCAGGGCACGAACGCACCGCACGGCATAGCAACGGCTCGCTCGCCGTAGCCGCGGCAAACGCGAGCCTGCCGGATTAGAGGCCCGCACGCTGCCGTTGTCAAGGATCGGATGGGGGCGCCTCAGGCGCCCCCTCCATGAGGACGGCGGCGCTAACGACGATGACGACGCAAGGCGCCGCCACGGACGACGCCGCCATGGAAGCGAGCGCCGTCATAGAACCGGTCGCGAAGAACTCGATCGTAGGTGTAGAACCCGTGCCCGATTCGGAAACCCATGCTGAATCCGATCCCGGGACCGCGCCACCACAGATCCGGATACCAGTTCCAGCCAGGCCATGCCGCGAGAGGCGTGCCGTAGACGATCCACGGGTCGTATTGCGGCACGTAGACAATCTCAGGGTCGGCCGGCTGTATCTCGATCGTCGATCCTTCCGTGGTGATCGTCTGCTGTGCGTTCGTATCGAGGTGACCCGCCGCTCGCGCTCGCTGCCGCAGATCCTGAATGGCGTTCTGGACGTCCCGTTCGCGGATGGCGGCGGCGCCGGCAAGGGCGTTGGTCCACGACATGTTCTGTTCCATGTTGGCGAGTACCGCTGGCACTTCCGTCAGCGCCTTGACCGACGGATCCCACGGCTGCCGCTCGACCTGTTGTTCCAGCGTCTGACCACTGAGCGCCGGATGCGCGTCGACGAATCGCGCCGCTTCGGCCACCTGGTCGGGGTACTGCGCGGCG
>Ga0075431_100006369_pt1 | contig 11717 bp, 9 predicted proteins | sample RhiMetdeltSRZDD5_FD_75297 | JGI IMG/M metagenome (GOLD analysis project Ga0075431, IMG submission 75297) | Populus rhizosphere microbial communities from Tennessee, USA - Rhizosphere MetaG P. deltoides SRZDD5 | ecosystem: Host-associated > Plants > Roots > Rhizosphere > Soil | place: USA... | reverse complement strand
GCTGGCAACTACGGAATGAACCAGGAAACCGGCGAGGTCGGGTACGCGGGCATCACGTCGCCCGGTAACGCACCGTCTGCGATCACGGTTGGCGCGCTCGACATGCACGGCACGGCCGATCGCAGCGACGACACGGTTGCACCGTACAGCTCACGCGGACCGGCATGGTATTCAGGCCTCGCGAAACCAGACCTCGTGGCGCCCGGACATCGTCTTGTTGCGGTCGGTGCGTACAACGGATCGCTCTACCAGCGCTATGCGGACCGCCGCGTCAACGGTCGCGATCTCAAGAGGGCGCGCTATTTCAGGCTGAGCGGCACGAGTATGGCGGCCGCTGTCACCAGTGGCGTGGTCGCGCTCATGATCGAGGCAAACAAAGAAACGTTCGATGCGCCCCTGACGCCAAATACGGTCAAGGCCATCCTCGAGTACACGGCGCTGCCGCTCTATTCCGAAGACCCGCTGACACAGGGCGTGGGCGGCCTCAACGGCGGTGGCGCGGTGCAACTCGCCGAAACGATCGACCCCGGCCGTGCGGTCGGCGAGTGGTGGATGACCGCGCCGCTGACGCCATGGACGTTAATCGGCGGTCAGCAAGTTGTTTGGGGACAGACCGTGGTCTGGGGCAGCACGGTGGTCTGGGGAAGCACGCTCGTGCAGCAGAACCACCTGGCCTGGGGACAAACGGTCGTGTGGGGCTCGGCGAGAACCGTCGTGTGGGGCTCGTCGGATACCGTCGTGTGGGGCTCGTCGGATACCGTCGTGTGGGGCAGCACCGACCTCGTGTGGGATAACACGTCGCTCTGGAGCCAGACCGTCGTCTGGGGCAGCGGCCTGCTCAACACATCAGATGGGAGCGGCGTCCTCGGACCCAACACCGTGGTCTGGGGCAGCATGGACACGGTGGTCTGGGGAAGCACCGTGCCGTAGAGTCATTTGGTGTCAGGCAGTGAATCGTGAACGCTGACCCTCGTCGCGACCGCCCAGGCGAGGACGAGGGCAAAGGTCGACCGTCACGATTCACTGCCTGACGCCGAAGTCCGAGAACCCCGTGAACGCCGAAGTCCGGGAACCCCGTGTTGACACGGGTGTCCGGGAACCCGTGTTCACGATTCACTGCCTGACACCCAGGTTGCGACCGGCCGTGGTTGAGAGCGAGGGGCGCGCGTGGCAAGAAATCCGCAATGACTGCCACTCGTGAGCAGTCCCCTCGAAGACTACGCACTTATTGGCGACTGTGAGACCGCCGCGCTGGTATCGCGCGGCGGCTCCATCGATTGGCTGTGCTGGCCGCGGTTCGATTCGGGTGCGTGCTTTGCCGCGTTGCTCGGCACCCCCGACCACGGCCGCTGGCTCCTCGAGCCCGTCGACTCACGCCCGCGCATCACTCGCCGATATCGCCATAACACGCTGATCCTCGAAACGACGTTCGAAACTGACGATGGCGTGGCGACCGTCATCGACTTCATGCCGCCACGCGGAAAGAACTCGGACATCGTCCGGCTCGTCCGGGGCGATCGCGGGCGCGTCAGGATGCACACAGAGTTGGTGCTGCGGTTCGACTATGGTCGCGACGTCCCGTGGGTCAATCGGTTGCCCGACGGCACCTTCCGCGCGGTCGCAGGGCCGGACATGGTCGTGATGCACACGCCCGTTCCTTGCGCGGCGAGGACCTCAAGACGGTCGCAACATTCGAGGTCGACGCCGGGACCAGCGTGCCTCTGGTTCTGACACACGGGCCTTCGCACCTCCCACCGCCGTCGGCGATTCATCCCGAAAAGTCGATGGCCGAAACAGAGCGGTTCTGGATGGAGTGGGCCGAACGCAGCCAATCTCGCGGAAAGTGGGCCGACGCGGTGACCCGCTCGTTGATCACGTTGAAGGCGCTGACCTACGCCCCTACTGGAGGCATCGTCGCGGCTCCAACTACCTCGCTCCCCGAACTGATCGGCGGTGCGAGGAATTGGGACTATCGCTTTTGCTGGCTTCGCGATGCGACGTTGACGCTGCTCGCCCTCATGAACGCCGGCTACTACGAAGAGGCGCAGGCATGGCGTGACTGGCTCTTGCGCGCCGCCGCGGGATCACCGTCGCAGGTCCAGATCATGTACGGGCTGGCTGGCGAGCGCCGTTTGTCGGAATACGAAGTGCCCTGGCTGCCAGGCTATGACCGCTCTGCGCCCGTGCGCATCGGCAACGCTGCCCACGGTCAACTTCAGCTCGACGTGTTCGGTGAAATGAGCGACGCGCTGCATCATGCGCGGCGCGGGGGACTGCAGACACGTGACGCTGATTGGGCCTTCCAGCGCGCCGTCCTCGAGCACCTGGAAGAGGTTTGGAGTCGGCCGGACCAGGGCATGTGGGAAATACGTGGGGAGCCAAGGCACTTCACCTATTCGAAGATCATGGCGTGGGTGGCGCTGGATCGCGGCATTCGAGCGATCGAAGAGATGCACCTGGAAGGCCCGCTCTCCAGGTGGCGCGACGTCCGCCAACACATTCACTCCGAGGTCTGCGCCTGCGGGTTCGACAAGGAGCTGGGCAGCTTCGTTCAGTCCTACGGGTCCAAGGAACTGGACGCGAGTCTGCTTCTCCTGCCCACCACCGGCTTTCTGCCGCCGTCGGATCCACGAGTACAGGGGACGATCGCAGCGGTAGAGCGCCACCTGTTCATCGATGGATTCGTCCTTCGTTACAACACACACACGAGCGCGGACGGGCTTCCGCCCGGAGAAGGCAATACGATACCCATGCTCGTCGTCTCGTCGGCAACTTTCCGCAGGCGTTCTCGCACATCGCGCTGGTGAACTCCGCGCACAACCTGGCGCGCGCCACGAAGCCCGCCGAGCAGAGAGCCGCGCGATGAGTCAACTCCCAATCTCCAACTACCAACTCCCAACTCCTAACTCCCAAAATCGATTCGATCGCGTTGGGAATTGGGATTTGGAAGTTGGGAGTTGATCTGGCTTTGAGCGGCGCCGCAATGCGACGCGCCGCCGCAAGCCGTCAGAAAGAGTACTTCACCGCGAGCTGCAAGGCCCGCGGGTCGAGAGCGGTCGTGATTGTTCCGAAGTTTGCCGCGCCCAGCATCGTTGCCGGGGCCGCGAAATTCGCCGTGTTCAGCAGATTGAACACTTCAGCTCGCAGCTCGAACGCGCGCTCGCGCCCGACGCGAATGAGACGCATCACTGCCAGATCGACATCGCGATACGAGGGACCCCGCACGGGATTGCGCGACGCAGTTCCGATTTGGAATTGGTTCGCCGTCGCGAACGCGTCTGTGTTGAACCAGCGATCGGGCGACCGCTCATCAGCGGGTAGGGTGGGATCGCCAACGAGATTCGGCCGCTGTGTCGTGAAACCGGCGTACCCAAGCGAATTTGCCTGCGTCACCGCGACGGGAACGCCTGACTGCAGCGTGACCACCGTCGCGATACTCCAGTCTTGGGCCAGCATGCCGACGATCCCGCGCGGTTGTTGACCACGGCCCTCGCCGAATGGCAGATCCCAGACGATCGAGCCGCCGAAGTAGTGCGGGATATCGCCGGTGGAGTAGTCATAGTCGCGATCCAGGTTGTAACTGTCGGCGACGGCGGCGTTGGTCAGCGGCCCGGTCAGGATCGATGCGTCGAACACCGACGAGGCCGTGTCCTTCAGCGTCGAGTAGGTGTAGGCGGCCGAGTAGGTCAGCCCTTTCGAAAGGCGCTGACGGACGCTGAACGCCACGCCCTGGTAATTGGTCACGCCGACATTGTTTCGATAGAAGCTGACCGCCGTGTACTCCGGAAACGGTTTCAGGAGTTGCGCGCGCGTCACTGTCGGGTCGCCGATCGAAGAAGAGCGCGGGATGATCCCGAAATAGGGATTCGGTACCCTGACCAGGAGGGCCGAGCCGAGTGCCAGCTGTTCCTCAGTCAACTGGTTGATGTTGCTATCCGGGATTCCGACCTGCGTGATCTTCGACCCGAGGTACGACACTTCGACGACCGTGTTCGTCGTCAACTCCCGCTGCACCGACGCGTTCCACTGCTGCGCGTAGCCTGACCCGAGCCCGGCGTCGACCGTGAAAACGCCCTGCCCTACGCCCGCGGATGGGCTGTAGTCGATCGGTGCCGTGGTCGGGCCGTTGGCCAGCACGAAGGCTGGAGAAATGTTGTCGAGCGTCCGGAGCGTGGCCTCCTGCAGAAACGGAAACGTCGGCGTTGTGAACGGCGTCGTGATCCCGGCCATTTCGATCCAGACGAGTCCGTAGCCTGAGCTCAGGACGGTCCGATCCGTGAGGCGATAGACAGCACCGAAACGGGGGCCGAAGTTGTTCTTCTTGAGCGGCCGCACCGGTTCGTCGCCCGGGTAATCGAGCAGCCGCGTCTGCAGGTTGAACACCGCAGTCTGGCCATTGATCTCGGTGGATGGAAAATTCAGCGTGTAGCGCAGGCCTGGGTTGATGGTCAGGCGATCGGAAATTTTCCAGTCGTCCTGGATGAAGTACTCCTGAATATGGGCGCGTTCCTGAATGTCTGACTGCTGGAACGATATGGCAAAGTTCTGCACCTGGCCGAGCAGAAAGCTCGCGACCGCGTTGCCGGTGCCGGTGACGCCAGGGAGATCGCTGCCGACGGTGCTGAACGTGAAGTTGCCCGTCGGCCATGGGGGCTGAACCACGTTGAGCCGCTCCCACCGCCAGTCGAGGCCCATCTTCACCGTGTGCCGGCCTTTCAGCCAGGTCAGCGAATCAGCGATTTCCGTGACGCTGGTGCCAAAGTCCGACGCGGTGTTTTGCGGAGACCCGATCTGCTGATAACCGTTAGGAGCGAACGTCGGAAGCGTGTTCGCGAACGCCCCATTCACCGGGATCCCCGGAATGTTCAGCGCGCTCCCCGCAGGTGAGGACAACCCCGCTGCACCCCGATCGACCTTGCGACGCGTATCGCCGACGCGCACTTCATTCAGAAGAGTTCCCGAGAACGTGTGCTGATAATTCGAGGCAAACGCCCACGTCTCAGTCTTCTGCGGTCCCACCGCCACGCTGCCGGCCGGAATGGTGCCGCTGCCATCTGCAAACGCCGTGACCGGTTCGGCCTGACCGCTGAAGTACGTCAGGCGGCCGAACACCTGGTCCTGGCCAGTCGCGAACTTGTGATCGAGGCGCACATCGCCCTGATCCTGGTTGTCGAGTTCGTTGGCCGTCCGCGTGTAGTTGTTCGAGGTACCGGCCGACGTCGGCAATGGGTAGCGATCGAGCAGCGACAGCGCGGTGGGGTCCATCGCGCTTCGTGGAATCGTATTGTTGGCAAACGGCTGGCGGGTCGACCCGGCGGTGGTTCGCGGATCGTAGATGGTCGGGACTCTTCCGGCGATCGCCTCGGTGAAAATGCCCTGCCGCTGCAACAGCGTGGGAACGACGGACGTGATCGTTCGTCCGATCGCCTGGCGCTGACCCTGATAGTCAACGAAGAAGAATGTCCGGTCTTTTACCAGCGGTCCTCCGAGCACGCCGCCAAACTGGTTGCGGCGGTACTCGGGCTTCACCGGGTTCGTCTTCTGGAAATAGTTCCGAGCGTTCAGATTTTCGTTACGAAAGAACTCGAACAATGTGCCGCGAAACGCATTGCCGCCTGATTTGGTCGTGAGATTGACCACCCCGCCGTTGAACCGGCCGAACTCCGCGGGCGGGCTGTTGCTCTCGATCTTGAATTCCTGGATGGCATCGATGATCGGGTAGTACGCGACCTGCCCGGGCTCCGGCTGGAGCACGGAGATGCCGTCGAACAGATATTCGTTCGTACGAGGTCGCCCGCCGTTGATGCGGGGCAGCACGGAATTCGGCGGCAACGCGACGCCGGGAGCGATGGATGCAAGCATGATGAACAGGCGTCCGTTCAGCGGCAGTTGCTCGACCTGCTCATTCTCGATCACCGTACCGAGGCTCGCGGTTTCGGCACGCACGATCGACGAGTCGCCGACAACCGTCACCTTTTCCTGAATGCCTCCGACGCTGAGGTCGAAATCAATCCGCGCCTTTTCACCTGTGGTAATCCGGATGCCTTCGCGTCGTACCGGAGTGAAGCCCGAGAGTTCGACCTCGACACGATACTCCCCCGGCGCCAGACTCGCGGCGGTGTAAACACCATCCTCAGTCGAAACGACGATTCGCTGGCGGTTGGTCCGTATCTCCGTCACGGTAATAGTCGCTCCAGGAACAGCGGCGCCAGCCTGGTCCTTCACAACACCTGTGATTTCCCCAGCCGCCACCTGAGCCCGGGCGGGCACTGTTCCGGCGGAGCACACATATGCGATGGTGAGGCAGACGGAGAGCAACCTTCTTGTTGAGGTGATACGCATTGGCCTCAGAAACTCTAGATCGCTTTTATACGATCCTCAAATCGACTCAAGCCGACTTAATTCGCCAAACGCCCTAGGCGGGTCTGAAGACCCGCATCTACGCTGATGGCACCGTGCGGAATTCAGGAACCACGTTGATCGAGACCGACTTGATGAGCGCGTAGAGGCGCTGGCCACCGGCGAGGTCGAGGCGCGCGATGGCGTCTCTCGTGACCTCGGCCAATAGAAGCACGCCGCCAACAGCGATTTGCACGACGATGTGATCGAGGGCGGGATCGGCATTCAACGCTGACACTGTACCCGCCAGTACGTTGTGCAGACTGAGGCCCCGCGGCTCACTGGTCGCCAGGATGACGTCGCGCGCCGCGATGCGCACCCGCACGATGGTTCCGGTGGTCAGAATCCGATCGGATGCCAGCAGCGTGCCTCCGTCGAAGGTCAGTTCCAGTAGTCCACGTTCGGGATTGCGACGGACAACGCGCGCGTCGAACACACTCCCAAGACCAACGGCTTCCCTCAGCCATGTCACGTCGGGACGACTCGTCAGCTCGGTCAGTGCCCCGCTCGCGATCGCGCGGCCGCGATCGAGGATCAATAGATGAGTCGCCAGCCGGATCACATCGTCGAAATCATGCGTGACGAGCACAAGCGGGATATCGAGGGTTCGCCGCAACTCGTCGATCTCATCCTGCAAACGCCGGCGTACTGCACGATCGACTGCGGTAAATGGCTCATCGAGGAGCAGCACGGCCGGTTCGCGCGCGAGGGCACGGGCGAGTGCCACCCGCTGGCGCTCACCGCCTGAAAGCTCCTGTGGGCGGCGGTCATGGCGATCGGAGAGGTGGACGAGGTCGAGCAACTGGTGCGCGCGCGCGCGTCGCTCGGTGGCGGGTCGATGACCGAGCGCCGTCATCACGTTGCCTCTGGCGGTCAGGTGCGGGAAGAGGGCGTATTCCTGGAACACAACGCCCACGGCGCGGCGATGTGGCGGGACGAAGACGCGCGTCGCCGTGTCGCTCCACGTCTCGAGACCGGAGCGAACCGAGGCGTGTTCCGGGCAATACAACCCCGCGATGCTGCGCAGGATCGTTGTCTTCCCACTGCCCGATGGTCCGAAGATGGCCAGAATCTGGCCGGGATCGCACGTGAATTCCAGATCGAGCGGGATGGGTGCCCGCTGCCGGAGGCTGACCGACAGCCGATCAGCCACGTTGCCCGCTCACCTGGCGAGACAACCTGGTGGTCAGCATCAGGGTGACCACGGCAATCGCAAGCAGCGTCGCCGCCATGAGGCCGGCGCTGCGATCGTCGAAGGCCTGCATCCGATCGTAAATCGCGACGCTCAGGGTCCGCGTCTCACCCGGGAGGTTGCCGCCGACCATCAGCACGACGCCGAATTCTCCAAGCGTGTGCGCGAACGTGAGCATGGCGGCGGTGAGAATCCCGGGCCAGGCAAGCGGCACCTCGATCCGGAGAAAGCGTTGCCACGGTGTCAGACCGCAGCACGCGGCGGCATCACGCACGTCGGCGGGAATAGCCTCGAAGCCTCGTTGAATCGGCTGGACAACGAACGGAATGTTGGCGATCGCCGAAGCCAGCAACAGTCCCTCGAAGGAAAACGGCAACGACTGACCGACGAGCGCTTGAAAGGCCTGCCCGAGCGGCGACCGTGCGCCAAACGCGACCAGGAGATAGAACCCGAGAACCGTTGGTGGCAACACGAGCGGCACCGTGACGAGCGCTTCGACGAGCAGCTTGCCGCGAAAGTGATGGACGGCCAGCAGTCGCCCGAACCAGATGCCGCACGGCAGAAGGATCGCGATCGTGCCGGCGCCCAGCCAGAGCGAGACGCGAAGAGCATCCCAATCCATGCGGGTTACTGTGGTACTCCGTAGCCGTGCTTCCGAAGGATCGCGCGCGCGGTGTTGCCCTGCAGGTACGCGTAGAACTGCGTCGCCGTTGCACCCGCGCGTTTGAGCAGCACCATCCGCTGGCGCAGCGGCAGATGATCGCTCTCCGGAATCAGCACGTACGTGCCCCGCTCGGCGAATCCTGGAGCCAGGACGAGCGAGTACGCAAGCAGGCCGCCAATGGCGTTTCCCGTCGTTGCAAATTGCGCCGCCTGCGAGATGGTGTCCCCCAGGACCAGTTGCGGGCGAATGTCCTCCCACAAGCCGTGTTTCTGCAGTACCGCCTCTGCCGCTTCGCCATAGGGGGCCACGTCTGGATTGGCGATCGCGAACTTCCCCGCGCGCGCGGGCGCGCCCTTGCCCATCTTGACCAGGCGCGCGAGGCCGTCGAGTCGCGCATCGACTGTCAACGGCGAGCCCTTGGGTGCGAACAGGGCAAGGCGTCCAACGGCGTACACCACGCCCTCATCGCGAGTCAGCCCGGCGGCGGCGAGCCTCTTCGGGAACTCTTCGTCGCCCGCCAGAAACAACTCGAATGGCGCTCCATCCTGAATCTGTCGCGTCAACGTCCCGGACGCACCGAAGACGATGTCGACAGGGGCGCCACCTTCGCGGACGAATTTGTCCTTGATTTCAGTGAGCGCGAAATTGAGATTGGCAGCAGCGGCAAGCGCGGGTGGCCGCTGGGCGGCGGGACGCGCTCCCATGGTCATCACGAATCCAGCCGCGACAATCAAAGCGATAATGCGCATTAAATCGACTCTGTGATCGTACCATATCGACCTATTCAGTCTCATCACATTAGAATAGGGCCCGATGGCGCTCCTCACCGTCCGAGCGGCAGCCGAACAACTCGGGGTGGCGTACTCCACGCTGAAGCGCTGGGTGCATACCGGCCAGGTGCGGACCACGCGTACCGAAGGCGGCCACCATCGAGTTTCGCAGGCGGAGCTCGAGCGACTCCTGACCCGGCAGCAGCCCGAGGCGAAGCGCCGTGTCACGGCGCCGACTGGCAACGAATCGATTGAAGGACTGAGCGCCCGCAATCGCTTGAGCGGATTCGTCGAGGAAGTCCGGATTGATGGCCTGCTCGCCCAGGTTCGATTGCGGGTCGGCGATCAATCGCTGACCGCCGTGATCACGGCTGATGCCGTGCGCGCGTTGAAACTCCGCCGCGGCGACGATGCACTGGCGATCATCAAGTCGACCGAGGTCATGATTGCGAAGGCTGGCGGGGAGTCGACCGTCAGCCCTCGCCGGCGGACGCGCTCGGGTTGATCAGTGATCAATCCCGAGATCAACTTCCAGCCTCCAACGCCCAACTTCCAAACAGCCCGGCCCTTGGGAATTGGAGATTGGGAGTTGGGCGTTATCAGCGGGCTTCAGACCCCCTGCCAATTCGTGACATGATCGTGTGATTGCGTTGAGACGGAGACACATGATGAAGAGAGTCGTGCTCGCTGTGGCAGTTGCCTTCGCCCTCGGTTCCACGCTGTATGTGACGGCTCAGCAACCTGGTGCTCCACCGGCAGGCGCCCCCGCTGGCGGGCGACGAGGCGGTGGCCCTCCTGGCGGCGGACCGGAAGATGGGTTGAACGTTCGCCCACCGAACGCCCCGGATCAGAAACCAGCATTCGCGGGGCAGACGCGCGCACCCGAGCAGAAACTCGGCGTCGCGTTCAACGTCGTCACAGTGACCGAAGGGCTCGTCAACCCGTGGGGACTCGAGTTCCTTCCCGACGGCAAGATGCTGGTCACGGAACGTCCCGGACGTCTGCGCGTCGTCAGTGCTGATGGCAAACAGATGTCGGAGCCGGTGGCCGGGTTGCCTGCGGTTGATTCGCGTGGACAAGGCGGCCTGCTCGGCATCGCGCTCGATCCGGCGTTCCAGAAGAACCAGTTGATCTACTGGAGCTACGCGGAACCGCGCGACAACATGATGAACAACACCGCGGTCGCGCGCGGGAAGTTCGTCGACGGCGCGGCGCCCAAGGTCGAGAACGTGCAGGTCATTTTCCACCAGGCGCCATCGCTCGCCTCGAACCTCCACTTCGGCGGACGACTCCTGTTCAGCCGTGACGGCACGCTGTTCGTTACGCTCGGTGAGCGCTCGATCACGGAAGGACGCATGCAGGCGCAGCGCATGGACGGCCTGCTTGGCAAGATCGTCCGTCTGAATCCTGATGGTTCCATCCCCAAGGACAATCCGTTCGTCGGGAAAGAAGGCGTGAGGCCCGAAATCTGGTCCTTCGGCCACCGCAACGTGCAAGCGGCTGCGCTGAATCCAGCGACCGGTGAACTGTGGGAAGTGGAGCACGGTACCCGCGGCGGCGATGAAGTCAACATCTCGCGCAAAGGCAAGGACTACGGCTGGCCGACGATCGCGTACGGCATCGAGTATCAGGGCCCGCCCATCACGGGCGGCATCCAGCAGAAGGAAGGCATGGAGCAGCCGCGCTACTACTGGGATCCGAACATCGCACCGAGCGGCATGATCTTCTACACGGGCAAGCTGTTCCCGGCGTGGCAAAACAGCCTCTTCATCGGTGGCCTCGGCAGCACGAACCTCGTACGCCTGACAGTGAAAGGTGAACAGATCGCAGGTGAGGAGCGTCTGCTCCAGGACTTGCAGCCGAGTCGCGAGCGCCTCCGTGACGTGCGACAAGGTCCCGACGGCGCGATTTATCTGCTGACGGATAACGCCAAAGGTCGAATACTGAAGTTGGTCCCGACGTCGTAGGGAATGTGCGGGGCCAGACCCTTCACATTCGTTCACGTGTGGAATCGCGGGCGCTCAGACCGTCGATGTGGATTTCGCGATCACGCGCTGGATCGCGGGCAGCAGATCATCTACGACGCGCGGCTTTGGAACAAACGCCGAAGCCCCCGCGCTGAGCGCCTGCGTTCGTATCGACTCGTCGTCGGCAGCCGTGACCACCACGATCTTCGCCTGGGGCGCGACTCGATGGATGTGCGAATAAATCTCTAGTCCGTCGATCATGGGCATGAAGAGGTCGAGGACGACGACGTCGGGTTGAAGCGTGGTGACGGCATCGATCAACGCAACGCCATCGCTGACCCGTCCGACCACATCACATGACGAGCTGAGCAGCCGGTCGAACGCAACCAGGATCCCTGCGTTGTCGTCGGCCAACAACACGCGGGGGCGTTCGCTCTTCGTCACGGATGTCCTCGTTAGAACTACTGGTGCCGGTCGGCAACCAGGCGGCATCGTTGCAATCGATGTGCCGACGCGAGGACCATTGATTCCGAGCTCTATTGATTCAACACGAGGACTGGCGGGAGCAGCCTCCAAGAAATGCTCGCGCTATTTCGTGGGTTGTGCAGGTCACCACGATCAGAGACGGAGGCACGAAGAGGACGACCAGCGCATGGTCGACGAACGCGGCGCCAGCCCCGGCCGCTCCGTTTGCGAGTGGAAGCGCAAGCGCCACGATGTAGTAC
>Ga0075431_100006368_pt1 | contig 11717 bp, 9 predicted proteins | sample RhiMetdeltSRZDD5_FD_75297 | JGI IMG/M metagenome (GOLD analysis project Ga0075431, IMG submission 75297) | Populus rhizosphere microbial communities from Tennessee, USA - Rhizosphere MetaG P. deltoides SRZDD5 | ecosystem: Host-associated > Plants > Roots > Rhizosphere > Soil | place: USA... | reverse complement strand
CGGTAAGACCGGTAAGGACCCGCATGAACATTGATCGAAATGCATATCCGGAACCGGTAATGTACCGGTAAGGAGCGCGATGGGACCGGTAAGGGACCTGTAAGGCAGTGTTAAACACGCGTAGAATCTGTGGGAGGCACAGCTCCCCGCCGGCTTTAACCTGTAGGCAACGTAGCCTTAACGGCGAATAATATTGGCGTGTTCGCGTCAGGTTCCTACGTATGAAACACCTTAGTTGCCGCGCGTTAGCCGCCCTTGTCCTCCTGAGCCTGGCAGGGATGGCCGATGCGGCGGACTCGGCCAAAACGGTCTTTAAGGCGGGGTTTGCGGAGAAGGATATTACGCCGGACATCGGGATGGAAGAGCCAGGCGGGTATGGGAAGGTTTATCATCGCCGGTTTCACGACCCGTGCAAGGTGCGCGCGGCGGTCTTCGATGACGGAAAAGAGCGCGTGGCACTCGTGGGGATCGATATCCTCCTGATCACCCGGCATCTCACGAAGGAGGCGCGCGCGGAGATCGAGAAACGCTGCGGGATCAAAGCAGGAAACATTCTCCTTGGCGCTTCGCACTCGCATTCCTCAGGGCCGATCGGAATGGCAGAGCCGGGTGATTTCGACAATGCCTCGCCGCTTGTGAAAGATTTATATTTCGACAAGTCCACCATCTCGAACCCGGGCTACACGCAACGTCTGAAGAAGCAGATCGTCGAAGCGGTCGTCGCCGCAGACGCCTTGCGTGTGGACGCAAAGGCTGCGGTGGCTTATGGCCACGAAGACAAGGTGTCTTTCAACCGCCGGCTGCGCATGAAGGGCGGGCTGACCTTCTCGCATCCGGGCGCGGGCAATCCCGAGGTGATTGGGTACGCCGGCCCGATCGATCCGCAGGTCGGCGTGGTCGGCGTTTGGGACTTGAAGAATAATCTGTTGGGCGTGATCGTGAATTTCGCGTGCCACGCTACAACCAGTCCCGGAGGCATCTCAGCCAACTGGCCTTCTGCCATGGAGCAGACGCTGCGCGGCGCGACTGGCGATGCCGCGTTGCCCGTGGTGTTCCTGCAAGGCGCGTGCGGCGACATCACGCAGGTGGACAATCTCACGACGTTCCAGAATCCCAGCCCGGAAGAATGGTGGCAGATTGTTGGCGGGCGCGTCGGTGCCGAGGCCTATAAGACCCTGCTGCTCATTCGACGGGGTGCCAGCAACGACATTCCTGTGGGTGTGCGGAGCAAAACCTGGAACGTGAAGCGCCGGCTCCCTGCGGCCGAGAAGGTCAAACGCGCGATGGAGATCGTTCAGGCTCCGCAGACCCGCGACAATTCCACCGAATGGACGTTTGCGAAGGAAACGGTGCTGCTGGATGCGCTGGCGAAAGTGCGGCCCGAGGAGGAAGTCGAAGTGCAGGCCATTCAAGTCGGCCCGGCGGTCTTCGTCTCGAACCCGGCAGAGTATTTCGTCCAGTACGGTCTCGAGATCAAGCAAGGCAGCAAATTCCCGTTCACCTTTCCAGTGGAGCTGGCCAACGGCTGCACCGGTTACGTGCCGACAGAAGAAGCCTTTGGGCCCAACGGCGGCGGCTATGAAACGCGCCTAACTTCCTACAGCAACCTCGAGATCACCGCCGGCCGCCAGTTCGCAACCGTCGGCATCGAACTCGCCAACCAAATGACGCCCGGCCCGGTGCCCCAACCGCCTCCCGCGCCCCCGTTTCGTGCGCCGTGGAGCTATGGAAGTCTGCCGCCTGAAGTGAAATAACTCGCCTGTCAGTCAAGTATCCCTAAGTCCAATGCCGCGGTAGCTAATGGCCCTATTGGCCTGAGATTGCGCGCTGTTTAATCTCGGCATTGATGGAACAGGGAAATGCTCTGAAAGGATATCTGCACGTCAGCGGAGTGTTGCTGTTAGGCATCGGCTCGGTGTGCGCTCAAACGAATCAATGGACTAAACCCGGGAGCGGGAATTGGGAGGAACCGTTCTGGTCGCTGGGCGAACTGCCCTCGTTGCGCAATGCCGCGGTGGCAATCGGCAATCCGGGTTTCAAGGCGGTCGCGATCGGTGGTGGGACGGTGGCGAACTTCCCCGGTTCGCTCACGATCAGCAACCTGATTGTCTCCGCGCCGCCGGGTTCGGGAAATTTGCTGCTGATGAATTATTCCGGACTGCAAACGCCATTGCGCGTGCTGAACAGTTTCCGAATTGGCGAAAACGGGCACCTGTTGCATTTGTACGCCGCGCTCCGGATCGAGGGCCGGGACGGGGGTGGATTCTTCGTCGACGGCCTCGCGCGCCATGCGGAATTAGCCACATTGACCGCAAACCGCGTGGTGGTTGGCGCACAACGCGCGGGACAGTATTACTTCACGAACGGCACGTTTTCCGCCGGCAATCTCGTGATGGCAAGCAACGCGCCCGGGATCTTTTCGCAGTCGGGCGGATCGGTTTCGATCACAAACGAACTGACTTTAGGCACTTTCAGTCCGGCTGCTGTCCGCGGCGATTACCTGATGCATGGAGGGACCTTGACCACGCCCACTCTCTTTGAATGGCGTGGTTACTTTGCGCAGTTCGGCGGCACGAATCGGAGCACATCGATCGTCCTGGTGGACGGTGTGTACGAACTCGCGGCGGGATCGCTGGTGAGCCAAAACGTGCAGGTGGGCTGGCCGATACCGGCGGAAGCCCGTTTTCTTCAAACGGGCGGCCTTCATCAGAATGGCACTTCTATAATAATCCGCGCCGACCGCCCGATCGTTCGTCCCGGCGCCGTGTACACACTTCAGGCGGGGCAGATCACGACGCCCATGCTGGCCATGTCCTGGTTCGCGCGGTTTATCCAGCACGGTGGAACGAATTCCGTCACGAATCTGGCCGTTGGCCTCCCGGAGTGCGATTACTTCTTGAATGGCGGGCTGCTTGCCACTTCGCGCAGCCGGGTCGGGAGTGGCACTGCGGACGAGCCCAAGGCATTGATTGTCCAGAACGGGGGGATCCATCGCGTCGAGACCGAACTGGATGTAATGGCAGGCGATTACGAGTTGAAAGGAGGCACAGTGATTGCCGCGCACATTCTGCTGAGTGGCAGCGGGCTGCATTTGCAGGGTGGCCAGGTAGTTAATTCGGACCGGATAACGATGACCTACGGCAGGCTGATCGCCGAACGCGGCGACAACAGTTTGGGCCCACTGATGGTGGCAGGGGAGCCTTTCGCATTCCAGGCTTCACGTATTGAGTTTAAGAGCGAGCCCGCCATAGTGCGGTTTGCCGGCAGCAGCGCCATGGCCTGGTCGAATGGCGTGCCTTTAATCATTCACAATTGGGCCGGCGCATTGCAGGGTGGGGGAGCGCACCGCATCTATTTCGGAACGTCCTCCTCGGGACTGTCCGCGGCGCAACTGGGCGAAGTGATTTTCTCAAACCCAGGTGGCTTGCTGCCGGGAGCTTACCGCAGCCGGCTGCTGGCTACCGGCGAACTCGTGCCCGCCCGGCGCATCCCGCTCGGCTTTACGCGCAATCGGGACGAGATCGTCTTGCAATGGCCCGCCCATTTTCAACTTCAAACCGCCACGAATGTGATGGGCCCGTACATGGATCTGCACGTCTCAAGCCCCTATACGAACCGCTTCTCCGATCCACAACGTTTCTTTCGATTGCGGGGCCAATGGAACTTTCTTCGCTAAGCAGGCGAGCTGCACTTCATTGTCGTCGATAAATAAGGCAGTATGGGACACCTACGATATAAATAGATTTGCCGTCTGTGCATAATTTTGTTAGAAAGTCGAACATCCGAGTGGCGGGCGTTCGTGGGGTCTCCCCGACCCCGCATCTTCTCATTCAAACGACTGCCACTCGGATTAATTTTTTTTAATGAAATTCCTTTAATGGGAATCTGGTGCGACTCGCGCCGACATCAACGTGCCAAGTGCCTGGCCGGCACTTTGATTGTGGATACAGATTTGTCGTCCGCGTGGACGACCAATTCCACGGCCGTGAGCTTGTTAGCTTTGCAAAAGGCGACGGCGTCGTCGTAGCTGACGAAGGAGCGCGCCATGTCGATGGACTTGGTTTCGCCGCCATCGGATCTGATGAACATGCTGGTATCGGTGTTGCGCAAGGCTCGTTTCATATCAAGCCATTTGCGGTGCAAGAGTCGTGCCGCCGGGCCCAGTGGGCCGGGTGAGACAACCCAATGACGAGTTAATGTGTCCTCATAATGGACACAGGCGGGGGCAGATAGGCTATAATCGTCCTTCTTCGGCGTCGTAGACATCGAAGAAGAAACGGACTTTGTTTGGTTGTGGAGCGAACTGCGGGATGTACGTCTCGTAATATTCCTGGTAGCTGTCAGGGAGTTCGCTGATGAGTTTGCACTTCAGCTTGTTGTTCCAGCGGATGATCTCTTTGGGGTCTTTGACTTTGGAGTTGGAGCGAAGCCAGTTGGCGGCTTCATCGTCGCTCGCGCCAGTGGCGACGAAGTCCTTGAACGCGTCGGGCGTGATGCCGGTGAACTCCCAAAGGAATTGCGAGAGGCCGCAAGGCTGGTAACTGTATTCGCCATTCGTGCCGGCGAGGAACGCGCGGCATTTTGCCAGTGTGCGTTTTGCGATGACGTATCCGCCGAGCTTTTCATGCGGGCTTGGCGGGGGTTGTTTGCGGAGGTCCTGGGCGAGTGATTGGATTTTGGGCGTGTTCATTTTTCGGGATCAGTTTTTCGACGGCCAATGAGTTTGACGACTGCGGCGTGCGTCATGACGACATTCGGATCGTGCTGCAGCGCGACAAAGTAATGGCCTGAAAAGCCTTCGGCATTTTCCGCAGCGACAAGGAGGGAGCGCGTCTGCTCACGAAGCGCGTCGGCAATGGAATCGGTCAGAGGTTCCTTTTCGTCGAGTACTTCATCGATTGAGACAATGAGTTGCGAGAGCGGATGCAGCCAGGCGAACCAAGGGTCCTGGGTCAATAGCTGCAGGAAATGATTGGGCGATTGGATGGGACCGACGGTCTGCTCGTAACGCTCGCGTTCAGACTCGATGATGGCTTTATGCAGATCGAGCAGCTTGTCGCGCAGGTCGACCAGCGGCAGGCGTGTCGCATCCGTGGCTTTCATATGTCAGGAGCCGTAGCCGCCGGCAATTACCAGCGTCCGACCTGTCAGCCAGGCCGCATCGGAGGAAGCGAGGAAAACGGCCGCGCCCGCGATGTCCTGCGGCTGGCCGATGCGGCCGAGCGGCGTTTGCAGCTCGACCTGCTTGCGCATGTCGCTCTCGGCGATACCTGCGGCGTGGACACCCTCAGTCTCCACCATGCCGGGATTGATGGCGTTTACGCGGATCTTGCGCGGCCCAAGTTCCTGCGCCAGCGACCGCGTAATGGCGTCGACGGCGCCTTTGGTGGCGCTGTAAACCGCGGCGCCAGGGACGCCAAGGGTGCTGACAATGGAACTGATGTTGATGATGCTGCCGCCGGCAGGTCCGAAAAGCTTCAGCGCGGCTTGCGATGCGAGAATCAGACCGAGAACGTTCAGATCGAACTGCTTCCGAAAATGTTGCTCCGTGATCTGCTCGAGCGGAGCGAATTCGTAAATTCCGGCGTTGTTGACCAGGATATCGAGCTGGCCGAAAGCTTGTTGGGTCTCAGCGAACAGGCGATTAATATCGGCTGCGTTTGATAGGTCGGCCTGAACGGCAATCGCCTTGCCGCCATCGCGCAGGACTTCAGAGACGACGTTGCTCGCTCCTGTTTTGCTGGAAGCATAGTTCACGACGACGGCGGCGCCTTCAGCCGCAAGATGTTTGGCGATCGAGGCGCCAATTCCTTTGGATGCGCCAGTGACCACCGCCACTTTGCCTTCGAGTTTCTTTTTTGATGTAATCATGGTTTCAGCCTTTCATTTGTTCCTTCTATGTTCATACGTTTCCGGCATCACGAGCACTGATTGACGGACACCGTTCAACTGGCTCAAATAACTTCATTTCCCTTCGGCCTCCTGCGACCAGCGCCGGCGAATCTCCTCGACGCGTGCACGGTTCGCCCCGAGGTCCCAACGCCCGACTCGCGAGGCCGAGCGGACGTGGATGAGTCCCTCCTCGAGCAGAAATTCGACGTCGTCTACGAAGCGGAAAACTCGGCTCGTGAACTCGGCGTGCAGGTAACGTTCTTCGCGAGTACATATCCTTGCTCGCGCCATACTCTCGATGAGCCGTTGCAGTTTCGCCCAAGCCACTCCCGCAGAACCCGCGAAACGCAGTGGTTCGATCCGCCTTGACAGCGTCGACGATTGCGAGCAGACGCAATTGGGCGTCGCAGGGCAATCCTTCAACTTGCCCGCCTCAGCGGACCTCGACAGTTTTGTTTCAGTTAATGCCATGTCGTTCAAATGCTGCCGGCCTGCAAGGTCATGTTGGATGCGCTCATTGATATCATCCTGGTCAACGACTTACTTGGACATCCGGCTGCGGCATATCGCGTTCCACCAGTTCCCAGTTTCCGCTGCCCTGGGGATTTGGGCTGCCTTCATGGTACACATAGTCCGCCTTTGAGGAATGCCATCACGGCCGGAAGAGACATTTGTGTGTTTCCCAACCCTCGGAACTTAACGGCCAGCTGTGACTGAAAACGACAGGTTTGCCTGAACTCCAGTCCTTAAAACAGATTTGCGTGCCATCCCTGGTAGCAATCGTTGCGGTTACCATAATCTACCCTTTGTTCCATCTTCACTCCGAACTCTACGCCTATATAGAAATCTGCCTAATGGTTTTTTTGTTCATTTGCGTTGCGGGAAACCTTGCGTTAAACGGGTTTGCAGAGCATAGAAAGAGAAGTGACAGAGGACGCTATTCTAGACGCGTTGCGCTCGGTGAAATATCCGGGGTTCACCCGCGATATTGTGTCGTTCGGGCTGGTGAAGAACGTCACTGCGGGCAACGGGGCCGTGAGCATCACGTTGCAGTTGACGTCGCCAAGTCCCGACGCCGCGCGGCAAATCAAGCAAGAGTGCGAGCAAGTCCTGCGCGGACTGGCAGGAGTGAAGATGGTGCACGTGGACATCCGCATGCCGGCCGGCCAACCGCAACAGGCTGCGACGGGCGGCCAAAGCCCGTGGGCGCACCAGAATAAAGTTCCTGGGTTGAGCCGGATTGTGGCGGTGGCGAGCGGCAAGGGCGGCGTCGGCAAATCCACGGTGGCCGTGAACCTTGCCTGCGCTCTGCGGCACCTCGGGGCCAATGTGGGCCTGCTGGATTGCGACATTTACGGCCCGAGCGTGCCGTTGATGATGGGCACGCGACAGCGGCCGACGATCAGCCCGGAGGAGAAGATGGTTCCGCCCGTGCAATACGGGGTCAAACTCATGAGCATGGGTTTCCTGCTGGAGGGGGATCAGCCTGTGATCTGGCGCGGGCCGATGATCATGAAGACGATCACGCAATTCTTTACGAGCGTCGATTGGGGAAAGCTGGATTATTTACTGGTGGACCTTCCACCTGGCACCGGCGACGCGCAACTGTCCCTTTGCCAAACCGTGCCATTGGATGGCGGGGTGATCGTCACTACGCCGCAAGAGGCATCGCTCGGCGTGGTTCGCAAGGGCATTGCCATGTTCCAGAAAGTAAATGTGCCGATCCTCGGCATCATTGAAAATATGAGTTATTTTACGGCGCCGAATGGCCAGCGCATAGAAATCTTCGGGCATGGCGGCGGACGTGCCGAAGCGGCGCGGCAGGATGTCCCGTTCTTTGGCGAAGTCCCGATCTTTACCGAAATCCGGGAAGGCGGGGATCAGGGGCATCCAGTCGTGGTAGCAGCACCCAAAGAAGCGCCTGCACAAGCTTTCATTAGGATTGCCACCACCTTGCGCACCGCTGTCCCTGCTTAACCTGACTGGACACTTGTCCGGCCGTCTTTTTTTAATACAATGCCCGGCAACGCAAAAGATGTCTTCGATTATCGGGATCGCTGCCTTCGTGGTCTGTGGGTGGCTTGCGGCATCGGCTCAAGCGGCCATAGGAATCGGATATACACAGACTTTTGACGCCACGCCACCGGCCACCGATTGGTCCACTCTCTCGATCGCTGGAGGCGGCGCTACCGCGAGTGATCAGGCCGGGGTGGATACCATTGTGCAAACCAACACTGCGGCCGGCATTACGACCGCCTTGCCGACGTCGGGGACCATACCGCCCACTGCCAATGGGCTGGCGCGCCGGAATACCGCGGGGAATTACCTGCAGAGCCGGCCGGCGGGCAACGCCATGACCTTGTTGATGGCGACGTTGATCAATGACAGTTCGACCGCTATAACTGAGCTGGGCATCTTTTATGATCAGAACACGTTCAATCCGGTCAATGAAGGCGTACTGCCTGGGTTTGAAGTGTATTACAGCATGGATGGACTGCCGGGAAGCTGGGTGCGGATCCCGGAGCTCTCAACCGACGGGACCGCCGGCCCCAAGGGCGCAGGCATTGATCTTTCGGCTACGCCGTGGGCTGCGGGCGCGACGATGTATTTGCTCTGGGCGGATGACAATGCTGACGCATTGACGGACCCCTCTTACATAATCGACAATTTTTGGGTCGGGTCATACGATGGCCCGCCCGAATTCGTGCGGCAGCCCACGAATACAGTGGTCGAGCAATGCCGCAACGTTTCTTTTGGGGTGGATGTCGAAGGCGACCCGCCGATCACGCTGCAATGGCTCAAAGACGGCGTTGAGATCAATACCGTGGCAAATCCCAGCGCGGCCACTTCCGTCCTGACGCTGACAAATGTGCAAACGAGTGACTCGGGCGGCTATGTCGCCCGAGCTTCGAACCCTTTCGGCATGGTCCCCAGCCAGCCCGCGACGCTCACGGTGACTCCGGATACCACCGCGCCCACAATCGTTGGCGCCACGTTCGATGCGTTCGATCTCACACGGCTTGTAGTGACGTTTTCCGAGCCAATGGCGGAGCTGGCCCTTGACGGCTTTAGTTGGGCGATCGATTCAGACCCCGCAGATATCAGCATGGCTCTCTTTGTTGTCTCCGGAACATTCACGACGGCGATTATGGATCAAATTGCGTTTGTTGTTGATCCGCCCCGCGATATGAACCAGCGTTATGTGCTTACCGCGCTCCCTGAAATTCCGGATCGATGTACTGGAACCAATGCCTTGCCCGGGGGAACAAGCGCCTGGATCGCCGATCCAGGGCTGGGATTCCAGGAAGGTCTTAATAGCTACGCTGGCACGCAAGACACGGAAATCCATAGCTTCGCCCCTGATACTCCTGGTGGCACCAGTGGCGGCCCGGATGGTGGTTCGAACAGGGTGGATAATGACGACGCCGCCGGGTTTCAAGCCCGCGCTCTGTTGCGCTTTGATCAGATCTTCGGCAGCGGCCCCGGCCAAATTCCTTTTGGTGCCATCATCACTGCCGCTACGCTGACGGTTGGTACTGCGGATCAAGGCACAGTTCCGGTCCTGATTTTCAGAATGCTTGTGGATTGGAATGAAGCCATTACTACCTGGAATACGCTAGGTGGTGGCATCGACAACGGCACCAACGGCGCGGAAGCGGTGTTCTTTGGCACCTTGGATCCGACTCCCGGTGAAGCCACAGATAGCATTGATGTGGCGTCTCTCGTCCAGGAGTGGGCCAATGGCGCCCCCAATTACGGCTGGGCGTTTGTTGCCACCGGAGCGGACGGGTGGGAAGTCTATACGTCTGAGTCTCCTAATCAGGCCATGCGGCCGCGGTTGCTGGTGCAATATAGGTTTGTCCCGCCGATGTGCCGCGTTGTTATTGACCCACAGTCAGTGGCGGTAAACGAAGGGCAAAGCTTTGTGTTGAGTGTGGTGGCCAGTGGCACGGGCCTGACGTATCAGTGGTTCAGGAACGGCGTCCCCATCCCTGGCGCGACGACCTCCAGTTACACGGTGAATAACCCCAGGCCATCGCTGCACGCCGGCACGTACCGCGTCGTGGTGAACTCGACCATCCCGCCTTCGCCGTGCATCAGCAGCGATGCCGTAGTGACCGTTGTGCCGGATACCGTCAGGCCGGTCGTCATTGGTGCGTTGGGAGATATCAACCCCACAACCATGACGATCACGTTCGCGGACCAGAACGGCGTGAACGAAGCCGACGCGGAGAATGTTGCCAACTATACGGTGAGCGGTGGCGTGACGGTGAACTCGGCGGTTCTGAACGGGTTGGTAGTGACACTTACCACGACCCCGCGGGCACCGGGGAGTGGTTACTCGCTGACCATCCGTGACATTCATGATAATGCCGAGGCCAGTAACGTGCTGAGCCCGAACCCGACGTTCATTTCGACCGTCGAGCAGCACGTTCAGATTCTGGCAAAGAATGCGATCTGGAAGTATCTCAATGACGGTTCGAATCTGGACGCGGTCAATTGGCAAGCAGTGGGCTACGACGATTCGGCATGGCTGTCAGGTCAAGCCCTGCTTGGCTTCGAAACCACGGCCGCGACGATGACGGCGTTGTTCAACCAAGGCTGGAACACCAATAACCTGGCCTTGCTAGGCCGAACGAACACAACCGGCGGGGGCCAAAATGGGACGAATATCACGGATTACTTCCGCACGACGGTGAATGTGCCTTTCAACCTCTCTGGGGCGGTAATCCAGATTCGGCATGCGATTGATGATGGTGCGGTGTTCTACTTCAACGGCACTGAAGTAGGACGGTTCAATATGCCATCGGGCCCGGTCGGTTACCTGACGAATGCGCTGGCTGCCCCGGGCGAAGGCATTACGCGGACCCTGACGGGGTTGACCGGGTTGGTCGCCGGTCCGAATACCATTGCCATCGAAGTTCACCAGAACGTCTTCGCAAGCAACGACATTGTGTTCGGCGCCGAACTGGTTGCCATCTATGAACCGACGCTAACGGTGAGCATCGCCAACAACGGCAACGGCAAAGTGACCATCTTCTGGAGCCCCGTTGGCGGGACGTTGCAGCAGTCCACGGACTTGCGGACGTGGACGAACAGCGCCAGCCAGGCGAATCCGCAAACGGTTGCGGCGACCGGAAATGTATTCTTCCGCATCGGCCCCTAAACGTCCTTACTTGGCAGCCACGCACCAGAGGTGCTTGTATGTACGGATGAAGATTTCTCCGTCGGATGGGGCGATGGATGCATTGGTGAATTCGCCGAGGGAATTGATCGCGAGAGTTTCCATGGCGGGGCTGGCCTTCAGAACGAAAGTATCGCCCGATTGATTGATCACATATATTTTGTCGCCGGCCAAAACCATGGAGGACCAGTTCTCTCCTTTAGGGCCTGAGCCTTTCAAGCGCCGGTCTGAAACCAGTTTGCCGGATTTCAATTCGTAGCACTCGGCGGTTGGCAGCTCGTTCAGGATGTAGACATGTCCGTCGTGAATGATTCCTGACCCGATTCTTTGCCTCGTCCGCGGATGCTGCCAAAGGCGATGCGTCTCGGTAACGTCTCCCTTGCCGCCCGTTTTTACGGCGATGGCTGAACCGCTGTAGCCACCCATCGCCACGACAATGCCATCGTCGTACAAAGGTGACGTGTAAACCAGTGGATTCAGGCCGCCGCAGGTCCAAATCTCTTTGCCGGATTTTGGATCTATCGCCGCGACGCGTTTCGGAAAACTCATGATGAGTTGGTCACGGCCGCCTTCCTTGATCAGGATCGGTGTGCTCCATGATCCGATCCACACGGCCTTGGCATCTTCGCCCGGTTTGACC
>Ga0075431_100006365_pt1 | contig 11721 bp, 11 predicted proteins | sample RhiMetdeltSRZDD5_FD_75297 | JGI IMG/M metagenome (GOLD analysis project Ga0075431, IMG submission 75297) | Populus rhizosphere microbial communities from Tennessee, USA - Rhizosphere MetaG P. deltoides SRZDD5 | ecosystem: Host-associated > Plants > Roots > Rhizosphere > Soil | place: USA... | reverse complement strand
GCTGCGCTGATTTCCTATTTCTGGCTGCGCAGCTCGTAGCCCTTGCGTTTCAGCGGTGCGCTGAACTCGGCTACGATCGTCGGCGGCCACCTCCGTGAATTCACGCCTGTCAAAGCTTCAGCCTTACCCTTTCGAGAAACTACGCACATTGCTGGCGGGCTTGACGCCGGCCGGCGCGCCGATTCGTTTGTCGATCGGCGAACCCCAGCATCGCACGCCCGATCTCATCGGGAGTGCCCTCACCGGACACCTCGACGGACTCTCGGTCTATCCAGCCACCGCCGGCCTTGATTGGTTCCGGGAAGCGATCGCGGGCTGGTTCACGCGGCGCTATGGGCTGACGCACCTGGACCCGCGCACACAGGTGCTGCCAGTCAACGGTACTCGCGAGGCCCTGTTTGCGTTCGGTCAGGCGGTGATCGATCCGTCGCGTTCGACACCGGCCGTCGTCAGCCCGAATCCGTTCTACCAGATCTATGAAGGCGCGGCCTTGCTTGCCGGCGCCGAGCCACTGTTTCTGAATCAATCAGAATCCAACAATTTCGCGCTGGATCTGGACTCGCTGAGCGACCGGCAATGGGAACGCACGCAGTTGCTGTATGTGTGTTCACCAGCAAACCCGTCGGGCCGGGTGTTGACGCTCGAGGAGTGGCGAACGCTCTTCCACTACTCGGATCGCCACGGCTTCGTCATCGCGTCCGATGAATGCTATTCGGAGATCTACGGCGAGCGGGCGCCGCTCGGCGCTCTCGAGGCCGCCCAGCAACTGGGCCGCGACACTTTCCACAACCTCGTGGTGTTCAACAGCTTGTCCAAGCGGTCGAATGCGCCGGGCCTGCGATCCGGCGCCGTTGCCGGCGATGCGAGGCTCCTCCAGCAATTCCTGCTTTATCGTACGTATCATGGATGCGCGATGAGCTTGGCGGTGCAGCACGCCAGCATGGCGGCCTGGAACGACGAGGCGCACGTGGCCGACAATCGCCGGCAGTACCGCGAGAAGTTCGACTGCCTGGTTCCGATGCTGAAACCCGTCATGCATGCGCCACGACCAGACGCCGGCTTCTATCTCTGGGCGCGTGTGCCGGGAGGCGATGACGAGACGTTCACGAGAGACCTGTTCGCGGCAACCAATGTGACCGTGCTCCCGGGACAATATCTGGCTCGTGACGCGCACGGCACGAACCCGGGTCGCGGCTACGTGCGCATGGCGTTCGTGCCCGAATTCGCGGACTGCGTCGAAGCGGCAAGGCGCATTGTGACTTTCTGCAAATGAGGAACAGTCCACGATCGTCTGGGAGTTGGGAGTTGACTAGTGTTTTACTTAGCTTGATATGACGACTCACGTATTGGAATCAGTCATCGACTCAGCGTTCGAGCGCCGCACGGAAATCACCCCCAGCCAGGTGCCCAAAGATCTCTCGGAGGCGCTGTCGGAAATCCTCGATGGCCTCAACCAGGGCCGCTTGCGCGTCGCCGAAAAGATTGGCGGCGCCTGGGTGACGCACCAGTGGTTGAAGAAGGCGGTGCTGCTGTACTTCCGCGCGCACGACAACCGAGTGATTGACGGGGGCGCCACGAAGTACTTCGACAAGGTGCCGCTGCGTTTTGCGGGCATGTCCGACGCTGAGTTCAGGCAAGTCGGATTTCGCGTCGTCCCGCCGGCAGTGGCGCGGACCGGCGCCTTCATCGGGCGCAACGTCGTCATGATGCCGTCTTACGTGAACATCGGCGCCTACGTCGACGAAGGCACGATGGTGGATACCTGGGCGACGGTTGGCTCGTGCGCGCAGATTGGCAAGAACGTCCATCTCTCCGGTGGCGTGGGCATCGGCGGCGTGCTCGAACCTCTGCAGGCCAATCCGACGATCATCGAAGATCACTGTTTCGTCGGCGCCCGTTCGGAAATCGTCGAGGGCGTGATCGTCGAGGCGCATTCAGTGATTTCGATGGGAGTGTTCATCGGTCAGAGCACGAAGATCTATGACCGAGCAACCGGCGAGGTCATTTATGGCAAGGTGCCGTCCGGATCGGTCGTCGTCCCCGGAAGCCTGCCCTCGTCCGATGGCAAGTACTCGCTCTCGTGCGCCGTCATCGTCAAGCGGGTAGACGCACAAACGCGTGCGAAGACATCCATCAACGAGCTGCTGCGCACGTGACCGGGATCCAGGGCGACACGCTGCAGCTCGCACGTCAGCTCATCGCCTACCGCTCGGTGACGCCCGCTGATGGCGGTTGCCTGAGCCTCGTGGCTTCGCGGCTGGCGGCGGCCGGGTTTCGATGCGAGCGAATCGATCGCGGTCCGGTCGGCAACCTGTGGGCGCGTCACGGATCGTCGGGACCGCTCGTCTGCCTGGCGGGCCACGTCGACGTCGTGCCGCCCGGCCCGCTGGAGGAGTGGACGAGCGATCCGTTTACCCCCACTGAACGCGATGGCTTGCTCTACGGACGTGGCGCGGCGGATATGAAAGCGTCGGTCGCCGCGATGATCACGGCGGCCGAACGCGTGGCTGCCGCGGCGGGCGATCGAGGTTCCATTGCCGTCCTCTTGACGTCCGACGAAGAAGGAGACGCGGTGGACGGCACGGCAGCAGTCGTAACGACGTTGCGAGAGCGCGGCGAGACGATTGACGCCTGCATCATCGGTGAGCCGACGTCGACCGAGCAGTTCGGCGACACGCTCAAGAACGGGCGTCGCGGGTCGCTCAACGGCCGGCTGCGGGTGCACGGTCAGCAGTGTCACATCGCGTATCCGGAGCGAGGCCGTAACCCCATTCACGACGCGTCGCAAGCGCTGGCCGAGTTGGTGGCGGCCGAGTGGGACCGTGGCAACGAGTATTTCCAACCCACGAGCTTTCAGATCTCGAACATGCACGCCGGCACCGGAGCGAGCAACATCATTCCTGGCATGCTGGACGTCTGGTTCAACTTCCGGTTCTCGCCCCAAACGTCAGCGGTGGCGCTTCAGTCACGCGTACGCGAGATCCTGGACCGAAATCGCCTGCGCTACGACCTCGAATGGACGTTGATCGGGGAGCCGTTTCTCACGCCGCGCGGCGCGCTCGTGGACGCGCTGTCTGCGTCGGTCCGAGCGGTTGCTGGCGTCCAGCCCGCGCTCTCGACGAGTGGCGGGACGTCGGACGGACGCTTCCTCGCAGGACTGGCCCGCGAAGTCGTCGAGTTCGGACCGCTCAACGATTCCATCCATAAGATCGACGAACACGTTCGGATCGCCGATCTCGAGCCGCTCTCGATCATCTACGAACGCACGATCCGCGCTGTTTTGAGGCGGTGAGCGTTACTGAGTTATCGGAGTCGACGGAGACAATGGATCACCGCGGAGGCACGGAGACGCGGAGGTAATCCGGGCCCGACGCAGGCTTTAGCCTGCGCGTGGATTCGACGCTACACGCGCCGGCAGCCGACGATGACGGCGAACGGCGAGCGGCGCCACGGTACGTCCACCACGAAGCCGGCGCGCACCAGGAGCCGGATCTCTTCTGCCAGCGGCACGTACACGTCCTCATCGGCCCACGATTCGTAGACTCGCCGTCCGCTCGCGCGGCTGCCGAATGTCTTGCCGAGATGTGTGAGCCACACATCGAGGTCACGCGCGAATCCACGCGGAGACGAGGCTGGCGCGCAATCACCCGTGACCAACACGCCGCCTGGACGAAGCGCGCGATAGCATCGTCGATAGAAGGCCAGCTTGGCGGGTCGTGTCCTTATGTGATGCAGCGAGTAGCTGGCGACGATGGCGTCGCAGGCTGGTAGCGCCGTGTCCAGGAAGCTCCCGGTCGTCATCGTCAAGCGGCGGCTCGACTTGCCGAGACGCGCACGAGCGATCGCCATCATGCCGGCATCGGCATCGATGCCCCAGACACGCGCGCGCGGCAGGCGCTCGAGGCATGCCCGAGCCAGCGCGCCCGTGCCGATACCGAGATCAACGATGCTGCGCACCGGACGCGCCGCGTGATCGAGGGCGCGAACGACCTCCGCGATCAGTTCGTCGTAGAGCGGGATCAGCGAGCGGATGCGTGCATCATATTTCGCGGGAGAGATAGCGAGGTGAGCGGCGACGGACATGACGGTATCAATTATTGATTAGGGGATCTTTGATTGTTGATTCGTTGGTGATTGTGATTGGTGATTGTTGATTGACTGTTACCAATCAGCAACCAATCAACTATCAACAATCCCCAATCAGCAAGCAATCAGCAAGCAAAGATCATTAAAATCAATAATGATTCGTCATTGAACTCATTTGGTGTCGCGAGACACCTCGCGCACCAGTTCGGCAACCGCGCGCTCGGGGCCGGTCCATGCCACGTCGGCCTGGGCGATGATGCCCGCGCAGCACCCGCGTTCGTCCGTCACGGGCACCCGCCGGATTTGATGCCGTTCCATCGTCGAGACGACGTCTTCGAGCGCGTCGTCGCTGTGGACCGTGACAATGGGTTGCGACATGAACTGCTCGACGGTGCTCGCGGCTGGATTCCGGCCTTCCGCGACGACGCGACAGACAATGTCGCGATCGGTGATCACACCGATGAGGATACCTTGCGTATCTACCACGGGAATCTGTCCGCAGTCGTTCTGGAGCATCATCTTTGCGACTTGAACGATCGTCGAGTTCGGCGTACAGCACGCCGGGTTTGCTGTCATGACGTCGCGCGCAACTTTAGCCATCGCGTCCTCCTGATTTCTCGGTGATTGCCATCGACCTCGTCAGAGCCGCGAGCCGTACGCGAACACATCGCGATCGAGCGGCGACAATTGATGGGACGAGTCACGGCCGACGGCCTCGTTGAGGGGGGAATATCGGGTCAACCCTGTAGTGAGCCCGGCCGTCGTCCCTGTCCAATCCTGACAAACCGCTCAGTCGAACCTACATTCCGCATGACGAGGATCCCCCTTGTGGTGACGGTCTCCGTCTCGAGACCAGCAAGCAGTGTGCCCGATGCTGTCCACCAAAATGTCTTCGTGGACCGCAAGAATGGCCTTGATCTCAGCCGACAAGCGCAGTAGAGTCGCGACCCCGATGCCATGTTCGGTCTCCGACGTGGCTACGACAGTGCAGACTCCAGTTCGGCGCCATTCGCGCATCCAGACGGGCTCGACCCGGTCTTTCGCCGACGGGCCGTTCATCCCATCCGTCCAATTCGTTGTAGTACAGGCTGGCGGCGCGCGAACGCGCGCTAGCAGTTCCCTTTGGTGTGTCTCGTTGCAGGAGGCTTACATGAAGCTACAGGCAATCCTTGCCGTCGCAACACTCGTCGTTGGTCTTGGGGTTGGCGTTGCGGCGCAGGCAAAGAATCAGACGGCGATCGGGCCGGTGTTGAAGATCGCAGGTGACTCCCTCACCATCGATGTCGGCAAAGGGAAGACGATGCAGTTCACGACCAACACCTCCACGGAGGTCAAGGTCACCGCCGGCGGTGCCAAGGCACAGGCGGCCCGCGAAGCAGGCAAGCCGGGCGTGAAGATCACGGAGGTGGTGCACGAAGGCGACCAGGTCTTCGTCCGTTACTCGGATGTGAATGGAAAGATGGTGGCTTCCGAGGTCGATGTGCGGGAGCGCCGGCCGCAGAGTGCCCAGAAGCCCAAATAGATCATCTTTGATTCTGGTGGTCTTTGATTGTCGAATCCTTGTTGATTGCTGATTTTCGATTGCTGATTCATCGCCAATTCGCGGCGACGCCGCATTCAATCAACAATCCACAATCTTCAATCACAAAGGAATCAACAATCAAAGATCGTTCAATCAACGATGGTGCCGCGGTCCCTCGCAAACAGCGAGATGTCGTGGCGCGTGCCGCCATCGAGGGCGAGATCGGCCAGGATCTCGCCCACGACACTACAGAACTTGAAGCCGTGACCTGAAAAGCCGGCGGCTACGGTGATCGCGCCGGCAAGACGCGTGATGACGAAGTGTTCGTCGGGCGTGTTGGTGAAGAGGCATGTCTTCATCGCCAGCGTCGGGCCGTCGGCGTCCGGGAAATAGCGGCGTACGCCCTCTCGCAGCACGCGTTCGTCCTCGGCATGACATTCGCGGTCCATCGCGTCGGGATCGACGCGCTGCTCGAGGTGATGGTATTTCCCGAATTTCACACCGGATCCCTGGTGGGACGGCAGCGCGTAGAAGCTGCCCTCGGCCGTGTGCATGTAAACGACGGGGAAGGTGGCGGGCTGAAAGTACTCAGGGCGCAGAGGCGCAACCCAGAGCATCACCTGGCGTTCAGGTGTCAGCATCGGCCTTAGATCTTTGAGCAGCTTTCCTGCCCACGCTCCGGCGGTGACAATCAGCTGCCGGCACGTGTACGTGGTGTGATCGGTGCGGACGTCAACGTGGCCGTCTCGTTCCGTCCAGTCAAGCACACGTTCATGCGTATTTACCACGGCGCCGGCGCGTTGAGCCGCGTCTACATGCGCATGGATACACCGCTCGGGTCCGAGAAATCCGCCATCGGGTTGATACAGAGCCGTGAAATCAGATGGCAATCGATAGCCGGGGAATACCGTCGTCAACGACGCGCCGTCGTACAACACGTGCGGCAGGCTGAACATGTCACACGCGCGCCGTGCGCCGAGAATGGCCGGTGAGTCGGCTGGTCCGGCGTCGATGCTTCCAGTGGTGATGAGCAGCGGCTCGCCGCTCGCGCGTTCCAGTTCGCGCCACAGCTCGTAGGCACGGCGAAGCAGCGGGACGTAGCTGGGATGCTCCCAGTAGGCGAGCCGAATCATGCGAGACAGGCCGTGCGAGGAACCCTTGTCGTGGGCGATGTCGAACTGTTCGAGGCCGAGTACCTGCGCGCCGCGCCGGGTCAGGTGGTAGAAGGCGGCGCTGCCCATGCCGCCGATCCCAACGACGATCGCGTCGTAGGTCGCGTCCGTGGCCGCCATCAGGTTGCGCCGAGCGCGCCTTTGCGCCAGGCTGCCGGCGGCGATCCGGTCGCTCGCTTGAAGGCGCGATTGAACGCCGCTTCGGAATCGTAGCCAACTTTCGTCGCGACTTCCTGGATGTTGCGGGCGCCTTCTCGCATCATCTGTTTGGCCAGCTGCATCCGCCAGTTCGCGAGATATCGCATCGGCGCTTCACCGACCAGGTCCGTGAAGCGCTGCGCCAGCACCGATCGCGATACTGCAACCTCGCGCGCGAGTTCGTCGACCGTCCAATCATGAACGGGATTCGTGTGCATGAGCCGCAATGCCTTGCCGACGTAGGGGTCGTTCACTCCCGCGAGCCAGCCTCCCTGATCGGCGGGCAGGCGATGCATGTACTCGCGCAGGATCTCGACGAACATCAACTCGGTGAGCCGTCCGAGCATCGCGGAGTTGCCCGGACGAGCCGCTCGCGCTTCGTTGATCGTGAACTTCAACGTCGTACCCAGCCACGTTCCCGATCCCTCAGGCACTGCAGTGGGATGGCTGCCGCGAGTGTCGATGGCTTCGATCGCGGAATAGTCGTCGCGGCTGCGCACCAGCAGCATCGTTGGGAGACCTTCGACGAGAGGGCTGAATCGCTGGTCGCAATTCAGATAGCCGCACACGAACCGTGACGTTCTTCCCCCACCGCCGTACGCCAATTGCGGCGGCTCGTCGTGCTCGCCTGGCGAAAAGATCGAACCGAGAGGCGTTGGCCTGCCGGCACCGTGGCTGCGCATGGTGTGCTGGTCACCGCGCGGAAAGACAACGACGTCGCCGCTCTGCATCGTTGTGGTCGGGTGCCCCTTGCACTCCACCTCGCACTCGCCGTCGACAAGGATGTGAAAGAGCACCACACATTCGGCTTGCGGCATGACCGCCGCAGCAAGCATGTCGGGAATGGGTGATTCGATCCCCCACGGCGACGAGAAATCCGCCGTGAAGAACACTGCGCCGGACAAGCGCACGACGCGAAGCACGTCGGAAAGCACATCCATCTTGAACGGCCTTGCCTCTTCCACCTTCGCCGTAGGCGACGGTGGTCAGTGAAGCCCTCGCTCTACGTGAAACCCAAACGCTATCGCGGCTCTCGCATGAGAGTCGCGGAGGAGCAGTCAAGGATTTCAGACGCTCAATCAAGGCGTCAAGCAAATCCGGAGTTGCGGGCAAGAGCGGCAGAGTCCCGGTCATAGAACGCAGGCGGCGGTCGATTCACCATCGGCTCGTGTGACAGAACACCACAACGAGGAGTGAAAGCCATGCCGCTACTGACACCCGACCCTACGTTCTATCCCTCGCCGACGATGGCCATGCAGTCGCCCCAGGAAAGGCTCGCGTACGTGGCGCTCATCGATCCTCGACAGAACGGTGGCGCGGATTCGATCGGTGTTGTCGACGTCGACCCGGGTTCGCACCACTACGGTCGCGTGGTTGGCGCAACCGATATGCCGAACCGCGGGGATGAACTGCATCACTTCGGCTGGAACGCATGCAGTTCCTGTCTGTGTCCCTACGCGCCGCATCCGCACATGGAGCGGCGGTACCTCGTCGTTCCAGGGATCAATTCGTCGCGCATCCACATTCTCGACACCAAGCCGGATCCGCGCCAGCCGCGAATCGTGAAGGTGATCGAGCCGGAGACCGTTGCCGAGCGCACGGGGTACGCGGGGCCGCACACCGTCCATTGCGGACCGGATGGCATCTTCATGAGCGCGCTCGGCGCGCCTGACGGTAACGGCCCCGGAGGGACTTTCATCCTCGACCCGGAAACGTTCGACGTCCGCGGCCGGTGGGAGCTCGATCGCGGGCCGCAGACGCTCGCGTACGACATCTGGTGGCACCTCGGTCTCGACACGATGGTGACCAGTACGTGGGGCACGCCGAACATGGTGAAGAACGGCGTCAACCCCGAGCTGCTGCTCGCCGGGAAGTACGGAAGCAAGATCCACATCTGGGACCTGCGCACACGACGTCATGTTCAGGAACTCGACCTTGGCCCGGAGCAGCAAATGGTGCTCGAGCTGCGGCCGGCGCACGACCCGACACGCGCCTACGGGTTCGCGAGCGTCGTGGCGTCCCTCAAGGACCTGTCGTCGTCGGTCTGGATGTGGTACCGCGATCCGAACAAGAAGAGGACCAACGGGTCCGATGGTCAGTGGGCCGTGAAGAAAGTGATCGAAATTCCCGCGGAGCCCGCAGACCCGGAGAAACTGCCGCCGTTCCTCAAGGGGTTCAAGGCCGTGGCGCCGCTGGTGACCGATATCAATCTCTCGGTCGACGACCGCTACTTGTACGTATCGTGCTGGGGGACTGGAAAGTTCATTCAGTACGACGTCACCGATCCGTTCAATCCGAAAGAGGTCAGCTCCCTCAGGCTGGGTGGCATCGTCAGCCAGGCGGCACACCCCAGTAAGCCGCAGCAGCCGTTGAACGGCGGACCGCAGATGGTCGAAGTCAGCCGCGATGGACGACGCATCTACTTCACGAACAGTCTCTATACGCCATGGGACAGCCAGTTCTATCCCGCGGGCGTGCGTGGATGGATCGCAAAGGTCGATGTGCCGTCCGGTGGTGGCGCGATGACGCTCGACCCGAAGTTCTTCGTCGACACCGGTCACATGCGGCCACACCAGGTTCGGCTGCAAGGCGGCGACGCCTCGTCGGATTCGTACTGTTACGCGTAGATCGTAGAGCGCAGGCTTCAGCCTGTGCGGTCGTGCGACGCGGGGGCTTCCACTTCGCCGAAGGCTACGGTGGACGAGAATGCCCCCGGCTCTACGTCACTCTGGAAAATGCGAAGGCGAGGACGTCATGGAGTGGCAAGCGATGGTTCTTTTGGGCGCCTATCACGGCATCAATCCCGGTATGGGATGGCTGTTTGCGGTGGCGTTGGGCATGCAACACGGCAGCGCTCGTGGCGTATGGCGCGCGCTGCCGCCGATCGCGCTCGGTCATGCCGCGGCTGTCGGCGTGGTGCTCCTGGCTGCGACGATGGCCGGTTTGATCGTGCCGCTCGCCACGCTGAAGGTCATCGTCGCGCTGATGCTGATGATGTTCGGGCTCTACCGGCTGTGGCGTCACCGACATCCGCGTTACGGCGGAATGCAGGTTGGGTTTCGCGATCTGACGGCGTGGTCGTTTCTCATGGCATCGGCTCATGGCGCCGGATTCATGGTGGTCCCGTTTGTGATGCCCGCATCGATGTCGGCGTCGGCTGCGACCCATGAGCACGCGGCGCACATGGCTGCTGCTCACGCCAATCTCGCGACCGCGGCCGCCGCGGCGGCCGGCATTCACACGTTGGCGTACTTCGTGGTCATGGCAGTGGCCGCCTGGATCGTGTATCGCAAGCTTGGCCTGCGCTTGTTGCGGCAAGCCTGGATCAACGTGGACTGGGCGTGGGCCGGCGCGCTCGTGATCACTGGGGTGGTGGTGTTGTTGAAATCGTGAGGAACGTTTCCTTTTACGAAGGAGGGTGTCATGCGCGAGTCGCAGTCCCGGTTCATTCGCCAGCTGGGCTTTCCAGCCGCAGTCGCCAGCGATCGCCTGTATGCAGCGCTGATGTTTCAGCCGAGAGTCATCGGCGCCCTGGTTGCGATCGGAATCTTCTCTCAAAGCGCCTGGGTATTTCTGGCGCTATCCGCTGTACTCGTGTGGAGCACGCTGGTACCGACACGGAACCCGTTCGACGGCTTCTACAACCGATTCGTCGCACGGCCGCGCCGGCCATCGTTCGGGGTCGCACCTGCGCCACGACTCTTCGCGCAGGCAATGGCTGCCGCCGCTACGTTCGCAACTGGCGCCACGCTCGTGCTCGGCGCGACAAAGACCGCCTGGGTGCTCGAAGCACTGATGGCGATGTCGATAGTGGCCGTGCTCTTCAGAGACTTTTGTGGGCCAGCGTGCCTGTACCACCGCGTGCGAGGACTATTGTCGAGTAAGTATGCACTGGCCGCCAGTGCTGGACGCGTCTGCTGAAGCCCTATTTGGGGCGTGGCTTCAATGCGTCGCGCAGCTTGTCACCGAGCGATCCGAATCCCTCCGAGGAAGGGACGTCGGCGCGCTCGGTGTACTCGCGCACTTCATCGGCCTCGCGCATTTTCTGGACAGCCGTGACGCTGAGGCGAATGCGGCGCGCGCCGGGGTCGACATCGAGGATCACGACGTCAATGGCGTTGCCGATTTGAAAGGCTTTCTTGACGTCCCCGTCACGGGCCACGCCGCTCTCGCTCAATGGAATAAGACCTTCGATCCCCGGTTCCAACTCCACGAAGGCCCCGAAGTCCGCCACGCGCGTGATGCGGCCGCTGCGTAACTGGCCGGCGACGTAGGTGTCGCCCACTTTCAGCCAGGGATCGGCCATGAGCTGCTTCAGGCCAAGAGAAATCTTCTGTTTGTCGGCGTCAACGCGCAGGACCTTGACCGTGATCTCGTCACCGGGTTTGACCACCTGCAGCGAGTCCGATACGCGTGACCAGCCCATCTCCGACACGTGCAGCAGTCCCTGGACGCCGCCACCGAGATCGATGAAAGCGCCGAATTCACGCACCGACGCGACCCGGCCGGTCAGGATGGCGCCTTCGACGATCGACGCGCGGACTGCGGCGGCACTGGCGCGCTGTGCTTCCTCGAGCAGCGCCCGCCGCGACACGACGACGTTCCGCGAATCCTTGAACTCGACGATGCGGAATTGATAGACGCGCCCTTCGTACTGCGCCGGATCCACATCCCGGACGATGTCGATCTGAGAGATCGGGCAGAAGGCGCGCTGGCGCGCGATGCGTACCTCGAATCCGCCCT
>Ga0075431_100006364_pt1 | contig 11723 bp, 13 predicted proteins | sample RhiMetdeltSRZDD5_FD_75297 | JGI IMG/M metagenome (GOLD analysis project Ga0075431, IMG submission 75297) | Populus rhizosphere microbial communities from Tennessee, USA - Rhizosphere MetaG P. deltoides SRZDD5 | ecosystem: Host-associated > Plants > Roots > Rhizosphere > Soil | place: USA... | reverse complement strand
TCGGTCTCGGCGCCGTCCTCGGTGACGAACACCTCGCCGTGCTGGAACGGGCTCATCGTGCCCGGGTCGACGTTGATGTACGGGTCGAACTTCTGGATCGTGACCGAGAGCCCGCGAGCGACCAGGAGCTGTCCCAGCGAGGCGGCCGCGATGCCCTTCCCGAGCGCTGAGACGACGCCGCCGGTGACGAAGACGAAACGGGTTTCCGGGCGGCTCTGCGGCATCAAGGACTCTGGGAAACCGAGTGTACTCGTGTACGCGGCGGAACCCGGCCTTGTCAGGCGGCCGCCAGCAGCTCCTCGGCGTGCCTGCGCGCGGCCCCGTCGCCCGTATCGGCGCCCAGCATCCGCACGAGCTCCTCGACGACGCCCTCGCCCTCGAGCGACTCGACGGTGGTGAGCGCCGTCTCCCCCTCGGCCGACTTCTCGATCCGGAAGTGCGTGTCCGCGAGCGCCGCGATCTGCGGCAGGTGGGTGATGCACAGCACCTGGTGCGACTCGCCGAGCGCGCGCAGCCGCTCGCCCACCGCGCGCGCCGTCTGGCCACCCACGCCGGCGTCGACCTCGTCGAACACGAGCACCCGTGACTCCCCGAGGGAAGCCATCGCTCCGGTCCGGGCCGAGCCCGGCCCCTCGCGCGAGGAAGCCATCGCTCCGGTCCGGGCCGAGCCCGGCCCCTCGCGCGAGGCGCCGACCGTCATCAGCGCGAGCATCACCCGCGACAGCTCGCCCCCCGACGCCGCCTCGCGGATCGGGGCGGCGGGCACGCCGGGATTGGGCGCGAGCATCAGCTCGACGCGCTCCGCGCCCGCCGGACCCGGCTCGTCGCGCGGCCCGACCACGACCTCGAACTCCGCGGCCTCCATCGCGAGCGCGGCCAGTTCGGCCCGGACCCGCTCGGCGAGCTTGGGCGCCGCGACGCGCCGGGCGTCGCCGAGCTCGCCCGCGAGCGCGCTGAACTCCGCGCGCGCTTCGGCGAGCGCCGCCTCGGCGCGCTCGGTCTCGACCTCGGCGCGTTCGAGCGAGTCGCGCTCGGCGCGGCAGCGCTCCGCGTGCTCGAGCACCGAGCCGACGCTGCCGCCGTGCTTGCGCTCGAGCCGCTCGTACAGCTCGAGCCGCTCCTCGACCTGCTCGAGCCGGCCGGGCTCGGCCTCGAGCGATTCGGCATAGCGCCGTAGCTCGCCTCCGAGGTCCTCCGCCTCGAGGCGCAGGGTCCCAAGCCGGCCCGCGAGCTCGTCGAGCGCCGGATCGACGCCCGCCACGGCCTCGGCGAGCCGCTCGGCCTCGGCGAGCAGCAGCGCGACGCCGCCGTCGCCGTCGGGGGCGATCGCCTCGGCGCCGCCGCCCGCCGCCGCGACCAGGCCGTCCATGCGGCGCAGCCGCTCGCGCTCCGCGCCGAGCTGGTCACGCTCGTCCTGGCTCGGGCCGAGCGCGTCGATCTCGTCGATCTCGAAGCTCAGCAGCCCGAGGTCGCGGTCACGGGTGCCGGCACGCTCGCGCAGCCCGGCAAGCGTGCGCTCGAACTCCCGCGCGCGCGTATGGGCGGCCGCCACGCGGTCACGCAGGGCGAGCTGGTCGCGACCGCAGAAGCCGTCGAGCAGGTCGAGCTGGGCGGAGGCCAGCATCAGGCGGCGGTGCTCGTGCTGCCCGAAGAACGCCACGAGGCGACCCCCAAGCGCGCCGAGGTCAGCCGCCGTGGCCGAGCGGCCCTGGACGAACGCGCGCGTGCGGCCCCCGGCGCTCACCCGGCGGGCGAGCACCACCTCCTCGAGGTCCTCCCCGATCCGCTCGCGCAGGTCCGCGAGCTCGGGGTCGTCGAGCAGCCCTGGGGGTAGCTCGAAGGCGCCCTCCACGTAGGCCTCGCGCGCGCCGGGGCGCACGATCGCCGAGCGCGGCTTGCCACCCAGCAGGAGGTCGAGTGCGTGCGCGAGCACGGTCTTGCCGGCGCCGGTCTCGCCGGTGATCGCCGTGAGGCCGGCGCCGGGGCGAAGCTCGGCCCGCTCGATCAGGAGCAGGTTCTCGATGCGCAGCTCGAGGAGCACCGTGCAGGTGTACCAGCGGCTCCCGACGGAGCGGCCGGAGCGTTACGGATCAGTAGGAGAGACGGCCGAACTTGTCGCGCAGGCGGTGGTAGAACGTTGCACCGGGCGCCTGTGCGAGCAGCGCCTTGCCCTCCTCGAAGGCGATCGGCACGGTGGCCTCGCTGGCGAGCGCCCAAGCGGAGCGGCCGTCGGTGGTCATCTCGACGTCCTCCTCGCGCGAGCGGTTGGTGACCTCGAGCACGTCGCCGGGCGCCACCACGAGCGAGCGTGCGGTGAGCGTGTGCGGGGCGATGAACGAGACCACGAAGCCCTCCACCCCCCAGGCCAGCACCGGCCCGCCGTTGGCCAGGTTGTAGCCCGTCGAGCCGGCGGGGGTGGACACCACGAGACCGTCGCAGCGCACCTGGCCCAGCTCCTCGCCGGACACCGAGTAGGCCAGCTCGGCCACCCGGCCGCTCTGGCGCCGGTGGAAGGAGACGTCGTTCACCGCGAGCTGCGGCCCGCGATCCGTGCGCGCCACGAGCGCGGGCAGCTCCATCACGTCGATCTCGCCGGCGAAGGCACGCGCGACGCCCTCGTCGAGCTCCCACGGCTCGACCGTGGCCAGGAACCCGATCGCCCCGAAGTTGATCGCGAACACCGGCACCGAGGTGCCGGCGAAGTCGCGCAGGGCGGACAGGATCGTTCCGTCGCCTCCGAGCACGAGCGCGAGGTCCGGGGGCCCCTCGTCGCCCTTCGTGAGCACTGCCCCGTCGGGCGCGGATGCGAAGCCGTGCTTCTGCGCCTCCTCCGGCGAAATCCACACCTCGACGCCCGCGCTGTGGGCGAGCTCGAGCACGCGGCGAAGCGGAGCGCCCGTGTCGCCGATCCGGGTGTGGCTGAAGAGGGCGACCGTGCGCGGGGCGCTCACGGCTCGGCCCTTCGTGCGGCGGCCTCCAGGTCGCCGCCGGCGCCGGCCCGGCCGGCCTCCGCGAGCCAGACGAAGCTCTCGCGGTTCCCGGCCGGGCCGGGCAGGCCGGAGCTCGCGTAGCCGAGCACCGCCGCGCAGAGCCGGTCGCGGGCGTGCTCGCCGACCTCCACGAGCGCCGCCCGCCGCTCCTCGGGGGAGCGCACCACGCCGCCCTTCCCCACGCGCCCGCGTCCGACCTCGAACTGGGGCTTGACCATCGCTAGGCAGTCGAAGCGGGGCGCCGCGCAGGCGAGCACGGCGCCGAGCAGCTTTCGCAGTGAGATGAACGAGACGTCGATCGCGATCAGGTCGGGCGCGTAGGGCAGCTCGCCCGGCCGCAGCTCTCGCGCGTTGCGGCGCTCGACCACCGTGACCCGCGGGTCGTTGCGAAGCCGCCAGTGCAGCTCCCCGTACGCCACGTCGAGGGCCACCACGTGCTCGGCGCCGCGCTGAAGGAGGCAGTCGGTGAAGCCGCCGGTGGAGGCCCCGACGTCGAGCGCCCGCCGGCCGCCGGGGTCGAGCCCGAGGGTGTCGAGCGCGTTGGCCAGCTTGATCCCCCCGCGCGAGACGAACGGCGGCGCCACGGCCACCGCCAGCTCGGCGTCGTCGGCCACGAGCTCCCCCGGCTTGCGCGCGGGAGCACCGGCCACTCGCACGTCGCCGGCGATCACGGCCGCGGCGGCGCGCGAGCGCGACTCGTACAGACCACGCTCGGCCAGCAGGGTGTCGAGCCGCTGCTTGGTCACGCGCGCAGAGTACCCGCGGCCGCCAGCCCGCGGCCTCTGTGACCCACGTCACACAAGCGCTCCCCACCCGGCGTAGCCTCGAATGCGATGACGGTTCTGCGGCTCATCAACCCGGCCTTCCGCGCCGGCCTGCTGATCGCGGGCGCCAGTGCGCTGATCGTCGGGCCGCTGTTCGTGGGCGCCGGACCGGCGGCCATCGTGACCGGCATGGTCGTCGGCATCCTGGTCGTGGCACTCGCGCTGTCGGGCACCGAGTTCGGCGGGCGCGGCACACTGCCCCTGAGCGCCCAGGCGATCTACGACCGTGGGCTGGCGCTCGGCCTGTTCGTTGCCGCGCTGATCTTCAGCGCGGCGGGCGAGACCGAGGCCGTAGCGGTGTTCGCCGCCGTCGGCGCCGGCGCCCTCGCGGTCTCCTCGATCACGCGCTACAGCGCGCGACCAATCTAAGACTTCCTCTCACCGATCCACATATCGCATCACTCCTCCCTCAGAGACGGCCCGCCCCCGGCGGGTCGTTTCTCTTCCTGACAGACTCATCCGCTCGATGTCGACCCGACGCTACGAGACCACGCTCCGGTGGACCGGCTCCACGGGGCTCGGCTGGGAGCGCTACGGGCGCGAGCACGGCGTGAAGGCCCCGCCCGCCGAGCAGGAGGTCCGACTCACCACCGGCGAGGGCCACGGTGACCCGTCGGTCCTCAACCCCGAGCAGCTCGTCGTGATGGCGGCGTCGTCCTGCCAGCTCCTGTGGTTCCTCCACCTGGCCTCGAAGGCGCGCATCGACGTCGTGGAGTACGTCGACGAGGCGCTCGGCCTGATGCCCGAAGACCGCCAGCCGGTGCAGATCACCGAGGTCACGCTGCGGCCGCGGATCACGATCGCGGGCGCGGCCAGCGAGGAGCGCGTGCGCAAGCTCGTGCACACCGCCCACGAGCACTGCTTCATAGCCAACAGCCTCAGGAGCGAGATGACGATCGAGCCCACGATCGAGGTACGAGGGTGATCCCCGACCTGCTGCGCGAGCTCCTGACGACCCCTGGCGCCCCGGGGCAGGAGGGCCGGGCGGTGGCCGCCTGGCAGGCCGCGGCCGAGCAGTTCGCCGGCGTGAGCGTCGACGCCATGGGCACGCCTGTCGCGCGCGTCGGTGGCCGCGGCGAGCATCCGCTGCTCGCGGTGGTCGGACACATCGACGAGATTGCGGTGCTCGTGAGCCACGTGACGAAGGAGGGCTACCTCAAGGTCGTCTCGTCCGGGGGCTGGGACCCGCAGATCCTGGTCGGCCAGCGCGTGCAGGTGCTGGGCGCGGAGGGGCCTGTGCCGGGAGTGTGCGGCCGCAAGCCGATCCACCTGCTGGAGGCGGAAGAGCGCAAGAAGGCGGTGGACATGAAGGGCCTCCACGTGGACATCGGCGCCGCCGAGCGGGACGAGGCGCTCGAGCTCGTGCGCCCCGGCGACTCCGTGGTGATCGACACCGAGCCGGTGGAGCTGCGCGGCAGCCTGGCGGCATCGCGCGCGCTCGACAACCGGCTCGGCGTCTACGTGGCGCTCGAGGTGGCGCGCCGTGTGGCCGACCAGGGCGGCGGGGCGGGCCCCGTGGCGGCGGTGGCCGCCGTGCAGGAGGAGATCGGGGCGCTCGGGGCCCGCGCGATGGCGTACGGGCTCGAGCCGGACGTGGCGATCGTGGTCGACGTGACGCACTCCACGGACGCCCCGGGCGTGGAGGCCGGCCAGATCGGCGAGCACGGGCTCGGCGACGGCCCCGTGATCACGCGCGGCGCGATCGTGAGCGCGCGCGTGAACCACCTGATCGACGAGGCCGCCGAGGCCGAGGGGATCGCGACCACGACCGAGGTGGCAGGACGCGGCACCCACACCGACGCCGACTCGATTCACCTGAGCCGCAGCGGCGTGCCCACCGCCGTGGTCTCGATCCCGCTGCGCTACATGCACTCGCCCGTCGAGCTCGTGGACATGGACGACGTCGAGGCCGTGATCGCGCTGATCGCGGCGTTCGCGCTCCGCCTCGAGGCGGACACGTCGTTCGCGCGTTGGGGCTAGCCGACGAGGCCCTCATGCGGAGGCACTCCCGGCGCCGCAATTTCGTCGGCTGGGGCGTAGAGTCCGCGCGAGCATGAACGGACCTAGGAGGCGCGGGCGTATCGTGCGTGGCGTCGTTGCCGTTGCGGCGGCAGGCTGCCTCAGCCTGGCGGCAGCCGGCACCGCGGCCGCCCAGTCACCGGACTGCGGCGGCCGGGGCGTCCCGGTCAGCAAGATCTCGGTCCAGCTGTGGACGTTCGCCGAGTACATCGGCTTCGAGACCGATCCGGCGACGATCGCGCGGACGGAGGAGGTCCTCCGGCGACTGAGCGAGATGGGCTATCGCAACGTCGAGCCGTTCACGCTCAGCGGTCTGACCGCCGAGCAGTACCGGGCGCTGCTCGACAAGTACGGGCTTAGGGCGTCGGGTCGGCATGTGGACGTGGGCACGCCGGAGAGCCCCGCCGACTTCGACCAGATCCTGGCCGAGAACCGCATCCTGGGCATCAAGTACTTCGGCTCGGGCGCCACGCCGATATTCCCGCCGATCTACTCCACCGAGGCCGAGTGGATCGCGTACGCGCGGTACCTCGACGAGCTCGGCGCGCGGGCGCGGCGGGCGGGCCAGACGCTGATGGTGCACAACCACGACATCGAGTTCGAGACGGCCTTCGGCGACCAGACGGTGTTCGACATCCTCATGGCCAACACCGACCCCAAGAACGTGGTGTTCCAGCTGGACATCTACTGGGCGACCAACGGTGGCGGCCTCGCAAACCCGGTCAACGTGCTCGAGCGCTACGGCGACCGCATCCAGCTCTTCCACGTCAAGGACATGGCAGCCGGTCCGTTCCCGGGCGCGATCGAGATCGTCGGCGAGGGGATCATCGACTTCCCCGAGGTCTTCGCGGCCTCCAGTGGCCCGGTCCGCTACTACGTGGTCGAGCATGACCCGCCCTTCGGCGATCCCGAGTTCGACCCGTTCGAAGCGGCACAGAAGGGCTTCGACTACCTGACCTGCGCGACGTTCTGAAAGCGGTGGGAGCCCGGAGCGCCGCTACGCCAGCGAGGGCTCGAGCACGGCCTGCGCCACGCGCTCGGCCACGTCGCTGGCCGTGAGGCCGACCTCCTCGCGCAGCAGCGCGGGCTTGCCGTGGGTCACGTAGCGATCGGGTAGGCCGAAGCGCAGCACGCGCGTGCGGCCGAGCAGGTCGCGGTCGGCCAGGTGCTCGAGCACGGCGGAGCCGAAGCCGCCGGCGAGCACGTTCTCCTCGACCGTGACCAGCACGTCGTGCTCCGCCACGAGCCGCTCGATCAGCTCGCCGTCGAGCGGCTTGGCGAAGCGAGCGTCGGCCACCGTGGGCTCGACCCCGTGGTCGTCGGCGAGGCGCTCCGCAGCGCCGAGCGCCACGCTCACCCCGTAGCCGTAACCGAGCAGCGCAACCCGCTCACCCTCGCGCAGGAGCTCGCCGCGGCCGATCTCGAGCGCCTGCGGGCGGTCGGGCAGCGGCACGCCCTCCGCCTCGCCGCGCGGATAGCGCAGCGCCACCGGGCCGTCGTCGTGCTCGAGCGCCGTGCGCAGCATGTGCACGAGCATCGCCTCGTCCCGCGGCGCCATCAGCGTCATATGGGGCAGACAGCGCTGGTAGGAGATGTCGAACGCGCCGTGGTGGGTTGGGCCGTCGTCGCCCACGAGCCCGGCGCGGTCCATCGCGAAGACCACGTTCAGCCGCTGGAGGCAGACGTCGTGAACGATCTGGTCGAAGCCGCGCTGGAGGAAGGTCGAGTAGATCGCCGCCACGGGCTTCGCGCCCTCGAGCGCGAGGCCGGCGGCGAAGAGCACGGCGTGCTGCTCCGCGATCCCCACGTCGTAGTAGCGCTCAGGCAGCGCCTTCTGGAGCCGATCGAGGCCGGTGCCAGAGTTCATGGCGGCGGTGATGCCGATCACGCGCTCGTCGCGGCGCGCCTCCTCCACGAGGGCGTCCCCGAACACAGCCGTGTACTGCGGCGGCGGGCTTGCCGCCGGCTTCGCGCCGAAGGCCGGCTTCTTCTTCGGCGCCGCCGCGCCGTTCACGATCGAGCCCGGCTTGGCGGCGTGCCACTTCTCCATGCCCTCGAGCCCGCCCTCCTCGGCGGGCACGAAGCCCTTGCCCTTCACCGTCTTGCAGTGCACCACGACCGGGCGGTCGGCCTGGAGCGCCCCGCCGATCGCCTGGCGCAGCTCCTTCACGTCGTGGCCGTCGATCACGCCCACGTACGCGAGGTCGAGCTCCTCGAAGAACAGTCCCGGGGCCCAGTAGGCCTTGAGTGACTCCTTCAGGATCGGGCCGAGCCGCTCGATCCGCTTGCCGATGCCCGCCGGCAGCCGCGTGAGCGTCTCCTCGGCGTCCTCGCGCGCGTGGTACAGCTTCGGGTTCAGCCGCATGCGGTTGAAGTAGCGCGAGAGCGCGCCCACGTTCGGGGCGATCGACATGCCGTTGTCGTTCACCACGATCACGATCGGCTGGTCGAGCCCGCCGGCGTTGAGCAGCGCCTCGAACGAGACGCCGCCGGTCAGCGCGCCGTCGCCGATCACCGCCACCACCTTTCCGTCGGGCGCGATCCCGTGCCGCATCGCCTCCTTGATGCCGACGGCGTAGGAAACCGAGGTGGAGGCGTGGCCGGCGCCCATGATGTCGTGCTCGGACTCGGCGATCGCGCAGAAGGGCGCGAGGCCCTCGTACTTGCGGATCGTGGCGAGCCGGTCCCGCCGGCCGGTGAGCACCTTGTGGGGGTAGGCCTGGTGGCCGACGTCCCAGAGGATCTTGTCGGCGGGCGACTCGAGCAGCGAGTGGAGCGCCACCGCGATCTCGCAGGCGCCGAGGTTGGCCCCGAAGTGCCCGCCGATCTCGCCGATCGTCTCGATGATGAGCTCGCGCACCTCCTGCGCCACCTGGACGAGCTGGTCGTCGTCGAGCTGCTTCAGGTCCTGCGGCCCGTCGATCTTGTCGAGAAGCGTGGTCATGTCGTGCGCGTGAGGATGTAGTCCGCGATCTGTCCGAGGCGTCCGGTGTCGCCCGTGGCCTCCGCGAGCGCCGCCCGGGCCCTACCGTGCGTCTCTGCAGCAAGTACCCGGGCGCGGTCGAGCCCGTGCACGCTCACATAGGTGGTCTTTCCATGCCGTTCGTCGGAGCCCCGCGGCTTGCCCAGCTCGGCCTCGTCGCCCGTCACGTCGAGGATGTCGTCGACGATCTGGAAGACCACTCCGAGCTCGGTCGCGAAGCGCCGGAAGGGGATTGTGGCAGGTTCCGGTGTGCCCTCCAGCGCAAGAACGGCGCCCACCGAGGCTGCGATCAGCGCGCCGGTCTTCAGCTCGTGGAGGTGCCGGAGCTCCACCGCCTGGTTCGCGGCCACGTCGAGGTACTGGCCGCCGACCATCCCCCCCACGCCCACGGCGCCCACCACCTCGCGCGCGGCCGCGAGCACGTTCGCCGGCTCGCCCCGCTGCTCTCCGAGCAGCAGTCGCAGCGCCTCGGCGAACAGCCCGTCGCCCGCCAGGATGGCCACGTCCTCCCCGTACGCAACGTGGCAGGTCGGCTTGCCGCGGCGAAGCTCGTCGTCGTCCATGGCAGGCAGGTCGTCGTGGATCAGCGAGTAGGTGTGGATCATCTCGAGCGCGCAGGCGAGCGGCAGCACCTCGTCGGGCGGGCGCCCGAGCGCCTCCGCGGTGGCGAGCGCGAGCACGGGCCGGATGCGCTTGCCGCCCGCCAGCAGCGAGTAGCGCATCGCCTCGTCGAGCCGCGCGGTGCCGGGCTCGGTGGCGAAGCTGAGGCCATCGAGGTGGGCGTCGACCTTCTCCTGGAGCTCGACCGGATAGGCCGTCGCCTCGACCTGGCTCAAAGCAGACGCTCCTGGCCCTCCGACTCGCTCGCCGCGCGGGTGCGCGCGTCGATCTCGCCACCGAGGCGCGCCGCCAGCTCGGCGCAGCGCTCCACGAGGTCCGCCGCCTCGTCGGCGTCGACCGCGCCCGAGCGCAGCTTGTCCGCCACCGCCTCGAGCTCTTCGGCCAGCTCCTCGAGGTTGTCCGGCGCGCTCATCGCGACCCGACCTCCTCTCGCTGCACGGCCCCCAGGATGCCGTTCACGAAGCCCGGCGCCTCGGCCGAGCAAAGCTCCTTCGCGGCCTCAACCGCCTCGTCGATCGCAACCTCCGGCGGGATGTCCGGCCGGCTGCGCAGCTCGTGCAGCGCGAGGCGAAGGATGTTGCGCTCCAGCGGCGCGATGCGCTCAAGCGACCAGCCGCTCGCGTAGCGCTCGATCAGCGCGTCCAGCTCGGCGCGCTCGGCGATCGTGCCGTCCACGAGCTCGCGCGTGAACGGGGTCGAGTCGCGACCGAGGAGCTCGGACGGAGCGGCGCCGGTCACGTCGGCCTGGTAGAGGGCGACCACGGCGGCCCTGCGCTGATCTCTGCGCCGTGGCACCTCGGCCTCAGGCGCGCGAGACGTACTCGCCCGAGCGCGTGTCCACCCGGATCCGGTCGCCGACGTTCACGAACAGAGGCACCCGGACGACCACACCGGACTCGAGCGTGGCCGGTTTGTCGCCGCCGCCCGAAGCCGTGTCGCCACGCAGGCCGGGCTCGGTCTCGGACACGCCCATCTCAATCGCGCTCGGCACCTGCACGTCGCTCGGCCGCTCGTCGACGTAGAGCACGTCGACCTCCTCGTTCGGGAGCACCCACTTGAGCGGCTCCTTCACGGCGTCCTCGGGAACCGCCATCTGCTCGTAGGTCTGCACGTCCATGAAATGCGCCTCGGTGCCGTCCGCGTAGAGGAAGGTCATCTTGCGGGACTCGGTGCGCACGGGCCGGAACTTCTCGCCGGCCCGGAAGGTCCTGTCGATCACGGCGCCGTCAGCGGCCCGCTTGAGCTTCGTGCGAACGAACGCGCCGCCCTTGCCCGGCTTCACGTGCTGGAACTCGACGATCCGGAAGATCGTGCCGTCGACCTCGACGTGCATCCCGTTCTTGAACTGGTTGGTGCTGACCACGAGCCGCAAGGGTAGTCGGCTGCCAGACTCCTTCGTGTGTCGGCGCACCGCGAGCACGCGCACCTCGACGCTCCTCTCGAACTGATCTGGGAGCTCGTGGGCACCCCGACCCGCCACCCCGAGTGGTGGCCGCGCGTGGTGGAGGTGCGCGGGGAGCGCTTCGAGGAGGGCGACGAGTACGCGCAGGTCACTCGCAGCGCGATCGGGACAGGGAAAACGAACTTCCTGCTCGAGCGACGTGACGACCTGCGCGCGATCCGCATGAGCTGCCGCCAGACGGGCATGTACGCCGAATGGCTGCTGACCCCCGCCCAGGGCGGCACGTTCGTCGAGGTCGAGATCGGGATGCAGCCACGGCGACTTGGCGACCGGATCTTCGACCGGACACTGGGCAGGGCCTACTTCCGCCGCTGGACGAGCGATTCGCTCGACGGATTGCGGCAGGCGGCACTCAGGCGGCGCGACAGCGCCCCCGCCGAGACCCGGTGAGCGGCGATTGATTTCGCGCGGGCTGACGACTCGAGTCACCCGACGTCCGCGGGCACCCGCCCCTCCTCCACGAGTTTCTCGAGGTGCGCGGCCAGCGTGAGCGCCGCCGCCGGCCGGAGCGCCGGCGGCGCGTCGGACCACACGGCGTCGAGCAGCGCGTCGCGACCGCGGACGCCCGCGTCGAGCGCCTCCAGGAGCTTCCGCTCGCGGTCGAGGCGGTGGGCGATGTACTCGTCGAGCTTGGCGGCCGGATCGGTCACGTAGGGGCCGTGGCCGGGACAGATCACCTCGAGCTTGAGCTTCCGCAGGTGCCGCAGCGAGTCGAGGTAGGCCGAGAGCGAGCCCTCGCCCGGAGCGATGAACACGCTGCCGGTGCCGAGCACGGTGTCGCCGCTGAAGCAGGCGCCGCCGGCGATCAGGCAGACGCTGTCGGC
>Ga0075431_100006363_pt1 | contig 11724 bp, 15 predicted proteins | sample RhiMetdeltSRZDD5_FD_75297 | JGI IMG/M metagenome (GOLD analysis project Ga0075431, IMG submission 75297) | Populus rhizosphere microbial communities from Tennessee, USA - Rhizosphere MetaG P. deltoides SRZDD5 | ecosystem: Host-associated > Plants > Roots > Rhizosphere > Soil | place: USA... | reverse complement strand
ACCAGTTTTTCAAACTTGTATGTTGGTGAGATAGAGGCCGGCGCCGGGCCGCGATGATGGCGCTGCAGATCGACGCGATGGTCTCGATCAGATGGGCGCTCACGCGGGTCGGGAAATCGACGGCCCGCATGGCGATGCAATGCATCGACCAGATCGCGCCACGCATGATCAAGCCGCCGTGCGCAAGCGCAACGCCGGTCAGCCATGAGCCGCTGTCGCTGTCATGCGAGCCTGATGTCACGGCCAGCGCGCAAGCGATCCGAGAATGGCCACGCCGATCGAACGAAAACACGAGAACGGGCCGAGCCGTGATCGTCGCTGCCGCCCCCCGCCGCAGATCAAGTTCTTTATCAGACAAAGGATGAATGGCGCCTGTCTCGGGCCGCCGCAATCACATTAAATCGTCTTGCCGCCGCAATGCGCCCGCACGATGACACTTGTGCGAAGGTCTCCTCGGCGCGGCGGCGCGAGAGGTGGCGGAGGCGACCATTCAACCGTGAGGGGCGGATTGTATGCTGGGGCTCAGTCGACTACGCACAGCGATTGCTCGCGCCCGCTTGCTTGCCATCGCCGGTGTCGTGCTGACAGCTACGGCGGCGCCATCTCGGTTCGGCGCAACGCAAGCGCAAGTGCAGCCCTCCGCGGAGCAGCTCAGGCTTGCCCAGCAGCAGGCGCTGCGCACCAAGCTCAACCAAGAAACGCTGCTGGTGGCAACAAGCCATCCGAGCACGAGCTATTTCGGCATGGTGGGCGATTTGGCGAGCGTGCTTTCCGGAAGCGAGGGTGTGCGCATCGTGGCCGTCGCCGGCAACGGTGGCTTGCTGACGCTGCGCGACCTGCTGTTTCTGCGCGGCATCGACATGGCCATCGTTCCGAGCAACGTGCTGGCGCATGCCAAGACCACCGAAGCGCTGGGCGGCGGGTTGGTGCAGCGCGTGGCCTACATCGCCCGGCTTTACAGCGAGGAGGTCCACTTGCTGGTGGGACCCAGTGTGCGGTCGATTGGCGATCTGAGCGGCAAGCAGATCGCCGTGCCGGCCGAAGACGGAACGGCGCAATTCACTGCGCAGGATTTGTTTGAAAGATTGAAGTTGCGTGCCGAACTGGTGGCGGCGACCCCGACCGAAGCAATTGCCAGGATGCGTGCCGGCAACCTGGCCGCCACGCTTTTGATCGGCGCCAAGCCGCTGCCGCATCTGGCCGGCCTGCCGCGTGATGGCAGCGTTCGCCTATTGGATCTGTCCTTGGCGCGCAACCTCGACGAAGTCTATTCGCCGGCGGTGCTCGTTGCCGACGACTACCCGGCCTTGATCCCGCCTGGCCAAATCGTGGACACGCTGGCCATCAGCGCGGTGCTCGTTGCCAATCTCGGCAAAGGTAGCGAGGAGTCGGCCCGCCGGGTCGCCAAAGTCGTCCCGCCTCTGTTTGCAGGCCTGTCTGGGCTGGCGCTCGCGGATCGTCATCCAAAGTGGAGAGACGTGAACCTGGCGGCGACTCTGCCGGGATGGTTGCGCCTTGGTGCGGCGGAAGAGTGGTTGGGAAGGGCCAAGGAGCAGCAGGCAGGCTCGCTGCAAAAGCGCTTTGAGGACTTCCTGCGAGCCACACGCAAGCCAGGCGCGCCCGATCTTTCCCCGGCAGAGCGCAAGGTGCTCTTGGAGGAGTTTGTGGGTTGGACGCGCAAGTCGCTGGGCGATGCCGGTCAGTCTGTCCGTCAATAAGATTTGCAACGCGTGTTTCGAACGGGGTCGAGACCGATGAACCTTCCCGAGGATGATGCCAGGGTGCGCGAGATCAAGAAGCTGCTCGATCGCATTCAACAGCTGCCAATCATTCCGCCGGAGCAAACGGCATCGGCAAGCGACCGGGCCCACCGGCACAGTCAGCAGTGGCCAGCGCAAGTGCCGCACGCTGGCGCGCCCGCCAGGCGTTCTTCGCCCAGAACATGGGTGTTCGTGCTGGCGACGGCATTGAATACCATCGTCGTGGCGGTTCTGTCGGTCATGATAACGCTCGGGATTGTGCAGCAGGGGACTACTCGCAGCGGTGAGCCAAGCGCGACCAATGTGCGAGGCGGTGCGAACTCCGATCAGCGCGAGGCGGTCCAGACGAGCGTGTTCACCACGCGCGCGTTGCCATCCCCACGGATGTTCGAGCTTGCGCCGATCGGCACGGCGACGGAGCCCCTGCGCTTCGAGCCCCGCAAGGCGGCACGTCTGCCCTTGCTGATCGAGCCGCAAGAGGCGGTGCAGGAGGCTTTTATCCTAGTACTGTCCGGATTGCCTGCCGGCTCCGAGTTGATCGGGGGGCGGCGTATCGGCCCCGGTTCCTGGTTCTTGCCGCCGAACTCGATACCGAAGCTGGAGCTGGTCCTGCCGGAGTGGACGACCACGCCCTTGGAGGTCAGCGTCGACTTGCGGCGCATCGACGGCGGTGTCGTGGCGCGGACCTTGGCGTGGATCGTCGTGCCGCCGCCGGAGGCCGCCAAGGCCGTGCAGCTCGACCCGGCGGCACTCAAGGACATGCTGCAACGGGGCGAGCAATTGCTCGGACGAGGTGACGTGATCGGCGCACGCGCAGTCTACGAGCGGGCGGCCGAGATGGGTAGCGGGCCCGCCGCCCTGGCGATGGGCTCGACCTACGACCCCAACCGGCTGTGGTCGCTCGGCGTGTTCGGCATGGTCGGCAACAAGGAGCGGGCGCGGCACTGGTATGCGCGCGCCGATCAGCTCGGCCACCCAAGCGCCAAGGACCGCTTGCGTTCGCTTGGCGAGTGAGGCCGCCTAATAGGACTTCGGCAGGCCGAGCGCCTTCTCGGCGACGTGGCAAAGGATCAACTCACGCGTAACCGGGGCGATGCGGGCGAGCATGACTTCCCGCATCAGTCGCTCGACGTGAAACTCCTTGGCATAGCCCATGCCACCGTGCACCAGCACGGCCGTCTCGCAGGCTTCGAAGCCGGCCTCGGCTCCCAGGTACTTGGTGGCGTTGGCCTCCACACCGCACGGCAGCCCGGCATCGTAGAGATGGGCCGCCTTCATCGCCATCAGGTTGGCGGCCTCCAGTGCCATCCAGCACTTCGCGAGCGGATGTTGGATGGCCTGGTTCTGGCCGATCGGCCGATTGAAGACGACACGCTGCTTGGCATATGTCGCCGCTCGCTGCACAGCCGCGCGTCCGGTGCCGATCGCCTCCGCGCCGATTAGGATGCGTTCGGGGTTCATGCCGTGCAGGATGTATTCGAAGCCGCGGCCTTCCTCGCCGATGCGGTCCTCGACCGGCACCGGCAAGCCATCGAAGAACAGCTGGTTGGAGTCGACGGCCTTGCGACCCATTTTGTCGATCTCGCGCGCCTCGACGTGGCGGCGGTCGAGTGCGGTATAGAACAGTGACAGGCCCTGCGTCGGCTTCTTGACTTGCTCGATCGGCGTGGTGCGGGCGAGCAGCAGCACACGTTCGGCCACCTGCGCCGTCGAGATCCAGATTTTCTGCCCATGCACGAGGTAGCGGTTGCCGTCGCGCATCGCGCGGGTCCTGAGCTTGGTGGTGTCGAGGCCGGCGTCGGGCTCGGTGACGGCGAAGCAGGCCTTCTCCGCGCCCTTGATCAGCGGCGGCAGGAAGCGCTGCTTCTGCTCCTGGGTGCCGAACACGACCACAGGGTTCAAGCCAAAGATGTTCATGTGCAGGGCCGACGCGCCCGCGAAGGCAGCGCCCGATTCGGCCACTGCCTGCAGCATGACGGCAGCTTCCGTGATGCCCAGTCCGGCCCCACCGTAGGCTTCCGGCATGGCGATGCCGAGCCAGCCCGCTTCGGCCATGGCGCGATGAAACTCGACCGGGAAGCCGCCGTCGCGGTCCTTGGCCAGCCAATACTCGTCGCCAAAGCGCGCGCAAATCTTGAGCACGGCCTCACGGATCTCCTGCTGCGCAGGGGTTAGCGTGTGTTGCATGGCGGGACATGCCTCATATACGGCGTAGGGGTGAGAATGGCAGGACAGCTTGGCACGGATTGCGGAAGCTTGGCGAGTGGCCGAAGCATAGGCGGGATTGACTGAAAAGCGCTCGACAAGTCGCTTCTTTTCTTCGTCGTTTTTCTGGGCAACGATGCGCGCGAAGCTTGATTCTTACGGAGGGAGCGGATGACACCGGAAGAGTTCACGGCAAAGCTGGAGGAGCTGCGTGCCGTGTTGGCGGACAAGCTGGTCGAGCTTGAGGAGAATCCAAAGTGGGGCACCGAAGACGAGCGAGAGGAGATGGTCAAGTCGCTCGATGAGCTGAGCGACCAGATCGAGGACCTGATGGAGGCCCTGCAGACGGAAAGCGATGACGACGACGATGCAGGGTCCGACGACGATTGACGCGGGGCCTGCTCGGTTGCCAATGAGGGGCGTGTCAACGTCGCCGCGGCAGGCGGTCTACAGTGAAGGATACTCGTGCATGATGCGCAGACGCGTGGCTCGCTACTGGGCTTGCTACTGGGGCTCGCGCATAGGCCGCCAGGGGTGCTCGGCCTGCCCTCGCCAGCGCTCGCTGAGCCGGACAGATCGACGAGGCTCGATCCGTCGGTCGCCAACCGGTCCGCCAGTGGCGGCAAGGGCGGTGCAATCTTAGGCAGCTCCTGTGCCGGCGGCAGGCCGTCAGAGGGTCCGGTCGACGGTGGCAGCGGCCTAAAGGGCATCGGTCCTGAATTGCTGATACGTGCACCCGCGCTGTTGGACGGGCCGCCGGGATGCCTAGAATTGGGTTGCCGTATCGCTGGTGCCCCAGGTGTCTGACAGTCGGTAGCCGTCGGGCCACGGGTCGGTGGGGTCGACCATGTAGTGGTGAAACCCTGTAATCCACGCGCGGCCTTCGACGGCGGGCAAAATTGCCGGCATGCCGCCGATCCTGGTCTCACCGCGCACCGTTCCGATGAAGCGGGAGCCGATCAGGCTCTCATGGGTCAAACCTTCACCCACCTGCAGCTGACCGCGGGCGTGCAGCACCGCCATTCGGGCGCAGGTACCCGTGCCTGTGGGCGACCGGTCTGAGCGTCCGGGAGCGACGATACAGGTGTTGCGCGCGACGAAGCGGCCCTGCTCATGGCGTAGCGGACCCGCGAACTGGACAATCGAGACGCCGCTGATGTCCGGCAGTTCGGGATGAGCAATTGGCACTTGCTCGCGCGCAGCGAGGCGAACCTTCTCGCCGAGATCGGCCAGGACGCGCGCCTCTGCGGGTTCGAGCTTGAAGCCGAGCTTGTGCGCATCGACAATTGCGAAAATCATGCCGCCATATGCGATATCGATCGCAATCCGCCCCACCCCCGGCACGTCGATCTCGGCATCGAGCTGCAAGGCGACAGCCGGTACATTCTGGATGGATACGCTCTGGCATTTGCCGTTATGGCACTTGGCGGAAATTTCAACGCGCCCCGCCGGCATATCGAGCGCGAACCTGGTCAGAGGTTCGTGCATCGGCACAAGGCCCGTTTCGAGCAGCACCGTTGCAATGCACATGGTGTTGGAGCCCGACATCGGCGGATATTCGGTCGGCTCCATGATGATTGCGCCGGCGGCGCAGTCGCTGCGCGTGGAAGGCAGGATGAGATTCACATGCCTTGCAACGGACCCGCGCGGTTCTTGAATCAACAGGCGGCGGATGTGGTCGAACTGACGCTCGAACGCCAGCTTTTTTTCCATCATCGTCGTGCCAGGTGGCGGCAGGACGCCGCCAGTGATGACGTCGCCGATCTCCCCCTCCGCGTGCGCTCCCACGACTGTAATGACCCTGCGAGACGTCGGCATCATTGAAGAACCTCTGTTGCAGTCGGTCTGCGCGTGCAGAGCAGTGCGCGGCTCTGCCGCGCGCTCAGCAGCGTTTGAACCCAACCAAACCTAAGGTTGCAAGCTACGACCTTAAAATCCAGTCCAGGGTGACCAACAGGCGGCCAGCAGCCAGCGGCTAGGCAAGCACAAAAGCCCCGGCTCGGTTTCCCGAACCGGGGCTCTGTGCGCAGAGTAGGCGTGCCAGACATCGTGGCAGCCAGCGAAAAATGGCATCCCCAACGCCTAGCGTGCGATCAAACACGGATGATCGGGCGGCGGTTCCCAGGCCTTGGCGTAAGGCAGTCGGGATGTGTCGCGCCGGGCACAGCGTCTCAAGCAAGGCTCTCCCAGAACGGCACAGTGGCTGCCGGCAAGCGTCTGCTCCCTACCCCAGTCTAGAAGCCAACTTGGTCGACGCCAGCGCGCAAAAAAAGGGGCCGTCCACGGTCGCCCCTCCATGGTGCTGACAAATCTGCCGCCCCGGTTGCACGATATGTGTCGGCGCCAAGGCCTGGTCGGCAGGCTATCCCGCGTAGCGGGAGATATTGCTATTGCTTCTTGCCGGTTACCTCGTCCCACTTCTCGCCCAAGTCCTTCTTGAGCTGCTCGACTTTCTTCTTGGCCTCATCCTCCTTGGCAACGAAAGCTGCGCGGGCGGCGGCGTACTCATCGCTGGATAGCTCGAAGGTGGTCATGAACGGGCACCCTCCCGAGCTGATCTGGGGTGCCGCATAACGGACTTGGACAGTGCCGGCTGCGGTACCCGGTCCGACCTTGAAGATGGTCGCATCCTTGTCCATGCGGCACGTGCCGCCCTGGGGAATGTGCTTCAGGTCGATGGCCACGTACTTGCCACCGTCATTCAGCAGCGTGACGGTTTTTGTTGCGGGCATGAACGCAAGCTCAACGTCAGACTGAGCTTGAGCCGGCAGCCAGCAAGCCGCCACCGCCAATGCGCCCAGAACACCAACCACAAGCTTCTTCACGTGCTGCTCCATTGCCTAGGGGAGGATGCAGCGGCCGGCCGGGAAGCGGGCCGCTGCGGGATATCAGTTCGGCTTTTGTTTGCAGATCACGGTGAGCTGCTTGTCCGCCTCTTCGCGGGTCTTGAATGCCAGCGGACCGATCTGCACCCAGGTCGTTTCTGTCGGCCTGGTCTCGACAACCTTGCACTTCTTTGTGCTCTTCTCCTGGATCACGTAGTACTCGGCGGCCACGGCAGCGGAGCTGCAGAACGCGCCGGCAACCACGGCAAGAACGATCTTTTTCAGCATGGGGGATCTCCTAGGGCTGTTGCGTGCAACGTTAACTTTGCCGGGCATCAATCCGTTCCCGGTACATCCAGCGCGTGGTGGCGAATTGCATCGGCGCGTCCACCCGGCGCGCGCATCCAGCCAGCTCACCATAAGAGGCGCCAGCAAGAGGGGGAATGTTGAGAGCGGACTGTGTCAGCCGCCGCGGTCGCCCTCGTCGGGCCTGGGGACCAGCAAAATCTCGCGGTCCTTGTCGCCGACTTCCTTGAGCAAGCGGCCGATACGATCCTGTACCTCCGTCAGGGCGCGACTAGCCAGTTGCCACTCGGTGCTCTGAACGGCAGCTCGTGCCTGGTCCACGCCTCTCGCCAGCTCGTCGAGCTCTTGATTGATGGCGTCGTTGTCCATTGCCTAGGCCGCGACCATTTTGAGATGACCACCCTTCGTGTCAGGCTTCAACATGGCGATCATGCGCTCGCAATGAGCTTGCAGCTCGCGCAAGTGCTGTGCGGATTGGTCTTTGTCCGCCGTGCGAGCGGCAATCTCAGCCGCCTCCAGCATCTTTGTCAGCGCGTAAAAGCGCATCGCTTGGGCAGATCGGTGATTGCCATCTGCCGCCATTTGCTCGCTCACTCGCCACCGGTCAGCGCCGTATGACATCGGCTTTCTCCGCGCTACGTCTAGACAACGTTGCCCGCGCACGGGCGGTTGCATGCCGGCGCCAGCCGAGATCGGATTGCTGTGCAATGATCGGAACATGTCGAACCCGCCGACGGGTTGCAAACCTAGGCTGGCGGCTCAGGCGGCCTAGGCGGGTCTTGGATCGGAATGTCAGGTTCCGGCACGCCCGGCACCGGAGGGTCCTTGATGGGCAGATCCTGCGGGTCCGGATCAGGCACAGGTGGCTTGCCGGGCTCGGGCATGTCGCCAGGGCGTGGCATCTGTCCTCATCAAACGGGTGCGCGGTCAACCAGCGCCATTACCAGCACGATGACAAGAACCAGACCGAGAAGTCCGGATGGGCCGTAGCCCCAGCCGCGGCTATGCGGCCACGCCGGGATGGCGCCGATCAGAAGCAGGATGAGAACGATGAGCAGGATGGTAGACATCTGAGGTCTCCGACGTTGTTTGCCAGACAATCGCAGCGCCGCCCAATGGTTCCGCTAACGCTAAAGTCGAGCTCCCGGGCACGCTAGGCGGCGCCGGTGTCACCAGCATCGGGCTCGGCCGATCCCTGTCGCGCAAATTCCGCCTCCAGCTTGCGCTCGAACGCCACGAGATCAGCCGGAAGCGGCATGCCGTAGGCCTTCATCTCGTTGAGCTTCTGGTGAATGACCATGTATAGCTCATGCCGGTCGGCCGGTTCATTCTGCATGCGTGTGATCAGCAGACCGAGTTCGCTCTGCAGGTCCTCGAACGCCATGGTTGCCTCCTTGGCTTTTCCCGAAGAGCGAACGCGGGATGCTTGTCCGCCCCTACGACTTCCAGATTGCGCCGAGCACGAAGCCGAGTGCGGCGGCCATAGCCAGCGTTGCCATCGGCTGGTCTTTTGCCGAGCGGTCGACGGCTTCCTTGAAATTGCCCGCCACTTCGCCGGCGCCGCTTTCGCGGATCTGCCCGGCAGCCGAGCTGCCCGCCTTCTTCAACTGATCCGTGGCTTGCCCAACCAGATCTTCTGCCCCGCCGCGCTGCGTACTTTGTGCCATGTTTGCCTCCAAAATGACGTGTCAATGCAACAACCCAGAAGAGGGCTTTTGGTTCAAAGGTTTGCGGTCGGGGGGCGGGGTATCGGGCGTCTCGCGTCGGCGCAAGCTGCGCTCGCTCGCCTAATCTCGGCTGCCAACCGGACGGTCTGCGTCGCGCGATAGAGCCAGATTGCAGGACTACGATCCTTGCACAGGACAGCGGTGGCAAAGGTGCCTGCGGGGCGTCGCGCCACATGCATCTCGGCGTCCGCAACACTTGCAGAGCCTGACGAACAACGCCGTCAGAATCGTCAAGTGAAGTAGCATCGCCAGTGAAGTAGCAAGGGTCGATGGCTTCGCCGACTACGGCCGTGCTTGCGCTCCAAGATGAAACAGCAGCCGCTGCCGCGCGGATGAGCAGCGCTATGGCCAGCAGGCAGCAGCGCCCGGCATGCCGACCAAGGAGACGAGGTAGGTTTGGACATACCACCACGAGAGGCCGACGCGTGTGGCTCTTCCCGGTGCAGATGGCATGCATGGCGTCCTTGAGTTGCACCACGCGACCCACCGCAGCAACGGAGCACGACGTCGGGGGTAGGCCGCCATCCCACCGGATTGCCAGTGAACTTGCGCCCGCCAGCATGGCCTCGATGGCTTTGCGACCGGTGTCTTCCCAGAAGCTCCAACACGTTGCGCCAAAGCTGCCGCGCACGGCCTCCCGGCCAAACACCAATCCGGCGATGTTGGTGAGGATGGGCAGCAGCGGCCCAGCGCGAAGGGGAGTAGTCGCAGGCGCGTCAGGCCGCCCTGCGATGGCGAAACCACTGATCCATGCGAGCCCGAACCGCCAATCCCAGAGCATCACGCAGTGCGGGCATCACGGAGCCGGTGCTTATGCACACCGCCTCGCGTGATGCGACACGCCAGCGCGGTCCAGCCGATGGCCATCAATTTGCGGGGCGCGCGCGCGCGGCCTCTGACAGCGCGGCTTAACGCGCATGCCGCCACGCTACAGCTCAAGGTCCAGCGACTTTACCAAAAGCGGCCGCGTCGTGTCAGATCGGAAATCTGACCCAATACTTGGTCAACGTGTGATTGACGCTGGGTGCCGCGCATCATCCACAAGGCGCCGCCCACGAAGGCCAGTCCGCCAACCACGGCCAGACAGGTCATCGGCTTTTCCTTGATGGAAAGTCCGACCGGCTTCAGCCATTCGTCGGCGCGGTCGAGTGCCTCGCTGCCAAGCTCGCTGACTTTCTCTGCCGTGCTCTTTTCGTGGTTACCGTTGTAACTGCCGTAGCCCGAACGTCCGCTCTGCTGGGTCATTTGATTCCGCTCCTAGGTTTGCGTCCTTGGGCCGAACGCCCATGTTGGGCTGCTCGTTCCAGGATTTCGGGCTCCATGCGCGTGATGGGATGGCGCACCTAGCGGGCCTGCAGCGTTCCGCGACCGCGCAAGAGCAGCGCAAAGGCAAGGCCCGCAACGAAGCCGCCGACATGGGCCATGTAGGCCACGCCGCCCTGCTCGGTTGTCTGGTTGGTGGCAGCGATCGATCCCACGCCGCTCAATACCTGCAAGGCAATCCACATGCCAAGCACGAGGAGGGCGGGCAGAGCCACGACCTGATTGTAAACGAGGACTCGCACCCGCGCGTTGGGAAACATGACGAGATAGGCGCCGAGCACCCCTGCAATCGCGCCTGAGGCGCCCACGTTCGGGATGTTGGATCGGGTGCTGAAGTAGAATTGCGCCATCATCGCAGCAACGCCGCACAGCAGGTAGAAGGCGAGAAACTTGAGCGACCCGATCTCGTCCTCGACGTTATCCCCGAAGATCCAGAGATACAGCATGTTGCCGAACAGGTGCAGCCAGCCGCCGTGCATGAACATGCTGGTGAAGATGGTGTGCACCTGCTCGGCAGGTTCGGCCGCAAAGCGCCGCGGAATGAACGCCCACTGCTGGATGAATGCCTGACCGGCATTCAGCTCGACCAAGAAGACGAGCACGTTGAGCGCGATTAGCGCCAGAGTGACAACCGGAAAGCTGCGTCTTTGCGAATTGTCGTCGCCAAGCGGAAACATGCGTGCCCTCCCTGGATTACGCCGAAGCAACGCACGCGCCAAGTGGTGGGTTCCTGCGTACGTCTGGCGATGCAATGGCGGGTGCTGAAAGGCGTTGTCCGGACGACGCCATCAGCCTGACGCAGTTTTCGCGGCTTGTTGCTGCTCCAACAAACGGCTGCAGGAAGACCGCCAGCCTTGGCGGTGGTTGTTGGGACCGGTGCTCGCTCGGAATTGCCTCATCTGCCTTCACATGCTCTCAACCAGCCGAAGCGACACGAGTTTGTATGGCGCGAGCCCCGTGCGAACGTGGCCCCGAGGCCACCCGGGCCATTGGTGGTGGAACGACAGTCTGCCTTCATCGTTTTGCGCTTGCCTGCAACTCAGAGGCTGAGAATGAACGGCAGATACCTGTTGCTTGCGCTGGTTTTGCTGAGTGGTTCGCTGCTGGCCTACAACGGCCTCTCGGGCGACATAGCGGGGCCGAGTGAACCTGTCTCTCGGCCGAGCGCCGATGGCACCGACGCGATGCGGGCGGCAGCCAAGGGCGTGTGGCGCGCCCAGCAGGGATCGACTGCCGCCGAGCCGGGCGAAAGCGCCGTCGCAACGGAGGTTGTCACCATTCCGGCGGCACAATTCCAAACCCTGGTCCAGAGGAGCAACGCGGCGCCTGACAACCGCGGCTCCACCACATTTGCCCTGCAGCGCGAACTTGCGCGCGTAGGCTGCTATGACGGCGAAATAAACGGCGCCTGGACCACAGCCACGCGCCAGGCCATGAAGGCCTTTATGGACCGGGTCAACGCCACTCTACCGATCAACCAGCCCGATCCTGTGCTTCTTGCCCTCGTGCGAAACCACGACGGGAGAGTGTGTGGCGCGCCGTGTCCGCTGGGTCAGGAAATGGCTAGCGATGGTCGCT
>Ga0075431_100006361_pt1 | contig 11725 bp, 15 predicted proteins | sample RhiMetdeltSRZDD5_FD_75297 | JGI IMG/M metagenome (GOLD analysis project Ga0075431, IMG submission 75297) | Populus rhizosphere microbial communities from Tennessee, USA - Rhizosphere MetaG P. deltoides SRZDD5 | ecosystem: Host-associated > Plants > Roots > Rhizosphere > Soil | place: USA... | reverse complement strand
TGCCGAGGAGATTGAGAGCCACAGACCGGCTCAATGAGTTGGGCTGGGCTAGCAAGTCCAGCTGTGTCGACAGCACATCTGAGAAGGCTCTGGCGACCAGGGCTTACCGTTCAGCCCCGAAAAAAAGTCCTCCTATCGAGAAATGGCTGGAGGAGTCAAGACCACCAGAACGCAGAAAAACATCGGGGTATTCTTTGGCGTTGGGACGGGAACGGGACCTCTGCAAACCCGCCGGAGCTTGACCAGACTTCGAGCCGCTCGGAGTGCCAAGAGCCGCCAGCAGTGGGCTTTGCGGGCCTTCTGGGTTTCCCAGAATGGGCTTGACAGCTTCTTTTGCCATTACTTATACTCTGGCGTTCGTTTTGAGAGATTGAGTACCTTTCCTGTTTCTCCTGCGTCTTCTGTGCCATCGACGTCTAGAGTTACAATCATCTTTTCAACTAGAGATCCTCGCTCTCGATTCGAGATGGGCCTGAGTTTTCAAGGAGGTGTCTGCCGTGGCGTACTGTCCAGAGTGCGAAGCCGACATTGAACTGGAAGATGTGGAAAAGGGAGAGATCGTCAATTGTCCCGATTGCGGGGCGGACTTAGAGGTCGTGGGGACGGATCCGGTCGAGCTGGAGTTAGCCCCAGAGGAAGAAGAGGACTGGGGGGAATAGTTTGGCCAGTGGTATCTTTGGTGTTGGGTAGGCGTTCCTTCGTATTCATAGACCACAGACTCTCTCTGAAGCCCGAGAGCGGGCAGTTTCAGAGAGGCTGTGGTTTTTTATTTTAGGCCGAGACATGAAAATTGGTTTGTTGTGCTCGATCATTCGAAAAGAGGAAAAGCTCCTGCTTGAGGAACTCCGGAATCGAGGCCTGGACTTTCAGATTCTCGATGATCGCGAACTGGTTCTTCGCCTAAACCAACGGCACTTGGACTTTGATGTGGTGCTGGAACGTTGTGTGAACCATTCCCGGGCGCTCTATGCACTGAAGGTATTGAATGACTGGGGGATTCAGACAATCAATCGCTTCGAAGTCGCTGATGTCTGCGGGAACAAATTTCTTACCACCAACGCACTGATCAAGGCAGGAGTACCCTCGCCGAAAACGATGCTGGCGTTTACTCCCGAGTCGGCACTACGAGCGATCGAAAAGCTTGGATATCCAGTGGTATTGAAACCGGCAGTCGGGTCGTGGGGCCGGCTTCTCTCGAAAGTCAACGATCGAGAGGCGGCAGAGGCGATTCTGGAACACAAGGAAGTGCTGGGTTCCTACCACCATTCGATTTTCTACATCCAGGAGTATATTCCAAAGGCTGGCCGGGACATTCGCAGCTTCGTAGTCGGTAACGAGACCATTTGCGCTATCTATCGGTATTCGTCTCATTGGATTACCAACACGGCGCGGGGGGGAAGAGCAGAGAATTGCCCCGTAACCGACGAACTTGCTCGGCTGTCGGTCAGCGCGGCCAAGGCTGTGGGTGGCGGTATTGTCGCCATTGACCTCTTTGAATCCGAGCGAGGATTGCTGGTCAACGAGGTCAACTACACCATGGAGTTTCGAAACTCGATCGAGAGGACCGGCGTCAATATTCCGGCCAAGATAATTGACTACGTTATCGAAGCAGGACATTTATCGGCCTCCAGGCGGTGACGCGGAGGTAGTCGCCCAATCAAAAGAGTCCTTCGTTCCTGTCGTAGTGCTTCCGTGATCGAGGATGCGTATGGAGGTTGCTGTCCATGAAGGCATTGGCCGAGGAATGGTAAAGCCACCTGGGTTCTCAACAGATCCGCAATCTTTTCACAACTCCCCTTTTCTGTTTCTGAGGGGTTTTCGTTTTCGGACGAGGAGCGCATGATTTCTGTTTCAATTGTCGGTGCGTCCGGCTATACGGGTGGGGAGACACTGAGGTTGCTTCTCGGCCATCCAAAGGCGAGAGTGAGCCAGGTTACTTCCGAATCGAACGCCGGCAAATATGTTTACTCGCTGCATCCAAATCTACGCAAGCGGACAGACCTAAAATTCACGGCTAGTGACGAGCTAAGAAGTGCTGATTTGATTTTCCTTTGTTTGCCCCACGGCCTAGCCATGAGCCGCATTCAGGATTACTTGAAGCTGGCAGACCGAGTTATTGATCTGTCTGCCGACTTTCGCCTGCGTGATGCGGCCGACTATCCCACGTGGTACGAGCACGAGCACACCAATCCGGACTTTCTCAAGCAGGCCGTTTATGGAATTCCCGAGCTGCATCGCGAAGAGATCAGAACAGCCAAACTTGTCACGGGAGCTGGCTGTTTGGCGACCACGGCAATTCTTGGCCTCTATCCACTGTTCAAGAACGGATTGGCGGAAGCTGAAACTGTCTTTATCGAAGGGAAGGTCGGCTCGTCGGCTGCTGGCAATCAGGCGAGTCTGGCTTCTCATCATCCTGAGCGCAGCGGATCGCTGCGTTCGTTTCAGCCGACCCGGCACCGCCACACGGCTGAAATTCAGCAGGAACTCACCTTCAACGGCGTGAAACCTCGGGTTCACTTCTCGGCGACGGCCATAGATGCTGTTCGAGGGATCCTTTCGACTGCTCACCTTCTTCTCAAGCAACGCTTGGAAGAGAAAGAGATTTGGAGAATCTATCGCAAGGAATACAGTGGCGAACCGTTCATAAGGATCGTCAAAGAAAAAACAGGTATCTATCGCTATCCGGAGCCCAAGATCTTGACTGGATCAAACTACTGTGACATCGGCTTCGAGTTGGACCCTGTCGAGAACCGGTTGGTCGTGCTTTCAGCACTCGACAATCTAATGAAGGGAGCGGCCGGAAACGGCATCCAGGCTATGAACGTGATGCATGGGTGGGAAGAAACGACTGGTCTGGAGTTTCCCGGGTTACATCCAGTGTAAGGTGGCCACTATTTGTTCTTCCAGCGCCATAGTCTATCAACTAAAGGCGTTTCATCATCGTCCGTGAAAGGCAGGTCATGCCAAGACGTCGGCTAACATCTAGCTGCACTTTGATTACCCTGGCGATAAGTGTCAGCTTAGGTTTTCTCCCTCTGCTCCTGCTAGGCGCAGACAAGAAGAAACAGGCTGAGCCGTTTGCGTTGCTTATGGGAACTTGCTTCAACGAGCAAGGCTTTAGTTTGCCGGGCGCAAAGGTAATGGTGGAATTAGCCTCTGAGCCTGCTGTTAAAGTGAAAAAGAAGAAGTGGGACATGGTTTCCAGCCCCCGCGGTGAGTTCGCCGTCCGGCTTCCAGCGGGGCAACACACCTTTAGGGTTGCCGTCAGCAAGGAAGGATTCAAGCCTGCGGAGAAGAAGGTTTCCTTTGAAAGTGATGAGCGTCAGGACATAATGTTCAGTCTGGAGCCAGAACCCAAGAAGAGATGACATCTGGACAACAGCGGCTCATGGGGCACAGCCGCACCGCCGAAGGTAAGACGATCGGAAGCTGGTAGCACTGTGCCAATGAGTTATTGAACTAAGGATTTCCGGGCCCGCTCGACTGAAGGCGGCGAGCCCGTTTTTAGGAGAGTTTTTCATGCCGCGTTGCGGTGTCGATGAGAATGGAAAACGGCAGTTCTCAGCTTTGTTGTGTTGGCAAGGGGACGCCGCGCTTCTTGTTGGTGGTCCGACCCACAGTAGAGCCAGCCTGATGCTGGACGCCATTCTCTCACGCGAGAGGATTTCTCAACGGAGGACCGTGGAAGCGAATCGTTTGCTGAAAATTGAATTGGTTTGGCTGTGGGTTTGTTTTTTCATAATTTTTCTCCAGCCAGGAACGGCCAAGGAGAAAAAGCCGCCCCCCACAAAATCGATTCGGGGGCATGTGGCTGACGCCAGCAAGAAATCAATCGCCGGGGCAAAGGTCTTCATCCGGAACGTCAACAAGAACACGACAACGGTGTTGGTCACCGATGAGGCGGGCCTGTATTCGGTCTACGGCTTGGATCCCAAGGTCGACTACGAGGTTCACGCCGAGTATCAAGGTTTTGCATCCGAAAAGATGGCCGTAAGTTCCTTTCTCAACCGGTTTGACAATGTCTTCAATTTCGAATTGGGCTCCGAACAGGGAGCTGGTGCTTCATCGGCATCCAGAGGAGGCTCCGGTGCTCGTGTGGAGCTGCGCGCAGCAGATCAGATGAAACTGGCCGGCAGCTGGTTTTCTCCAGCTGGGAACAAAGACACGAAGTTCCCGGCTGTGCTATTGGTTCACGGATTTGGCCAGGATAGTCGAATCTGGCAGACCTTTGTGAAGGATCATCTCCTGCGGTCAGGTTTTGCGGCGCTCTGTCTGGATTTGCGTGGACATGGTGACAGCGCTGAGAAATCCGGCCACAAGATCACCGCGGAACAGACGTGGATTTCCGATCCCAAGCAGTTCCCGCAGGATATCTATGCGGCTTTGCAGTGGCTAAAATCGCGGGAAGACGTCGATGGCAATCGCATTGCGATAGTAGGCTGCGAGCTCGGGGCCGACCTTGCTTTTCTGGCGTCTGGAAAATACGAGGAGATCCGGTCGGCGGTCGCGCTGTCGGGCAATGCGGAAAACGCCAAGCAGCTGACCAAAGAGATCGCGAACTTTCAGCCTCACTCCATTCTTTACGTTGCCACGCAAGGCGATTCCGCCGCAGCTGAATCGGCTCGCCAGCTCGAAAAGATGACTGGCTTCCCAGTTCGAGTCCAGATCTATGAAAACTCCAGCGCCCACGGATCTAAAATCCTGCAGGACCTCCCGGAGGCTTCACAGCTCATCGTGGACTGGCTGAAGAACATGTAGGCTCCGGGCCGTGGGTCCTGTTCAGATGCGAAAGGACTGCGACAGTGATTGTGGTTAAGGTGGGTGGGAGCTTGGGGATCAAGTACGACCTAGTTTGCGCCGACTTGGCGAATCTCCTTAAGGACGGGCACAAGAGCGTTTTGGTCCACGGCGGTTCCGCCGAGACCAACCTTATCTCGGAGAAGCTGGGAAAACCCCCGCGCATGGTCACCTCAGTATCGGGCTACGAGTCGCGCTATACAGACCGCGAGACACTAGAGATCTTTGAGATGGTGTACTGCGGCAAAATGAACAAGGGCATCGTCGAAGAATTGCAGAAGAACGGTGTCAATGCGGTTGGGTTGTCAGGTATGGATGGTCGTATCTGGGAGGGACCCCGCAAGTCGGCAATCACCATCGTCGAAGACGGCAGAAAGAAAGTGTTGAGAGACGATTTCACAGGAAAGGTCGAGAGAGTTAACCTGGAGTTGATTCACTTGTTGCTGGACCATGGCTTCACCCCGGTTTTGACGCCTCCCGCTATCAGTTACGAAGGCGACGCTATCAACGTCGATGGCGATCGCGCCGCCGCCATCCTGGCTTCGGCCCTTAAGGCGGAGAAGCTGATTATCCTTTCCAATGTTCCCGGCCTGCTGCGTGACCTTCAGGACGAAACGACACTCATCCGGGAGATTCCCTCTGAGCAGATTGAGGAGTACGTTGGCTTTGCTCAAGGCCGGATGAAAAAGAAAGTCCTTGGTGCGATCGAGGCAATTCGCGCAGGTGTTAAAGAGGTTGTTTTCGCTGACGCTAGGATCGCTCATCCAGTGACGAGCGCTATGACCGGCCGGGGTACGGTTATTCGTCGGGCTTAGTCAGGCTTCCCAATTGTGTTCTCACCAGGTCGTTGATCCGCTTGCCATCCACGATCTCTCCAGCAAACTTTCCCATGACTGACTTCATCACTTTTCCCATGTCTTTCGGACTCGTTACTTGAAGCTCAGCAACAACCTCGGCTATAACCTTCTTGATTGTGTCGTCGCTGACGCCCACCGGCATGTAGGATTCTAGGATCTTGAGTTCGGCTTCTTCGCGAGCTACCAAGTCGCTTCTCCCACCCCTGTTGAACTGGTCAATCGAGTCCTTGCGTTGCCTAATCAGCGTGTGCAGAACCTGAAAGACCTCGCCTTCTGCCAAGGTTTTGATCTTCTCTATCTCTTTGTTCTTGATGGCGGTCTTCATTCCTCGCAGCACGTCCAGGCGCAGAGAGTCTTTCCGCCGCATGGCTTCCTTAATGTCTTCCTGAATCCTTTCTTGAATCGTCATCGGATCTCCTTATGGGCAGGATCTGATCTCTCTTGGCTCCGCTGAATCGCACCATTCTACTAAGAACGTCCGGCTCTGCAGACGATAAATATTGCAAGCAGAAGCGCAGGGATGCCAAAGGTCATCCCTGTCTAGCGATTTGACATCTACACATAGTATTTCAAAACCAATCGTAGCTTGTATTGACTACTTTGTGTTACTAGTAATGTCAGAATTTTGGCATAGGTCGATATCTTCCGCAGGGTCAAGGTCGGATCAGCCGCTCAGGAACCAACAGTTAACAGCAGGAATCGAGCGTGCCATCGGCATGTCAACTGAGTGAAACGCAGAATCTTTAATCCTTCCATTAGCGAAGAGACCGAAAAGATTGGATTGGGTGGGGCGTAAAGAGATCGCGTCTCGGCATCACGGAACCATCGCCGTCGGAGCGAGTTCGGACACGGGACGATGTGCCTTCTTTGCCTTCCTGCTCAGAAACCAGCGGAAGACTTTTTGAGGACTGCTCCTATGCAGAAAAAGAAGATTCGAATTCTCATCGTTGATGATGAAGATGTCATTCGCGACTTTCTGGCAGAAATGTTCGTGACTTCCGGCTATGAAGTCGACGGTGCTGCGACCGGGCAGGAGGGTATTGCATTGTTCGAAGCCCGTCATTATGATCTGGTTTTTTTCGATCTCGGGCTGCCGGAAATGTCGGGTTGGGACGTTGCCAAAGCGATTCGGTCGAAGAATGCTCGGGTTCCGATTGTCCTGCTGAGCGGCTGGGGAATTCAGCTGGACGACGCTCGGCTCAAGGAATCCGGAGTCGATCTGGTCCTTTCAAAACCTTGCCAGATGGAAGACTTGCTCAAAGCAGTTGACGACGCTCTGAAACTTACGAGGTCCGCTCAGCTCTAGTTCCAGCCACACAGCCCCAAGGCATGAAAAACAAAGATGGAAAAGTCAGAAAGAGAAACGGTTCTGATTGTTGACGATGAGATCGATCTCAGGAACGCCATTGAGGCATACCTGAATCAGGAGGGGTACGAGGTTCAGGCCACGTCCAACGGAGAAGAAGCTCTGGAACGACTAAAGACTCTGCCGTTTGACATTCTGATCACAGATATGAAGCTTCCTGGAATCGACGGTACCACGGTCCTACAGGAAGCCCTTGGGCTCTATCCGGAACTGATTGGGATCATCATCACTGGCTATGGGACCGTTGAGAGTGCCGTGCAGGCCATGAAAAAAGGCGCCTATGATTACATCGCCAAGCCTTTCCAATTGGTGGAGATTTCCCTAGTGGTTAGGCAGGCGCTCGAACGCCGGCGGCTCAAGGAAGAAAACGCTTATCTGAAAACACAATTGAAAGAGAAATACCGCTTTGAAAGCATCGTGGGGAACAGTAAGCCCATGCAGGAGGTTTTTCGACTGGTCGAGACGATTTCCGGCACCAATAGCACCGCGTTGATTACCGGAGAGACCGGCACGGGGAAAGAACTCATTGCCAAGGCCATTCATTTTAACAGTCAGCGACGCGAACAGAAGATCGTGAGCATCAACTGTGGTGCAATTCCGGAGACACTCTTGGAAAGTGAGCTGTTCGGGCATGTGAAGGGCGCCTTTACGGGCGCCCATCAGACACGGCTCGGCAGATTTGAGCAGGCTCACAAGGGGACAGTCTTCCTCGACGAAATCGGTAACATGAGCCAGACGTTGCAGGTGAAACTGCTACGTGTCCTGCAGGAGAGGGAATTTGAGCGGGTGGGCGGTGCTGAGACGGTCAAAGTGGATGTGCGCATTATCGCAGCGACCAGCGCCAACCTCAAAGACATGGTGGACCGCAACGAGTTCCGTAGCGACCTTTTTTATCGGTTGAACGTGATTCCCATTCATCTGCCCTCCCTGAGAGACCGACGCGAGGATATTCCGCTACTGGCCAAGCACTTCACCAAGAAATATTGCCAGAGCTCCGCCGCTGAGCTGAAAAAGATCTCTCAGGAAGCCATGAAGATGTTGATGAGCTACAACTGGCCCGGGAATATACGGCAGTTGGAGAATGCAATCGAGGGAGCCGTGGCGCTCGTAGGCTCCCGTAACATCATTTTGCCCTCGGATCTGCCCCGCGAGGTTCAAAAAACTCATGCCAATCTGTTGATCTCGGAGATTTACATCCCCGATGAAGGTGTCAACTTCAACACTCAAGTGTCCAGCCTGGAGCGAGAGCTTATCCTCCAGAGCCTGAAAAAGTCTGGCGGCAACAAGAAACAAGCTGCCCGGCTGCTGAAGCTGAATCGCACGACGTTGATCGAGAAACTGAAACGGTTAGACCTGATGAACGCAGTTTAGGTCGAGAGGTCACTCATGGATTTTGATTTCGAGAAGGCCAGGAATTCTTTGCACCAGCTCAACAACAAGATCGCCCAGATCCTCGCTTACGCTGAGCTCTTGCAGTTGAGCCTCACCAGTGAAAAGGACAAAGAAAGAATCAAGTTTGTGGTTACCGGAGCACTGGAGTCCCGTCGAATTGCAGCGAGCCTGATGAGCGATATGCCCAAGGCGGATTTACGCAAGTAGGTTTGACCAGGCCCATCGGGAGCGGGCGATTATCTTTCTCGCCGCTTTGGGTTTGTACCTGAGGGCCAGCCCTCGCCTCTTTGGCAGTCATCTGCAGCTCGCGCTGGAATGGCCTTTCGAATCCCATAACTTTGGTTCCTCGTACCAGTTTCAACCGCGGAGCGGATTGTGTCTCCCGCGCCCACTGACCCGATGCATGAAAAAGCCCAGGCTCAAGTGGAACCTTGAAACCATTGTTGGCCTCCTTATCTTCGCAATTCTGGGACTCTACTATGTCGTCCTTCTCTTCCTATTCTTGTTAGTCAAATACCTGTGATGGACTTGCTGCCCCTGACCAGCTCGTCCTCAGTAACCTGTTCGCTGAAGAATGATAGCAATGGGCTGCCGACTGAACTGGAAGTCAATGGACGTCGCGGATGGGTAGGGACCTTGACCCGTTGAGCAGGCCGTGCGGCGGTCGAGTAGCCCGTTCCCGTTGCCGTTCCTGGGTGGCATTGTGTTCCATCCGGTTACGGGTGTCTCGCAGCGCCAGACATCAGAGTCGCGAGCACTTGGGTCGGGTAGATTTTCTCGTCGGACATTCTCTCTCAAACAGCCACGTTGGGCAGATTGTGGTGGCCCCGGAACATCGGGGCAAAGGAGCCGGTTCCTGTCTACGCTGGGACGGATTATTCGCTACTTGGAGTCAAACGGCTGTCGAGCGGTCTCTCCGAGTGTGACCGGAGGCAAAAGCTTCTGCGATGGAGCTGCACCAGTGGTTCGGGCTTTTCGTGTGCTTCCGCTTTCCCGTGTTTCGCGCGGCGTGCAATCTTAGGTGGGATGTCCCGGTGTGACAATGCTCTCGAAGCGCGACCAATGGTTTCTTCGCTAGCAAGAGAGCACTCGACGCTCTTCGCCGCTTTTTTGCTAGCGACAATCGGTCAGGCGGACTTGGAGAGCACAGTTTTTGATTCTAGGGCACGTTTATTTCGGCCGGTAGGAGGAATTCTTCAGCTTTAGTCTCAACCGCATCATGGCTTTCGTGTGAAGCTGAGAAACACGCGATTCATTCACGCGCAACACAGCACCGATTTCCTTCATCGTCAGCTCCTCGAAATAGTACAGCGACACGACCAGCCTTTCCTTGCGGCTCAGGCCGTCTACTGCTTCGGCCAGGATTCTCTTCAACTCGTCCTTCTCAAAGACATGCGGCGGGCCCTTCTCGATATCGTCGGGATAATAGTTGATGAGGCTCTCAGCGTCGCCCTCCTCTTCGCCGTGCCTCCGCGAGGCGTCGTAAAAGCTTCCGACGCTTAGGCCGGTGAGCTGGTCCTCCAGCTTGTAGAGTTCCTCGAGGTCGATTCCCATCTCCTCGCAAATCTCTTGATCGCTGACTTCTCGCCCTAACTCCTGCTGCAATTTCTGAGAAGCTTTCGACAGTTCTTTGCTCTTTTTTCTGAGAGACCGAGGTGCCCAATCTAACTCGCGGAGGCTATCAATCATGGCGCCACGAATTCTGAGTTCTGCGTAGGTTTTGAATTTCACTCCGCGGGATGGCTCGAACTTCTCGATTGCATCCATCAAGCCCAGCACTCCTGCGTTAATCAGGTCATTAATTTCTATGTTGGGAGGCAGTTGCGTCGCAATCCGGTAGGCGTGGTATTTGATCAGGGAGATGTGCTCGAGAATCAATTCTTCTCTTTTCTGAGCGGTACTCTCGGCGCGACTTGCGGCTGCACTTCTTTTGTGCGTCTGTAACATTTGGTTTGTCTCCTCAAGACCTGAGTAGGAACGAGCGGTTGGCTGTTCTCCAAAGTAGATGCTCTCGAACTCTGCAAATCTCTTGCTGGTTGCTAACTCCCTTGCGGGGTGCATCTCGGAAAGCAAATGAGAGTCCAGGTAAAAATGTCCGAAGGAAAAAACGTGAGGGAAGCCCGGATGATGGTCTATCTGATTGATTCGTTGGGAGAAAGATCGATTCTAAGAATGGGGTGGCTAGCGAAACCTGGACCTTGAAAGTAACAGATTTGTGACGGGATGGGTTGATTTGGTGTCAAGAAATGAACACTTGGGTCATACATATGACACCGATTCAGTACAAGCGTAAGAGCGGTCGTTAGGAGCAAGCTACGACTTATTTTGATTGTTTTTAATGTTATTAATGTGTTTAATGCTTTTTAATTCTATAAATAACTCCTTAAAGAAAAATCAAATCATTGGCTCAGTGATCGTGCGAAAATCTGATCATCAACGTCGTCAGCTACTCATTGGTCGATCGGCACTCTGTTATAAGTCCTTTGCATCTAGTCACATACTGGATCTATGGAGGGCAGTTCTTCAATCGTCAGCCACTGGCCGGTTACGAAACCGTGCTTACAAATGTCGGTCCACGAAGGTCCGGGTTAAATCGCGTTCCGTTGGAGGAGGGATCCTTGAGTCGTGGCAACAGGTTGATCGCGAAGGCAGCGATCGGGATAACGAAGCTTGGCTGGCTGCTCAAGTACGCTTGTCGCGGAAAGGAACCGGCCGTCCCCGAGAATCCACCGCCACGCAGACCACTTCTGCCTCCGTAACCTTTACAAAATGCTTTCCTTGCGGACCCTGAGAACGCTCCGCTTCAACATCCACCCGGACGCTCACTGAAGTTCTGCCCAAGCGAATGACGCGCGTGTAGAAGCTCACCACATCTCCAAGGTGCACAGGAGCCACAAACTCGACTGCGTTCATCGCTTTGGTAACGAACTTCTTGCTCGATTGTTTGTGGGCCTCAATGGCGGCAGCTTGGTCTATGTAGCTCAGGATCACCCCACCAAAAATCGTTCCGCGGGCATTTGTGTCCTTGGGCATCATGATGACTCGAATCGCCGGGTTGCTTCGATCATTTTTCATAGCGGTCCTGCGGAGGGCTTAGCCACTTCCTCTTTCAGTACCGGAGTTTTGTTGAACGCTGGTTGGCAGACGATGTCGCCGCGATTGCGCAAGTTCTCGAACATATTGACGTAGAGCCTCACGGGTGCTCGGGAAGGCCAGTTCAGTCCAAGGAATTTCTTCAGGCGAATACAACCGGACGTCGAGAGCCTCGTCGGCAGCCTTAAGCTCGCCCCCCGTCACCTCTGCCAGGTAGACG
>Ga0075431_100006358_pt1 | contig 11730 bp, 11 predicted proteins | sample RhiMetdeltSRZDD5_FD_75297 | JGI IMG/M metagenome (GOLD analysis project Ga0075431, IMG submission 75297) | Populus rhizosphere microbial communities from Tennessee, USA - Rhizosphere MetaG P. deltoides SRZDD5 | ecosystem: Host-associated > Plants > Roots > Rhizosphere > Soil | place: USA... | reverse complement strand
TCGAGCACAACCCTGTCTTCGTCGACGCGGTGAAGGGCTCGCGCAACGTTCATTTCGCGGGCCTGCTCTCCGACGGCGGCGTGCACTCGCTGCAGGAGCACCTGCACGGGATGATCGACGCGGCCTATGCTCTCGGCGCGGAGAACGTATTCGTCCACGCGATCCTCGACGGCCGCGACACGCCGCCGAAGTCCGCGGAGAAGTATCTCGGCGATCTGTTGAAGACGCGCGCGCACGTCGCAACGGTCATCGGCCGCTACTACACGATGGATCGCGACCATCGTTGGGAGCGCGTGCAGCGCGGCTACGACCTGATGACCCTCGGCGTCGGCACAGAGACCAAAGATCCGCTCGAGACGATGCGCCGCTTCTACGAGCAGGGCGTTACCGACGAGTTCATGGAGCCGATCTCCGTCGTGACCGAACAGGGTGCGCACCTCGGCCGCGTGGAAGACGGCGACGCGCTGATCTTCTTCAACTTCCGCGCGGACCGCATGCGCCAGATCGTCATTGCGCTGAAGGACGAGCACTTCACTCCCTTCGAGCGCGCGGTGCACCCGAAGGCGAAGCTCGTGACGATGAACCGCTATCACGAGAAGTTCGACTTGCCGGTGCTCTATCCGCCGCCCGAGGTGCGGAACAACCTCGGCGAAGTGCTCTCGAGGGCGGGGCTCAGACAACTGCGCATCGCGGAGACCGAGAAGTACGCGCACGTCACGTTCTTCTTCAACGGCGGATCCGATACGCAATTTCCTGGCGAAGACCGTGTCCTCGTCCCGTCGCCGAAGGTCACGACGTACGACAAGAAACCGGAGATGTCGGTCTTCGAGGTGACGGACAAAGTCGTCGAAGCGATCGCGTCGAAGAAGTACGACGTGATCATCATGAACATCGCCAACCCCGACATGGTCGGCCACACCGGCTTCATGGACGCGACGGTCGAGGCGGTGCACGACACCGACGTCGCGGTCGGACGCATCCTCGACGCGGTCGAGAAAGTCGACGGCGTCGCTCTCATCACCGCCGATCACGGCAACGCGGAGCTGATGTTCGACGAGAAGACCGGCCAGCCGCACACCGCGCACACGATGAATCCCGTGCCGCTGATTCTCTTCGACCCGAAGAAGCGTTACGGTGCGTTGCGCGGCGGCGGCGTGCTGTCGAATGTCGCGCCGACGATCCTCGCGATCCTCGGCATCGAGAGACCGAATGAGATGACCGCGGAGTCGTTGTTGTGACCTCATCATGAATCGCGAGCTCATCCTCGTCCGCCACGGCGAGACGCTGCACAACGTCAACCGCATCACCCAGGGCTGGAGCGACAGCGACCTCTCCGACCGCGGGCGCGAGCAGGTCCAGCGCGTCGCCGAGCGTCTCAAAGACATGCGGCCGACCGCGCTCTACTCCTCGCCCCTCGGCCGCGCGATGTCCACGGCGCGCGCGATCGCGGAGGCGACCGGCCTCGAGGTCGTGCCGCTCGACGATCTCCGCGAGATGAATTACGGCCGCTGGGAAGGCCGCGCCTTCATCGATATCCGCGAGGAGGATGAGGAGATCTATCGCCGGTGGATCGCCGATGAAGACTGCCCGTGTCCCGAGGGGGAGTCGCACGCGGACGTGCGTCGGCGAATGCTGCGTGCGTTCGAGTCGGTGAATTCCGAGCGTCCCATCCTGGTTGCGCACGGCACGGCCATTCGCATCGGCGCGATGGCGCTGTTGAATCTTCCGCTGATGTCCGCGCTGCGTTTCGCGCAGGACAACGCCGCGGTGAACATCTTCGTCTCGCGCGGCGACCAATGGTTTTTGAAGGTCTGGAACTACACATGATGAAGCGATGAGTGATGAACGATGAACGATGAACAAAGGCCAGTCGGCTCCCCGTTCATCGTTCATCGTTCATCGTTCATCGTTCATCGTTTGTCGGAGCAATACATGATCCTCGAATCGATTCACGAACAACTGACAGAGACCCTCAAGTCGCGAACGCTCGCGCTCTTCGGCCACGCCGTCGATCGCGTCGTGCTGCAGGCGCCGCCGAAACTGAACATGGGCGACCTCGCGACGCCGCTCGCGCTCGAGCTGGCGAAGGCGCTCAAGCGCAAGCCGCGCGAGATCGCGGAGCAGCTCGCGAACGGCATGACGCTGCCGGCGCTCGTGGCGTCGGTGTCCGTCGAAGGCGCGGGCTATCTGAACTTCCGCCTCGACCGCGGTGGATTCACGGCCGCGCACTATCGCGCGGTGATGGCGCCACCTCCGCCCTCGGGCGAGCGCGTGATCGTCGAGCACACGAACATCAATCCGAACAAGGCCGCGCACATCGGCCACCTCCGCAACTCCGTCCTCGGCGACACCTACGTCCGCTGTTCGAAGTGGCTCGGCGATCACGTGGAGACGCAGAACTACATCGACGACACCGGCGTGCAGGTCGCGGACGTCGTGGTCGCGTTCCAGCACCTCGAGAAGAAGAGCGTCGCCGACGTCGCGAAGATGATCGAGACGAACGAGCGCTTCGACTACGTCTGCTGGGACGTCTATTCGAAGATGGCGCAGTACTACGCCGATCATCCCGAGTCGCTGGAGTGGCGCAGGGAAACACTGCATCACATGGAGAATCAGGAAGGCGACGCGGCCAGGCTCGCGAAGCTCATCTCGCGCGCGGTCGTTCGCCGCCATCTCGAGACGATGCAGCGCCTCGGCATCCGGTACGACCTCCTGCCGAAGGAGAGCGACATCATTCACCTGCATTTCTGGGAGCGCGCCTTCGAGCTGCTGAAGGAAAAGAGCGCGGTCGTGCTCGAGGAGGAAGGGAAGCACAAGGGCTGCTGGGTGATGAAGCTCGACGAGTCGGACGAGTTCGCGGGCATGAACGAGCCCGACAAGATCCTCGTGCGCTCGAACGGAACCGTCACTTATACCGGCAAGGACATCGCGTATCAGCTCTGGAAGCTGGGTCGTCTCGATCGCACGTTCGAGTACCGCAAGTTCCCGTTCGAGTACCCGCTGTGGGAGACGACCCACGAGGGCGACGGCGATCCGTCCGCGCCGAAGTTCGGCGGCGCCTCGCGAGTGCTGAACGTGATCGACTCGCGCCAGGCCTATCTGCAGAAGGTGGTGAAGGAAGGCGTGCGTCTGGTCGAGGGGGAGAAAGCCGCGCACGCGTCGATTCACTTCGCCTACGAGATGGTCGCGCTCACGCCCACGACGGCGAAGGCCCTCGGCATGGAGCTCTCGGACGAGGACGCGACGCGCGCGTACGTGGAGATGTCCGGACGTAAGGGTTTTGGCGTGAAGGCCGACGATTTCCTCGACGCGCTCGAGCAGAAGGCCGCGGACGCCGTGCGCGCGAACGCGGAAGTCGCGGACGCCGACGCCCTCGGACGCCAGATCGCCGTTGCCGCGCTGCGCTATTTCATGATCCGCTTCGGCCGCAACAAAGTCATCGCCTTCGACTTCGACGAGGCGCTGCGCTTCGAAGGAGACTCCGGCCCTTACCTGCAGTACTCGACCGTGCGTGTCCAGAACATCTTCCGCAAGATGGCCGAGCGCAATGTTGACCCGCGTATTGAAGAGCGCCTGGTCGACGACCTCACGCTCACGCAGGGCCTCACCGACGATATGTGGGAGCTGGTGCGTTTATCGGCGGAACTACCGGCCGCAATCCGCCGCGCCGTCGACTCATTAGAGCTGTCGATCGTGACGCAATACCTGCTCGACCTGGCCCAGAAGTTCAACAGCTTCTACCACAAGTACCCGATCCTCCCGGAAAAGGACGACGCCGAACGCCAACGCCGCGCGGTCTGCGCGGAAGTGTTCCGCCGGACGATGGTGGCGGCGATGGAGTTGTTGGGAATTCCGGTGCCGGAACGCATGTAGGGCGGGCTTCAGCCCGCCTCCGGCGGCGTCCTCGCCGCCGTTTCCGGGAGCGCCCGATCCGCCGGGACCGATTGCATTATGTCGTGACTTGTGGAGATGCGTGTTAGTATGCGCGCTCGCAGGTAAAGGAGAACCATGTACAAAAAGGTGCGAATTCTCGTGGTAATGCTGCTTTTGGCGTTCGCGGCGACGTCGCTGCACGCGGCCTTTGATCAGGCATTCGTAAAGCACTGGTATTCGGATGCGACAATGACAGTGGAGGTCGGCTGGCGTTATCAGGGCTGCGATTGGGCCCATTACTGGGGTGAAGAAACAGAGTACGAGACCGTAGACATGATCAATGACTGTTGCTACTGCACAGAGCATTGAAACCTGCTAATTCGATCTGGCGTTACATGTCGAGAGCGATCGAGATCGCTCTGCTTGTCGCGTTTGTACTGCTTTTACTGAGCCATCGCGAGTTGCGGCGACAGCTGAAGGTCGCCGCAACTCATTCAGCGAACAGAGTCAGCGCTGGTGATCACCTTGCGTCGTTGTCAGTCACAGATCTGTCTGGCAGAAACATCGCTTTAGACTTACGCAGTGGTCGATTCGTTGTGGTGGTCATTAATCCCACGTGCCAGTCCTGTTCTGAATCAATCCAAGAGATTCAGAATGTGGGTAATTCGTATATTCTTTCGGTCTCGGGCGGGCTCGACGCTGCTCGGCTCCTTCGAGGCTTGAAGTCGGCATCGCGGACGTATGTCGCGAACCCGCGCGATCCACATAGAAAGATTCTCAGCACTGTTCCGCAGGTGTTCGTCGTCGAAAACGGCGAAGTTGTGAAGACCTGTCGACGCGTGAATGACTGCTTGTAGCGCGCAGACCGCGCGGCTGGCGTTCGGCGTGCGTCGCCGATGCCGGACCAAATGCGCATCCAATCGGCCACGTCATTCGTATAAAGCGCATGCGAAGACCATTCATGCTCGCCTTAGTCCTCCTGTTCTGTTCGCACATCAGCGCAAAGGAACCGGGTCGGCTGGTCGATGTCGGCGGCCGGAAGATGCACATCGTCTGTGTCGGGAAAGGTTCGCCGACGGTGGTGTTCGAGGCGGGGATGGGGGACAGCTGGGAGACGTGGTCCAAGGTCCAGCGCCCGATCGCGCGCGACTATCGAACGTGTGCTTACGACCGCGCCGGATTTGCCTCGAGCGAGCCACGCAAAGGACGAAGCATTGCGTTATTGGCGGAGGATCTTCACGCCGTCCTGGGCGCGGCGGGGGAGAAACCTCCCTATGTGCTGGTCGGGCATTCACTCGGCGGGCTGATCGTCCGGAAGTTCGCTGCGGAGCATCCGGCCGAGGTGATGGGAATGGTGCTGGTCGACTCGGGACACGAAGAGTATCTCCGCCGCGCGCCGGCGTCCGCGTTGGAGGAGAGCGCACGGTTCTTGAAAACGCAGCGCGCTGCGTACGAGAAAGACAAATCGGAAGGCGTTCTCCGGGCGAGCGTTGCGTGGTGGGAAGCGAAATTCGAGGAGTGGGAGCTCCCGGACATTGCCGATGCCGTTCCCCCGGACCGCCGCCGCATCGCCGTCCCGCTCGTCGTCATCACGGCCGGGAAAAGAACGAAACACTCCGGCCGATCGGAGGAGGCGCACGCTGCTCTCGTGGCACTGCTCGAGGAGTTGCAGACGGAGCTCGCATCGCGCTCTCCGAAGTCGAAGCACTGGCACTCGGCGACCGGGCACTATGTCCACCACGATCAACCCGCAATCGTCATCGACGCGATCCGATGGGTCGCGTCGCAATGACAGAATAGTCTTCTCGCCGTGAAGCTGCGCTGAACCTACTCCGTCTTCGCCTTTGCCATCAGCTCTGTAGCATTCCTCCGCTTCGGCGCGTCCTTCAACACGTGTTGCGCTTCCGCGATCGCATCGTCGCGTTTCCCGAGATCGAGCAACAGCTCGGCGAGCAGTTCGCGCGCGGGAATGACGGCGCCCGGCGTGACCGGATGCTTTTCCGTCGACGCCTCGAGATCGGTCGCCGCGCGCATCAGCTTCAAGGCTTCTTCGTCTTTCTTCTCCGCGCGCGCGATCCACGCAGTGACGGAGAGGCGCTGGATCTCGACCTGGTCGGCCCAGTAGGCGTTCTTCTGATCGAGAAGCATCTGACGGATGGCGGCGAGTCTCGTGGCAGCGTCGCGCGCGACGTCGAGATTGTTCGACCGCACGCCTCCGATGCCGCGGGCGAAGTGGATGTTCGCTTCGGCGTACGGCACCTTCGTCCAGTCGACAACAGTCGGTACCGTGAGCGCGGCCGCTTCTTTCCACTGCCGGCGCTCGAGCGCGAATCGCGCGGGCACGGCGCCGATCGCGTACGCCGCGGCGAATTGGTTCGGGACGTTCAGCTTCGTCACTTTCTTCGTCTTCTCGACGAGCGCGCGTGCATCATCGATGCGCCCCTGTTGCAGGTACGCGTAGACGAGATAGTCGACGGCGTGCAGCTCGTCGAAGGCCGTCGCGCCAGGCATCGTCGTGGCGAGGTAGGTCCGCGCTTTCTCCGCTGACGCGAGATTGGACGCGATCGACTCGTCCCACAGTCCGAGGCGGGTGAAGATGTGGGAGGGCATATGCAGCGCGTGCGGCGAGCCCGGCGCGAGCTTCGCGTAAACGCGCGCGGCGGGAAGGGCCAGTTCGGCGAGCTCGGGATAGTCGAAGCTGTGAATGAGGTAGTGCGCGACGCCCGGATGCTCGGGCTCCTCGGGCAGCACGCGATTGAGAATCGCCGCGGCCTCTTTCTGCCTCGCATAAGTCTTGTCGTTCGGGGAGGCGATGCCGATGAGCGAGAGTGCATGGAAGATCGCGGCCTCGCGGTCCTTCGGATTGTCGCGCGCGACTCCGGCCATCGCGGTTTCGTAAGCGGCCATGCGCGTCTTGTGATCGAGCTTGTCGGAGTCGGCGTAGAACGTTCCGATCGCGGCGATGTACGCGCGCTCGCGATCCGTCTTCGCTCCGACGGTCTTCGCCTTCTCCGCCGCCTCGCGCCCGGTCTTCAGCTCGTCGGGAGTGGGCGGAGCCCAAAGCGGATGGAGGTTCGCCATCGCCACGCCCCACCAGGCCATCCCGCACTCCGCATCCGCCTCGGCCGCGCCGCGAAATGCCTTCTCGGCCTCCTGGTACCAGAACGAATGAATGAGCGCATCGCCGCGATCGATCTCCGACTGCGCCTTCTCGTTGCAGGAGGTCTGCAGGCGCGCCTTGCCGATGTTGCCGAGGTCGGGCGCGTCGTGATGATGTTGATGCTGGGTGTGCGGATCGTCTGCGAAAAGGGAGAGGGGAGCGAAAAGGAACAGTGCCGCGAGCAACTTGCGCATCTGGAGCCTCCGTGTCTCGAGGAAGGTGATTGTAGAGCCATCCGATCGCGGCGTGCGCGCGTAGAGCACGCAGAAGGAGGATCGTCATGGCCCGGACTCTCGCCCTCGCGCTCACGCTCCTGGTGTGCTCTTCACTCTTCGCGGCGGACTCGCCGTCGCTCTACAAACGTCTCGGCGGCTACGATGCGATCGCCGCGGTGACGGACGACTTCATCGGCCGCATGGCTACTGACAAGGGCCTGCAGAAGTTCTTCGCCGGACACAGCAAGGACTCGCTCGGCCGTATCCGCCAGCTCGTCGTCGATCAGCTCTGCGCCGCGACCGGCGGGCCGTGCGTTTACATCGGGCGCGACATGAAGTCGTCTCATCAGGGGATGGGGATTTCCGAGGCGGACTGGAACACGGCCGCGGGACATCTGGTCGCCACGCTGGACAAGTTCAAGGTTCCGGAGAAGGAGAAGGCCGAAGTGCTCGCCGCGATCACGGGGCTGAAGAACGACATCGTCGACCAGAAGAAGTAGCCGGCATCTGGCCGGCACGGGAACGCGTCGCGAGCGAATGGGGTTACAATAACCCGCGCGGTCGTCCAAGCCGCACAGGTCCATCATGAAACACGATTTCAAAGACTTCACGCTCCGCGCGCTCATCCTCGTTGCCGGCGGTTTGTCGGCTCTGCTCCTCGCCCTCAAGGGACACGGAGAAGCTCTCCCGGCCGTCGCCATCGGCGGCGCCCTCGGCGCATTCTTCGTGACGCGCGTTCAGCAGACGACGAACGAGGACTGAGGGCGGGCTGAACCCGCCCTACGTTCAAACCGCTTCCTCGTGTTGCCCGCCTTCCGCGCGGTGGACGTTCTCGGCCTGCAGTCCTTTCGGTCCCTGCTTGACGTCGAACTCGACCCGCTCTCCCTCGTTCAACGTGCGGTATCCGCTCGCCTGAATCGAGGAATGATGGACGAACACGTCTTCACCGGTGTTGCGTTTGATGAATCCGTAGCCTTTGTCGTTGTTGAACCACTTCACTACACCAGTCTCAGGCATTGTTTACCTCCGACGCCGCCGTGAAGCTCGGCCCGGCGCGCCATGCGCGTCATTGCGGCCCGGAATGCTGCTCGGGCTGCAATTTGAATTTTGCAATGCTCGGGCCGGATATCACCAGATCAGCGCGCGATTGAGGCCGATGCGCTCGAATCCCAGCGATTCGTAGAGGCCGATTGCGGGACGGTTGAAGTCGTTGACGAAGAGCGTCACGGTTTTCGCTTTCCGTCCGAGGTGACCACACACTTCGCGCAGCAGCTCGCGGGACAGGCCCTGGCGGCGGTATTTCGGATGCGTCCAGACGCCCATGAGCTGCACGGCGTCGGCCGTGACCGCGGAGTACTCGGTTTTCGCGACGATGCGGCCGTCGAGGATGCGGACGATCGAGCGTTTCTTCTCGATCAGCTCGCGGATGCGCTCGCGATAGCCGGCAGCGTCGCGCTCGAGCGGATCGATCCCCACTTCTTCCTTGTGCATGGCAGCGCACGCGGGCACGAGCTGGTCGAGGTCGCGGATGACGGAGTAGCGCGACAGCATGAGGTCGGAATAGTCGAGCCGTTTGCGAAGCGCGTAGACCGGCTGGTTGAGACGCACGACCGTGGGAGGATCGATCCGCGAGCGGAGGTTGCCCCAGAGTGTTTCGACGAGATGCGCGGGCGAGATGATCGCGCGCACCGGAAGCATGCGCATGAGGATGCGCTCGGAGATGAGCGAGATGGCGGAGTCGGTGATGTCTTTCGGCATGGCCGCATCGCCGGCGAGGACGATGTTCGTCGCCAGCGACGCGACGATGACGATCGCGCCGTTGTAGCGGACGACGGCGATCTGCGTCGCCGCCAGCGTCCGCTCCTCGAGCAGGCGCGAGATCAGATAGACGTGGATCAGCGGATCGCGCTGCAGGAACTCGAGCGCGTCCTTGAAATCGTCTTCCGCGAGGAGACGAAGAGACCAGCGGCCTTCCGCGGGAAGAGTGGCCATACGAGTTGGCAGTTGACAGTTGGCAGTTGACAGGAGAAGGAGAAACGCCGGCTGGGCGGCGGCCTCCTGCCAACTGCCAACTGTCAACTGCCAACTAGAGTTGCGATCTGCCCAGATATGCTACTCCGTCGATCGTCTTATGCCAGAGCGATCGGGCCTTCCACTCCTCGAACTTCCGCTCCTTCGCGTGTTTCCGATCGCTCTCGAACGCGGTGCGGAGTTGTGCGGCGACATCGGGATCGACGACGCCGATGCTCACTTCGTCGTTGATCTCGAAGGAGCGTTCGTCGAAGTTCGTCGAGCCGACGCAGGACCAGACGCCGTCGACGACGATCACTTTCTGATGGAGCAGCGTCTTGTCGTATTCGTAGATCTTCACGCCGCGCCGGAGGAGCGTGCCGAAGTGGTGGTGGCTGGCGTGCTGCACGAGCGCGCTGTCGGTCGCGTCGTCGGACGGCACCATGATCCGCACGTCGACGCCGCGCCGCACCGCGTCTTCGAGCGCTTCGATGCCTTCGGTGTCGGGCAACAGATACGGATTCTGGATCAGGATCTCGCGGCGCGCCGCTTTGATGGCGAGGTAGTAGAGGATCTGCACCGAGGAAATGTTGCCGTCGGGTGAGGTGTATGCGAGGTGCGCCGTGCTCGAACCGGACGGGGCGATCTTCGGGAAGTACTTGTCCCCCGCCGGAATCTCGCCCGTCTCCTCGGTCCAGTTCTCCGCGAACGCGCCCTGCAGGCGATTCACCACCGGGCCGGTGATGCGCAGGCCGGTGTCGCGAAACTCCTTTTTGTTCCGCGCGTTTCCCAGCCATTCGTCGGCGATGCAGTAGCCGCCGATGTAGCCGATGCGGCCGTCGATGATCATCAGCTTGCGGTGATCGCGGTTGTTGAGGCGTCCGAGGTTGCTGATGCGAAGCGGATGGAAATGCGCGACCTTCGCGCCCGCGTCTTCGAGCATCTTCTTGACGTCGCCCCTGAGCTGACGACCGCCGGACGCATCGACGAGCACTCGCACTTCCACGCCTTGCCGTGCTTTCTCCGCGAGCACCTTCGCGAGTTCCCGCGCGATCTTGCCGTCGTACCAGATGAAGCTCTCGATGTGCACGCTCTCGCGCGCGGCGGCGATGTCGCGCAGGACCGCGGGAAAGTACATGTCGCCGTTCTGTAGGACCTCGATCGAGTTGCCCGGTTCCATCGCCGCATGCGTGAGGCCTGCGATCGACGGCAGCAGCACGCGGAGCTCGCCGGGGTTCTTCACGCTCAGGACGATGTTGGGGTCGCGGGTCACGGACCAGAGGAGGATTGCCAGCAGGACGATGGCCAGTGCGCCGCCGACGACGGCGACGAGCGGGATGCTCACGTACTTCGTTCCGGGTTTGTTCATGGGTGCACGAGCTCGGCGATCACGGGACGGTGGTCCGAGGGGCCGTCGTCGAGGACTTGCGCGCTGCGGATGGTCCAGCCGGGATCGGCGAGGATGTAGTCGAGGCGCTGCTCGGTCACTCGGTGCGTCGGCGTTTTTAGATCGCCGCTGATCTGCAGCACGTTGCGATTGAGGAAGCGCGCGATCTCCTCGCTCTCCGGCGGCGCGTTGAGGTCGCCCGCGACGATGAACGGAAAGCCGCTGGCCTGGAGATGCGCGTTGATGCACTGGAGTTGCGTGTCGCGAGTGATTTTGTTGATCGGGCCCCACGCGGTGGTGTGCGTGACATATATCTCGACGACGCCGCCGTTCACGCGCACGACCGCCTCGAGCAGCGAGCGCGGCTCGCCGGTGCCGGGCAGTTTGTGGACGTCGGCCTTGAGGACGTCGCCGCGGGTGAGCACCGCGTTGCCGAACTCGCCGCCGAGGAACGTGTAGCTGCGGCCGAAGACGCCGTTCATGCCGGTGAGGCGCCGGAGCTTTTCGACGTGATCGCCGAAGCGCGCCTGCCACGTTCCGCGATGCGCCTCGTTGATGGCGACGATGTCGGGGTTGTACTTGCGGATCGTCTTCGCGACTTCTTCGATGTGGTCGCTCCGAAGCAGGGCCGCGTGGCCTTCGATGTTGAAGGTCATCACCACGAGCCGCTTCGGATAGGTGCTCGTGAATTTGCGGGGCCGAAGGGCCGTGCATTCGCCGGAGCGGAACTCGTAAACGCCCAGGACGCGATAGGCGACGGCGACTCCGACGAGGATCGCGATGACCAGCAGGATGCGTTTCAGGCGCCGCATGAAAGCAGTAGCTGTGCCGTGTGGAGTGCGCGAGCGCTAGCTCGCGCTGTTCTTTGCGGCAGCGTCGAGCTGCCGCCCGGGTGGGGGATCCGCACGCGTGCGGAGCCTGGCACGAGGGCGGCAGCTCGACGCTGCCGCAATCCAAAGCGCGAGCTAGCGCTCGCGCACTCCACACAAGACGCTCACGTTTCCGTGCGTCCAGAGCGCCGAGGCGGGGAACTCTTCGCTGACCTCGCCGCTTCGCAGTCGCTCGATCGCCTCCGCCTTCCCCTC
>Ga0075431_100006350_pt1 | contig 11739 bp, 11 predicted proteins | sample RhiMetdeltSRZDD5_FD_75297 | JGI IMG/M metagenome (GOLD analysis project Ga0075431, IMG submission 75297) | Populus rhizosphere microbial communities from Tennessee, USA - Rhizosphere MetaG P. deltoides SRZDD5 | ecosystem: Host-associated > Plants > Roots > Rhizosphere > Soil | place: USA... | reverse complement strand
TGGCCTCGTCCGGCCTGGTCCTCGTCCGCGGAGAAGGTGCGGCCGAGCTGAGGTTGCACGCCCAGCAAGGGGAAGATGTCCGAGGTCACGCGGACGCCCTCGACGTGCTCGGGGCGGCCGTCGCCGCCCAGGTTCGTGCCCCAGGCCTCGGCCGCGCCCATGCGCTCGAAGCTGGAGGCGTCGCGCCGCCAGTCGAGGAAGTTCCCGGGCGCCACCGGGCCCGTGCCCCGGGTGAGCACGACGGCCAGGCGATCCGGACGATCGTAGGGCAGCGGCCGCAGGAGGACGGCGTCCACCACGCTGAAGATCGCGGTGGTGGCGCCGATGCCCAGGGCCAGCGCCAGCACCGCCGCCACCGTGAACCCCGGCGTGCGGGCCAGGGTCCGGACGCCGTAGCGCACGTCCTGCCCCACCGTCTCCAGCAGCGCCCCCGTCCGCACCTCGCGCACGTGCTCCTTGACCTGCTCCATCCCGCCCACCTCGATCAGGGCCTGGCGGCGCGCCTCCTCCGGCGGGAGGCCGCGGGCCGCGTGCTCGTCCTCGAGGATGGCCGCGTAGGCGCGGATCTCCTCGTCGAGATCGCGCTCCTTCTGGCCCCGGTGAACGAGGTTGCGCCAGAGGCTGGTGAGTCGCGACGTCCAGATCATGGCGTCCTCAGCTCCGCAGGGCGGCCGCGATGGCCAGGGAGATGCGCCCCCACTCCCGGGTCTCCGCCTTCAGCTGCTGGCGGCCGGCGCGGGTGAGCTGGTAGTAGCGCGCGCGGCGGTTGTTGTCGGACTCTCCCCAGAAGGAGGTGAGCCAGCCCGCCTCCTCCATGCGGTGCAGGGCGGGGAAGAGCGAGCCCGGCTTCACCACGAAGGTGCCGCCCGTGACCTGCGCGATGCGCTGGGCGATGGCCACCCCGTGCTTCTCGCCCAGGGTCAGGGTCTTCAGGATCAAGAGGTCCAGGGTGCCTTGCAGCAGGTTGGCCGGGGCCGCCATCCGCGCCTCCTACAGAGAATCTATACGTGACGACGATAGCCGCGGTTCCTATAGATTGTCAATACGAAGGGGCCTTCAGGAGATTGGACGGGGGGGAGCCAGGGAAAGGGACTCCACGGCCAGGGACGACGCGTGGGTCAGGCGCACCGCGTTCACCCCCGCCCGCCACGCCGCCGCCGGCACCGCGAAGGCGTAGTCGCTCCAGCCCGCGACCAGGGGCCGCTCTCCGCAGTCCGTGCCGTTGACGCTCAGCCCCAGACGCGCCTCGCCCGCCGCCTCCGGCCGCGCGCGCACGATGACCACGAAGTCCGCGGGGCGGCGCAGGGGCACGCGCAGCGTCGAGCGCTCGCCCCGCGTCCGACGCAGCCAGCGGCCGCCTTCCTGCTCGGGCTCGTCCCAGCCCCGCCCCACGAGGACGGCGGTGGGCCCGTGGCCCACCTCGAGCCGCCCTTGTGCGACGGGACCGTCCAGGGCGAGGGCCTTCGGCTTCCAGACGAGCGGATCGCCGGCCGGCTCGTAGTTCTCCTCGACGAAGAGCTTCACCTCCGGCGAGAGGTCCTGCACGTCGAAGTCGAAGAGGACCAGGGCGGGGGCGATCTCGCCGTCGCGCAGGGCGCGCCGGAGCCCGTCCTTCTCCGGGCCCTCCAGCAGGGCGCGGATCTCGTCGTGCAGGAAGAAGTAGTAGTACGCGTGCGGCCGGAACACTCCGGCGCCGGTGAAGCCGTCCATCACCGTCTCGCCGGGAGTGGTGAGGGCGAGGACGAGCCGCATCCGCGCGAGCTGGTCCTGCACCTTGGGACGGGCGGGATCGAGGCTCTTGAAGCCGGCGGCGAGCGGAGGCACGGCGGCGAGGGCGAGCCCCAGGATCGCCACCGCGGCCAGGGTCGCGGCCCGCGCCGGATCGCGCCCGCGCCGGGCCGCGGCCTCGGCCGCCCCGGCCAGCGCTCGCGCGGCCAGGATCGCCGCCAGCGGCAGCACCATCAGGAAGTAGTGGAGCTGGGGAACGGGGATCGCGAAGGCGCCGGCCAGGAGGCCGAGGGTCTGGAGAACGAGGAGGACCCCGCCCTGCCGCAGCGCATCCGGTGACGGGAGGCGCGCAGCCGCTTGCACCCACCCCAGAACGCCGAGGCAGACGACGGCCAGGTTGGCCTGGAAGATGGCCCGCAGGAACGGAACGGGCGAGAAGCGAACTCTCCAGTCCGCGTTCCTCGTCACGTTGAGCTCGATGAACCGCGAGATTCCGGTGTGGGCGGCGAAGAGGGCCAGGGTGGCCACGAGGGGTACGGCGGCCCCCACACCGAAGGCAGCCAGACCGAGCACGCGTGCGCGCCGGGACCTCCATTGGCGCCGGTCCAACACCCAGGCCAGCAGCACGACCAAGGTGGCCGGCAGCGTGAGGGCCACCTTCTGCGTGAAGAGGACGGCCGCCCCCAACAGGAATCCCGCCGCGGCCAGACGCCCTCGCGTCCCGCGCTCCTCGGGCGCGCGCCGCAATGCGGACGCCGTGGCCATCCAGGAGCCGAGGAGGCACACCAGCGCGGGCACGTCCGGCCGGATCTCGATCGACTTCTCCACGAAGGCGAGGGTCACGCTCAGCATCGCCGCCGCCAGCCATCCCGTCGCCGGACCCGCCCACAGCCGGCCGAGACGGAAGGTGAGAAGGAGGGCCACGCTGCCCAGGATCCACATCGCTCCGCGCGCGGCCAGCACGAAGGCCACGGCGCGCTCGGGATCGCGGTCGACGTCGAAGAGCGCGAAGAAGGGCGCGAGAGCGAGCCAGAGCCACGGCGTGTGGTGCTCGAAGTAGTCGCGATAGGGCCAGAGGCCGTGGGCCAGACACCAGCCTCCATGCAGGTGCTGGAACTCGTCGGGGTCGAAGCCGCGCGTGAACACGCGACCCGCGCGCAGCGCCGAAGCCGCCGCCACGACCAGGGTCGCGGCCACGGCCACGGGATCCGGCCACGCGCGTCTCTTTAGGGCACGCAGGTCGTCTCGCGGGGCGAGGTGAATCTCGCCGCGGACAGCCGTCCCGCCTCGTCCGCCTGGAGCGACACCTCGAGGGCGCCGCGGTCGCAGTCGAAGCGCAGGCGCGCGGTGCGCACGCCGTCGCCCTCCAGGGGAGGGCCGACGCGGCAGGCGCCGTAGCGATCGCCAACGGCGTGGAGCTGGACCCGCAGCCGCGTGCGGTCGAGGGTGGGCGCGGCCAGCTCCGCGGCCACGTCGCCGGCCCCGTCGCTCGCCATGGCGGCGAGCGCGCGCGCGGCGGCGGCCAGATGGTCGGAGGGGGGGAGTCCCGACGTGACGCTGAGGTGCTGGAGGCCCGGGGGCCGGGTCGGGGCGAGGGTGAATTCGACGTCGATCCAGCCGCGGTCGCAGTCTGCCCGGAAGCGTCCGCGCAGCCAGTTCTCCGGGTCGACGTCGCGGGGGCGGCAGCCCCCGTGTCGCTCGCGCAGCCGGGCCAGCTCGTCGCGCCACTCCGGCAGCGGTCGATCCAGGAAGAAGTTGTCCGCGGCCAGCGCGCGCGCCTCGCCGTCGTCCCAATGGTCGAGCAGGCGCGCGATGCGTCCCCGCATGGAGACGAGGGCCGCGGAGGCGGGCAGCTCCCGCGGCACGAGGGCCCCCGTCTCGCGCAGGATCTCCATGGCCTGGCGGGCCATGCCTCCGGTGGGGGCGTAGGTCCGGTTGGCCATCACGAACACGCCCACCCCGTGCTCGGGCAGCATCCGCATGATCGAGCCGAAGCCGGGAAGGCCTCCGCTGTGGGCGACGACCAGCCGTGAATCGCACTCCTGGGAGAAGGCGATGCCGTAGCCGTAGGTGGTCGCGGTGACGCGCGTCGGGCCCTCCGGCGTCGCGCGCGTGGCGGAGAGCCCCAGGAACCGCCCGCTCTGCTGCATCTCCCGGAGGGAGCTGCGTCGCACGGGGCCGGAGTCCGGATCGTCGCGCGGGGGCCAGGCGGAGAGGAGGAACGCGACGTAGCGCGCGAGGTCACGGCCGGTGGTGATGAGGCCGCCCATCGCCCCGAACGCGCCGTCGGCCAGCGGCGGTTCCTCCTGCCAGGCCCCGTCCTTCCACTGGTATCCCTTGGCCAGGTGCGCGGAGGGAACGGACGCGGCTTCCCACCGGGTGGCGGTCATCCCCAGCGGCCGCAGGATGCTCTCCTCGACGTAGTCGCGATAGCGCCGGCCCGACGCGCGCGCCACCACCCGCCCCAGGATCGCGAAGCCGTAGTTGGAGTACTCGAACGCGGTGCCGGGCGCGTTGGAGAAGGGAATACCGGCGGCCAGCCAGCGCGCGAACACGTCGTCGCCGATCGCGAGCTGCCGATCGCCCCAGGGGTTGTCTTCGGGGAAGCCTTCGGAATGCGTGAGGAGCTGGCGGATGGTCAGCGGCGCGGAGTCGCGCGTGGGATAGGGAAGGCCGGCCAGCTCCTTGACGTGCCTGGCCACCGGATCGTCGAGGGTAAGCCGTCCCTCGTCGCGCAGCTTGAGGACGGAGAGCGCGGTGAAGCTCTTGGTCATGGACGCGATGCGGAAAGCGGTGTCGAGATCCACGGGGCCGCCGGTGGGGACGTCGCGGACGCCGAGCCCCTTGCCGTAGGCCAGCTCGCCGTCGATCACGATGCCGAAGGCCAGGCCCGGAAGGTGATCGGAAGCCATGCGCCCGGTCAGGTAGCGCTCGATCTCGGGGAAGGCCCGGGCCAGCGTCTCGCGCCGGTCGGACCGCGTGAACCGCGGAGTGGGGTGGTTCTCGTCCGCGCCGGCGGCGGCGAGGAGCAACGACGTGGCCCAGCCGAGCACGCACCCGCCCAGGGAGGACCTCACGCCGCGGATTGTATCCGCGGATCGGACTCGCGACTTTCCCGCCCACGCGCGCTACCATGCGCACGGAGTCGAACTCGCGGAGGACCGATGCCCCTCGATCAGGCCGCCGCCACGCGTGTCGTGAACGAATACCTCGACCAGCTCGAACGGCTGCAGAAGGAAGGGCCGTTGCGTCTGCGCGAGGGCTTCGAGAAGTCTCCACCCGGCGTGGGCGTGCACGAGCTCGACAAGGAGATGCGGGTGGTGCGCGTGAACCCGGAAGAGCTGCGCATGCTCGGCTACCGCGCGGACGAGATGGTCGGGCGCGTGGTCTGGGAGATCATCGTCATGCAGGACGCCTCGCGCCGGGCCATCGAGCAGAAGCTGAAGGGGGAGCGCGAGCTCAAGCCCTTCGTGCGCAGCTTCAAGAAGGCGGATGGGACGGCGATCCCGCTCCTCCTCGCCGACCGCCACATCCGCGACCTCCGCGGAGAGATCATCGGCCTGCGCACGGCGATGACCGAGGTGAAGCAGGACGCCTAGGCGCCGCTACTTCTCGCGCCGGGCGGGGGCCGCCCCGGCCAGGGTCTTCCCCTCGCGCTGGCCGTCGCGATGCATCCCGTCCGCCTGCATGGCCAGGCCCTTGTCGAAGTCTTCCTTGAGCTTGGCGTGGAGCTGGAGGACGCGGGGCACGTAGTTGCGCGTCTCCAGGGCCAGCGCGCCCACGCCGGCCCGGAAGTAGCCGGCGTTGAGGGGCCCGCCGTTGTACTCGGCCAGCACGAGCTGGGGATCGCTGTAGGTGGAGAAGAGGATGTCGAGATAGAGGGCGGCGGCCTGGGTGTTCTTCTCGGGATCGAAGAGGGCCGCCTCCTCGTAGTTCCAACCCAGGCTGCGCAGGAGGAGCCGTCCCGTGGAGGGCCAGATCTGGTACAGGCCGCGCGCGTCGGAGTGGCTGGTGGCCTGGGGGTCGTAGCCGCTCTCCACCGTCCCGATGGCGAGCAGGAGGAGGGGATCAACCGCCGGGTACTTCTCGCTGGCCTCCAGGGCGAGCTGGGCGTAGCGGTAGGCATCGCCGAGGCTCACGCGCGGGTTCACCTTGAGGATGTGGTCGCGCATGCCGAGGAGGAGGTAGCGGCGCTTGGTCTCGAAGGCCAGGCCCGACTCGAGCTGCTGGACCTTGCGCTCGAACCGGGCCATGGTCAACGCCGTCTCCTGGTTCTGGCGGTCGATCCCGCGCAGCGCCTCGTGGCCGAGCAGGATGGCGCCGATGAGCAGGAGGCAGAGGAGCAGGAAGGACAGGGCCTGCCAGGTGCTGCCGTGGCGGATGACGATGGTCCGCGGCTCGGAGTGCTCGCGGGAGGGATCGAAGAGCGGTCGGATCCGGTGGTCGCCGACGTCGCGCGACCGGTCAGCCGGCTCGTTCCTGGCCATGCGCGTCCCCCCGGGACCGAAGCTAGGCGCCTCGGCAAGCTAAGTCCGCGTTCTGTGGTGGAGAACCTGAGAGGGCGGACGGCCACACTCCATCCCGACCGGCACACGGTACGCCCGTGGCCTCCGACGGGTCAAGGGAGATCGTTCACGGGCGTGGGTTGGGTCACACACGGCGCGACGGGCGAAAACTTGTTATGGTCTAGAGGCGCACCCTCCCTCGCCGGAGGTTTCCCATGTTGAAGTCGAGCTCGACGACCCGCGGACGGAGGAGAGCGGTCGGCGGCGCGGCCGCGCTCGTGCTGCTGGCGGCGATGGGCGTCGCGGCCGAAGGGCCGTCGTGGCGCATCGAGCGTGGCGAGGTGAAGATCCTGGTGCCACTGAAGCCGGGGGGCGCGTTCGCGGCCACCACGTCGTCCCTGAGCGGGACCCTGACCCTCGAAGGCGCGAAGCCCGCGCGCCTGGCCGGCGAGGTGTCGATGGACCTCTCCACCATCGACACCGGCATCGCCCTGCGCAACCAGCACCTGCGCGAGAAGTATCTCGAGGTGGCCAAGGGAGACGAGTTCAACAAGGCCGTCCTGTCCGAGATCCAGCTCGCCGCCGCCACCGGCGAGACCTTCGATGGCACCACGCCGTTCACGGGCACGATGCTGCTGCACGGGGTGAAGCGCCCGGTGGCGGGCACCGCGGAGATTCATTCGGAGGGCACCAACCGCCGCGTGCGCGCGGAGTTCCCGCTCGAGCTCACCGAGTGGTCGGTCGTGCCTCCCGAGTACCTCGGCGTCGGCGTGGGCAGCAAGCTGCTGGTCAAGGTCAACCTGATCGCGGCGCCGGTTCGTCCCCCCGCCCGTTGATCTCCTTTTCCCACCTCGGCAAGCAGTACGGCCGTCAGGTCTTGTTCATCGACGCCTCCTTCCAGCTCAACCCGGGCGAGAAGGTCGGCCTGGTGGGGCCGAACGGCGCGGGCAAGACCACGCTCTTCCGCCTGATCGTGGGCGAGGAGACTCCGGACGAGGGCGAGGTCTCCGTGGCCCGCAAGCTGACCGTCGGCTACTTCCGCCAGGACGTCGAGGAGATGTCGGGCCGCTCCGTGCTCGACGAGGCCATCGCGGGCAGCGGCCGCGTCGGCGACCTCCATCACGAGCTCGAGGCGTTGCAGCACGCGATGAGCGATCCCGGCCGCGCGGACGAGATGGACGCCATCCTGGCGCGGTTCGGGGAGGTGCAGGAGGCCTACGACCACCTCGGCGGCTACGCCCTCGAGTCGCAGGCGCGCGAGGTCCTGCACGGCCTCGGCTTCGACGACGAGCGCACCTCTGGCGACGTCGGCGCGCTCTCCGGCGGCTGGAAGATGCGGGTGGCCATGGCTCGCGTGCTCCTGGGCCGCCCGGACGTCCTGCTCATGGACGAGCCCACCAACCACCTCGACATCGAGTCGATCGTGTGGCTGGAGGCCTTCCTGAAGGCGCGGGCGGGCGCGCTCCTGATGACGTCCCACGACCGGCAGTTCATGAACCGCGTGGTCACGCGCATCGCGGAGATCGACGGGGGCGAGATCGTCAGCTACTCGGGGAACTACGACTTCTACGAACGGGAGCGCACCGTCCGCGAGACGAACCGGGAGGCGGCCTACGCCCGCCAGCAGGCCATGCTGGCCAAGGAGCAGCGCTTCATCGAGCGCTTCTCCGCCCACGCGGCCAAGGCGGCCCAGGTCCAGAGCCGCATCAAGGCCCTGGACAAGATCGAGAAGATCGAGCTGCCCAAGAAGCGCCAGGTCGTCCACTTCGACTTCCGGCGGCCCCCTCGCTCGGGGGACGAGGTCGCGACGCTGGAGGGCGTGACCAAGGCCTACGGCCGGCGCGTGGTGCACGACGGGCTGACCTTCACCATCCGCCGCCGCGAGCGCTGGTGCGTGATGGGGAAGAACGGGGCGGGCAAGACGACGCTGCTGCGCATGGTGGCGGGCGTCCTCGCTCCCGACGCGGGCACCGTGCGCCTCGGCGCGAGCGTGAAGCTCGGCTACTTCGCGCAGCAGTCGCTGGACCTGCTCGATCCCGAGCTCACGGTGTGGGAGCAGATCCAGAAGGACTTCCCGCGCGAGAGCGTGGGTGCCCTGCGCAGCCTGCTCGGGGCCTTCCAGTTCTCGGGCGACGAGGTGGAGAAGAAGATCCGGGCCCTCTCCGGCGGCGAGAAGTCGCGGCTGGTCATGGCACGGATGCTCCTCGACCCGCCGAACTTCCTCGTGCTGGACGAGCCGACGAACCACCTCGACCTCGCCACCAAGGAGATGCTCGTCGAGGCCCTGCACGACTTCGAGGGCACGATGCTGTTCGTCTCCCACGACCGCACGTTCCTGCGTGGCCTGAGCAACCGCGTCCTGGAGCTGGGAGGCGAGTCGGGCACGGACGCGGAGCCCCATCTCTACCCCGGCTCCTACGTCGAATACGTGGAACGCACGGGCCACGAGGCGCCGGGGGTCCACGCCTGACCGCCGTGCGACAACGGCGTACGGACGGGACATCGTGGAGCAAGCCGTTTTCACCGGTCGGTTGACAGCCCGGCCGGGTGAGAGCAAGCTGACACCAGCTTTGTACTGGCGACCGTCTTCGACGTTCCCTCCTTGAAAAGCCTCTCCAGCCCAAGGCCCGTTCAGGCGCGCGCGCATCCGCGTGCGCCGCGGAGGGCCCATGCTGGACGTGCCTGCCGACGGACGACCGCGACCGCTCGCCGGGGTGCGCCTCCTCATCGTCGACGACAACGTGGATTGCCTCAACGCCCTGAAATTCCTGCTCGAGTACAACGGGGCGGAGGTCTTGGGGGTGGCGTCCGCCGATGAGGGCCGGACCGCTTTCGCGACGCTCAGGCCGCACGTCCTGATCTCCGACCTTTCGATGCCGGGCGAGGACGGCTTCTCCTTCCTCGCGTCCGTTCGCGGCCTGACGCCGGAACTGGGCAGCGAGACGCCCGCCGTCGCCTTCTCCGCCATGTCGCCTGTCAACGCGCAGGTGCGCGCCCAGGCGATCGGCTTCCAGGTCTTCCTCCGCAAGCCGGGTGACGTCCTCCTCATCGTGCCTACCGTGGTCCGCCTCCTGCCACCGACGCTCACAGCCTAGGAGCCTCTTCCGGCATTCACGCCGGGCCGTACCGTCGTCGGAAAGCGTGACGTCGTGCCCAATGACCCCACGGCCTCCCCTCAGCGGGTCGTGCTCTTCGTGGACGGCGACCACGGAGATCACATTGATGCCCTCCGTGCCGCCGGATACCACGTCGAGGTCGTCCCCACCGCGCTGGAGGCCCTTCAACGCGGCCAGGCCTTGCGGCCCGACGCCCTGATCGTGCCCCTGGCGATGCCGGACATGGGAGGCGCCGACCTCGCGCATCGCATCGGCAACGCCGGTCTGCGCGCGCACACCCTGGCCGTGGTGATCCTCGTGGCGGAGGGTGGCCCGACCCGCGTCGGCGACCCGATCACCGCCGGAGCGGTCTTCTGCCATCTCCCTTGTCACCCCGACGAGCTGGTGGCGACGGTGGCCCGGCAGCTCGCGGCGCGAAGAATCCTCGGCCGCCTGCCCTCGTGACGCGTCCCGCGTAGCCAGGGCCCGGGTGAGCAGGTCGGCGCGGATCAGGTGCTCCGCGTTTCGGCCGGCGGTTCCGCCGGCGCGTCCAATCCTCCGGAGGTCTTCGCGAGCGCGGAGCGGCAGCTGGGACAGAAGCTCCAGCCCGGCTTGAGCGGGTACTGGCAGTGGGGACAGAAGACCGCGGAGAGGTCCGCTCCGCAGTAGGGACAGCCGGCCTTGCTGCCGTTGAGCGTCTTGCCGCACTGCGGGCACCGGAACTCGCCGGTGTCCGTCGGCCGCGACACGAGATACACGAGCAGCGCGAAGACGTTGCCGATGAGGGTGAGCAGCGACCACAGGAGCGGCCGCGGGACGTGCCGCTGCTGGGCGTCGATGTAGACCCAGCTCGGGACGAGGAACCAGAGCCAGACGAGGGAGGCGACCATGGCCACCACCGCGCCGATCATGACGTCCTGCGGGAGATCCTCGTCCTTCCCGACCGCCGGTCCCTTGAGGTCCACGAGCTTGAGGTTGAGGTTTCCGACCGTGGCCCCGGCGGCGTCCTGTATCGGGCTGGAGAGGAAGATCACGCGGCCGCTTGGGAACTGCCAGTCCTCGCTCTCGTCGTAGAGGCGCCACCAGCTCCTCTCCCGTCGGCGGGAGTCGCCGCGGTCATCGGAGTCGCCGGATTCCGCAGGCTCCATCCGCCGCGGGTGGTGGAGCAGGTTCCGCAGGAACTGGTCGCGGTTCGCGAAATGGTTGTCCTTGGAGATCACGTCCCGGTTCTGGTCGAAGGTCGTGTTGAGGCGGGCGAAGGCGTCGGAGGGCACGCCGAATTGGAAATCCCCGCTGTTGCTGCTCGCCCAGACGTAGAGCGCCAGCGCGGGACGCTGTTGATAGTGGCGGGTCTGGATCTCGCCGATCACCTTCGGATCCACGGGCAGGCCCTTGATCGTCTTCGCCGTTTCGTCCAGATAGCTTTGGTACTCGCTCCCGAGCTGCGCGAGATGCGCGGCCTCGCGCTCACGTTGCAGCGTCTGGACCTGCCGGACCTTGAGCGCCATCGCGCCCGCGGTCGCGGCGGCGACGAGGAACAGGGCGGCGCCGACCAGGGCCGCCCGACGAAGGATCTTCTTTCGCTCCACCAGCGTTCTCCTATCTCCGAGTTTCCATGACCAGGGCGGGGGCCGCGGCCAGGCTGGCCAGCCCTCCCAGCGCGACCAGGACGAGGGCGGCGGCTCCGAAGGGTGCGGCGACTTGAACGGCCGGCCAGTTCTCGAGAAGGGCCCACAAGGGCAGCGCGGCCAGCCACCCCGCGAGGGTGCGAATCGACACGAGGAGGACGGCGATCACCGGCAGCAGGGCGACGAGCGGCATCGCGCTGGGTACGGAGGCGACCGCCGGCGGCGCGTGCTGCGGCAAGCGCGTCGCCCGGGACAGGACGCGATCCGCGAGTCCGGGCGGGGGCGCTTCTTCCGGCCATTGGTGCAGGGCCGCCTCCACGCCGGAGAGGATCCGGAGATACTCCTGGCACCGCGGACAACCCTCGACGTGGGCGCGCGCGGCGGCCACGCTCCGAGCATCGCCCTCTCCGAAGTGGACGGCGAGGAGGGCGTTCCGGTCGCCTTCGGAGCGCTCGATGGTCACGGTTGTCCGCTCCCGGCCGGCGTCAATCGCTCCCGCAGCTCCGCCACCGCGCGATGGAAGCGCGCCTTGAGCGTGCCCTCGGGCGTCTTCGTGATCTCGGCGATCTCGCGGAACTTGAGGTGGTGGTAGACCTTCATGACCACGACTTCGCGGAGGTGCGGGGCCAGCCCGGCCAGGGCCAGGGCGACGCGGCGGCCCGCCTCGGAGCGCTGGAGCTGCACGTCCGGACCGTCCGCCTGCGACACCAGGTCCTCCACCGCGTCGTCCGCGAGGTGGCGGACGCCGTACCGTTTCCGGGCCAGCTCGGTCCGGGTCAGATT
>Ga0075431_100006347_pt1 | contig 11744 bp, 11 predicted proteins | sample RhiMetdeltSRZDD5_FD_75297 | JGI IMG/M metagenome (GOLD analysis project Ga0075431, IMG submission 75297) | Populus rhizosphere microbial communities from Tennessee, USA - Rhizosphere MetaG P. deltoides SRZDD5 | ecosystem: Host-associated > Plants > Roots > Rhizosphere > Soil | place: USA... | reverse complement strand
GGCGAACCTCGTCAAGCACATCGAGATCGTTCGCGCCTTCGGCGTTCCCGCCGTCGTCGCCATCAACGTGTTCCCGACCGACACCCGCGAGGAGATCGCGGCGGTGCGTGCGGCGGCGCTGGCGGCCGGCGCCGAGGATGCCGTCGAGTCGAGCCATTTCGTCGACGGCGGCAAGGGCGCCGAAAACCTCGCCCGTGCCGTGTGGACGGCCGCGGAGCGGGGCGCACCCGAGTTTCACCTGCTCTACTCCGACGACGCGCCGCTCCGCGACAAGATCGAAACGATCGCGACCCAGATCTACGGCGCCGACGGCGTCGACTTCATGCCCGCCGCCGACAAAGCGCTCTCGCGGTACGAGGCGATGGAGTTCGGACGCCTGCCGGTGTGCATGGCCAAGACCCAGTACAGCCTGAGCCACGACCCAGCGCTGCTCGGCCGCCCAACCGGCTTCCGGGTTCCCGTTCGCGACGTGTCGCTGTCCGCGGGTGCGGGCTTCGTGACAGCGCTGTGCGGGGACATGCGCACGATGCCTGGCCTCAACAGCCGCCCCGGCGGTGAGCGCATCGACATCGACGCCCAAGGCAACATCGTGGGTCTGTTCTGACCTCAGCGACGGCGGCTCGCGATCGCGACCCCGCCGACGCAGAGCGCGCCGCCGACGGCCGCCAGCCAGGGTGGCGTTTCGCCGAGGAGGAGCCAGCCGAGCAGGATCGCGACGACCGGGATCAGGTACGCGAGCGAAGCCAAGCGGCCCGCGCTCATCCGGCGCAGGGCGTACGCCCACGTCGCGAACCCGAGTGCGGTCGGCGCGACGCCGAGGTAGCCGATCCAGCCGATGGCGGTGGCATCGGCGTGGCCGAGTTCCGCGACGAGCGTCGGCGCGAACGGCAGGCAGACGATCGTCCCGGCGGCGCAGCCGAGCCAGGTCAGCTGCAGCGGCGGTACGCGGGCCAGGATCGGCTTCTGGATGACCACCGCCGAGGCGTAGGCGACGGCGGCGACGATCAGCAGCACGACGCCGAGCCCGGCCCGGGACCCCGACCGGGAGCCGGCGAGTCCAATGAGGACACACCCGGCGAACGCGACGGCGCCGCCGGCGAAGAGCCAGCGCGGGAAGCCTTCCTTCAAAAAGATGCCGGCCAGGATCGCGATCAGGATCGGGCCGGTGTTGATCAGCATCGCGGCCGTACCGGCGTCGACGCGGCGTTCGGCCTCGTTCAACGTGACGCTGTAGGCGCCGAGGAACAGCGCGCCGAAGGCGGCGATGGCGAGCAGGTCGCGCCGGCCCGGAAGCGCCTCGCGCCGGATCGCGGCGGCGATGCCGAGCACGACCAGGCTGACGAGCAGCCGGCCGAGAGCCAGCGAGCCGGGCGACAGGGTCTGGCCGGCGTCGCGGATCGCGACGAAGGACGAACCCCAGAGCGTCACCGTCACCAGCCCGGCCGCCACGGCCAGCGGCTCGGCGCGTTCGGCGGCCGGCCGCTGTTCGACACCGCTCATCGCGTCGCCCTGTCCGGCCCGAGCGCCGGGCGCGGGGTGAGCCGGTAGGCGTCGGGCAGCCGTCGCTCGAGTGCCAGCGCCGACCGGCCGGCCGCTCCGGCCACCGCCGCCGCCGCGAGGAACGTCACCGTCGGAGACACACTGAGCAGTTGCGCGCCGAGCGCCGGCGCGATCGCCAGGCCGATCCACCACGACAGCCCCATCGAGGCCAGGTACCGGCCGCGCACGGCGGCCGGCGCCAGATCGGCCACGAGCGGCATCAGTACCGTCGTGTGGAAGCATTCGCCGACGCCGACCAGGATCACGGCGGTGAGCAGTGCCGGGTACGCCAGGCCGGTGTCGACGCCGGCGAGGACCACGAGCAGGCAGGCACCGGCGAACATCCACCCGGCGCTGGCCACGAGCACCGCCCGCCGGTGGCCCTCGGCGAGCCGGGCGATCGGCACCTGCGCGACGGCTACCGCGGCGGCGTTGGCAAGCAGCAGCAACCCGATCAGCTGCGCGCTGAGGCCCAACTGGTCGTCGGCGTACGGCGGTACGAGCCACGTGAACACGCCCCAGCCGACGGCAATCATCGCGACGTTGACGCCGGCGAGGTGCATGAAGGCCCGATCGCGCAGGACGATCCGGTACCCGCCGGCGACCGGTTCGGGGCGCGCCGCCTCCCGTACGACGGCCACCAGCACGGCCACGTAGACGAGGTACGTCGTGCTGTTGGCGAGGAACAGCGCCACGAACCCGGTCAGGCCGTACGCCGCGACGAGGCCGCCCAGCCCACCGCCGATCCCGGCGCCGACGTTGGCCGCCACTCTCGATACCGCGGTGGCCCGGTGCCGCAACTGGGGCGGAGCAAGCGTCGCCACGAGAGTGGACTGGCTCGGGTTCAGCGCGCCGTTGCCGGCGCCCGCGATCGTCGCCGCCACCAGCGCGACGGCCGGCGATCCGGCCACCGCCAGGCCGGCGTACCCGGCGGCCAGTGCCACCCCGGCGCCCGCCGCGACCGCGCGCGCCCCGAAGCGGTCGATGAGCTGGCCCGCGAACGGCGCGGACACGATCGCGACTCCGGTGATCAGCCCGACGACGAGGCCGGCCACGCCCAGGCTGAACCCGCGTCCGTCGTGTAGGTAGATGACCTCGAAGGGCAGGACAGCCCCGTAGCCGACGTAGTTCAGGAAGATGCCGAGTACGACGAACCACAGCTGGCGCGAGAGATCCACTCAACGACCGTCAGGTCTACCCCTACCGGAGGGTCAAGCGCGCTCCCCCGTGGTTTGGAAGACCGGCCAGCAGATTTCTGTCAGGTGACGGGACTCGTCGTCGGTTTCGAACGCGGACACCAGATACTGCTCGCGGATCGGCCCGTCGACGCCGATCTCCCGTTCCGCAACGTAAGTGCCCAGCGCGCCGTACGTCTGGTCCAGGTCGGCGAAGCCGCCCTTGTGCACGGCCACGGCCAGCTCCGCCGCCGGAACTTCCCGCATCCGCGTCCGGCCACCCGCGCTGACCTCACCGGCGACCGGGACATAGGCGACGACCTCGCCGCCGGAGTCGAACGCGAAGTAGTCGGCCGGGTACAGCGCGGCGCGCGGCCCGGCCGGCGGCATGGCGGCCGCCGCCAGTGCGGCGTCCAACTCACGGAACGCCGCATCCCACCACGGATCCAGGTCGGCCGCCGACACGTGGCCGGAGATCGTCAGGGCCAGCAGCGGCCCCACCGTCCGGTGCTCGACCGCGATGGGTGCGGGCGGCCTGTCCAGCAGCGCCCGCAACGAGGTCACCACGGACTGCGTCTCGACGAGCTGTGACTCCATCCGCTGCAAGTGCGCGACGATCAGCTTGTTGCGGGTCGGGACGTCGGGCGCCTGCAGCACTTCCTTGATCTCGTCGAGTGGCATACCGAGATCCCGGAACCGGCGGATCACCTGCGCGATCGTCACTTGACCGGGCTCGTAGAAGCGGTAGCCGGAGGCCGGGTCGATCTCGGCCGGCTCGAGCAGCCCCAGATCGTGGTAGTGCCGCAGGGCCTTGATGCTCAGGTGGGTCATCCGGGAGAAGTCCCCGATGGCAAGTCGTACCCGCATGCGGCGATCGTCAACGTAGGCGGCCCAATGGCGCAACCTCGGAGAGGGTACTTCGGTCGGTCACGAACCAGACTGAGGAAGCATGACGCAGACTCGCGTCGCACGAGCGCCGAGCCCGACCCAGCAGGACCGGCAACCGCAGGGTACCTCCCTCTTCGTCACGGGACAGTTCCCGCGCCGACGCTGGCTGGTCATCCTGCTCGGGTTGCTGGGCGGCTTCGCGTTGACCGTCGTGTGGTCGGCTCAGTTCGTGGACCAGACCATCGGCGACAACGTGGCCAACACGCTGCTCGGACGCGACGCCAAGGAGACGCCTATCGCCGGTGTCGTGGCCGGGATCCTGTTCGCGTTCGTATCCGGCATCGCCGGTACCTTCACCGCCTGCAACATCGCGGCCTTTGGTGCCGCGGCCCCGATGGTCAGCGGGGCTACGACCCGCCGAGGTCGATTCCTGCGCACGCTCCAGCCGGTTGGCTGGCTCGCGGTCGGGATCATCCCGGTCACGGCGGTGTACGGGGCGATCGTCGGCCTCGTCGGCACCCGGATGCCGCAGTTTTCGACGGCCTCGAACACAGCCGGGCTGTCACCCCGGAACATCCAGTCGATGGTGGTGTTCGGCGCCGTCGGGCTAATCATGGTCTACATTGGACTGTCGGCGGTGGGGATCGTCCCCGACCCGTTCGCGAAGATCTCCAAGCGCTTCCCGAACGCGCCGATGGTCTTCATGGGCATGCTCATCGGCGCCTTCCTCATCGGGCGCCCGTTCGCGCTGTTCCGGCAGATGTTCCGGGACGCCGCGGAGAGCGGGAACCCGCTCTACGGCGCGGCGGCGTTCACACTGCAGTCGCTCGGCAACATCCTCATCCTGGCGCTGTTGTTCCTCATCCTGGCTTACGGCACCGGCGGCCGGTTGCAGCGATGGTTCGCCGCCAAGCCGAGCCGCGTCGCGACCGCAACGGCGATCGCGTTCCTCGTCGCCGGGGCGTTCACGTTCCTCTACTGGGACGTGCGCGTGCTCGCCCGGCGGGACATCATCCCGTTCTATCCGGCCGCACCCTGGTCCTGAACGGCTGTCGTCAGGAGGGACGCCAGGATCGGAAAGCTCGGATACGTTCGACGATCAGCGTACTGGCCACGGTAGTAGCAGTTCCAATAGCTGGTTGCACGCTGCCAGGTCACGGCGATGAACTCTCGGTTGGCCGCCGCGAAGTCCCCGTAAACCGTGTGGATCGCGGTGCCCGGTTGGTCGAGGTCGACCATCTCTGATCGGACCGCCAGCACGATCTGCACGACGTACTCGCCGAGCAGTTGCACGACGAACGGGCAAACCCAGCTCAGCGCGTGCCGAACGACTGCCTCGGTGTGACGTTGGCGCACGTATCCGTTGTGGTGCCTGGTGTAGAGGCACGCCAAGACCGTCTGCTGCGTCGGCGACAGGCGTTGCACCTCGAGTGGCGCCGGCTCGTCGTTGTAGATGCGGTACGGGATCGACACCGTCTGGCCATCCACCCGCGCGGCGAACGGCGCCGCCGGCTTCAGCGGTGAGGATGGCATGATCGACACGGCCGCGGCCACCTCGGGCCGTACCGCCGCTGGGAACGCAGCCCCGTACGCCACCTCACGAGCGTAGCGAGCAACCGAGTGCATGCCCGGGTGTGTCGATGGGTACCAAGAGTGCATGATTTGGAAGGTTCTAGCGCGCTGGGCTATCGCGGTCATAGCCGTCCCGCTGGCGGTGGCGGGTGTCCGGAAGCTGAGCGACGCGGTGGAGACCCGGCGCGGATCCAACCGCGCGACGCGGCTCATGCGCAAGTCCGCTGACTCGGTACAGACCCTGTTCGGCCGGCCGAAGCGCCGCCGCCGGTGGTGGCGAAGGTAGCCTGCCTCCAACCCGGCTCGGCGGCCGATGTCGTGTCACCGGGGTCGTCCGCATACTGATCTGCATGCGCGTGCACGCACCCGTCGTGGAGCAGCCGTCGTGCCGATGGACTGCGCCGCCGCCGGCCGTCGAGGAGGCGCTCGTCTCGCCGGGCCAGCCGTTGGACGCCGGTACCCGTACCGCGATGGAAGCCGACCTCGGTCACGATTTCCGGCGGATCCGCGTACACACGGATGCCCGGGCGGACGCCTCGGCCCGCGCGGTGGGTGCCCTGGCCTACACGGTGGGGTCCGACGTGGTGTTCGCGGCGGGCCGCTACCGGCCGGAGGCGCCCGGCGGGCGGTGGTTGCTCGCGCACGAGTTGGGCCATGTGGCCGAGCACGACGGCGAGGACGAGCCGGTCCTGCACCGGTTCGCGCCGTTCGAGTTCATCGGCGACATCTTTTCGGTCGGCCCGGGCCAGGCGATCGCCCGGCTCTTCGGTGAGGGCACTTTCTCCACCGAGGAGCTGCTGGCATACCTGGAGAAGCTCACGAAAGAGGGGCAGCCCGAGGGGCGGTACGACAGCGACAACAAGGCGCGCGCCGTCGTCCGGCTGTGGAAGGCCGGTGACCGGAAGATCCAGCTGACAGCGCAGCTGAAAAGGCTGCTGGTCGTCGAAATGTTGGCGGGAACGACGACTCGCGGCGACGCCGAGGGAATCCTCGACCTGCTCGAACGCAGCTTCCCCGAGGACGTCACGGTCATCTTCGGCCCGGGCGGTGTCACGCCGAAGGACCTGTTCGACTCGTTCGCCGCAGCCGATCAGGGCCGCCTGCAACAGTTCTTCGACCAACGCGTCGAGGGCGGCCTGCAGACCGCTCTTACGGGCAAGGTCAAACCAACCGGCGGCGTGACCGTGGCGCCGTTCCTCAACGACGAGACGCTGCGCCGGCGCTGGTTGGCCGGCCTGGACAAGGGCCTCAACCTACTCACCGGGAAGATCGCGGCCGGCGAATGCGCCTTTCCGAAGAAGAACGAGCAGGACTTCGACAAGACCAACTGGAAGCTGGACAAGTCCCCGGCCCGACAGGAGGAACGGGTCAAGTTCAACCGTCAGGGCATCGCGCCGATCAGCGCGGCGCCGTTCCAGGCGGTCGATCTGCTGTTCAACAACCTGGACAAGTGGACCTGCGACTGCCGGCTCTTCGGCGAGCTGGCCATGCTGTTCGCCTGGCACGAGGCGCTCGCGGACAGCCCGGTCGCGTTCAACAACAAGTTCGCGAACCTCGTACTGACCACCGAGACGACCACCGGCCTCGAGCGCGAGGTGATCCAGACCGACCCGGCCGCCGCTCTGGAAGACCCGTCGCTCGACACCGATCGGCTGTGGAAGGAAGCGCCCGTCGGCACCAAGGTCGCCTGGCAGAACGAGAGCAAGGCGGCCAAGGCGCCGTTCGAGTTCGAGCACGCCATCAAGACGTTCCACTTTGGACCGGGCCGGGACGAGCTGTACGCGGCGCACCCTTTCTCGACGCCGCGGAAGCGTGACCTGACCGAGAAGGAGATCGTCGAGGCGCTGGCTCAGGCGGCCCCGGACTTCCCGTGGACGTACGAGGTCACTGCCACGACGCTGACGGAGCTGCCCGCGGAGGGCGTCGACGCCGCGATCGTGCTGACCCTGACTCCCTTGCAGGGCAAGCGGTTCGCGGACCGGAACGAGTTCCTCGACTCGGCGCCGATGCTCTCGCTGCGCAAGCAGGCAAAGCAGGATCCGGATCGGTTTTCCACAATCATCAATCTGATCCTGAAGCACACTCGCACGACGACTGCCAAGGACACGGAAGCGTACGTGACGAGAAACATCATCCGGTACAAAATCGAAATACCGAAATGATCACGTGCGAGACAGCGCGACCTTCAGCGCACCGGATCGGGCAGGATCGGCGAACACGTCGTACGCGGCCATGAAGTCGTCGAGCGTGAACCGATGCGTAATCATGTGGCTGACGTCGAGTTGACCCGCACCGACCATCGTCAGCAGCGTCGGCGTCGAGTACGTGTCGACCAGACCGGTGGTGATTGTGACGTTACGGATCCACAGATCCTCCAGGTGCAGGGTCGCCGGTTTGCCGTGAACGCCAACGTTGGCCACCCGTCCGCCCGGCCGCACCAGAGACGTACACATCTCGAACGTCTGCGGCACGCCCACCGCCTCGATGGCGACGTCGGCGCCTAGCCCGTCGGTGAACGACCGGACCGCATCCACAACGTCGTTGTCCGGAGCGAGCACCACGTCGGCGCCGATCTGCTTCGCGGCCTGCCGCCTGCTGTCCGCCTTGTCGATAGCGACGATCCGGGCCGGAGAGTACAGGCGCGCCGTCAGGATCGCGGCCAGCCCGATCGGGCCCGCGCCGACGATGACGACCGTGTCCCCTGGGCGCACGTGCCCGTTGAGCACTCCCACCTCGTACGACGTGGGCAGAATATCGGCCAGCATGACCGCCGACTCGTCGGACACATTCGAGGGCAGCCGGTACGTCGACAGATCCGCGAAGGGGATCCGGGCGTACTGCGCCTGAACGCCGTCGACCAGATGTCCGAGGATCCAGCCACCGCCGTTTCGGCACTGGCCATAGCTACCGATCCGACAGTACCGACACACCCCGCACGCCGAGATGCAGGACGCCAGAACGCGGTCGCCAGGGTTGAGGCTACTGACACCCGCGCCAACCTCCACGACGGTCCCCACTGCCTCGTGACCGAGGATTCGTCCCGCCTGGACGGCCGGCACGTCGCCGCCGAGAATGTGCAAGTCGGTTCCGCAGATCGTCACGGTATCCACCCGGATGATGACGTCACGCGGATCGACAATCGTCGGGTCAGGAACATCCGTCCAAGCTCGCTCGCCCGGACCTCCGTAGACCAGCGCTTTCATTCCAGCCTCCTGCCAGGATCACCCACGAATACACGTCGCCAGCTGTGTCAGCTTCGCGCCAACGGCATCCGTGCCGCAGTGCCGGACCGCTCCAGTACGCGGGCACTTGGTCCCGATCCGGACATCACCCGCGCGAGTTCGAGGTAGAACAGGGGTATGCAGCACTACACCATCGCAACCGTCGCCGAGCAGTACTCCGACTTCCGCCGCGTCCTGTGGACAGGTGACCACAGCCAGCTCGTCATCATGACGATTCCGGCCGGGGGCGAGATCGGGGAGGAGGTGCACGAGGTGGACCAGATCCTGACCTTCGTCAGCGGGGTGGGCGAGGCCATCGTCGGCGGTGAACGACGTGATGTCGCACCGGGCGACTTGGTTGTCGTACCGGCCGGGACCAAACACAACTTCCGTAACACCGGTCCGAATCCACTGGTGCTGTACACGGTCTACGCGCCGCCGGAGCATCGCGACGGCGTCGTGCACCGCACCAGAGGGGAAGCCGAGGCGGCCGAGAAGGCCGGCGAGGACGAGCCGCCCCGCTAGCGCCGCGCACGGGCTAGCTGCCGGGCTCAGGCTTCGATGATCGCCGCGTCCAGCGACGCTTCGATCCGGTCGACCGTCTCGTCCGGCGACAGCGAGCTGGTGTCCAGCCAGAGCCCGATCCGCGGTAACCCGCGCAGTTCGGCGTCGAGGTGACGCCAGGTGTCGAAGACGTGCTTGTCACGGCCTGCGTCGCGGTGGCGCACCACTTCGATGTCCGGAACGAGCTGCACCAGCGCCAGCGGCCGGGTCTGCACCAGGGTGCGGTAGGTGTCCAGGACGGACACGGCGGCGACGACATCGTCGATGACCGCCACGAACCCGCCGGCGGCGAAGGAGTCGGCCAGCAGGCAGATATTCCTACGACGCAACGCGAGCTGAGCCCTTGCCTCGTCAGCGGGCGGGCCTTGCGGTGGGACCAGACCGTTGACGATGAAGTGGTGACCGACGTGGTCGCCTTCGATGTGCACCGACCTGGTGAACCTGGAGGCCAATAGCCGAGCGACGGTCGACTTTCCGGCGCCCGGTATGCCGGAGATCAGGACCACGGAGATGCGCACTGCTATCCGGGCGGGACCTTCGTCGACCATGCCCTTCCGGCCAGCCCATCGTCCACCACCAATATCAGCCGGTCCCCCGATCCGGCGACGGCCGCCGTGCGGTCCGATCCGGCCGGAGCGGGAATCGGCAGGACGACCGACCGCCAGGTCGTTCCGCCATCCGCCGAGGACCAGAGGCCATGGGTGGAGCCATCGGTGGCGGAGACGAAGAGCTCCCCACCGGCCACGGCGACGCCATGGACGGCTGCGGTACCGGAGGAGCCGGTCGACCCGAACCGACCTGCTTGCTGCCACGAGCCGCCCGTGGCTCGCCATGCGCTGAACGCAGGCCCGGCCAACCCGACCGCTACGAATTGGCCGTCCCACGAGACGACGCGCTGCAGATCGTCGTACCCATCGGTCCCTGGCACCTCGACCCGCGACCAGGTCCGGCCGTCGACGGAGGTCCATGCGGCGGGGTCGCGGTCGATGCGGCCCTCGCGCTGAACGCCGCCGACCACCAGCCACCCCTCCGGCCGGGCGACCGCGTCGGAGGCCGAGGTCCGGACGGCCGTGTCGCTGGCCAGTTGCGGCGCCTTCTCGATCAGCTCGAACCCGGTGGCGTCCGGGGAGAGCCAGACAGCGGCGCCGCTGGCCCGGTTGCCGGTGATCAGCCAGCCCGCCGGGCCGACCGAGATGCGCTTGGTGTTGCCCGCGGCCTCGCCGCCGTATTGGGTGAACGCCGCGAGCACTTCGTCGAGCACTCCGTCGGGGCGCAGGTACCACTGGGTCACCCTGGGGTTGCCGTGTGCCCCGCCGCTCTTGGCGCCGACGACGGCGAACTGCCCTTCCCGGCAGGCGGCGGTGTACAGGACCGCCTGCTCACCGTAGAAGGTGCGCGGGTTGAACGTCATCGAGGTCCAGGCCTGACCGTCGCGACTGGACCATGCGGCCGGGCGGCTTGACCCGTCGGGGTTGATGACGGCGCCGACGACGTACCAACGGTCCCCGCAGCTCGTAGCATCGCGCAGAGCCAACCGTCCCTGAGCCCCAGCGGGAACCGGTAGAGACAGCTCCTGCCAGACCGGCCGTTCCGGCTCCGGCTCGGTCGAGTCGCTACTGCTGCACGCCGCCATGGTGAGCAAGAGGAGCACCGCAATCAAACGGGCCATACGCACCAGCCTATTTCCGCCGCGGCCACTCGGCCGCGCGAGCGAATGGTTGCCTGGTCAGGCTGTGGTACACCAGGTTGGTAAGGGTGACCACGTCGAAGACGGGTACCCCGGCACGAGCTTGAATCGCGTGTGCGAACGGCACCAGGTCGGTGCACTCGATGACGATGGCGCCCAGGTCGGGGTTGTCCCGCACCAGCCGGTCGACCTCCCGGAGTGTCTCGCATTCCAACCGATCGGCGTCGATCTCGTCCCGCCTTCCGTCGAGTACCACCTCGCGGAACTCCGGCTGATCCGCCATGCCTGCCACGCATACCGGGATGGTCTCGGCACCGACCGCCGCCAGGTGCCGGGGGGTCAGGGATCGGCTGTCGGCGACGAGTAGCCCGACCCTCTGGTCCGGCCGCAGCATGCGGTACACCGTCGGCAGTTGGACGAGGCTGGACGCGAACACCGGTACGCCGACCGCCTCAGCCAGCTCGCGCTGGAACAGGACGAGGAATCCGCAGCCGCTGGTGATTGCCGCTACGCCAGCGGACTCGAGCTCGCGGGCCGCGCGGCGGAACGGCTCGACGAGGCTCGGGTCGGCCTGGTGCACCACCCGTTCCGGCGTCGCCCCGGCCACCACCTGGTAGGCAACGGGAAAGTCGAAAGTCGACGGGTTGCGGATGTGCCCGGGAAGCTTGGTGAACGAGGTTTCCAGGCAGAGTACGCCGATCGTGACGTCGGTCATCGCGCCGCCGATCCGGCGAACCGGTCGACCCGGAACGGCGCGAGGTCCACATCGGACCGCTGCCCGGTGACGACCTGGGCGACCAGCTTGCCGCTGAACGGCGCGAGTCCCATGCCGATGTGCCCGTGTCCACATGCGACAGTCAGGTTGGTGAAGCCGTCGACACGGCCGAGATGGGGCCGGCTGTCCGGGGTACCCGGGCGCAACCCGCTCCACGTCTCGATGATGGTCGTACGCTTCAGCCCGGGCAGGTACGACTCGACCGCTCGCCGGATGTCCTCGACCCGCTCAGCGGGGACCGCAGTGTCCATTCCGGACAGTTCCAGCATCCCGGCCAGCCGCAGGCGGTCGCCCAGCGGCGCGACCGCGATGCTGGCCTCGGC
>Ga0075431_100006346_pt1 | contig 11745 bp, 8 predicted proteins | sample RhiMetdeltSRZDD5_FD_75297 | JGI IMG/M metagenome (GOLD analysis project Ga0075431, IMG submission 75297) | Populus rhizosphere microbial communities from Tennessee, USA - Rhizosphere MetaG P. deltoides SRZDD5 | ecosystem: Host-associated > Plants > Roots > Rhizosphere > Soil | place: USA... | reverse complement strand
CAGCCGGTGCGGCTGCTGCAGGCGGTGCGCGGACTCGAATTCGTGGCCCTGCCGCACCACGACGAGTGCTGCGGCTTCGGCGGGACGTTTGCCGTGAAGAACGCCGAGGTGTCGACGGCCATGGGCCTCGAGAAGGTCCGTTCCATCCAGGACACCGGCGCCAGCGTGTGTGCCGCCGGAGACAACTCGTGCCTGATGCAGATCGGCGGACTGCTGCACCGGCAGGGTGCCGCCGTCCGGTGCCTGCACCTGGCGGAGATTCTTGCCGCCAGGGAGGCCGGCGCCAACCTTCCGGTCCTTCGGCAGGCTCAGGGCCGTCCCGAGCGCAGTCGAGGGACGCCTGAAGGCGGAAGCCACCCGATCGCCTCGAGCGCCGAACGATGATTCGCGTTGGCGATGCCGCCCGCGCACCCGAGTTCCCCGATGCTGCGAGGAGCGCGCTGGCCAATACCCAGCTGCGGCGTAACGTCCGTCATGCAACAGACATCATCCGTGGCAAGCGCGGCCTCGTCGTGGCGGAGATGGACGACTGGCAGGCGCTTCGGGACGCCGGAAGCCGCATCAAGGCGCACGTCCTCGAGCACCTCGACACCTACCTGACCCGGTTCGAGGAGAACTGCACGCGCGCCGGTGGTCAGGTTCACTGGGCAGCCGACGCCGACGAAGCGAACCGGATCGTCATCGACATCATCCGGGCGCACGGCCAGTCCGAGGTCATCAAGGTCAAGACGATGACGTCGGACGAGACCCGGTTGAATCGGGCGCTCGAAGCGGTCGGGATTGCGCCCTACGAAACCGATCTCGCCGACCTGATCATCCAGCTCGGCAACGATCGCCCCTCGCACATCGTCGTGCCCGCCCTCCATCGCAACCGTGCGGAGATTCGCGAGATCTTCCTGCGCGGCATGCACCTGACGGAGCTTGGCCGTGAGCCGGAGGATCTGACCACGGCAGCGAGGGGGTTCCTCCGCGAGAAGTTCCTGCGCGTTCCCGTCGGGTTCAGCGGCGCCAACTTCCTGGTTGCGGATACCGGCGGCGTCTGCGTGGTCGAATCGGAGGGCAACGCGCGGATGTGCCTGACCCTTCCCAGGGTGCTGATCACGATGGCCGGGATCGAGAAGGTGGTGCCCAGCTTCCAGGATCTCGAGGTGTTCCTTCAGTTGCTGCCGCGGTCGGCGACCGGCGAACGGATGAATCCGTACAACACGCTGTGGACCGGGATCACTCCCGGAGACGGTCCGCGGGAATTCCACATCGTGCTGCTCGACAACGGCCGGACCAGGGTGCTGGCAGATGCACAGGCGCGTGAAACGCTGCACTGCATCCGGTGCGCGGCGTGCCTCAATGCCTGCCCGGTGTACCGGCAAACCGGCGGCCACGCCTACGGATCGATCTACAGTGGTCCGATCGGCGCGATTCTCACGCCGCAGCTCCAGGGGATGGAGCACTCGCAGTCGCTGCCGTACGCCTCTTCGCTGTGCGGCGCCTGCTACGAAGTGTGTCCCGTCAAGATCAATATCCCGGAGATCCTCATCCATCTGCGGCGGCGGATCGTCGAGGAGCAGGGCCCGTACCTCGAGCGGCTGGCGATGAAGGGGGCCGCGCTGGCGTTCGCGGATCCCCGATGGTTCAGATGCGCCCAGACCATCGGGCGATTCCTGCAGCGGCCATTCGAACGGGACGGGTATGTCAGGACGGCGCCCGGTCCGATGGCCGCCTGGACCAGCACTCGTGACCTGCCCGCGATGCCCCGGCAGTCGTTCCGGCAATGGTGGGCCGCGCGGGGAGCACCGCGCGCATGAGCGCCCATCCTTCAACTCCGGCCGCGCGGAGCCTGATCCTTGGCCGAATCCGCGACATCCTCGGCGAGAGAAGCGAACCGTCCGAGGCTGGGTATCGCCGCATCCCCCGCGACTATCGCGATTCAGGGATCCTGACCTTCGAGGCGTGCGTCGCCCTGCTGGTCGATCGGCTGCAGCACTACCAGGTCGGCGCTCATCGCTGCGATCCGCCAGACCTGCCCCGCACCATCGCGGCGGCCCTGCTCGCGCGGGGCAGGAAGCATCTCGTTGTTCCATCGGATATCGACCGCGATTGGCTCCCGCCCGCCGCGGAATTCAGACCGGACGAGGGGTTGTCGTACTCGGATCTCAATGGGTGTGACGGCGTCCTGACCGCGTGCTCGCTGGCGATCGCGAACACGGGAACGATCGTGCTGCGGCACGCCGCCGGGGAAGGCCGCCGCGCGCTGACGCTGATCCCCGATTACCACCTCTGCGTCGTTCGTGGGGATCAGATCGTTCAGACCGTCCCCGAGGCGATCCGCCGACTGGCGGCCCTGGAGCCCGCACTCGTGACGACAGTGTCGGGACCTTCCGCAACCGCGGACATCGAGATGACACGGATTCGCGGCGTGCACGGCCCTCGGACCCTCGATGTCGTCCTCGTCGCGTAGTGACGCACCGCACCGGCGTGTAAGTAGTACAAAACGGCTCGGTTCAAGAACAATGCTGCAGTTGAGCTGAGGCTGACAGCCGACGTTTTTACGGGACTATCCGCCTACGTGCGTCTGGTCTGACTCTTGCGTAAAGGAACTTGGCGGCTGGGGTCGAATCCCGCTGTCAATCCTGCGATACATCACGGCCAAGGCTCCCTTCGAGCTGATCCATTAACTGGAACAGCGGAGCCCCGGCGTGTGCACGAAATCGCTGAGGCGAGCTGGAGGGTCGAATGCGAAGTCGAGACGTCTCGGTGGCGCGGCTGGCAATCGTAGTCGTGGCGGCTGTCCTTTGTGTCGGTCGCACCATCGACGCGCAGAATGCCGCAACGCTGAAGGTGCTCGACTGGAACACTCACCACGGCGTCGGGTCGGATGGTGTCTACAACATCGACCGGTTCGTTCCCTGGATCGCCAGCTCCGGCGCCAATGTCGTATCGCTCAACGAGGTCGAGAAGTTCACGAGCTGGGGAAACGAAGACCAGCCCGCGCGATATGCCGCGATGTTGCAGGCGGCGACGGGGAAGACCTGGCATTACACGTTCGCGCAGCGCGACGGTGCGGTAAACGGCCAGGGAAACCTGATTCTCACGACGTTCCCTCTCGCGGCCTCCGATCGGACACTCCTCAGCTACTCACGCTCGGTGGCGCGGGCGCAGGTTGTCGTGAATGGCGTGACCGTCAACATCTTCTCGACCCATCTCGATGCGGACTCGGCCAGTCGCCGCGTCACGCAGATGAACGAGCTGAAGGCCTGGGTGTCGACCTTCTCGCAGCAGCACATCATCGCGGGGGACTTCAACATGACCCCAACGTCGGCTGAAGTCGCCACCATGACGGCTTTTGCCTACGATGCATGGGCAATGGCGAAGGCCCAGAGCACGAGTGTCGCGTATGCCGGCAACGAGGCCGGCAACACACGCACCGGCCGCATCGACTACGTCTGGTTTGCGAAGGCGGCCACGCAACTCGCCCTGCAAGGCGCCCGGGTGTTCGACACCCGCGACGCCGCCGGCCTCTCACCCTCAGATCATCGTCCCCTGATGGCGACCTTCGGGGTCGGGCGGGCGACGACGACGGTACCGGCGCCTACACGCCTCCGCATCGCGATCGGCGGGCAGAACTAACTAGATCCGAGGGGCTTCGCCCCTCGGACTCCCCTACACCGTCACTCGCGGGGCCCGCGGCCCCGCTCGGCTCGGTGGGCGCGCCCGTGGCGCGACTAGGCGCCGCCGATCTTCTTCCACGGCGCGAACGCATTCTGCACGCCCTCGAGCGCCGGCGCGATCTGCGGGTAGTGGCGCCGGAGCACGTCGAGCATCGTGTTCTTCCGCAGGAAGTCGATGCCGAACTCCGTGTAAATCTCCGGCCGGAAATCGTCGGTGAAGAACCGATCGCTCTTCAGCCGGCGTGATGCCATCAGGATGAAGACGCGGAACGCCGTCTCGCTGAAGCCGAAGCCTTCCGGCAGCGGTTCCGCGTAGAGCCCTGCCATCAGATCCACCTTCTCGAGATCGCCGTTGTAGACCTGCTTGAACTGCTTCCGCCACGTGGGGTTGTCCGTCAATTCGTCGAACGACTTGAGCGGCGGCTTGTGGAACAGGCGCCGGAAGGCGTTGTAGCGGGGCACGCCGCGTTCGCGGTCGCGCAGGACGTCCACTGCGGCCAGATCAAGCCGTTCCCCGTCGTCGCGCGTGAGGTTCTGGAGGTGGCGCGGGTAGTTGTGGAGCGTCACCGCGCCCGGATGACAGGTGCCGAACGAATAAAACAAATCCGGCATCGTCAGGCGCTCGGCGATCGCCGGCGTGCGCTTGCCGGCGATCTCGTCGAGCCGCCGGTTCTCGAGGAGTTTGCCGGTGACCGACGAGTGAAACGCGTAGTCATCCGGCATCAGCGGGTGCATGCGATAGACCGAGACGAACTCCTCGGTCAGCGAATATGGGGCGGTGTGGTGGTCGGCGTGCGAGCCGACGATGCCGCCGAGCAGCTCCTTGTCGTCGAGGAACTTGATCGCGTCCTGCAGCTCCTCGCCTGCGAGCCCAGACCAGTTGACGTTCATCGCGGTCCTGATGATGGGGTGCGGCACAATCGCCGGGGTCCATTCGACGGTGTGGATTTTCGCCATCAATGCCGAGTTGATCAGCCTGGCCTTGCGATACAGCTGCTCGTCGGTCCACTGCGGGTGCTGGGACGACAGCAGGTCGCAGAGATAGTTGTGCTCGAGCGTGAAGAGCGTGTGCAGCATCGCGAGCCCGATCCACCAGTTGTCGGTGAACCCGCTGAAGTGCACGCCGGTCTCGGGATCGATCGGCAGCAGGCCGGTCGGCTCGATGCGCAGCTTCCCGTGGGAATTCGTGCGCAGCTTGCCCGCCATGTCGCGGTCGGACCCGTAAATCTGGGACGCGTCCCACCAGTGGCTGTTCAGATTGCTGTAAGCAGGGGGCCGTGTCGATCCCGCGGGCGCCGGTTCCGGCATGGAGCACGGAACGTGTACCGAGGGTGCGCCCCAATCGTCGCCCGCGGCGGTGGGGATGTCGATGAAATCGGTTTTGGACCGCTTGTGCACGAACCAGTCGTGGACCATGAACTGGATCCATGCAGCCGCCAGCAGGTTCAGGATGGTCGCCGGCTGGAACTTCTCCCGTGTCATCAGCTCGCGGCTGACCGTCCGGGGGTTGGGCACGAGCAGGTTGGCGGTATCGGGCCTGGTGTGCTCGAGGGGTACGTTGCGCCCGAAGCGGCATCCCGCCGCTCCCATGCGCGGGTACTGCAGGTCGTTGTTGGTGCCGTCGGGTGATCGGACCTCGCGAATGTCGGGATCTACGGTGCCCGGCACCGGCCGTTTCTCCAGAGGCGGCTCTTCAGTGTCGTGCAGGTTCTTCTCCCGCAGCTCGTTGCGGATTTCGATCAGCCTTCCCATGGCGAGGAGACGTGGCAACTGGTGCCACTGGCGATCGCGCACGAGGCCGCCGATTCGTTCGGTGAACTCGCTCGATGTCTCGTCGCCGACTCCGAAGCTCGTGTGATCTGTGGCACGAGACTCCGGGCCCGGTGGCCGTGGCGCCGGCGGCGGATACGGCGGCGGATCGAAGACGGACATCACCTGGGCGAGCATCGCCTCGCGGTTCGGGAAGCGCTTCTCCTCGTAGCAGCCCAGTGGATGCTCGATGACGTTGGCCAGGCACCGGTTGCAATAGGTGCACGGTTCGTCGGCGCGGTCCTGGCCCCGGGCCCAGACGTGTACGAGGTCGTTGTTGGCGACGAGCGGACGGCCGATCGACACCATGTCGCAGTCGCCCCGCTCGATCGCCGCGGCGATGACCGATGCGGTCTGGAAGCCCCCGGTGCAGATGACGGGGACATCCACCGCCGCCTTGATGCGGCGCGCGTTCGCGAGGTTGGCCCCTTCGATTTCGTGCGGTTTCGGCGCTGCCTCGTTCCACTGGCGCCGCGCCAGTCCCGGAAGCGTCCGGAAGAGGTTGTATGTGCGATAGGCCGCATCGCCGCCGGAGATCATCGCGTCGTAGGTGAGCACCAGTTCCTCGACCGGGAGGTCGATGCCTGCGGGATTGCGTGGATGCGGGAAGAAGCTCCCGGTGGACACGTGGATGGCGTCCACGCCCGCTTCGACCAGCCACTTGCAGACCTGTATCGCATCTTCGACGGTATTACCGGACGGCCCTTTTCCGAAGAATGCGATCGCGTCGTTGTGATCCTCTGCGCTGATCTTCATCTGCAGGTGGAAGTCCCTGCCGACCTTCGCCCGGATCGCCCGCACGATGTCGAGGACGAACCGGGCGCGATTCTCGAGAGATCCGCCGTATTCGTCCTTGCGGTCGTTAATCGCCGAGCTCAGGAACTGCGTGATCAGGTAGCCGTTGGCGCCGTGGAGCTCGACGCCGTCGAGCCCCGCTTCGCGCGCGCGGCGCGCCCCTTCGGCAAACGCCTCAGCGATTTCCTTGATCTGCGGAATCGTCGCCCGCTCGCAGCGGAACCCGTGTGTGGGATCGGGCTTGTCGGTGGAGCTCAAGCCGGTCGCGTACTCGATGCCGGCGATGTCGCGCTGGCGTCCGCCGTGACTGAGCTGCATGAGGAACCTGCAGTCGTACTCGTGAACCGCCTTTCCGAGCTCGCGCCAGAACGGGATGTGGCGGTCGTGATCGATCATCGCGTAGTTCGGAACGATCCGGCCGCGCAGGTGCACTGGTACGAACGACGACACGATGGCGCCGACGCCGCCCCGGGCGAACTTCGTTTCCCAGTTGATCCGCGTGCGGTTCCCGGAACCGTCGTAGTTGTCGAATCGTCCGGAGATATTGGACCGGAAGATGCGGTTCTTGATCGTCAGGTTGCGAAACGTGATCGGCTGGAAGATCGCGTCAAACGGCATAGCGAACCTCTGAGCGGCGTAGGCGTGGTGGTCAGCGTTGGTGCGCGACATTCTATCCGCCTTCGCGCTTCGCGCTACGGCGAGACAGGCTCGGTCTTCGCGGTTTTGCACTCGACGGGAGCACACAGGCTCATCAGTAACGGTTTGCTTGTTGCGTGTGCCGATGCCAGTCGGCTAGGCTCCGCTGCACCGCAACCCAGAAGTGTCTCGTCTTCCGGCTGCGCCACGGCGGCACGGCCGCAGTCGTCAGGGAGGAGTCATGGCGAAGAGACAGGCCAGGTCGGACGCAGAGGAGCAGCCCCTGCGACGGATGTGCGGCGCGATGGCCGCGCACATGATGCTGCTCGAGCGGTTCCCGTCGTTCCGCGCCAGCCAGATGCGGCTGGAAGGAGCGACCACGAAACGGCGCGAGACCGGCGAGGACATCTCGAAGGCGAAGATCGTCACGATCAAGACCGTGGTGCACGTCGTTCACAACAACGAGGAACAGAACATTTCGACGGCCCAGATCAACAGCCAGATCGCCGCTATGAACAAGGACTTCCGTGGCACCAATCCCGATCGGTCGCAGACGCCCGATCCCTGGAAAGGCCTGGTGTCGGACACCCGCGTCCAGTTCAAGCTCGTAAAGGTCACGCGCACTCGCACCTCGCAGGCGTCGTTCACGCACGACGACGGGGTGAAGCGGAGCAGCAGCGGCGGGATTGCCCCGTTCGACCCGAAGACGCACATGAACCTGTGGGTCTGTGCCCTCTCCGGCGGACTGCTCGGCTACGCGCAGTTTCCGGGCGGGCCGGTCGCGACCGATGGCGTGGTCATCAACTATCGCGCCTTCGGCACCACCGGCACGGCGAAGGCGCCATTCAACAAGGGCCGGACGGCCACTCATGAAGTCGGTCATTACCTGAACCTGCGCCACATCTGGGGCGACACGCCCGACTGCAGCGGATCGGACATGGTCGCGGACACACCGAACTGCGCCGGTCCGAATTACGGCGCTCCGACGTTCCCCGTCGTCACCTGCAACAACGGACCGAACGGCGACATGTTCATGAACTACATGGATTACGTGGACGATGCGGTGATGGTGATGTTCACGACCCAGCAGGTGCTCCGGATGCGGACGGCGCTCGAGACCGCGCGAGCCGGACTTCTATAGAGCCGGGATGGCTGACGCGCCGCCTCGCGGCGTCTGGGTTCACGTCTTCGAGGAGGACACCGCCGCAGGGGCGGTGTTCAGGCCGGAGAACGCGGACATTCCCCTGTCACGCCGGCCACGGGAGCGCGTGGAGTTCCGCGGCGGCGGCGCGGCGACGATCTGGAAGGGCGGCCCGGACGATCGCCCGGCGCCGATCGCGGCGCGATGGACCGAGGACGGCGATGACCTGGTTGTTCGTGACAATGGGGGCATCGTGCGTCTCAAGGTGATCGAGCAGTCGCCCGATCGGCTGCTGGTCAAGCTGTCCCTTTAGCCACAGGCAGAAGATTCCTTACAGAGAACTGATCCTCCTTATCTCCTATCCCTCCTGTAAGAAAATCTTCTTCCTGATCTCCCGTTCATCCAGAAGACGACTATGGCCAAACGTAAAGGCAGCAAAGAGGATCAACCCGCGCCTGCACCAGCGCCTCAATCACCGCCAACCACTGCCTTCGAGATCAGCGACCGGGTCACCCTGCAGGCGCGATTGAAGCCGCCGGCCCGCGATCCTCGCGCGCCGCTCTATCGACCGCTGCGAATCTACACGCTCGATCCTTCAGTGTCGGACCGCCTGGGGGGAGTCGCCGTCGTCCAGGTGCCGTACGAAAAGCTGGAGCGCGGACCCATCGGCTCGCTCTTCGAAGTGACGTGCGACGGGGCGCCGAGAGAGCTGGCCGCGGAGCTGCTGGATCTCGACGATCCCTTCCTGCTGCTGTCGAGCGGGCTCTCGCCCAGCCCCGCCAACGGCCGGTTCCATCTGCAGATGGTCTATGCAGTGGCGAGCCTGACGTATGCCGCATTCAAGCGCGCGCTGGGGCGCGAAATCGCCTGGGCGGTAACGGCGAGTCCCGACGGGCCGCTCCGGCTGAAGGTACGTCCCTTCATCCCGGGCGCGAATGCCGGCTACAGCCGCGAAGCAGGCGACCTGTCGTTCGGCTACTTCAAGGCCGGCCGCCGCGCCGCGGGCTTCACCGTCACGGGTGGTCTGATTTCCACGGCGCTCAGCCACGACGTCATCGCCCACGAGACGACGCATGCGCTCCTCGATGCCCTGCGATCCTCGTTCATGGAGCCGACGAACGTCGACGTGCCCGCCTTCCACGAAGGCTTTGCGGATCTGGTCGCGCTGTTCCTTCATTTCACCTACGCCGACGTCGTCGAGCGTGCGATTCGAGAGTCGCGCGGGACGTTGATGCGTGGCTCCCTGGTGACCGACATCGCGCGAGAATTCGGGTATGCCCGCGCCAAATCGGGCAAGGCCAACGCGCTTCGCTCTGGTGTCGACGTGGCCGGCATCGCCGCGTTCGATTCCGACGTGCTGCCGTCCGACGACAATGCGCCGACGCCGTACGACCCGGAGCTCGAGCCGCACGCCCTCGGGTCGGTGCTGGTGTCGGCGGTGTTCGAGGCATTCGTCACGGTGGTGCGCCGGAAGTGCGAACGGCTGTTCCGGATTGCCGGAATCGATCCGCATACCGTCGGGCAGGCGGCCCTGAGCGACGCGCTGGTGAAGGCGATCGCCGAGCAGGCGAGCGAGGTCGCCGCGCAGTTCCTCAATATCTGCATCCGGGCGGTCGACTACTGTCCGCCGGCAGACATGGAATTTGGCGAGTATCTGAGAGCGCTGATCACCGCGGATGGGGATCTGGAACGGACCGACAAGTGGGGCTGTCGCGAAGCGATCATGCGATCGTTCCGGCGGCGGGGGATCGTCCCGGATCACGTGCAGTTCCTGACCGAGGACGCGATGCGGTGGCAGCCTCCACCGAGGGATCTGGCGATTCCCGAGCTCGCGTTCAGCCAGCTGCGGTTCGGAGGGGAGCCGGGCCAGCCGGCTGATGTGGCGGAGCTCGATCGGCAGGCACGCGCGCTGGGCCGGTTCGTGACCGACCCGGCGCACGCCGACTGCTTCCGGCTGATTGCCCCGGGCAAACTCCCGAAGGGCGTGACCTATGCCTCGCCGGCGATCGTGCAGTCGGTGCGGGTCACGAGGCGCGTCGCGCCGGACGGACGGATCGCGTTCGATCTCGTCGGCGAGGTGACGCAGTCGTGTACGGTCAGCCGCGATGGCATGCTGTTCGAGATGAACGGCGGGTGCACGGTGATCGTGGACCCCGGCGGTCAGGTCCGGTATTCGATCTACAAACGCTTCGACAGCGACGCCAGGCGCGAGCGCCAGCAGGCGGCCATGCGCGGATCGCTCAAGCGCTTCTGGATGAAAGAGGGCCGCAAGTGGCGCCTTCGCCCCGACATGCTTCGGCGGCTTCATGCCGCCGGACAATGATCGGCGAGGTCGAGAATCGCTACCGAAGCGTCGTCGAAATAGACAACGCGCCCGAATCGCGGAAGTGGTACCGGTGCCTGGGCTGCGCCGCCGATTCGGCTGCGAGGAAGCCGTCGAACATCTCTTTCAGCCCGTCGTCACCATCGCGGTTGGTCAGGTAGACATCGTAGGGCTTGTCCCGACGTGCCGCCGAGAGCCACTTCAGCGTGTCTTCATGGGGAATGCCGTGCTTGCCGTTCCCCGAGATGACGTACCGATCCGCGGTGACGCGTTCGAAGAAGTCCTGCGTCGTGCTGTGATTGCTGCCGTGGTGCTGCACCTTGAGGACGTCCACGTGAATGCGGCCGCCGGCCCCGAGCCCGGTGGCATCGAGCGATTCCAGGATGTGATCGCCGCCCGCGTCGCCCGTGAGCAGGACCCGCACCGGCGCGGCGCCCTGGCCTCGGGATGCTTCGAGCAGGACAACGATGCTCGATAGATTAGGCACCGTCCGGTTCAGGTAGTCAGCCGCCTGTGCGGCGGGATTGGCGGGATTGGAGTCTTTGGACTTACGCCATTCCTCGTCGAGGCGGCGCAGCTGTTCTTCGCGCGGCCCCAGGACTGAGAACTGAAGTCCGGGCGCGATCCGGATCCGCCTGACGCCTGCGTCAGGAGCTCGCACCAGCGGATCGATCGCGCCTTCGTTGATCGGAACCGCCAGGCGCTCGGCCGCGTCACGAAGCTGATTGCCCTGTCGGACGCTGGCCACGACCGCCGCGGCTTTGCCCTCCAGTCCCGACGCCACGACCCCGCCCAGTGTCGCGCTCACGACTGCCGATTGCACTGTCGCGGCCTTGCCCTTGTGAATCCGTTCGAACGAGTTGTGCCAGAGCGTCCGGATGGTGCAGAAGGGATCCTCGCCATTCTCCTGCGCCCGCTCCAGGTCATGAAAGAGATCGATCAGTCCGGTAATGTGATCCGCGTCGATGTGGCTCACCATCACCATGCGGAGAGCGAGTGCCTCGCCGCGGCGCAGCTCGTCGATTCTGCGGCGCAGGACGTTCGAATAGACGCCGCGCGACCCGCCATCGATGAGAATTCGGACGGGAGCCGCGTTGTCGCGCTCATAGTGCAGCAGCAGGCAGTCGCCGTCGTTGGCTTGAAGGGCTTCGATGGTGAGCATGTTGGTCAGACCGACTGAAGCGCCCGCAGCACATCCACCATCCCGGCACCCTGGAAGCGCCGTTCTCGGCCGAGATCGGTGGCTGTCGTGCAGAGGATTTCCTTGATGCGGCGTGGCTGGCCGATGAGCTCCCGGTGTCGGCTCATGAGCAGAGCGGCCGCGCCGCTGACATGCGGGGCGGCCATGCTGGTGCCGTCCATCGTTTCCACGTAAT
>Ga0075431_100006341_pt1 | contig 11750 bp, 11 predicted proteins | sample RhiMetdeltSRZDD5_FD_75297 | JGI IMG/M metagenome (GOLD analysis project Ga0075431, IMG submission 75297) | Populus rhizosphere microbial communities from Tennessee, USA - Rhizosphere MetaG P. deltoides SRZDD5 | ecosystem: Host-associated > Plants > Roots > Rhizosphere > Soil | place: USA... | reverse complement strand
CGGCGAAATCGTTCTCGCCGGCAGCGCAAAGTCCATCACCTACTCGATTCGCTTCGAAGCACTGACCGGCAGAGTCCAAGTGGCCCGGGGCGAACAGTCGTGAACCATCGGCGTTGCGGCAAGCGTGCGGGTTTTACCCTCCTCGAAGTTTTGGTCGCAATGACCATCGTCGGTCTCGGCGTCGTGACGCTTTTGCAGATCTTTTCCCTCGGTTTGCGACTCCAATCGCGCAGCACGGTCCGCACCGAAGCGGTCGTCCAGGGGGCGCGCGTGATGGACGAATTGCTGGCTCGAAAGCGACTTGGAGAAGGCTCGGATCGGGGCAAGCTCGCCAATGACGGACGCTGGACGAGTCAAGTTCAGACGACGCGCGATGCCACGCCTACGCTCAGTTTGTCCGGAAACTGGGAGCTCAAAGAGGTCGCTCTTGAGATGGTCGTTCTCGACGGCGCGCGCGAACGCCACCTGGAGTTAAAGACCTTGCGCCTTTCGAAGAAAGCCAACCCATGAACGGCAAAAGTTTGCTTGCGCCCGGCCCGGCACCGGGATGGCTGCGCCAGGGCCGCGGCTTTACATTGATCGAAGTGGTTTTGGCGCTGTCGATCTTCGCGCTCTTGGCGACGATTCTCTACGGCGCCTTTGCGCTCAGCCACAACGCGCTGGCAAAGTCTTATGCCGGCGCCTCGCGCAGCCAGAAACAGCGCTCCATCGCCGATCTTCTCGGCAGTTACGTGCGCTCTGCTTTTCCGTATCGCAGCTCGCCGCAAGACCAGGCGATCTTCTTTGAGGGCGAGAGCGAGAGCCTCACTTTCGTTTCGGCGTACTCCCATGGGATGGGCGGGCGCGGCATGGCGAAGATTCGAATTACGGTCGATGAGGGCGACAGCGGGCAGGCGGCGCTTTACCTCGAAGAAGCGGTCCCCGTACGGGTGGGCGGCGAGGAGGCCGCGACCGCACCGGCTCAACGCGTCGTATTGCAGGCGCGCATCAAGGATTTCCGCCTGGCCTATTTGGACCCGCAAGCCGACGAAGAGAGCTGGCAAGAGGGTTGGGACGGCCAGGAGCGGGGCATGTTGCCCCGCGCGGTGCGCCTGACCTTCGTGGATGAAGGCGGCAGGGACGTGCGTTGGATTTTTCCGGTGATGATGGTCGTGCTCGCGCCATGAAATTAAGAGCCAACGGCCGCAAGAATTCCAATCGCGCCGGCGAACGCGGCGTCGCGCTGATCGTGGTGCTGTGGATTTTTATTTTTCTTTTCGTCGTCGCCTTTGAATTCAGCACCTCGGCGCGCGAAGAAGCCAGTGCCGCCCATCGCTTTAACGAGGAAACCGAGGGCTACTACCTTGCGGTCGCGGGCTTCGAACGGGGGCTGTACGATTTCTTGAACCAGCCAGCCGGGAGCGCCGCCCAGCAGCCGGCGCAGAAAAACGATGTACTCGACGGCGCATGGCGCGAGCATACTCTCGGTACCGGCTCGTTCCGCGCTCGGCTGGTCGATGAAGGCGGCAAGATCAACATCAACCGGGTCAGCGAACAGGTGCTGCGGCGTATTTTCACCAACCTCGGTATCGAGGGCGTTCGCCGGGACACTCTGGTTGACGCGATCATGGATTGGCGCGATGAGGACGAACTGCACCGGGCAAACGGCGCGGAAAATGATTACTATGCCGCTCTCGTGCCGGCGTACACGGCGAAGAACGGCCCGCTTGACAGTGTCGATGATTTGCTGTGGATCAAGGGCATGACGCGCGAGCTGTTTTTCGGGTACTCCGAATCGACCGGGTCGACGTCCGATCAGGCGCGCGCCATAGCGTTGCGGGATATTTTTACCATCGATAGTCCCATCGATCGCGTGAACCTGCGCACGGCGTCGGCCGAAGTCATTCATGCCCTGGCGGCAATCCCCCTGGAGCGCTGCCGGGCGTTTGTTGAAGAACGAAAGAAACTGTCCGATAAAACTCTCGCCGATTTGCTTCCGCTGCTCGGCATCAGCGCCGGAGACGCCGCTTTGCAGGCATTTATTTTCACCAATCCATCGATTGTTGCGGTGGAATCTGAAGGCCGGCCGAGCGAGTCGCGGGCGGCGCGTCGAGTCAAGGGAGTCGTGCGGCTGGGCGGCGCGCAAGGTTTTGAACTTTTGCGTTGGCTGGATCGGGAGACGGCCCTACCGTCGAGTTAAATCGTAAGGTACAATCGCCGGGCCGGTTTCGAAGTACACAATATGATCACAAACGCCAAAAGCATGATCGGTTATCGTCAACTTAGGGAGCTATCGCGCGCTGATTTTCTCACCAGCGTCGGTCTCTATATCATGAGTGATCGCTTGCTCATGGTGCGCTTGCGCAAGAGCTTCTTGAACGTGTCCATGCTCGGGCAAGAAGAGCGCGGGTTTTTAGAGGGGGAGGGCCGGCAGGCGATCGCCGAGCTTACCGGCTGGGTGACCGAAGATGTCCGGGAAATTGCGCTTAAAGCCGAAAGCGATTCGCGCGAACGAGCTCTCAAACAGGCCATCGTTTCCTTATTGCCGCACATCAACGCGGCGCGGGATCAAGTTTATGTTTGTCTGCCGCAGGAGCAGACGGTTGTGCAACAGGTTCTCCTGCCGTTAGCGGCGCAGGATAATCTGCAGCAGGTGCTGGACTACGAAATCGAACGTCAATTGCCGTTCAAACGCGATGAAGTCTATTATGACTTTCTCCCCGCCGGGAAAAAGGGCGACAAGCTCTGCGTGTACGTCTTTGCAATTCCAAAAAGGAGCCTCGACAGCGTCGTGGCCTTGCTTGAATCTTTCGGCATCAGGCCTAGCGGTGTGGAGACGACCGTTACGGCGCTGGCGAATTATCTGCTTTTTACCGGGCAGTTACAGTCGAGCGGCGCAACTTTGGTGGCGGGGCACTCGGACTGCTGGGAGATGATCGGCATCGAAGCCAAAGGGAATGGCTGGCAGCCGGCAGCCGAATTGCTGTTCAGCCATCGGTTTCCCAACGCCGACTGGGCTCACGGCGCCGGAAAAGAATTGCTAATCGAATGCGCGCGCCAGGTGCCGAAGTTTTTTCGCTGCGGCGATTTGACCGCCCTCAACGGGCTTGCGCTTGACCATCTGGCGCAAGCCGAAGACATCGCGTCGCTGGACAATGCGAGGCTAAAGGGCTTCGACATCGGCAGCGAACCGGACAAGATTCCCGCCATTGGCGCGGCGCTGCGCGGCATACGCGAAGCCTCCTTCAGAGCTAATTTTTTGCGCCATGAAAGCGGCGACGCGGACGCGCGTGCTAACATATCCTTGCTGAACAAGGTGCTCTTGAGCTTGTTGGTGATTGCCCTGATCGCCTGGGGAGTGAGTTTTCCGATCAAAGATGAACTGCGGCTAAGGCAACTCCAGGCGGAAAATGCCAAGCTCGCGCCCGCGGTGGAGGCGTTGCGCCGGGAAGATGAGCAACTTGAGCGGCTGCGCAAAGAAGCAAGCTTTTTAAGCAATCTCGACCAGAGGCGCGGCGAAATCTTGCGCGTGATCGATGAATTATCGAAGACGGTGCCGAACAGCGCGTACTTATCGAACCTGCGTTATCGCGCCGGCGTTTTGGAAATGCAGGGCAATGCGGAAAGCGCTTCGGCATTGATTCCGCTGCTCGAGCGCTCGGTGCTGTTTGAAAACGTCGGTTTCAACGCACCGTCCAACCGCGGCCGCGACAATCGCGAAACTTTTTCACTCAAAGCCGACATAGAAAAGCCCAAGGAGACGGCCAAGAAAGCGTTACCGGCGGTGAAAGATCCGAGGGGCAAACCATGAGCAATTTCTGGCGCCGACTGGCGCGCCGCGAGCGCGCGCTGGTCATTTTGAGCGGTGTCATTCTGGTCATTTTTATCGGCAAGTACGTGCTTGTGACACCCTTCATTGAGCGGCGTGAGTGGGTCAAGCAACAGCTCGAAAGTCAACCGCAACTGCTGACCAAGAATCTGCGCTATCTCGGCCAGAAGGAAACCATGCTGGCAGGGCTGGAGGCAGCCCGCGAACAAATCAAGGCCCAAGAGCCCAAACTGCTTACCGGTGACACGCCGTCGGTGAGCGCTTCCGATCTGCAAGAAACCGTTCAAGCGATGGCAGCCCGGGAAGGGACGCAGGTGATCACCACGCGGGTGCTCAATCCCGAACCGGCCGGATCCTTTTCTAAAATTGGTATTCAACTCGAAATCGGCGCCCAGATCCAGCAATTAGCGAGTCTCATCAGAGGAATTGAGTCTTCGCCCAAGCTGCTGATGATCGATGAGATCAATGTGCGGTCGCTCTTCCGTCCGGTTGGCTTTCCCCAGCCGCCGGGAATAGCGCAGCCTCCGGCGCAAAATTTAAGGATAAGTCTCATGGTATCAGGATATGCGCGGGCTCCGGCGGCGAGTCCGGCACGAAGCGAGGGTCAGGCGGGTTCGACGAACAATCCGGTTTCCGAGTGAAGCCGCACAATCGGTTCAGACCCGTGAGAACCGCAATTGGCTTTCGTGGCTTTGATCCGACCTTCGGAGAACTCCGGATCGACGGGTTATGCGAGCGCATCGAACTTTTGATTTTGTTAGATCGTAGCGACTGGAACACCGGGAAAGACCAATATTTCACTCGAATTGTGTTTTAAATTAGCCCTATTGGCGATATAGTCGCTGGGCGGCAGCGGAGGACAACAGCAATTCTTACGCGATCTTCATTGCTGGGTATTTTTTTAGCGGCAGCGATCGGTTTTGTGGGTTGGCGCACGTACATCTCATGGCATGAAGGCCCGTGGGACTTGCCGGCTCCCGGCAAAAGCAGCGCACCACCGCTACCCGGCGAGCAGCAAAAAGTGGCCTCCGGCAAAGTGATAGCGAGCACGGATGCGATCGTTAGCAGAAACCTTTTCGATCCAGAACGCGGCGCGGGAGCTACCCGCGAAGCCGAGGAGACCTCGCGAGCGTTTCAGCGCATCCGCAACATGATTTTGATCGGCACGGTGATTATCGGCAACAATCGCACCGCCATACTACAGGACGGCAGCGCCCCGAACATGGGCCCCGCGGTGCCTGCGCAACCCGCGCCGACGCTGCGGCTAAAATTGGGCGACAACGTTGAGGGTTATAGACTGGCCGAGATCGCTGACAAAAAGGTTGTCTTTACTAAGGACGCGGCGCGGTTGGAAGTCGTGCTGGATTACTTTCGTAAAGTCGAAGTCGCTACGCCACGACCAGCGCCGGCTCCCGGTCAAATCGTTCCGCCGGGAGTAGTCGCCCCCGGACCTCGGGTGATTCCGAACTTGCCGCGGCGAGGCAGAATTCCTGTTCCCGGCAATCAGAACCCCGATTCATGAAAATTCAGGAGGGGAATTCGATGGCAGTTAAGCGCATAATAGGATTCGCGGCCGGGATAGCGGTAGCGGGCTTTGCTCTGCCCTTAGTGGCTCAGCAAGTACCCCTGCCAAGCCAACCGACGCCGGTCCCGCCCCAGACACCACCCGGAGTCAACCAACCATCGGTTCCGACCCAACCCGGCGTTCCGCCGGCTGTGAAGCCGCCGGCAATTCCGCGTCGCGTTCCCGCGCCCGGTGCAGCGCCTGGGTCGGTCACTCCGCAAGGCGATCCACAGGGCGCGCCCCAAATCCAACCGGGACAGCCGGTCGTGCCGCAAGAGACCCCGACGCCTCAAGCCGGGCCGTCGCCGGCCATGCCGCAACGCCGCTTTGCGCCAGGGCCGGCTCCCTCTGGCGGCATGGTTTCATTGAATTTCAATCGCGCGGATCTGGTCGAGATTATTCACATCATCGCGCAGCAGCTTCGGCTCACTTACACGATCGATCCCGACGTGAAGGGCAGTGTCACCATCAACAGCGCCGAGCCGTTGCGGTCGGAAGATTTATTACCCGTCTTCCACCAGATACTGCGCATGAACGGAGCAGTAGCGGTGCGCACCGGCAATCTTTATCACATCATGCCGATCAAAGACGGCAAGGGGTTGGCCCGCCCGGTGGGACAAAGCAAGGAAGACAGTTTCGCGCTGCAAGTGATTCCGGTGCGATTTTTTGCGGTGGCGGAAATGAAGCGGGTGCTCACTCCGTTTCTTCAGCCCGGCGGCGAGATTATCGATAACCCGCGCGGCAATTTCCTGGTCGTCATGGACCTGCCGTCGAATATCCAGCGGCTGGTGGAAATCGCCGACCTGATCGACGTGCAAGTTTTCGCCGGAACTCGGATGGAGATCTATCAGCCCAAGGTGGCGAGCGCCGAAGAGCTGGCGCAGGAGATGGCCAAGGTGATGCAGTCCTTCGCGGCGTCGACGCCGCAGGCGGAGAATTTTACGGCGCAGTTCATTCCGCTGCCGCGGATCAATCAGCTCTTGGTGATCAGCCACAGCGAGGCGGCCTGGACTTATGCCAAGCGCTGGCTCGATCGGATCGACATCATAGCCGAAGGACCGGGCCGGCGCATCTTCATTTATCCGGTTGAGAATGGCAAAGCGACCGAACTCGCCGAAGTGCTAAATCAAGCTCTCGGTCAGGCGTCCACTGGAACGCGGAGCAGCTCGCAGACGTTGCAGAATTTGCACCGATCGTCATCTAGTAGTGGAACGGGCCAAATGGGTGGCACCGGCCAAACCAGTGGCACCGGTCAATTCGGTGGTTATGGTCAACCCAGTGGTACTGGTCAATTCGGGGGCGTTCGCTAGGCCAGGGGTAATTACTATGAAGATAATTACTGCGATTTTTCTCTTGTTGTTCGGTGTTTGTGGTCTGGCAAATGCTCAGGCCCAATCACGCGGCGGAGCTTTTGCCACGGTTCCAACGCCAGGCCAGGCGCCTGCTCCGACTGCGGTCACGCCGCAACCGGTTACGCCGCAGCCGCCGGGAGTGGCGCGACCCACCACGCCAGCCCAGCCAGCCCAGCAACAACAGGAGCAATTGCGTATCGTCGCGGACCCGGCCACTAACTCGTTGATCATTTATGGAACGGCTCAGGAATTTCAGAATATTAAAAATATTCTTAAGGAACTGGACGCGGTACCCAGGCAGGTCCTATTGGATGTACTGATCATGGAAGTGACGTTGGATGACAGGGAGGACTTTGGCGTTGACTATGAGATCATGCGCGGGAACACCAGTATTTTTGGCCGGACGTTTGGATCGCGAGGAGCAGTTTTGGGTAGCGTTCTTTCGCAATTAGGGGTTGCCAATGCTGCCGGAACATCCTTGTTCCCCGGCGGCATTAGTGGCGTGATTGGCACGACCAATACCGTACGAGCCTTGATCAATGCGTTGATGGCGGACTCCCGCATCAAAATCTTGTCTTCCCCCAGCGTGTTGGCTACTGACAATCGGCCGGCGCGCATTCAAGTTGGTAGCGAAGAGCCGCAGGCGACGGGGACGCTCACGGCGGCAACTGGCGCCGTAAGTCCATCGTCAAGTACGACAATCCAGTATAGGAACACCGGACGCATCGTAACTATTATTCCTCAAGTCAACTCGCAGGGCTTGGTAAACCTCCAAATCCTCGCTGAGGTCAGTCAGAGGGGCGCGAATGTTACAGTTGGACAGGATAGTTTTCCCTCATTTGATATACGACAAGCCGAAACTACCGCAGTGGTTCAGGACCGAGACACGCTCGCGATCGGTGGAATTATCGCCGAAAATAGGAGCCGCGATAGGAGAGGAATTCCCTACCTCATGGATATCCCGGTCGTAGGCCGTTTTTTCGGCACTACCTCGGACAGCACGAGGCGGACAGAGCTTATCATGCTCATTACTCCAAATGTCATTCGGAACAGGAGTGAAGGCACCGCGGTTACGGATGATTTCAAATCCAAGCTTTCAACCTTGCGCAATGAATTGGAACGAATGGAGCGTGAACGCGCCAGATCGCAACCTAAGCCACCGCCGCCGGAAATCCCGCCACCCGTTGAGCCCAGGAGCGAGGAGAAGCCGTTCGCACCGAGTAGGTTTGTGCCGCAAAGGGGCGCGGCGGCACCGCCTAAGGCCCAGGTCACGGTCCTTTCGACTGCCGCAGCGGCGCACATGGCGCCTCGACCGCAAAGTGTGGCGGAGGAGTCGTCGCACGCCTCAATCGCTGGTGATCAACCGCAAGCCGACCCATCGGTTGCGGGAGAAACGATCTCTGCGGCTCTCAGTCCGCCGCCCTCTCCCGCCTACTTACTTTCGTTGGGGCAGTCCCAAGCCGTAGCGCCGGTTGCTGTCACCCGCCCGTTATCCGAACGACAGAATGAGCGGAAGCAGAATCGCCAGTGGGCCGTGCAGGTCGCCGCACTGGCCAACCGAAAAGATGCCGACGCGATGGCGGTGGGACTTCAAAAACACGGTTACCAGGCCTACGTCATGACCGTGCAAACCGAAAGTAAGACATGGCACCGTGTCCGAATAGGGCAATTTTCGGATATCGTGTCGGCGAAGCAACTCAGAGAATCCCTGGCCAGTGCCTTGCAGTTCAAGGGCGCATACATCGCAGCCAACTGAAGCGGTTTGAAGTAGCCTACCGTCCGTCCGTCAAAGCCTTCGTCTGCGTCGGCAGCCTGCTTTATTGCAGGCCAGCCGGCGCGATTTTCTTTGTATTGCCCATGCTCGCAAACGACTGCGCCGTCGCGCGGATTTTCCTAATGGACAGTGCTTTGTTATGATTAAGTTAAGCGTCGAAGGCCGCCGGGATTGTCGCCGCTAAATTCGAGAATTCCGCAGCGCTGACACGAATTTAGTCGACTTGGTGACGGAGCATCGGGCCGGCGGGTTTGATCCATCCGATCGCTGGGCCGGCGGCGGTTGGGCAACGTTGAACGGGCTGGGGAAAGGGAGTATGGTTACTCGATTTTCTGACCGTGGGCGCTCGATGATTGTGCGGCGCTGTCAGGGATTCAAATCGCCGGCAACGTGACCGGTGGAAAATTTTTTTACTTGCGAGGATGAGCGTGGATCTAAAACAACTGACGATCGAACAAGTTCAGGAAATTCTACTTAAAGAAAAATATGTCTGCGACCGTTCCCTGGCCACGGTCGTTTACCTTTCTCTTGTCATGGGTAAGCCGCTGCTTCTCGAAGGCGAAGCCGGCGTGGGAAAAACCGAGATCGCCAAGGTGCTGGCGAAAGTACTCGATGCCAAACTCATCCGCCTCCAGTGCTATGAAGGATTGGACGCGAACACGGCTTTATACGAATGGAACTATCCGAAACAAATGCTGCGTATCAAGCTCGAAGAAGTCGAGCATGGTGATAAGGCCAAGGTCGAGACGGAGATTTTTAGCCAGGACTATTTGATCAAGCGGCCGTTGCTCGAAGCGATTCAAACCGATGGCGCCAATCCGCCGGTGTTGCTGATCGATGAAATCGATCGCGCCGACATGGAGTTTGAAGCATTCCTGCTGGAAGTTTTGTCTGATTTTCAGATCACCATTCCGGAGCTCGGAACGGTTTCCGCGCGGCACCGGCCCTACGTGTTTCTCACGTCGAACCGCACACGTGAAATTCACGACGCGCTCAAGCGGCGCTGTCTCTACCATTGGATCGAGTATCCGACCTTCGAGAAAGAGTACGAGATCATCACCACAAAATTCCCCGAGGTGGAAGCGAAGATGGCGCAGCAGATCTGCGCGTTTATGCAAAAAGTTCGGGAAATGAATTTTTACAAGCGGCCGGGTGTTGCCGAGACATTGGACTGGGCATCGGCCCTGATCGCGCTCAACCGCAAAAACCTCGATGACAAATCCGTGGTCGAAACCATGGGCTGCGTCTTCAAATATCGCGAGGATCTCCATCATCTGCGCGAGCAGGTCGAAAGCCGCCAGCTCAATCTGGATACGTTGCTGCGTGTCTCGCCGGAACTGGTGAGTTAATCCTTTTATGGACGTCACCCCCGAAACAGTCGCCAGCGCGGTAAGCAGTGTGGCGTCGTCGCGTGGCAGGGGAACCTTGCCGAACCTCATGGCGTTCGCGCGCGCGCTGAAGCAATTAGGCATCAAAGTGAGTCTCAGTCAGGTGCTCGACGTCTCGCGCTCGGTGGATTTTGTCGATATCGGCGCGAGACCGGATTTCCGCGCGCTATTGCGGGCGAATTTGATCTCGCAGAAAGAAGATTTCCCGGTCTTCGACATGGCCTTCGATTGCTTCTGGCGCGAACAGACCTACGAACGCATGCCGATGGAGACCCTGGAGATCCAGGGCACGCCGACCGAGTCGGATGCGCCCGAGGGCGGCGATGAAGAAGGCGGCTTGGAAGAAGCGGCGTCCGAGGCAATGGCGAACGAGAATTTGCAGCTTGAAAACCTCGATGAATTCGCCGTCCCGACTTACAGTCCTCAAGAGCTGATGAACCGCAAGGACTTCAGCGAAATGGGCGTGGAAGAAAGCCGCGCCATCGCCCGCGCGATCATGCTCATCGCCACCAAGATCGCCACGCAGATCAGCCGGCGAAAGAAAGTCGGGCGCAAGGGCAGCACGGTCGATCCGCGCTGGACCATGCGGCGCAGCATGAAGTACGGCGGCGAGGTCATCGAGCTGGTGCGTCGCAAGAAGCGCATCAAAAAAACCAAAGTCGTGCTGCTTTGCGATGTGAGCGGTTCGATGGATTGTTACAGCCGCTTTCTGATTCAATTCATGTACGGGTTGCAAAACGAGCTGTGGGGGGTCGAGACCTTTGTCTTCAGCACTTCGCTAAGCCGCATCACGCATCTGATTCGCACCAAGGACATCGTCAACGCGCTGGACAAAATCTCCGGCAGTATTTTGGGCTGGTCCGGCGGCACCAACATCGGCCGTTCGCTGCATACTTTCAATCGCAACTTCGCGCCGAGCATCGTGACGCATCGCACCGTGGTCGTCATCATCAGCGATGGCTGGGATCGCGGCGACGTGAGCTTGCTCGAACGGGAAATGCAGGACCTCAAGCGCCGCGCTAAAAAAATCATCTGGCTCAATCCCTTGCTGGCCAGCGAAAATTACGAGCCGCTTTGCAAAGGCATGCAAGCGGCGCTGCCGTATCTGGATTTGTTTCTGTCGGTGCACAATGTGAATAGTTTGGTGTCGCTCGGACGGACGTTACAAAAGATGGTGGCGTGAGTGCGGAAACCGAGGATCGAGGATTGAGGGTGGAAGATCGACGAAGCTTATCGCGTCGGGATGGGGGTTTGCGATCCTCTATTCTCCATCCCCCATTCTCGACGAGATTTGTTGTTGACACGGAGGGAACGAACATGGCTGGACCAGGCGCTTGTTATACGGATGCGGATTTGGAAGCCAGGAAGAAGGATTCGATTTACCATCAGGTCAAAGAATTTCTCGACAAAGGAGAAACTCTGGCCGTGGCGACGATCGTCTCGACCAAGGGCTCGACGCCGCGCGAAGTCGGCGCCAAGATGGTGGTGACGGCTTGGGGAGAGATTCTCGGCACCATCGGCGGAGGCTGCGGCGAGGCAGACGTGAAGCGGGAAGCGGTGGAGGTGATTCGCACGCGCAAGCCGAGAACGGTTCGCGTCGATTTGCTCGACGATATTTCATCGGACAGCCCGGCGGTCTGCGGCGGTATCATGAACGTGTTTATCGATCCCTGGTGGCAAGAGCGCGATCAAGAGGTGGCCGGCGGAAAATGAGCTCGCTCGCAGAGGAACTGGTTCGGATCAGCGAGCAAGGCGCGGCGGCTGTGCTCGCGACCGTGGTCGAAGTGGAAGGCAACGGGCACGTCCGGCCCGGAGCGAAATGTCTTGTCCGCGACGGCGTTGTCATCGGTGAGACGATCGGCGA
>Ga0075431_100006340_pt1 | contig 11751 bp, 11 predicted proteins | sample RhiMetdeltSRZDD5_FD_75297 | JGI IMG/M metagenome (GOLD analysis project Ga0075431, IMG submission 75297) | Populus rhizosphere microbial communities from Tennessee, USA - Rhizosphere MetaG P. deltoides SRZDD5 | ecosystem: Host-associated > Plants > Roots > Rhizosphere > Soil | place: USA... | reverse complement strand
CTCGAAAATCTCCTCGCGAGTCGCCCCGAAGCGGATCGCGCGCTGCATGTGGGCCACCAGGCCCGCGCGCTCGCCGCCGCGAAACGCGAGCAGCGCGATGGCGACGAACTCCCGCACCTTTGCCGAGACGTGCTTGCCTTCTCCCAGGCCGAGCTCGTAGATCCGGTTGTACGTCTCGACGAACTCCGGATCCTGCCGCGCCGCGAACTCCCACTCGGGATAGATGTAGCCGCGCGCCGCCTTCATCTTCGCGATCAGCGCGTCCGCGCGTCCATTCGTGCTCGTCTTCGCCTTCGCGGCCGTCCTCGCCTTCGCCATGGTCATCTCCGGTTGAGTTTGGGCAGCAGCCGCTTCGCCGCCTCGTCCACTTGCGCCAGCTGATCGCCGCCGGCAAAACGCAGCACGAGGTGACGCGCGCCCGCGTCGATCCAGCGCTGGATCCACTCCACGCAGCCTTCGAGCGGGCCGGCGTAGCCGGCCTGGCGCGTCTTGATGACCTTCGCCGGCGCGGCGTAGTACGTCTCGAGGAACTGGTTCATCCGCGCCTCGGCCCTGGCGGGATCCGGGTCGAGCGCGAGCGTCACGTACGCGGCGCCGAGCACGTCGTCGGGCGAGCGGCCGGCGGCGCGCGCGGCCGACTGTACGCGCGGGAGCTGCTCGGCGAAGAACTCGACGCTCGGTCCCGTGGGAAACCAGGCGTCGAACCGCGCCGCTTCGCGCAGCGCGGTCGGTCCGCTGCCGCCGATCCAGATGGGCGGCCCGCCCGCGCGCGGCGGCTTCGGCTCCATGGTGACGTCGTCGAGCGTGAAGTGCGTGCCCTTGAACGAGACGTGATCGCGGCTCCACAGCGCGCGACAGATCTCGAGCGTCTCGTGAAAGCGCCCGACGCGACGCTCGAACGGCACGCCGACCGCCGCGAACTCGCGGCGAATGGCGGGCATGTCGGCGGCGATGCCGACGCCGAGGATCACGCGGCCTTCGGCGACGCGATCGAGCGTGCCGACGACGTGCGCGAGCACCACCGGCGGTCGCAACGCCGGCAACAGCACGCCGGTGCCCAGCCGCACGCGACGCGTGCGCGCGGCGATCGCCGCCATCAGCGTGAGCGGCTCGTGCCGGGGACGCGCCGTGATGGAGTCGCCGATCCACACGGAGTCGAAGCCGGCGGCCTCGGCGCGCTCGGCCATCGTCAGCAGCGGCGCGGTCTGCGGCCGCCCCGACATCACGACCTCGCGCGTGGGAATGAGCACGCCGAACTCGACGCCCATGAGCTGTCCTTTCGCGAGAGCGCTAGACGCGGAAGTCGAGGATGTAGAGCCCGCCGATGACCCGATCGACCGTGTAGAGGATCTGCCGCTCGTCGATCAGGACGTCGTTGATCTGCGCGGCCTTGACCGGGGACTTGCGCAGCGCGGGCGGCACGAAGGCGGCGATCTCCTTCGGCTGGAAGGGATCGCGCACGTCGAACGCGCGCACGCCGCCGTTGAAGAACGTGCCGACGACCACATCCTCCGAGATCCAGTGGCCGGGCCGATTCTCGTGCAGGTTGTGGGCGCCGAACCGGCCGCCGCGCCCGGCGAACTTGGACACCGGCGGCAACGGACACGTGGCGATCGGCACGAGCTTGTCCTCGCGTCGCGCGTCGACGATCCAGACGAGCTTGGGCCAGTCCTGTGCCGCCTGCCGCACCGATTCGTCGCTGACGACGAGCAGATTGCGTCCGAAGAGCGGCACGACGGTGTGACAGAAGCCGGGAAACGGCGGGTGATAGTCCCAGCGTCCCAGCAGCCGCGGGTGCGCCTTGTCGGCGATGTCGAGCACCAGCGCGCCGCCGTCGATGTAGCCGACGTAAGCGCGATCCGGGCGCTGCGGATAGACGTTGGTGTTGTGCGCGCGATAGCCGGTGTCGATCGTCGGGTGACGCGGCAGCGGCGGCTCGGCGTCGCCGTCACGCGTGCCGGGCAGCCACCAGCGCCCCACCTCGCGCGGGCGCGACGGCTGCCGCACGTCGACGATGCGATAGCACTGATCGTCCTTCTGATTGCGCGGCATGAAGTCGGCGGCGCCGGAGGCCATGTGGACGAACTCGCCGTCCACCCACCAGAGATGATGAACCCCGCGCGACTTCGGACCCGACGCGTCGAAGAACGTCACCGACCTGGGTTTGGCGGGGTCGCCGACGTCGAAGATCTCGAAGCCGGCGGGCGTCATGCCCGGCTCACGCGTCTGGTAGGCGACCACGAGCAGATCGCCCACCAGATCGAGCGAGTTGCTGCGCATCTTGTTGTGCGGCAGCGCCGTCTGCACGATCACGCTCGGCTTCTTCGGATTGGTGACATCGACGGCGGTGACGTTCTTCGGCGCGGATTCGTGGGCCAGCCAGAGCACACGTCGCCGGTCGCGCGTGGTCTGGATGGCCATCCCTTCGCCGACATTGCCGAAGCCATCGAGCGGGTGGTGCGCGAGCAGACGCATGTGGGCTGGCATGGGGCAGATCCTATCACCCGCCCCGCTGCACGCGCCTCTGCACCGGGAAGAACTGCAGATCCCACCGCTCGGCGACGAGCCCCCAGAGCCCCTGCGGGTAGCGCATCATCGCGACCACGGCCAGCGCGCCGAGCAGGATCATGTACCAGGCGCCGTAGTCGGCGAGCAGCTGACGGAGCAGGAAGAAAACGAGCGTGCCGACGATGGGCCCTTCGAGCGTGCCGAGCCCGCCGATCACCACGATGAAGATCGTGTAGGCGGTCCAGTTGATCGAGAACGCGGCGTCGGGCGAGATGCGGAGCAGGTTGAGATAGAGCAATGCGCCGGTCGTTCCCGTTCCGAATGCGGCGATCAGATAGACGGCCAGCTTGGTGCGCAGCACGTCGACGCCGAGGCTCGCCGAGGCCGGCTCGCTGTCGCGCACGGCCATGAGGCCGAGCCCCAGCCGCGAGCGCAGATAGAGGTAGACGGCGACGAGCGCGGCCACGCCGACCGCGACGGCGATCGCATACGTCACCAGCTCGCGCGTCTCGCGCGCGAGCGGAAAGACGGCCTTGAGCGTGCGCCCGGTGCCGCGGCCGAGCGCGTCCGTGTTCGCGACGAGCAGCCGGTAGACCTCGGCCACCGCCCAGGTTCCCACCGCGAAGTAGGCATCGCGGAAGCGGAACACGAGCGCGGCCGTCGGCAGCGCCAGCGCAGCGGCCACGAGACCGGCCAGCGGCACGGCCAGGAACGGATTCACACCGACGTCGTCGGCCAGCACGATGAGCGCGTAGCCGCCGAGCCCGACGAAGGCCTGCTGCCCGATCGAGACGAGGCCCGCGTAGCCGGCGAGGAGGTTCCACATCTGTGCGAGGACGAGCAGCGCGATGAGCTCGACGATCGCCCGCATCAACCCGGCGTCACCCAGCCAGGGCACGGCGCCGAGAGCGGCCACGACGACGACGGCCGCGCCGGCCCCGGCGCGACTCGCCGTGGTGGTCCGCGCGACGTGCACGCGCGCGTCGACGCTCAATCCACGCGCCGCGACTTCGCGAAGAGCCCGGAGGGTCGCAGGAGCAGCACGGCGAGGAACACCAGGTGCCCGGTCAGGATTCCCCAGCCGGGCGAGAGCCGGGCGCCGACCGTCTGCGCCACGCCGAGGATGACGCCACCGACCAGTGTGCCCCAGAGCGAGCCGAGGCCGCCGATGATCACGGCCTCGAACGCGAAGAGCAGACGATCGGGTCCGCTGCTGAACGTGAACGTCGTGCGGATGCCGAGAACGATGCCGGCGATCGCGACGACGGCGAGCGAGAGCGCCATGGCGAGCCCGTACAACCGGTCGCGGTCGATGCCCATGAGCGCGGCCGTCGCGCCGTCGTCCGAGGCGGCTCGAAACGCGCGCCCGATCGCGGAGCGGCCGATGACGAGCTGCAGGCCGACGAGGAGCAGCACCGCCACGGCGAACGTGAGCAGCGGGAAGGCGCCGACGGCGAGCCCCCCGCCGAGCGGAATGCTCGCCGTCTCGATCCCGCCGGGATTGAGTCGCCGTGAGTCGGCCGAGAACGTCTCGAGCAAACCGTTCTGGATCACAATGGACAGGCCGAACGTGACCAGCACCGCGGGGAGGATGCCGCGGCCCAGCAGCCGGTTGAGCACCAGTCGCTGCAGCGTCCAGCCGACCGCCCCCATGATCGGCACCACCAGCACGAGCGCCACGAGCGGGTTGAGCTCGAGCGCCTGAACGAGGACCACGGCGAGGAATGCGGCCAGGATGCTGAAGTCGCCGTGGGCCAGATTCACCAGGCGCATGACGCCGAAGATCAGCGAGAGGCCGGTCGCGAACAGCGCGTAGAGCCCGCCGAGCAGCACGCCCTGCAGCACGGTATCGAGCCAGGCCACGGCTCAGGCTCCGAAGTACGCCGCGGAGATCTGCGCGCGGGTGAGCCGCGCGGGCACGCCCTCCAGCGCGACGGCGCCCTTGCGCAAGCAGTACACGCGCTGCGCGACGGCGAGCACCTGGCTGACGTCCTGCTCGACGACGAGCAGCGTCGTGCCCTCGCGGTGCACGCCGCCCAGCGCCCCGTACAGATGCTTGACCACGACCGGCGCCAGCCCCAACGAGATCTCGTCCACGAGCAGCAGCCGCGGGTTGGCCATCAGGCCCCGACCGATGGCGAGCATCTGCTGCTCGCCGCCGGAGAGGTTGGTGCCCGGCTGATCGCGGCGCTCGCCCAGCACCGGGAACAGCCGATACACGCGCTCGAGTGTCCACGGCCCGGCGCGCCGCCTATACGCGCCGATCTGCAGATTCTCGCGCACCGACAGGCTCGGAAAGATCTTCCGGCCCTCGGGCACCAGCACGATACCGAGGTCGACGAGCGCGTGGGCGGGGCGGCCGCCAACCGACCGGCCGGCGAACGCCACGGCGTCGCGCGAGACCCGCAGCGCGCCCGCGAGCGCGCGCAGGAACGTCGTCTTGCCCGCGCCGTTCGCGCCGATCACGGCGACGGTCTCGCCCTCCGCGACGTCGAGCGAGACGCCGAACAACGCCTGGAAGTCACCGTAGAAGGCCGACAGATCCCGCACGCTCAAGAGCGTCACGGCGCGTCGATGCCGAGATAGACGCGGTGCACGTCGGCGTGGGCCATCACCGCGTCCGGGGCGCCGTCGACCAGGCTGCGGCCGAAGGCGATCGCGATCAGGCGATCCACCGCCGAGCGCAGCGCGTGCACGATGTGCTCGATCCACACGATCGCTACGCCCTGCTCGCGCACCTGCCGGATCACGCCGACCATCGCCTGCACCTCGGGCTCGCTCAAGCCTCCGGCGATCTCGTCGAGCAGCAGCACCCGCGGCCGCGTGGCCAGGGCCCGCGCCAGCTCGAGCCGCTTGCGCTCGAGCAGGGTCAGCGTGCCCGCGCGCGTGTTGGCGCGGTCGGCGAGACCGCTCAGCTCGAGCGCCGCGAACGCGCCGGCGTACGCGTCACGCTCGTGCCGCCGCGCGCCGTGCGTGGCGCCGACGAGGACATTTTCGAAGACGGTCATCGCCTCGAACGGATGCGGGATCTGGTGGGTCAGCGCGATCCCGGCTCGACAGCGCGCGTGCGCGGGCATCGCCGTGATGTCGCGGCCGTCGAACAGCACGGCGCCGCGGTCGGGACGCAGACGGCCGGCGATGACGTTGAGGGCCGTGGTCTTGCCCGCGCCGTTCGGTCCGATGACGCCGACCGCCTCGCGCTCGCCCACCGCGAGGGTGAGCCGATCGAGCACTTGCAGGCTGCCGAAGGCGCGCGAGACCTCCTGGAGCGCGAGCAGCGTCGCGCTACGCCTGCTTGAGCGGCCGCAGCTTGCCGGCCGTCGGAATGTTCGGCGCGGTCCGATTGCTGACGATGACGATGTCGAAGCGCCCGTCCTTGCCGCGCGTCCACTGGCCGCCGACCAGCGGCGTCTTCGTCACGTTGGGCACCGGGCCCTTCGCCCAGCTGATCGGACCCACCAGCGTGTTGAGGTTCGTGGCCTTGATGGCGGACACGATCGCGCCCTTGTCGTCGACGCTCTGCGCGCGCTTGAGCGCGTCCAGGCCCACCTCGAACAACGCGTGGATGAAGCCGAGCGGCTGCGTCCACTGCTTCTTCGTCTCCTTCGTGTAGTCCGCGGCGAACGCGGCCGCCGTCGCCCCCGTCAGCGACGACTTGAAGGGGTGCTGCGGAGTCCACCACACCTCCGTCGACATGCCGTCGCCGAGCTCGCCGAGCGCCTCCACCGAGCGCGGGAACAGCAGCGCCTTGCCGACACTGGCGACCTTGGGGCGGAATCCCTGCTGGGCGGCCTGCTTCCAGAACGTCGTCCAGTCGGGCGGGATCGGCACGCCGGTGACGATCTCGACCTTCTCCTTCTTGAACGTCGCGATCTGCGCGGAGAAATCGTCGGACAGATTCGGATAGCGCCCGGGATCGACGACCTTGTAGCCGGCCTTGGCGAGCGCGGGCGGGAAGCCGCGCTCCTTGTCGCCCCACGCGTTGCCGTCGCCGTCGTTGGGCCAGACCGCGCCGACGACCTTGTTCGTCTCCACCGAGTTCCACATGTCGATGAAGACGCCGATGATGTCCTCGAGACCCCAGAAGAAGTGATAGGTCGACTTGAAGCCGACGTCCGGCTTGCCGCCGCGCGCGAAGAACCATGGCTGCCACGGGCACACCGAGGAGATGGCGGGCGTGCCGTTGACCTCGCACTGGTCCGAGACGGGATTGGTGGTCTCCGGCGTGCTCGCGACGAGCATGAGGTCGACCTTGTCGGACAGGATCAGCCGCGAGGCGACCTCGGCCGCGCGATTGGGATCCGACTGACTGTCGCGCACGAGGATCTCGACCGGATGCGTGCGGTCGCGCATCGCGAGGCCCCGGCCGACAGCCTTGCGGATGCCGCCCACCACGAAGGTGTCGGCCTCGCCGAACCCGGCGAGCGGTCCGGTCTGTGGGCTCACGTAGCCGATCTTGATCGGGCGGCCCTGCGCGCGCGCGGGCGCCGGAAACGTACCGGCGACGCCCGCGGCGAGCGTCGCCCCCGAAGCCAGTCGCACGAACTGCCGGCGAGCGATCCGCGTCTCATGCGTCATGCGAGGCTCCTCGTGAACGCGACCACTGGCACCGCGCTAGAACTGCACCGGCGTGGGCGGCATCTTGCCGCTGGCGTAGAGCGCCGGGAGCTCCGGCGACGCGTTCTCCCACACGAGCAGCATCGAGCGCTTGGGCGCGAAGCCGCGATGGCGGATGTCGGCGGGCATGGCGGCGACGTCGCCTGCCTTCATCGTGACGCGCGCGCGCACGGCGCCCGTGTCGCGGTCCTCGACTTCCCACTGGATCTCGTCGCTGAGCTGCACGAACCACTCGACGCGGTCGTTGCCGTGGATGACCGGCAGGATGTACTCCTCGGTCGTCGGGCAATAGAGGCTCGCCTTGCAGACCGACACGATCGACGGGTTCCAGGTCACGTCCGAGCGCGAGAGGTACGCGAACAGATTGAACGCGACGACCTCGTCCTCGAAGCCGGGCTCGGCGCGTACGTCCGGCTTGTCCTGAGGCACGTCGAGGAAGTGGCGGTTCATCGGAAAGCCGTTGTCGTCGCTGCGCAGCGGCTCATCGCCGGGCGCGCCGATCATACGCTTGGCCGTCACGCGGTGTCGCGTGATCGCTTCCTTGTTGCTGCCGTTCTTCGGACCGAACGCGCTACCCGTCTCCTGCGGGCTCGCGAACGGGTCGAAGCCGGCGTTCGTCCAGTCGTCAAGCATGGCCTCGAACACGCGCTGGATGAGCGGCGTCGGGAAGCGCTCGGAGTGATCGAGCCCCGCCCGGCGATAGTGGTCGTTGAAGCGACCGGCGAAGAGATCGACGGAGCCGTAGTGATTCATGGTGCCGATCACGGCGTCGAAGTTCACGATGCCGTAGAAGAAGCCCCAGGCGATGTCGCGCTGGAGCGCGCGCAGGAACGCATCGACGGACAGCATGTGGTGGCCCTTCGGCCACGTCACATGCACGAAGTACTCGTCGCGGCTGAAGCCGAAGCTTCCGAGCGTGAAGCCGCGATAGCCGTGGGCGTTGGGCTCGATCGAACCGATCTCGGGGACCGTCTCGGTGGGCTTGCTCATCGCACATTCCTCCGCGGCGTCGTCTGACAAATCTCGGCCCAGCGCTCGATGGTGTCCGCTCCGGCGATGGTCTGCAGCAGCACCACGCTCGGCTGTGCGGCGTGGAACTGGTACGCGGCGCCGACGGGCAGCAGCGTCATGTGGCCGCGCCGCGCGCGCACCACGCCCATCTTCCGTCCCGGCGGGGTGCCGGCGAGGGCGACGGAGCCCTTGGTCCCGGCCGGTACCACGCCGGCGTTGTCGAGCTTCATGAGCCGAATCTCGACCTCGCCGTCCATGACCAGCGCGAACTCGTCCTGCGCCCCCGCGCGCCAGCCCGAGGTGCCCTCCGCGCGGATGGCCTCGATCACGTACTCGATGTTCTTGCCGACGGCCACCTTCTCGTAGGGCTTGGCCTTTGAGGCGACCTCGAAGATGTTCGAGAAGACGTAGTTGCGGGCGTCGTCGTTGATGATTTCGACGCCGCCCTTTTCGTAGTGCTTGAGCGAGCCGAACCGCGTGACGTGGTGCTGCGCCATCGACCGTCTCCTTTCGACGGGTGTGTCGCGATGGGATTTAACGGCTTTTAGTCTTCGGCTACGGCGTTGTCAAGCCGACCGTGGGCGTCAGCGTGTCCGCAACGCTGTGAACGATTACGCGCCAGGAACGACTCCAGCCGGCAGCCGCTCGACGTGAGCGCAGATCTCGCCTGGGCGCGTGAGCCAGATGCGATCCCGGTGGCGCACCACGTGCTCCAGCGCGCGGCGCAGCTGCGGCAGCCGGTACGGCCGGCCCGCCACGAAGGGGTGCAGCGAGATCGGACACACGAGCGGCTGGCGCTCGGACTGGCGCAGCAGCTCGTCGAACTGATCGACGATCATGTCGGCGAACTCGCGTGCCGAGTGCTTGTACCAGACGATGCCGCGCGTGTCATTGACCTCGATGGGGTACGGCATGGCCAGCAGCCGGCCGCCGCGCGTGCGCAGCCACACCGGCTGATCGTCCATCGTCCAGTCCATCGTGTAGCGATAGCCGGCCTCCTGCAGCAGATCGAGCGTCACCGGCGAGTTCGACAGCCAGGGGCTCATCCAGCCGATCGGTCGGCGCCCCTCACGCGTCTCGATGGTGGTCGTCACGCGCGCGATCATCGCTCGCTCGTCCGCCTCGCTCATGTGCTCCTGGCCCTCGGAGTTCGTCACACCGTGGCCGACGATCTCGTCGCCGCGCTTGCGCAAGCGCTCGGGAACGTCGGGCGCGGCCTCGTAGACCTCGACATTCATCTGCGCCTCGATGGGCAGGTCGAGCTCGTCGAAGAGGTCGAACAACCGCCACACGCCGACGCGGTTGCCGTAGTCGCGCCAGGAGTAGACGCTCGCGCTCATCGCCTGGTCCGGCGGCGCAATGGCCACGCCCTTGCCCATCCCGAAGCCGAACGCCTCGATGTTGACGGCGACATAGACGGCGAGTCGCGCACCGTTCGGCCACGTGTAGTCCGGGCGACGCGTGATGTTGGAGTAGTCGTAGCGTCCGTGGGTGGGTAGCGTCATGGCGATCTCCTACGGCCGGCGCGGCTTGAGACGGATCTCTTCGTACGGATACGAGAAGGCGCCACCGGTCACGAGCCCGAGGGTGGACGGATCGACGCGCGGGCCGATGCCGGAGAGAAACGCGGGCTCGAGGAGCGGCGCGAACATCACGCGCTCGTGCATGAGCTGCTGGATGCGATGCAGCATCGCCTCGCGCTTCTTCACGTCGACCTCGACCGCCTGCTCGCGGAAGAGGCCGTCGATGTCCGGATATCCGCCGTACGCGCGGATGCCGCCGGTGACCACGAAGGCCTCGATCCGCGTCGCGGCGTTGCCGGCGGCGGCACTGCCGGGCCGCACCAGGTGCTTGAACGACTTCTCCTGGTCGGCCTTGTAGAAGGCGGCGCGCTCCAGCGGCCGAAGCTTGGCCCGAATGCCCACCGCGCGGAGATCGTTGACGACGGCCTCGGCGGTGGGCGCGTAGACGGCGTCGGTCGAGAGATCGCCGGCGTCGAAGCCGCGCGCGTAGCCCGCTTCGGTGAGCAGCTGCCGCGCGCGCGCGGGATCGTACGCGTACGCCGGCGCCGGCCAGTAGAACTGGAAGTCACGCGGGATGATGCTCGACGCCACGCGCGCGAAGCCGAGATACTCCGCGTCGCTGATCGCCTGGCGGTTGATGGCGAGATTCGCCGCGAGGCGCACGCGCCGATCGGCCCAGGGCGACTTCGGATCCCACTGTTCGATGAACACCAGCCACTCGGTGAACGTCGGATTCGCCGCCTTCAGCGTGAGGCTCGGCGTGCGGCGAACCTCTTCCGCAAGCGGACCGCGGATCTGGTAGGCGATGTCCGCTTCGCCACGCTTCAGCATGGCCAGCCGTGTCGTGTCGTCGGTCACGGAGCGGAAGATCAGACGCTTCACGGCGGGTGGCTTGCGCCAGTACTGCTCGTTGGCCTCGAGCACCAGCTCGATGCCCGGGTTGAACGACACGAAGCGGTACGGACCGGCGCCGATCGGCGCGCGCTTGAACCCGTCCTCGCCCACTTTCTCCACGTACTTCTTCGGCACCACCCACGCGGCGCCCGTCGCCGGCGTGCCATAGAACGTCATGAAGTCCGGCCACGGCTGCTTGAGCCGGATGCGTACGTGCTGCGGATCGACCACATCCACGCCCGCCACCCGAGCCTTCAGCGTCGTGGCGCCGCCGCCGCGGTAGCGCTCGAGCGAGAATTTCACGTCCTCCGCGGTGACCGGCTCGCCATTGTGGAAGCGCACGCCCTTGCGCAGAACGAAGTCGTAGACCAATCCGTCCTTTGACACGCTCCACGACTCGGCGAGGCTCGGCGCCATCGGATTACCGGGCATCGGCTTCACGACCGCTTCGTGCAGCGCGTACAACACCATGAAGGGCGTGATGACGGACGGCGTCTCGGCCGGATCGAACCACGTGGGCGCCAGCGAGATGTGCACGGCCCACGTGACGTCGCCTTCCGGCGCCGCCCCGGCCGGCGCCGTGATGAAGACGAGCAACAGCACGAGTGCCGCCGTGCGCAGGCTCACGACGTCACCGCCGCGCGATCAGGCGGCGAAACACCGCGCCGTGGCGAAAGCCGTAACCGTCGGCGAGCGCGGCGGCGCCCTTCCTGATCCGCTCGCCGATCGTCTCCCCGCTTGCCACGTTGAAGCCGGGCATCTGGCTCTCGTGGCGAATCAGCGCGGCGATCTGCCGATCGATACCGTCGGTGACATCGACGATCACATTCGGCTCGTCGGCGCCCCAGTACCACAGCTCGCGCACCTTGTGCGGAGCCAGGCCCTCCTGGGTGATCTGCTCGGCGAAGTGCAGATGGTCACGCGCGTACGGGTAGACGGCGTCGGTCGTCGTGAGGCCCGCCTTGCGGTGATCGCGGTGCTGGAAGTTGTGGATGCGGTAAGGATCGTGCACGAACACCGTGTGCGGTCGATACTGTCGCAGCGCGCGCACGATGTCGCCGAGAAACTGGCGCGTGTCCTCGAGAAACCCGTCGGGATAGCCGAGCATGACGACGTGCTTGACGCGCATGAAGTCGGCGGCCGCACGCTGCTCGTCGGCGCGCCGGGCCGCGAGCGCCGCCGGCATGAGCGAGCGCTC
>Ga0075431_100006338_pt1 | contig 11753 bp, 10 predicted proteins | sample RhiMetdeltSRZDD5_FD_75297 | JGI IMG/M metagenome (GOLD analysis project Ga0075431, IMG submission 75297) | Populus rhizosphere microbial communities from Tennessee, USA - Rhizosphere MetaG P. deltoides SRZDD5 | ecosystem: Host-associated > Plants > Roots > Rhizosphere > Soil | place: USA... | reverse complement strand
ATCATATGTTGATATGCATCCCTTTTGCGGGGGTCGCCGGCCAGCGTTCGCTCATGCGCGACAACGGCATGCCCGAGGCGGCGCATGATGGTTCAGGCCCCAAGCGCAGGCAAGGGGAAAGCGACCGGATTGCTCAATGTCTTTTTTGTTAGGTTTTCCTAGCCCTTGCCAGGGCGAGAGCGAGCTTGATGGGGGCGGAGGGCTGGTCCGCGACAAGCCGGATGGCAGGAACGTCGACGCCGAGCAGGCTCACCTTAGCATCGGCGTCTGGCATGCGTTCCACCTCGCTGGCAGCAACCAGGTCGGCCACCAGCACCAGCTCGGCTTCGGCCGCGAACTTCATCTCGACGATGCCAAGGCCGCGTACCTCGAGCTTGCCGGCCAGGGTTGTCGGTGGCCCCACCAACAGGCGAGCGCCCTCCCGCCATATCCGTACCTGATCGTCGGCGACCAGGGTTGGCGGCTCGAGGGCGGCCGGGCCGCGGCGGGCGAGGAACAGGAAGCGCAGGGCGAGATCCGACTTGCCCGACCCCGACGGTCCGCGCAGCAGGGCAGCTGACCGGCCGAGCGCCACGCAGGTGCCGTGCACGAGCTCAGCCGCGTCGGACAAGCGAGGGTGCTCCTCTGGATGGCGTGGCTTCGGCGGCCGGCAGCCGTACGGTGAACCTTGCACCGGCCACCCCGGCCACGCGCCGCTCGCGCAGCTCCGCCTGCTCGTCGAGCGCGAACGTCTCGGCACCCGGTGCCGTTTGGCGATTGCTCGCCCACATGCGCCCGCCATAGGCCTGCACGATCTCACGCGTGATGCTCAAGCCAAGACCCGAGTTCTTGCCGATGGTGCGATCAGTCTGCGGCCGGTCCGAATAGAAGCGCTTGAAGACGTCCTCGAGCTTGTCGGCGGGAATACCCGGGCCGTCGTCATCCACCACGAGCTCGATTTCCGGCCCAACGCGCCGCGCCACCACCCGCACGACCCCGAGCTCGGGAGAGAACGAAATGGCGTTGTCGAGCAGATTGGTCACTACGCGGCCGAGCCGGGCCTCATGCCCGCGCACCACGAACGCGTCGGGGTTGCCCGCCACCTCTTCCACCGTCAGCTCGACCTTGCGCGTGTCCGTGCTCAAAATGTCATCGAACACCTGCAGTATGCCGTCGAGCACGTGCAGCAGATCGACCGGCTCGGTCTCCTCAAAGGCCAGCTCCGCGTCGAGCCGCGAGGCGTTGGACACATCCGTGATCAGCTTGTTGAGGCGCTTCAACTCGCTCTGGATCTGGCGCACCAGCTCCTGCTGGGCCGCCGGCGTTTTGGCGTAGGCCAAGGCTTCGGCGGTGGAACGCGCCGCGGTCAGCGGATTTTTCAGCTCGTGCGCGACGTCCTGGGCAAATCGTTCGCTCGCTTCGATGCGCCGGTAGAGCGACTGCGTCATCTCGTGAAACGAGGTCGCCATCTGTCCTACTTCGTCGGCCCGGCGGGCAAACTCGGGCAGCTCGCGGCGCGCATTGATGTTGAAGCTCACCGCCTCGGCCGCTTCCGACAGCCGGCGCATAGGGCCGGCGATGGTGCGGGCAAGCAGAACAGACGCCAGCAGCGTCGCCGCCAGGGCGACCAGTGCCAGGCCGAAGATGCTGTTGCGCTCCTCGGCCAGGATTTCGTCGATCTCGCCGGGGCGAGTGGACAGCAGCAGCACGCCCTGCACCGCCTTGCGATACTGGATCGGTACGGCCACCGATACGATCTGCTCGCCCTTGTCGGTAACGAGCAGCATTGGCGTCACCGTACCGTTCAGCGCCAAGCGCACCTCGGGATAGGCCGTGCCGTTGGCCGAGCCGATCTCGCGATAAATCGGCAGTTCACCGCGCATCAGCCAAGTCAGGAAGCGTACCCAGGGATTCTTGATCTTGGCACCCCGTCCCTCCGGTTCGCCGCCAGGCCGCGAGAGCTGGCCGCGGCCCAGGATCTGCGCCGTGTCGGTAATCAGCGTACCGTCCTGGGCATAGACGCGCGCGCGCGTATCCGCCTGCGGCACCAGCCGGCGCAGGATCGGCGTCACGCGCTCCGGCGCCAGCGACAGTTGCAGTGCCGAGAAGCCGTCATCGCGAAACGGGCTGCGTGATCCATCCGCGTCGGGCAGCTTTTCCGGGTCCAGGACGATGCGCCCGGTCTCGATGGAGGCGTTGGCGGCGATGGCAGCAGAGATGATCTCGCCCTGCGCCTGCAGGCTTTCGCGTTTGGCCTCGATCAGCCAGACGTGCGATTGGCTGAGGTAGAAAATGCCGCCCAGCAGGGTGGCCAAGCCGATCACATTGGCAAACACGATGCGCCGCAGCAGCGTGCGGGTGACCAGCCGGATCAGCGGGCCATGGGTGAGGAACTCGTAAAAGCCGATACGCTGGCTGAAGCTGCGCAGCGCTGACTTGATCGCCCTCAGCCCGTCACTTACCCCCGCCCCGAAGCGTGACCCGCCCGTCTGAATCGCCATCGCGTGCCCTCGGCGCTCATGCCTCCTTGAAGCGATAACCAACGCCGTAGAGTGTCTCGATCACGTCGAAATTGTCGTCGGCCTGCTTGAACTTCTTGCGCAGCCGCTTGATGTGGCTGTCGATCGTGCGGTCGTCCACATACACTTGGTCGTCGTAGGCGGCATCCATCAGCGCATCGCGTGTCTTGACCACGCCTGGCCGGGTGGCCAGCGCCTGCAGGATGAGGAACTCGGTGACGGTCAGCATCACCGGATGGTTGTCCCAGTGACAGGTGTGTCGCTCGGGATCGAGACGCAGCTTGCCGCGTTCCAGCACGCGCGCCGCCTCGGCCTGCGCGGTGCCCGGCTCCTTGGGTTGGAAGCGCCGTAGCACGGCCTTCACGCGCTCGACCACCAGCCGCTGCGAGAATGGCTTGGCGATGTAGTCGTCGGCGCCCATCTTAAGGCCGAACAGCTCGTCGATCTCCTCGTCCTTCGAGGTCAGGAAGATCACCGGCATGTCGGTCATCTGGCGCAGGCGGCGCAGCAGCTCCATGCCGTCCATGCGCGGCATCTTGATGTCGAGGATGGCGAGATCGACCGGCTCCTCCGTCAGTGCCTCGAGGGCAGAGGCGCCGTCGCTGTAGGTGCGCACCTTGTAGCCCTCGGCCTCGAGCGCCATGCCGAGCGATGTGAGAATGTTCCGCTCGTCGTCGACAAGTGCAATCGAACTCTTCTCTTTCATGACCTTGGCATCCTCAAGCGTAGCCGCGGAGACGCGCTTTATGGCTCCGGCTTGCGTAAATTGTGGCAAGTCTGTTGGATTGGGGCTTATTGTTACCCGATCATAACAACCTCGCAATACCAGTAGACACACACCGGGTTGAACATGAGCATGGCTGCCAAGCCCGAGTCCCAGCCGCCCGCGGCCTCGCAAATCGACCCCGGTACGGCTGCCCGGCGGCTGGTCCGCACGGCGCTCAAGGCTTCCCTGGCCACGCTGGACCATGAGACCGGGCATCCATACCCTTCTCTGGTTCTGGTAGCAACCGAGCCCGACGGCTCCCCCGTCCTGCTCATTTCCCGCTTGGCTCAGCACACGCGCAACCTGCAAGCGGATGCCCGGGCAGCCATCCTGTTCGACGGCACAGATGATTTCGGCAATCCCTTGGCCGGCGGGCGCGTCACCGTTTCCGGGCAGGTGCGTGCGACGGCCAGCCCAACGGCCAAGCGTCGTTTCCTGGCGCGCCATGATTCTGCGCAGGGATATGCGGCGTTCCCCGATTTCTCGGCCTATGCTTTGACCATGTCTGGTGCACATTTCATCGGCGGGTTCGGTCGCATCGTCAGCTTGGACGCTGCTGCCCTCACGACCCCGGTCGATGGCGCGCGCGGCTTGATCGATGCCGAGGCCGAGATCGTCGAGCACATGAACGAGGCTCATGCCGACGCCGTCGCACTGTATGCAACCGAGCTCGCCGGCGGCGCGCCCGGCGACTGGCGCATGGTCGGCATCGATCCAGGCGGATGCGATTTGCTGCATCGCACCAATGCCGCCCGCATCGATTTTCCGCAGCCGGTGCATTCGCCTGCCCAAGCACGCGCCATGTTGGCAGCACTTGCAAAGGAAGCGCGCGCACGCACTGGTCAGACCGCCTGACCAGCAGCTCGGCGTCGTTCGCCGTTGTGCATTGGTCTTCATGAAGGCTTTAGCTTGGCGGTGCGGCGATGCTGCAAATTGCATGGTTAGCGCGATGGCCTACACCCTGGTGCGCACAAGACTGGTGAGCCGTGGTGCAGAGCGCATTGGAGAAGTGTAAGGTCCCCTTTCCGCTCGAACCTTAGCGGCACGAAAACAATCTCAGCTTGGCCGGCGCAGTCCGGTCAGCCGAGTCTCCCAAGTTACCAAGCGGCGGTTGGCAGGATGACGATTGAGCTATTTCCACTGAACTGCTCGGCGACGATCAAGCACAACGTCGGGGAGGTGGAGCTGATCGAGCTGGCGGTCCGCAAGGCTGAAGGTCGGCTTGCGGCATCGGGAGCCTTCGTTGCCGAGACCGGCGCGCACACCGGCCGCTCCGCGCAGGACAAGTACGTCGTGCGCGATGCCACCACCGAGAAGGCGGTCTGGTGGGACAACAACAAGCCGATGACGCCCGACCAGTTCGACCTCTTGCTGTCGGACTTCCGCGAGCACGCCAAAGCGCGCGAGCTGTTCGTACAGGACCTGTTCGCCGGTGCCGATCCTGCGCAGCGGCTCAACGCCCGCATCTTCGTCGAATACGCTTGGCACGCGCTGTTCATTCGCCACCTGCTGCGCCGTCCTGAGGCGAGCGAGCTTGCTGGGTTCAAGCCACAGTTCACGGTCGTCAATCTGCCGAGCTTCCGCGCCGATCCCAAGCGGCATGGCGTGCGCTCCGAGACGGTGATCGCCTGCAGTTTTGCCAAACGTCTGGTTCTGATTGGCGGCACCTCTTACGCCGGCGAGACCAAGAAGTCGGTGTTCACCTACCTCAATTACGTGATGCCCGAGACCGGCGTCATGCCCATGCACTGCTCGGCCAACGTCGGCGCGGCGGGCGACGCCGCCGTGTTCTTCGGTCTGTCGGGCACCGGTAAGACGACGCTGTCGGCCGACCCCAAACGCATCCTGCTCGGCGACGACGAGCACGGCTGGTCGCAGGGCGGGATCTATAATTTCGAGGGCGGCTGCTACGCCAAGACCATCCGCCTCTCCAAAGAAGCCGAGCCCGAGATCTGGGAAGCCTCCAACCGCTTCGGCACCGTTCTGGAGAATGTCATCTTGCAGGCCGGCACCCGCGTGCCCGACTTCGACGATGGCCGCCTGACCGAAAATACCCGCTCGGCCTATCCGCTAAACTTCATCTCCAACGCCAGCAAGACCGGTACGGCCGGCCACCCCAAGAACATCGTCATGCTGACGGCCGACGCCTTCGGCATCCTGCCGCCGATCGCCAAACTATCGCCCAGCCAGGCCATGTATCACTTCCTGTCTGGCTACACCGCCAAGGTCGCCGGCACCGAGAAGGGCATGGGCAACGAGCCGCAGGCGACCTTCTCGACCTGCTTCGGCGCACCATTCATGCCGCGTCATCCGAGCGTGTACGGCAACCTGCTGCGCGAGTTGATTGGCAAGCACAAGGTCGACTGCTGGCTGGTCAACACGGGCTGGACCGGCGGCAAGTTCGGCACCGGCCGGCGCATGCCGATCAAGGCGACGCGCGCGCTGCTCGATGCAGCGCTGTCCGGCGCGCTCAAGTCGCAGCCGATGCGCACCGATCCGGTGTTCGGCTTCCAGGTGCCAACGTCGCTCACCGGCGTCGAGCCCGCCATCCTCAACCCGCGCGACACCTGGAGTGACAAGGCCGCCTACGATGCGCAGGCGCGCGCCCTGGTGGAGATGTTCAACAAGAACTTCGAAAAGTTCGCCGTCCACGTCGACGCCGACGTTAAGGCCGCCGCACCGGCGTTGCGGCAGGCAGCAGAGTAGCTCTCTCAAGTCGTCGTTGGGCCTCGGCACGGAACTCCGGGCTGGCCTGGTCGGCTATTCATTGGGATATCGCGATGTCCAGATCCCTCAACCCGATCGGTTGGGCTGTCGGGTCATCATGGTCGGCGAACTCAGGACGAGAGTTTGGGTGGCAAGCATTGAATTTATCTGCGCAGGGCCGAATGTAGTGCCGCTGCGGCGAACGCCATGGCGACAAGCCCCCATATCATGCCCCCGGTCGTGAGGTTGTCACCGTCCGGCGTCAGGCAGCTCGACAGGGCAGCGGCAATGCAATCGCGCCATTTCCAGTAGCGCACGTAGAACAGCCAGCCGAACCCAGCTGCGAAAATCGCATGCACCGCGATCCGGGTGCGCTGTCCGCCCACAATTGGGTCAGCGGAAGTCGTCGATCGTCAGTACGGCCGAGAATGGGATGCCGGCGGCTTTGAAGTTATCAGCCGCACCCTCCAGCCTGTCGACGATCGAGATCACGCGCACGATGCTGCCGCCCTCGGCCTTGACGGCTTCAATGGCCTTTGTGGCCGAGCCGCCGGTGGTCGTGACGTCCTCCAGGATGACGATGCGCTTGCCGCGTAGGCTCTCGTGGGGCGCCAGGCCCTCGACCAGCTTCATCGCCCCATGCTCCTTGGCCTGCTTGCGCACGAAGAAAGCCTGCAACGGCCAGCCCAACGTCTGGCTCATGACGGCGACGGCGGAGGCCAGCGGCACCGCGCCCATCTCCAGCCCGCCGACCAGGTCGACGTCCTCGCCCTTGATGCTGTCCAGCACGAGTGTGGCGATCAGGTAGGCGCCCTCCGCATCAAGCATGGTCGGCTTCATGTTGAAGTAGAAGTTGGAGGAGCGGCCAGACACCAGCTTGATCTCCGCGCCGGTCGAGAACGACCTCGCCTTGACGATCTCGATCAGTCGATTGCGGTTGGCATTGGGATTGGCCATGGATGCTCGTCTCGTCGGCTGCGCTGCGTTTAGGAGCCTTCGCGCTCTCCGGGCGCCCATGTCAAGATGTCAGCCGGGCGCGACCAGGGTTGCACACAGCGGGAACAGGCAATGAACACGGATTTGCCGCAGCGATATCCAGACGCTGCCTATATCCACCCCACCGCCCAGGTTTACGGCAAAGTCGAAATCGGCGCCGGCGCCAGCCTGTGGCCGTACAGCGTGATCCGCGCCGAGAGTCATGCGGTCCGCGTCGGCAGGTTCACCAATCTGCAGGACCACGTGATGGTGCATATCGGCTATCACGCCCCGACCATCGTCGGCGACTACTGCTCGATCACGCATCGGGTCGTGCTGCACGGCTGCACCATCGGCGACCACTGCCTGATCGCCATCGGCGCCACCATCATGGAGGGCGCGGTGATCGGCGAGAACTCCATCGTCGGCGGGCATGCCTTTGTGCCGGATGGCATGATCGTGCCGCCCAACTCCATTGTGATGGGCACCCCGGCCAAGGTCGTGCGCACACGCAACAACTTCATCACCAACCGCATCAATGCTCTGCTCTATCACCGCAATGCGCAGTGCTACGCGCGTGGCGAGCATCGCGGCTGGGAAGGCTCCGAGTACGAAGCGGCGGCGCGTAGCTGGCAGGCGGGGGCCGAGCGCGAGTTCAAGGCGCGCTACGGCTAGTTGTCATCTCCCAACGCGCGCCAGCCGCGCATCTAAGGGGGTGGCCCGTTCTGCGGGCTACCGCGCCCGGATCTGAGCTGCCCTCACCCCGGGGACTTGTCAATGGCCCGGCAGCACAAGAACCTTGGGCTCGGCCGGCAGCGTCGCCTGCGAGACGACGATGGTCGCCTGATCGGACATTTCGACCGGGAAGTCGCCGCGGATGCGTTCGACGAAGCGTTCCAACGTGTAGGGATTGAAGTAGTGCATCGGCAGGATCAGGCGGGCGCGCAGCGTCCGCAGCACCTCGACCATGCCGGCCACGTCCATGGTGTAGCTGCCGTCGACGGGCACCATAACCACGTCCAGCTGCCCGATCTGGCCGACCTGTTGCTCGGTCAGCGTGTGGTGCAGGTGGCCGAGATGGCCGATGCACAAGCCCGCGATCTCGAACACGAAGATGGAATTGCCATGCGCGATCGCACCGCCCGCCCAGTCGCGGATGTTGGTCACCACGTTGCGCACGCGCACATCGTTGTAGGTGAGGTCGTGCTTGACCGGGCTCGAGCCCTCGCTCCAGCCCTTCAGTACGTGCTTGATGTTGGGGTCCGGGAAGTTGGTGTAGTGCGTGTTGTGCGCCCGGTTCATGGTGGCGATGTCGGGCACGACCTGCGGCCGCACGTAGTCATTGTAGTCGGTGGCGATGGTCGCGCCTGCCGCGCTCTCGATCAGCCAGGTCGAGTGTCCAACGAAGGTCAGGCGCACTTCCGACTTCTTCAGCGCGACGGGCTGCACCAGGCGGGGTGCCTGCGAGACGGCGAGGCAGCGATCCGCGATCTGGGCGCTGGCCGCAGCGCTCCACATCGCTAGTGAGAGGGCAGCAAGTACGGACGACAGCACGCGTGCGGCGAGCATGCAGGGCTCCCGAGGCTACTTCCCAGTAAGAAAGAATAGGGTGCCGAACGCTGCCGCGCTACCGGCTTGTGCTTTCACGGCAGGTGGGCGAGCACGCGCAGCCAGCCGTGGTCCTGCAGCCATTTGATCAAGTCGTTGAGCGGAACGGCGAGCAGGAAAAGCGAAGCGTCCATGAACGTGCGGCGCACCAGCTCCGGCCGCACCAGCAGCTGGTCGGCTTCCTGCCATGTCGAGAAGCGCGGGAAGAACAGCGGCACCCGCTCGGCGTAAGCCTGGTATTCCTGGCCGAAGGTTTCGGCAAGGAAGGCCTGCTCCTGCAGGGCAACGGCATAGAACACGATCGCCACCAGTACGGCGAGCGCCACGGTCATGGTGACGTTGCCCGCCTGTGCGCCGACGCCGGCCACGCCAATGATCGTGAAGACGTAGAGAGGGTTTCGCACCAGCGAGTAGGGCCCCTGCGTGACGAGCTGCGTCTTCTTCAGACCGCCGATATAGAGCGTGCACCAGGTGCGGCCGGCGATGCAGATCAGAATAAGTACGATACCCATGCGGGCGATCATGTCGTGCACCGCCGGGGCCTGGTTGCGCCACACGGAATCGGTAAACAGCAGGACCGCGACACCCAGCGCAAGCCCGAGCCGCAGCGTGTACTTGCGCAGGCGCTGGACGTACTGGAGGTAGGAGCGATGGGCGTGGAAGCGCGAGAGCATGGCGGGCGCTGTGTCGCACGGCCGGCCCAGGGGTTCAAGCATGCCGGCCGTCCTGGCCGGTTCGCCCGGCGCACGATCGCGTGGAAAACCCCTGCATGGGCGATTATCCTCGACCCGCCAATGACATAATTTGCTAGCCAAGGTGCGGCCAACCGACTTAGCCAAGGCTTATGAGGAGCGCCGGCTTAGGCTGCGAGCGCTGACTTCGACGCGATGACCGAACCCACACTGCCCAGGAACAGCGAAGCCGGCCTGCCTCAGGCTGCGCCGATCAGGCCGATCGATGCCAACGGCCGTCCAATTCCCATGCGGGTGACGCTGCCACAGCCACAGCCGCGCCGTCGCGGCTCGTCCTGGATGGCGATGGCCGGCTATGCCGGGCTGGGCGTCGCCTGCATATTGGCCGGTGCTGTGACGTTCCTGCTGATCGCTGCGCCCGTCGATCTCATTCGCGACCGGGCCGTTGAGCTGGTCAAGGCGCGTACAGGCCGCGACCTCATCGTCGCCGGACCAACCAAGCTTACCTACTTCCCGAGCTTTGGCGTGGCCTTCTCGCAGGTGTCGCTGGCAGCACCTGCCGAGATGGGCGGTTCACCGTTGTTGGCAGCGCGCAGGCTGCAGGTGGAGCTGCCGGTCTGGTCGCTTTTGTCGCAGCGGATCAGTGCACGGCGGGTGCGGGTCGAGGCACCGGTGATCGAGCTGCGCGTCGATGCGCAGGGACGGCGCAGCTGGGACTTTGCCATGTGGCAGGAGCGGCCGACCCGGCTCGCACAAGCCGGCGGCAGGAGCAACGACGCCGCCCAAGACGTGCCACGACCAGGCGGGGGGCGTAGCCGCGCGGGCCTGCTGCCCGCCGCCAACGTGCACGTCGTCGACGCGACGGTGCGCTATGTCGACGAGCGCTCCGGCACATCGCGCGAGGTGTCGGGGCTGGAGCTGGATCTGGTCGCCGACGATGCCGGCAGCGGTATCGTCGCCAAGGGCGGCCTGATTTGGACGGGGGAGAAGGTCGGCTTTGAGGCCAAGCTTGCCTCGCTCGAGGGGCGAAACCCTGCCAAGGTCTCCCTGCGCGTTGCCGGCCGGCCGCTCGAGGTCGCCTTCGACGGCAGCGTGGCGCTCGGCAGCAGCCTGGAGGCCGACGGCACCTTGCAGGCGCAGGCGGCATCATGGGCCGAGCTGGTGCGGTGGCTCAGCAACCAGCGCGTAGCCGCCCACGACATGGGAGCGCTGGCGGTATCGATGAGGGTGGCAGCGGCCGACCAGCGCATCGCGCTGAGCGAGCTGTCCGCAACCCTGGGCGAGCGCTCGCTGTCGGGTGCCGTCACGGTTACAACGGCGGGGCAGCGGCCGCGCGTCACCGGTCAGCTGCAGCTGACCGAGCTCGACTTCAGGCGTCTGCTGGTACGTCCGCGCTCACGCGCGTCAGCCGGCGGCGCGTCTGCCGACCCGATCGGCGAGGTGCTGCAAGGCAAGGGCGCGGAGCCCGCAGGCAAGTCACCGCAGGCTGACGCTTCGACGGCCAAGGCGGCGAAGGGCTGGAGCGATGACGTCATCGACCTGGCACCGCTCGGTCTCGCCGACGCAGACCTTGCCCTGGCGGTCGACCGGCTGGTCTACAAGAACGTCACGACAGGGCCCAGCCGGCTAAACTTGGCGCTGCAGGATCGCGTGGCGACCGTGGCCCTGGAGGACGTGCAGCTCTACTCCGGCCGCGCGCGGGGAACGCTGACGCTCGATGGCAGGTCGCAGACGGCCGTTACGACGACCAACCTGACCCTGGACGGCGTTTCCGCTTTGCCACTCCTCAATGACGCCCTCGACTTCGGCTGGCTTGATGGGCGCGGCAGGATCACAGTGGCCCTGACCGGGCAGGGCAGCTCCGAGCGGCAAATGGTCGAGACACTGCGCGGCAAGGTGGACCTGGCTGTCAGCGACGGCGCCATCATCGGCCTGGACATCGGCAGGCTGCTCGCCAACCTCGAGAAAGCACGCTTGTCCGAATTGCGCACCAACCCCAACGATAAAACACCCTTTAGTGAATTCAGCGGTTCGTTCGCGATCGCCGACGGCATCGCCCACAACCAAGACCTCAAGCTCGCCAGCCCGCATCTGCACGTCAGCGGCTCCGGCCAGGCCAATCTCGCCCAGCGCACGGTCGACTACACCGTTCGTGCGAAGATCGCCGCCAGTCAGACCGGCGACGGCAGCGTGGTCGGCCTTGCCGGGCTGGAGGTGCCGATCCGCGTCGAAGGGCCCTGGGACAAGCCGACGTTCACGCCGGATGTGAAGAGCGTGCTGGGCTCCGAACAGGCGGGCGCGGCGATCAAGCAGATCGGTAAGAACCTCAAGTCGCAGGAGGTTCAAGACGCCATTCGTGGTCTGCTTGGCGGCGGCGACGGACAGCAAAAGGTGAAGCCGCGCGACCTGCTGGAGAAACTCCTCAAGAAAGACCCGCAGGCACCTTGAAACGCCTGACTGAAACCAAGTTCAAAAAAATTGCCCCCCAGGGACATTTTCTCTTGCACG
>Ga0075431_100006334_pt1 | contig 11757 bp, 12 predicted proteins | sample RhiMetdeltSRZDD5_FD_75297 | JGI IMG/M metagenome (GOLD analysis project Ga0075431, IMG submission 75297) | Populus rhizosphere microbial communities from Tennessee, USA - Rhizosphere MetaG P. deltoides SRZDD5 | ecosystem: Host-associated > Plants > Roots > Rhizosphere > Soil | place: USA... | reverse complement strand
CCGAGCTGTCGCGCTCGCGCCACAAGGCGCTGATCCTGGCGGGTCGCGTCGCGATCAACGGCGCCACGATCCGCGATCCCGGCCACCGCGTCAACGCCGGCGCCACGATCGCCATCGATCTTCCGCCCGCCGAGGACGCTGCAATTGCGCCGGAGAGCATCCCGCTGAACGTGGTGTTCGAGGACGCCGACCTCATCGTCATCGACAAGCCGGCAGGGCTCGTCGTGCATCCCGCCGCCGGCAACTGGACCGGCACGCTGGCCAACGCGCTCGTGGCCCATTGCGGCGCTAGCCTTTCCGGCGTTGGCGGCGTCAAGCGGCCCGGCATCGTGCATCGGCTCGACAAGGACACGAGCGGCCTCATGGTGGTGGCCAAGACCGACCGCGCCCATCGCGCGCTCGCTCGCCAGTTCGCCGAACACGGCAAGGCGCTGCGCCGCGGTTATCTCGCCCTCGTCTGGGGCGCGCCGGAGCGGCCGCGCGGCACCATCGATAAGCCGATCGGCCGCCATCCGCGCGTGCGCGAGAAGATGGCCGTGCGAACCGGAGGCCGCGCAGCGGTGACGCATTGGGAAGTGCTCGAACGCTATGTCGGCCGCGACGGCGCGCCGGTGGCGAGCCTGATCGCCTGCCGGCTCGAGACCGGGCGTACCCACCAGATCCGCGTCCACCTCGCCTCCATCGGGCACCCCCTCCTCGGCGATGAAGTCTACGGAGCCGGCTTTAAGACCAAGGCGAATCAGCTCGCCGACGAGGCCAAATCCGCGCTGGCAGCCCTTGGCAGACAGGCCCTTCATGCCTATTTGTTGGTAGTCGAACACCCATCGCAGGGCACGAATCTGGAGTTCCGCTCGGAACTGCCGGACGATCTCTTACGTTTACGCCACAGCCTCGGCACGCAGGGCGCGAGGGCCTGAGCAAAAGATCAGGTCCAATCAAGGGCTTAGGTGTACACAGAAGGGTCACGGCGACGTGACGCCGAGTTAACTTTCTTTCGTACCGCCTTGTCCTGTAATGTTGCGCCCGCGATCGGACTTCGCGGTCGCAGCATGACGAGCACCGCCGGCTCGGGGAGCGGCGGTGGGCTCCGCCCGCCGGGTGCATCGGGGGCAAATTTTGGAGGGCGCTCTTATGGCCCGCGCTGCAGCTTTGCCAATCTTAACGGCCGAATCCGGCCTTACCCGCTATCTTGAGGAGATCCGGCGGTTCCCGATGCTGGAACCGCAGGACGAATTCATGCTGGCCAAGCGGTGGCGCGAGCATGGGGACCGAGATGCGGCGCACAAGCTCGTCACCAGCCATTTGCGCCTGGTCGCCAAGATCGCCATGGGCTACCGCGGCTATGGTCTGCCGATTTCCGAAGTCATTTCGGAAGGCAATGTCGGCTTGATGCAGGCGGTCAAGCGCTTCGAACCGGAAAAAGGCTTCCGCCTTGCCACCTATGCCATGTGGTGGATCAAGGCGGCGATCCAAGAATACATCCTGCGCTCGTGGTCGCTGGTGAAGATGGGCACCACCGCCAATCAGAAGAAGCTGTTCTTCAACTTGCGCAAAGCCAAGAGCAAGATCTCCGCGCTCGAAGAGGGTGATCTGCGTCCCGACCAGGTCAAGCTCATCGCCAAACGCCTGGGCGTCACCGAACAGGACGTGGTCGACATGAACCGCCGCCTAGGCGGCGACGTCTCCCTCAACGCGCCGATCCGCGACGACGGCGATTCCGGCGAATGGCAGGATTGGCTCGTCGACGAGGTCTCCGATCAGGAGACGCGGCTCGTCGAGGATGAGGAATCCGACAATCGCAGAAAGGCGCTGGGCGAAGCGCTGTCGGTGCTCAACGATCGTGAGCGGCGCATCTTCGAGGCGCGGCGACTCGCCGACGACCCGATCACGCTCGAGGATCTGGCGGCTGAGTTCGGCGTCTCGCGCGAACGTGTGCGCCAGATCGAAGTGCGCGCCTTCGAGAAAGTGCAGCGGGCGGTGAAGAACCGCATCGGGGCAATGGAAGCCCGGCCCACCACGCCCGCGCTGCACGCGCATTGAGCTCTCGAACCGTCAGCTGCCGAGGGCAATCCGAAGCTAAGTCGACGCGGCGTCACCGCCGCGTCGTCGTATTCCGGACATTTCCCAGAGGCCCATGAGTGCGGCCACCAGTACGGCCATCCCGCAGCAGCTCACTTCTGGTGAGCAGCGATCATCGCCTCGCCCATCCTGATGAGACGCTCGCCCAATCCCGCGCGACCCATGCTTTGTGCGGTCACGCGCGCACCCTCCAGCAGCAGGAACAATTCGTCCGCGAGCAGTTCGGGTTGCGCCAAATCCGCGGCCGCGCATAGTTGGGTGATTCGGTTGCGCTGTGCATTCTTGAACGCTTCGATCACCCCTCGCGCGGGGTGATCCTTATCCGGCAGCTCGACCGCGGCATTCGCGAGTGGGCATCCGCGCTCATCGCCGCTTTCCACATGATCAGCCATCTCCTCGAGCCAGGCACGCAGCTGGGCACACGGATTTCGGGGATGCTGTGCTGCCAGCTTCTCCCAGGAGGAGTTCGCCTTTTCGGCCAAGCACCGCAGGTACTCGGCGACCAGTTCGTCTTTTGAGGCAAAGTGCCGGTACAGGGTCATCTTGTTGGTCCCGGCCGCTTCGGCGATGGCTTCGACTCCGACCGCCCTGATCCCGTGCCGGTAAAACAGGTCTGCCGCGACCGCGATAAGGCGCGCGCGCGGCGGAATTCCTTCATCTTTTCTGAGGTTTGCGGCTTTAGCTGCGATTTTCATAACGCCTCCCCTTGACATAGGTGTTACCGGTCAGTACCTATATGGGCGTTACCGGTCAGTAACACAACGGTCCCGCAAAGTCCATTCCCTTGATGACCCGGGGGGGCCGGCACCGGCCGGGTAAAGGATTAAACGCCATGCAACACAAAGCTTTCCGCGGCCTGCAACTCGCCCTTGGGCTTCTGCTGTTCGCAGCCGGCGGCGGACAGCCGGCGGGGCTGGGCCTCGTCGTGCAGCAGATCGAGATGATCGGCGCGCGGCAGTGGCTTGGTCTGATGGCGGGATCGGCGATGGCGCCGGTGAGTGGGCGCATCGCAACCGCCTTTCCTCGCCAGCATGTCAGCCGCGGTCCCGAGTTCGCTTAACTGAAGGAGGTAACAATGTTTGCCATCAACAAACATGCTGCTGCAATCGCAATTGGCCTCGCCATTGCCGCGACCGCATCGCCGAGTTTGGCGCAGCGTAGCGAGAATCCCATGAGTAGCGCGCGCGAGCAGGCGCTGCGCGAGTGCAGTGGCCAGGCCGGAAAGATGTCGCAATCGACCTGGGGGGCTCACCAGCTCCACTCGTTCCGCTCCTGCATGCACGACCACGGCCAGCAGGAATAAGGCGCAAGCTTTTAGTCTAGGCGGCCGGCTCTGCGCCTGCCGTCTCCAAATGCCCTGCCTCAACCCTTTGGGCGCGGGCAAGCACCGGAGCACCAGCCATGCAAACAATACTGCGATACGCAGCGCATGCCGGCTTGATCGGCATGCTGGCATTTGCCGCCGCCAGCGGCCCGTTCGGAGAGGTCCGAACCGGAGCGCCCGCCGGCAAGGAATTGACCCAATACTGCGCGCCGCAAGAGGAGAGTCCCGATGCGCACAGATTTTATTGCCGCAGCGAGGCCTGATCGAGCGCGATCGGGCGCACGACCGCGCGCTGCGCGCTATCGCAAACACTGTGGATCGATGTTCGATCCGCGGCGGCGCGAGTTCATCCCCGTCCTCGGCGGCGCGGCGGTTTATCCGTCGCCGCCTAACAGTCAAGAAAAAATCGACGCGGTCGTGCGGCCCGCGTCGCGTATGCGTTAGGTGATGGCTGCGGCGGCTACTGCTTCCACGCCTTGAACGCGTCAGCGAAAACACGCTCGCCGGGCGTGCCTTTCTCCAGAGCCAGGATCGCGCGGCGGTTGTTGTTGTAGACCACCGGTATGTCGAACCAGCTCCGTTCCTTGAGCATCTGAATGTTGCGGTCCTTGTCGGCGTCCACGTTGGACAGGCCGATGAGATAGAAGCCGGGTGTCACCTTGACCGCGAGTCCGGCGAGCGGCACGCCGCGCGTCTGCTCGGCTTGCTTCATCAGGATTCCGGGAACGTTGGAGATGCCCCCGGCGGGAAAATCCGGCGGCACCTTGAACATGATCTCGACCGTGTGCGTCGCCGGCAGGCCTTTGTCGGTGTTGCGGCGGAGCGACCAGGTCATGGCGAGCTTGCGCTCCGGCACTTCCACATCGGCGCGGATGGCAAGCTCGGGCGGCTGGCCCGGACCGGGTGTGACGGTCTCGGTCCGCCAGATCGCCGAGCCGACGAAACGCTTGCCGTTGGGATCGGCGGGATCCTCCTCATAGAGCACTACCTTCTGCGCCGCCATCACGCCCGGCTGCGTGCCGGCCGGCGGCGCCACCGCGGTCTGCGGGCTGCCGGGCTCGATCCGATCGGTGATCTTCGGTCGCGTGGCCGCCGGTGGCGGTACGTCGCGCGCGGTGTCGACCGCGGGGGTACGGAACGAACGGTAGAGCGCCACCATGTTCGGCCACTGCCATACGCCGATGCCGATGATGACGATGCCAACCGCGGCTCCGGCAAGACCCTTGATCAGACCGCGGTATGACCGGCGCGGAGCGACGTCGTCTTCAAATTCGTCGTATGCGTATTCCTCGGCGATCCCCTCGCTCGCAGCGTGCTGATCTGGAGCTAGTGGATGCGAATCATCGACCGTGAACGACGGCTCCAGCATCGGCTGGGAGAAATCCGCGCGCGGATGCGCCTCGTCTGCCTCCTGTGGCTCGAATATGCGCTCTTGTCGCGCCTTTGGCGCAAACATGCGCTCTTCCGCGGTCGTCTGCTCGAAGCGCCGCGGCTCGGAGCCGTCGAACTGCGAGCCGTCGTAGGGACGAGGGCCGTGATCGAGGTCCGACGTGGGCGCCCGGGCTGCATCATCGCCGACGCGCTCGGATTTTTGCGCTTGCACGCCGCCAAGGCGCCCCAACGGGGTGCGGCGAAAAGCACTGAAAAGCGAGCGCCGCTCGCCTGCGGCAGGGGGCGATGTTTCCGGCGGCGTCGGCATCACTGGCTGTGGCTGCGGCGGCAAGGGCCGGTCGAAAATCGAATCCGACTGCTCCGCATCGGGCATGCTGCGCGGCGGCGCCGGCCCCGCCCTGCGCGGAGGCTCCTGCGATGCAGGCGCACCCTCCGGCGACGCCACCGGCGGTGGAACGGCGTAGTGTTGCTGTCGGGCCTCCTGGGCATCGGTCTCGTCCGACCGCCGAGGCTCGGCCGGACGCGTTTCGGTGGAACGGGCTTTGGACGATGTGTCCCACTGCCGGAACTGGCGGACTTTCGCCGCCGGCATCTGCCGCGCGGCCTCCACGAACTGACGCGCCGATTCAGCCTCTACCTTACGGATCGATTCCTCGAGCGCGAGGCGCTCGCGGGTGATGTCGGACTCGTCGAGCGGCGGCGTCACCCCGCGCAGCTGCGCGAGCAGGGCTGCACGCGCGCGGTCATAGATCGCGCGGCGGTTCTCGCCACTGTTTTTTTCGAGCGCGCCGACCGCGCGGGAGATGAGGGGATAATAGTCGGCCATCGGAGTACTCGTTCCGGGTGTTCGCCTGGTTTCAGGCCTCGAACGGGTTTTGCATTAGAATGGTGTCCTCGCGTTCCGGGCTCGTCGACAGCAGGGCGACCGGGCAGCCCACCAGTTCCTCGATCCGGCGCACATACTTGATGGCCTGCGCGGGCAGCTGTGCCCAGGAGCGTGCCCGGGCGGTCTCCGCCTGCCAGCCCTCCGCGGTCTCGTAGATCGGTTCGACCTCGGCCTGGGCATGCTCGCTCGCCGGGAGATAATCGATCTCGCGACCATCGAGGCGGTATCCCACACAAACCTTAAGTTCTCTCAAACCATCCAGGATGTCGAGCTTGGTCAGAGCCAGGCCGTTGATCCCGCTGGTGCGAACGCTCTGGCGCACGAGGACGGCATCGAACCAGCCGCAGCGCCGCGGCCGGCCGGTCACGGTGCCGAATTCGCGGCCGCGCTCCCCGATCAGGCGGCCAATATCGTTGGTCTGCTCGGTGGGGAAGGGTCCCTCGCCCACCCGCGTCGTATAGGCTTTGCAGATGCCGAGAACGTAGCCGATCGCCGCTGGTCCGAGTCCCGAGCCCGTCGCGGCCTGCGCCGCGACCGTATTGGAGGAGGTTACGAACGGGTAGGTGCCGTGGTCGATGTCGAGGAGGGCACCCTGCGCGCCTTCGAACAAGATGCGCTTGCCCTCACGGCGCTTTTGGTCGAGCAGGGACCACACCGAGTCCACGTAAGGCAGCACGCGCGGTGCGACGCTCTCGAGCTGCTCGCGGACCGCGCCGACGCCGATCTCCTTGAGCTCGAGCCCGCGCCGTAAGGCGTTGTGGTGCGCCAAGAGGCGCTCGATCTTGCGCCCGAGCGTCAGCGGATCGGCGAGATCCATGACGCGGATGGCGCGCCGGCCGACCTTGTCCTCGTAAGCAGGGCCGATGCCGCGCCGGGTCGTGCCCACGCGTGTGAGCATGTTGGAGGACTCGCGAATCGCATCGAGTTCCTGGTGCAGCGGCAAGATCAGCGTGGCATTCTCGGCAATGCGCAGGCTCTGCGGCGTGACGTGGATCCCTTGCCCCTTGAGGCGATCGATTTCCTCAAGCAGCGCCCACGGATCGATCACGACACCGTTGCCGATCACGGAAAGCTTCCCCGGTCGCACGACCCCCGACGGCAGCAGCGATAGCTTGTAGGTGACTCCATCGATGACCAGCGTGTGACCCGCATTATGCCCACCCTGGAAGCGAACGACGATGTCGGCTTGCTCCGACAGCCAGTCGACGATCTTGCCTTTTCCCTCGTCCCCCCACTGGGACCCAACCACGACCACATTGGCCATGAGGCGGCTTTCCTCCGCGTCGTCGACGACCGGGATAATCTCGAAGCGACAAAGGTTTGCCCGGCATTCGGACCCTCACCCCTCCAGGCAAGCCGCCGTGGCCGCGACGGAGCTCACCGTCCGCAGCCCAACTGCCTGATTTTACGGGTCTTATTCACCCCTTGCCGTCGCGCCGGGCTAACCACAGCGGATGATTTCGCTCTCTCCAAGGCAATCTCGCGGCAAGATCGCGGCAGACATGTAGGAATACCAACCGGCCAAGGGGCCTCTTTGCCTGCGGCGATACACCGGCAAAGCACATCAATCAGCGTCGCGTTCAAACAATCGGTGCCCTGTGTGAACTAGTTCACATCAGCGCACGTCGTTGTCTCCCATCCTTGGACGTCTCGTCAGCCTGGAGGGAGTCATGGAAAGCAGGACGCAAGTCGCCCAGTACGCCGCCACATTGACGCGAGAGCTCTGCCGCATGTGCCGGAAGGTCGAATTGGACGACCTGGCCTATCTGCTGGAGGTCGCGGCCGCCGAGGCAGCGAAGGTGAGGGCAACCAACGGCTCGACGCGAGACGCCGTTCATTCGCTGCATGCGCAAAGCGGCTAGCGCCGCAGCTGCTTAAAACTTCAGCGACCGCGCCTGCTGCACCTGCGGCAGCTCACGCACAGCGGCGAGCACGTGCGGGGGCAAGTCACCATCGATCTCGATCAACGCAATGGCATTGCCGCCGGGCGCATCGCGCCCGACGTGGAACGTCGCGATGTTGATGCCGGCCTCCCCGAGCGTGGACGAGAAGCGCCCGATGAAGCCGGGCTTGTCCAGATTGGTAATATAGATCATCGAGCGGCCGAACTCGGCATCCATGCGGATGCCCTTGATATTGACGATGCGCGGCCGACCGTCGGCAAACACCGTACCCGACACGGAGCGCGTTTGCCGCTCGGTGACCACCGTCACGGTGATCAGGTTGCCGTAGTCGTGGGCCGCGTCGCGCGTCATCTCCTCGATGATGATGCCGCGCTCCTTGGCGACGATCGGCGCGGACACGACGTTGACCTCTTGCAGCATGGGCCGCAAGAGGCCGGCGATCGCGGCCGAGGTCAACGCCTTGGTGTTCATGCCGGCAACGCCGCCTTCGTAGGACAGCTGCGCTTTGAGAATGCCGGTCTCGGTCAGTTGGCCGGCGAACGAGCCGAGTTTGTCGGCCAAATCGATGAAGGGCCGCAGGCGCGGCGCTTCATCGGCGCTGATCGACGGGAAGTTTACGGCGTTCGCGATCGCGCCGCGCAGGAGATAGTCAGACATCTGCTCGGCGACCTGCAACGCAACGTTCTCCTGCGCCTCGGTGGTGGAGGCCCCGAGATGCGGCGTACACACCACGTTGGGATGCCCGAACAGCGGATTGTTCGTCGCCGGCTCCTCGGTGAACACGTCGAAGGCGGCGCCGGCGACATCGCCGGAATCGAGCGCGGCCCGCAAGGCGCCCTCGTCGACCAGCCCACCACGCGCGCAATTGATGATGCGCACGCCTTTCTTCATCGCCGCGATCGCCTTGGCGTCGATGATGCCTTTGGTCTTGTCCGTGAGCGGCGTGTGCAACGTTACGAAGTCGGCGCGCCTGAGCAGTTCGGCAAGATCGACCTTTTCCACGCCGAGTTCTGCCGCGTGCTCGGGCGAAAGGAAGGGGTCATAGGCGATGACCTTCATTTTCAGTCCGATCGCACGATTGGCTACGATCGAGCCGACATTGCCGCAGCCGATCACCCCGAGCGTCTTGTTGGTGATCTCGACCCCCATGAAGCGGTTCTTCTCCCATTTGCCGGCCTGCGTGGAGGCATCCGCCTGCGGGATTTGCCGCGCGAGCGCGAGCATCAGCGTAACCGCGTGCTCGGCGGTCGTGATGGAATTCCCGAACGGCGTATTCATCACGATCACACCCCTGGCGGTGGCCGCGGGAATGTCGACGTTGTCGACGCCGATGCCGGCGCGGCCGATCACCTTCAGGCGTTTCGCCTTTTCCAGGACTTTGGACGTGACCTTGGTTGCCGAGCGGACGGCCAAGCCATCGAAATCTCCGATGACCTGCGCGAGTCTCTCCTTATCGGCGCCAAGCTTCGGCTGAAAATCGACCTCGATCCCGCGATCCTTGAAGATCTGCACGGCAGCGGGAGAGAGCGCATCGGAAATGAGGACGTTGGGAGACATGTCTGCTTCGCTTCTATCGCTGTCAGGGTCCGCGCAAGCGCAGAATCCAGTGCTTATCCAATTTTGCGCTAGACGAGACGTCTGGCTGTGTTGGATCCCACGCTTCTACCGGCATCATAAATTTTGCGGGTAAGAACATCACGCCGCCTTCGGCAGCGCCTCTTTGCTCTTGGCGAAGGCCCAATCGAGCCACAAGGTGAGCGCTTCGACATCCGCGCGCTCCACGGTCGAACCGCACCAGATGCGCAAGCCGGGCGGAGCATCGCGGTAGGCGTCGATGTCGTAGGCGACGCCCTCCTTCTCCAGCGCGACAGCGATGCTTTTCACGAACGCCGCCTGCGCGTCGGGGGAAAGCTTCGCCACTAACGGATCGACGACCTTCAGGCATACCGAGGTGTTGGAGCGCAGAGCAGGATCGCGGGCCAGAAACTCGATCCACGGCGTCGCCGCGACCCAGTCCGCGATCACCCTAGCATTGGCTTCGGCGCGCGCGATCGATGCCTGAAGCCCGCCGATCGACTTCGCCCAGGCAAGCGTGTCGAGATAATCCTCCACGCAGAGCATCGACGGCGTGTTGATGGTCTCGCCCTCGAAGATACCTTGATTGAGCTTGCCGCCCTTCGTGAGACGAAAGATTTTCGGCAACGGGCGCGGCGGCACGTAGCTTTCCAGGCGTTCGACCGCGCGCGGGGAGAGGATCAGCATGCCGTGCGCCGCCTCGCCGCCGAGCGCCTTCTGCCAGGAGAAAGTGACGACATCGAGCTTCGGCCAGTCGAGTTCTTGCGCGAAGCATGCGGAGGTGGCATCGCAAATGGTCAGACCCGCGCGATCGTCGGCGATCCAATCCGCATTTGGCACCCGCACGCCCGAAGTGGTGCCGTTCCAGGTGAACACCACGTCGGATGCGGGATCGACCTTGGCGAGGTCGGGAAGCTCGCCATAAGCGGCCCTCAGCACCGTCACGTTCGGGAGCTTGAGCTCCTTCGTGACGTCGCTCACCCAGCCTTCGCCGAACGATTCCCACGCGAGCATGGTCACCGGTCGCGCCCCGAGCATCGACCACAGCGCCATTTCGACCGCACCGGTGTCGGAGGCCGGTACGATGCCGATGCGGTAGTGGGGTGGGACTTCGAGCACTTCCCGCGTGAGTTCGATCGCCCGCTTGAGCTTCGCCTTGCCGATCTTGGATCGATGCGAGCGTCCGAGAAGCGCGTCGGTGAGGACTGAAAGGCTCCAGCCGGGGCGCTTGGCGCAGGGGCCGGAAGAGAAGTGCGGAACAAGCGGCCGCACGGCGGGCATCGGATTGCTCATGGTCTATCCTTGCAGATAGGCGCCCCTCGGTGGGGAGGGGTGTCCCGCGGCCGGACATAAGGAAGGAGCCGAGCCCCGTCAAGCGGCGGACACTGCATCGCGGCGCGCGCCGGTCGCAGCCATGAGAATGCGACGCAGCGTCAACACGCGGATGCGCAGGCGCCATCCTCAGTCGGCGTGATCGTCGTCCGTCTTGCCGATGTGGTGCTGAGCGTAAAGCTCGAGGCCGAGCTTGGCGACGAGATCGAGCTGGGTCTCGAGATAATCGATGTGCTCTTCCTCGTCGTGCATGAGCTCCTCGAACAGGTCGCGCGTGACGTAATCTTTGACCGCGTGACAATGCGTGGCAGCTTCCTGATAGAGCGCGCGCGCCGACATCTCCGCCGCTAGATCGCAGTCGAGCACTTCCTTCACGTTCTGCCCGATTCGAAGCGGGTCGATGACCTGCATGTTGGGAAAGCCGTCGAGGAAGATGATGCGCTCCACGATCTTGTCGGCGTGCTGCATCTCCTCGATCGATTCCTGGCGCCATTTCTTGGCCAGTGCCCGATAGCCCCAATTGTCCAACAGCCGGTAATGCAGCCAATACTGGTTGATGGCGGCAAGCTCGTGCCGCAGACCCCGATTGAGATATTCGATGACCCGTGCGTCGCCCTGCATGGTTTACATCTCCGCTTCAAAGCGGTCGCCGATTGCCGATCTCTGGTTGAGAGTGTCTCTAAAAAGAGAGGGGGGCGGCAAGGGGATTGCCGCCCCAAACGTCGTTTATCAAAAGCTCGTTCAGTTGCCGTGCGGGCCACCCGGGCAACAGGCACAGGCGGCCGCAATCGCCTCGTCCATGATGCTACGGATGGTGCGCGCGCAGCGGCCGCATTGGGCGCTGCAGCCGAGACAGCCATAGATCTGCCCTGTCGTGCGCGGCGCATCGCCGCCACCGAGCGCCGTGCGAACGTCGTGATCGCTCAGCACGTTGCAAGAACAAACGATCATAGAGGGGACCTTGGCGTTCCCGGGCGGTTTAGTTCTTTATGTAACTATCCATACAAGAGAGCGCCGCGGCAGGCAAAAACAAAACGCCGATTTTTTAGCTATTCCAATGTGCGCCGGGACGGAGCGGCCGGCGTTGCGGCGTGCATAGGTTTTTGCAAGCTGCAGCAACAGGATAGGGACGGCCGGAGCGAGAACTGAGTTCAGGCGGCGCTGGTCAATGCATCGACGACGTCGTCGACGACCTCCTCGACCAGCACCTTGTCGTCGCCCTCGCCCATGACGCGGATCACGGGCTCCGTACCCGACGAGCGTAC
>Ga0075431_100006332_pt1 | contig 11758 bp, 11 predicted proteins | sample RhiMetdeltSRZDD5_FD_75297 | JGI IMG/M metagenome (GOLD analysis project Ga0075431, IMG submission 75297) | Populus rhizosphere microbial communities from Tennessee, USA - Rhizosphere MetaG P. deltoides SRZDD5 | ecosystem: Host-associated > Plants > Roots > Rhizosphere > Soil | place: USA... | reverse complement strand
GCAGGAGGCACTGCAGACGTGCGCGGCGGACATGCCCGACGCCATTCTGCTCGATGGCCATTTGGCGACCATGAGCGGCGTCGCAATGCTGGCAACGCTGCGCGCCCTGCCGAACGGGCGCAAGCCGTGCATCCTCTATTGCACGACAGAGAACGATACGAGCGCGCTTGCCCGCGCCTTGTCGGCAGGCGCCGACGACTACCTCTTGAAGCCCTTCGATCGCGAAAGCATCCGCGCCAAGCTGGACGCGGCGGGCGTGCAATCCTGATCGCCCCGGCATGACGCCGAGCCGGGATCTGGGCAAGGGTGTCGCGTCCGGCAGGACATTGCCGGCGCCAATTGCAGATGGCGAGGTCGCTACGCGCCGCGGTCGCTGAGCTGCGGTCCCCTGACCCGCGCCGCCGCCGGTGGGCGGGCGGCCAGACTTACGCCGGACAGGATCAGGGCGAAGCCCACCACGTGAAACAGCTTCAGCTGCTCGCCCAGGAACAGCATGGCAAGCGTCGTGCTGAACAAGGGGATGGTGTGCAGGAAGGCGCCGGCGCGCGGCGCACCGATCAAATCGATGCCACGGTTCCAGGTGATGTAGGCGAGCAGCGTGGTGAACACCGCCGCATACAAGATGGCCAGTGCGGTCTTGGTGTCAGCCACCAGCTGGTAGCCCGACGCATGCTCCCACAGTGCGAACGGCACGTTGCCGATCAGGGCAACGATCGACAACACGAACAGGAAGCTGAGCGGGTGCACGTTGGGGCGCAGGCGCAGGCAGGCGCAATAGATCGCCCACAGCACCATGTTGGTGATGATGATCAGGTCGCCGGTATTGAAGGTGAGCTCGAACAGGTTTTCCGGATGCAGCTGGGTGACGATGGCCAGCACACCGACGAGCGAGATGGCAACGCCCGTCAACTGCGTGAAGCCCATGCGGTCGCCGAACAGCATGAAGCTTGCCGCCACGATGAAGGCGGGGGCCACCGAGCCAACCACGCCCATGTTGATGGCTGTGGTGTACTGCAACGCCACGAATTGCAGCGTACCGAAGGCGCCGCCGCCGGTCAGCGATAGGAAGATCATCACGCCGGCTTTCTGTTTGAGTTTCGGCCAGTCGCGTCCAATCTGCCGGAAGGCAAACAGGCTGACGATCGCCAGTACGACGATCCAACGCACCACGGCAAGCCCGCCCGGCGGCACGTGCCCGGCGACGGCGCGCGCGACGACATGGTTGCCGGCCCAGCACATAGCGGCGATGGGCAGCAGCACGTAGGCGGCAGCGTGCGACTTCAGGAAGGAAGTCACTGGAACGTCTGTCCTTCGCGGTTGGAGGTCGGCTTGGCGCGGACCGAGGTCCTCATTGCACAGGCATTGTGCGCGAACAAGCCTCGGAGGCATGCACAAGAGGCACAGCAGCCGCTCGAAGGCCGCCGCCTAGCGTGAACGATGGCGGGCGCCGCCATGCCGACGACGCCCGCGCGATGTCCCTAACGCGTACCTGTGCAGAAGCCCGCCTCAGACCGGGACGGCCAGCCCTCTCAACAGACCGACATTCACTTAGCAGCGGTGGCAAACCTCGCGGCACTTCTTGCGGCCGTACCAGCGCCGTTTGCACTCCCGATGGCAGTGATAGTACCTGCGGCAGTGCGCAGGCGTCAGATCACTGTTGGGTAGGGACATGTTCGGCAGAGTGGCGGCACCGACCGCCGACGATGCCTGGGCTGGGCCCAGCATGGCGAACGCCAAGCCGCCGACAACGGCCAATGCGCCTACGTACAATAGAGCTCGTTTCACGGTCTCCTCCCTTGCCGATGGTTCCCCGACATGAACCAAGCATTGCAGAACGTGCAGCAACTCGGTGCAGGGAGCAAGAGCGATGCGCACGGCGCTGTGTACGGGCAAATTCGGTCGATACTGGCGCGTGCAAGTTAGGCCGTCTCGTAGACTGCGACGGCTGCCGCCAGGTCTTCGATGGCGGCACCGACCGACTTGAAAAGCGTAATATCGCGATCGGCAACACGGCCTGTCACCTGGCCGCGCGTCAGGTCGAACAGATCGCCCAGCACTGCGTCCTTGCCGATCACGCCGGCGGCGATCGGCTGCAGGATGTCGCCCGCTTCACCGAATGCACCGATGCGCGTGTCGGCGAAAATACGGGCCTGACGCACGACATCATCGTCGGTCTCACGCATGCTCGGCCGGAACGCGCCGACGCAGTCGAGATGCGTGCCGGGCGTCAGCCACGCGCCTTGGATGAGCGGGTCGGCGGACAAGGTGGCGGTCGAGATGATCTCGGCGCGGCGCGCGGCGGCTTCCAGGCCGTCGGCGACGGAGGCGGCAATCCCGTGCCGGGCCAGCTCCGCAACCACCAGCTCGGCGCGCCCGCGCGTGCGGTTCCAGATCACCACCTCACGGATTGGCCGCACCGAGGCGTGCGCGCGCACCAGGAACGGAGCGAGCGCGCCCGCGCCCACCATCAGCAGGCGCGAGGTGTCGGGTCGCGACAGATAGCGACTTGCCAGCGCCGAGGCGGCAGCCGTGCGCCATGCCGTGAGGCGGGTTGCGTCCATCACGGCGACGGTCTCGCCGCTTTGCGCCGACATCAGCAGATAGGTGCCGTACACGGCCGGCTTGTTGCGCGTGGCGTTGTCGGGAAACACCGTCACCGACTTGACGCCGATGTAGCGGCCGGCGGTGTCGGCGCCCGGTGTGCTCGCCTCCCAGGCCGGCATCAGGAGCAGCATCGCTTCGGGCCGATCAGCCAGCGCAATGGGGTGATGATGGCGCAGCGGCGCGATTGCGCCTTTGGCGAAGGCGGCGTCGAGAATGTCGATCAGGGCCGGATAGCTGAGCGCTGCGTCAACCGCGGCGCCGTCGAAGAAGCGCATGGGCCAGTATCCTGTCGGCTAATGTCCTGTGGGCCAGCGTCCTGTGGGCCAGTGTCCTGTGGGCGAGCGTCCTGATCGCGACATGGGCCGCCACCTGCGGCCGATGCTGAACGAATTGCGCGATCTGAGGACACGATCGCAAACGCTTTGCTCGTGCCGTTCAGATCGAGGCATCTGCCTCTCGACCTTGCCGCACCCTTGGCAGCGGAGGTCGCGATCATTGCACCAGCGCTTGGCGCTTGGTCCTTGGCACTTGGCACTTGGCACTTGGCACTTGGCACTTGGCGCTCAGCGGTCGACGGTGGCCAGTTGCCGGGCGGGGATGACTTGCCGATCGCGCTCGCGAGATAGACGGTCCGCCTCGGCTTGCCAGCGCACGGCTTCGGCGCCGCGCCGCCGGGCCATGCGCCGCCAATGTGCCTGCGTGAACCAGGTCGCCATGCCGCCGACGACGATACCGATCAGCAGCGTGCCGAACAGATACAGGTAGAACGGCAGCACGAGCGACAGCACCGGATCGTCGGGGCGGAACGGATCGAGGATCAGGCGTACGCGATGGCCGTTGCTGACGGCCAGCATCACCAGCACGATCCCGATCGGGAATGCCACCACAGTCCAGATAACGCGTCGCAGCATGTTGGCCTCTAGGCAGTTTGCGTGGGGCGGAAGCGTTCTCTCTGCCTACCGCCGAATAGCTACTGCCTCGTTATTCAATGGCCCTCATTCAGCCGCTCGCGCAGATCCTTGCCGGTCTTGAAGAACGGCACGAACTTCTCCTCCACCGAGACGGACGCACCGGTACGCGGGTTGCGGCCTACGCGTGGTGCGCGGTGCTTTACGGTGAAGGCGCCAAATCCCCTGAGCTCGACGCGATCGCCGCGCGAGAGGGCCTCCACGATCTCATTGAAGACGACGTTGACGATGCGCTCGATGTCGCGGTGATAAAGATGCTGGTTGGCCGCAGCTATCTTTTGAATGAGTTCCGATTTGATCATGCGCGGTGCCCTCCAACGACGCAAAGTCTTTGTATTCGCTTATCTTTCAGAAGCCTGCCAAACGGAGACCAAGCCGTCAAGGCGCAATGCGCCAAGCGTGTGCTCATTACCCAGGAGCTGGGCAAATTCGCCGCCGAGGCGGTCGCCAAGCAGGTATCCGATAACCGCTGCCGAGGCCCCGACAAAGGTCCAGTCGGCGCCACGCTTGGGCTTCCAGTCAAGCACCTTCAGGCCCTTTGGCACATCGCGCTTCTGCTCGAGCCATTGCACGGCCTCGGGCTCTCCGCCGATCTCGTCGACCAGCTTGTGGGTGAGCGCCTCGCGACCGGAAAAAATGCGGCCCTGCTCGAGGCCGGCGACATTGCGCGTGTCGATGTTGCGGCGCGAGGCAACGAGCCCGACGAACCATTTCTGCGACTCGGCCACCATCTGCTCGGCGGTCGCCTTGCCCGCTTCATCGAGGGGCTGGAAGGGCGACGGATTGGCCTTTAGGGGTCCGCTTTTCACCTCGTTCATCTTGACGCCGAGCTTGTCGAGCAGCTGCGAGACCTCTGCCCACTGGAAGATGACGCCGACCGACCCGGTAATGGTGTTGCCACGTGCGACCACATGGTCGGTGGCCAGCCCGCAGATATAGGCGGCCGAGGTCGCCACCGTGCCGAACTGCGCCACCACCGGCTTGACTTTGGCGACGTTGCGGATGGCTTCGAACAACGCCTCGCCGCCGGTGGTCGTACCGCCCGGGCTGTTGATGAACAGGATCAAGCCGGCCACCTGCTTGTTCTGAGCGACGCTGTGCAGGAGCTTGAGTTGCGCGCGATCCTCGGTGATCAGGCCCTCGAGGCTGACACGGGCAATGTGGCGGGTCTCTGTGAGGCCGGTCTGCTCGGCGGTCGTCACGGACAACAGGCCGACCGCCAGCACCGCGGCCACGATCGCCAACCCCCGCCACCACGACACGCGCCTGCGTAGGCGTCGGCGGTCGAGAACGGTCTCAGTCTCGAAGGTCATGTGCAGCGATCCGTTGCGGCTGGCCGCCCGCATTTGCGGCCGGCCGTCAAATTAGGCCCAGAGAGCCACGCCATCAAGGACTTAAGGGTTCGGCCACCAGACCGAATTTATTGCCGGGCGCCCGCCAAGGGGCTTTGCGACCGGCTGGGATTGAAGGTCGGCTCCAACCGCTTCAGATAGTGGGTTGCCTCGATCTCGGACAACTGCTGGGCCCTGGCGTACCAGCACCGTGCCAGGGACAGATTGGCACTGGGTCCCAGCGGCCAGCGTGTTAGTTCATTCGGATCGTAGGTCGTGGCCAATGCAAAGGCCGCCCCCGACCAGCCCATTTCTGCCGCCCGCTTATAGAACGACCGCGCCACCGCGACGGCTCCGTCGGCCAGCGCATTGTCGCCTTTTTCGACGAGCCGCCGCGCTGCTTGTACTTGTTCGTAGGAGAATTCCGTCGCCGGCAGCGCGCCAGGGCATTGGATGGCCGCCCCGGTCGCGCGCACCTGCGATGTCGCGGTCGCCTCGATGGTGTCTGGATCTGCAGGCGCCGCGTCCTCGCGGTTGAGCAACTGCTGCGCGGACATGACGGCGAACACCGTCTCGGCTTCGGCCAGCACTCTTCCGTCCGAGGACATCAGGGCAACGCTGACCAGGGCGCGGATGCCGCGTCCGCTGGGCGCGGTAATCTTGAGCTTCGGCAGTGCGGCCGGCGGCACGCCCCACAGACCGGGCGAGATCTCGTAGCCTTCCGACAGCGATGAAAGCGGCGGCAGGCTGGCGATCCTGATCCAGGCATCCTTGGGGATGGAATCGACCGGCGTCAGATGGATAGGCAGCGCCGTGGCAACGGACGGCTCGGCAACGATCGCGGCTCCAACAACCAGCGCCGGGATGGTCTCGGTCAGCGCGACATCATCGGGCAGGACGTATTCGCTCGAAGCTGTTGGCACCGTGCGCGGTGCGGGCAGCACCAGCAGTGCAAGCGGTATGGCCAGCAACCCGGCCAGCAGCCCCACCGTTATGCGCGCGCGCTGGCGTCGCCGGGTTAGCGGGGTAGGAAGATCCAGCACCTGCGGCACCCTGATCTGCGGCATGGCTGAACGTGCCCTCAAGCAATAAAAATCCACCTCACGGCCGTAGCAACACGCCACGCTGTTGCGGTCTTGCTGGCACCAGTACCGCGGTGCCCTATCGGCAGGTCACCCCGCCACCTGCTGGTATCGTCTTGCCTTGCCGGCGCTCTTGCCGGCACTCGTGCCGACCTCCCGCAAACCGCGACTTGGTGAAAAGCCGCGGGCACACCCTCCGGCAACTTTGCGAGCATCCGTGTCAATAAGACGGCCACGCCCTACGGTTCTTGGCATTGATCGATGACGATGGGCGGCGAAGCTCATTGAGAACAACATTGCACTCAGGAGCGTGCAATCGGCAGCGCGCGGACTCACACAAATTTGATGGGACGGGTGCTGCGTCTGCAAAGCGAAAGGCTCCGCCGATATTGCAGGCGGAGCCTTTCGGGATGCGTAATCGAGATCTGCGCAGCGATCAGCTCGGGTTGTCCTCGCCGCCTTCCTTCTTCTTGATGGCGGCCTTGAAGATGTCGCCCAGCGACGCGCCCGAATCCGAGGAGCCGTACTGTGCCACGGCCTGCTTCTCCTCGGCGATCTCCAGCGCCTTGATCGACACGGAGACGCGGCGGCTGTTCTTGTCGAGGTTGGTGATGGCCGCATCCACCTTGTCGCCGACGTTGAAGCGTTCGGGCCGCTGCTCGGAGCGGTCACGCGACAGGTCGGAACGCTTGATGAAGGTGGTGATGTCGCTGTCGGAGATCTTGACCTCGATGCCGTTCTCCTGCACCGCCAGCACTTCGCAGGTGACCTGCGCGCCCTTGCGCAGCTTGCCGATCGACTCGAGCGGATCGCCGCCGACCTGCTTGATGCCGAGGCTGATGCGCTCCTTGGTCGGATCGACGTCGAGCACCTGGGCTTTGACGTTGTCGCCCTTCTTGTAGTCCTTGATGGCCTCGTCGCCGGACTTGTTCCAGTCGAGGTCCGACAAGTGCACCATGCCGTCCACGCCGCCATCGAGGCCGATGAACAGGCCGAACTCGGTGATGTTGCGGATCGGGCCCTCGACGATCGAGCCCTTTGGGTGGGTGGAGAGGAACACGTCCCAGGGGTTGTCCTGGGTCTGCTTGAGGCCGAGCGAGATGCGGCGCTTCTGCGAGTCGACCTCCAGAACCTGGACTTCGACTTGCTGGCTGGTGGAGACGATCTTGCCGGGATGGATGTTCTTCTTGGTCCAGCTCATCTCCGATACGTGGATCAGGCCTTCCACGCCTGGTTCCAGCTCCACGAAGGCGCCGTAGTCGGCGATGTTGGTCACCGTGCCCTTGAAGCGGGTGCCGACCGGATACTTGGCCTCGATGCCGGCCCACGGATCGGCCTGCAGCTGCTTCATGCCGAGGCTGATGCGCTGGGTCTCGGGATTGATGCGCACGATCTGCACCTTGACCGTGTCGCCGACGTTAACGATCTCGCTTGGATGGTTGACGCGCCGCCAGGCCATGTCGGTGACGTGCAGCAGGCCGTCAATGCCGCCAAGATCGATGAAGGCGCCGTAGTCGGTGATGTTCTTGACGAGGCCGTCGATGACCTGGCCCTCGGCCAGCCTGGCGACGATCTCGGAGCGCTGCTCGGCGCGGGTCGCTTCCAGGATCTCGCGGCGGGAGACGACGATGTTGCCGCGTCGGCGATCCATCTTCAGGATTTTGAAGGGCTGTGGGCTGTGCATGAGCGGGCCGATGTCGCGCACCGGTCGCACGTCCACCTGGCTGCCGGGCAGGAACGCCACTGCGCCATCGAGGTCGACCGTGAAGCCGCCCTTCACCTTGTTGAAGATGACGCCTTCGACCTGCTCCTTGTTGTTGAACTTCTCCTCGAGCCTGGTCCAGCTCTCCTCGCGGCGCGCCTTCTCGCGCGACAGCACCGCCTCGCCGAGCGCGTTCTCGATGCGCTCCAGGTACACCTCGACGGTGTCGCCGACTTTCAGCTCGGCCGGTTTGCCCGGTATGGAGAACTCGCGCACCGGCACGCGGCCTTCCATCTTCAGGCCGACGTCGATCACGGCCAGGTCTTTCTCGATGGCGGTGATCTTGCCCTTCACGACGCTGCCTTCAAAGGCGTCGTCGTTGGAGAGGGTCTCGTTCAGCAGCGCGGCGAAGTCGTCGCGCGTGGGATTCATGTCCTTTGATTCAGTACCCGCGATAGCCATTCCTGCTCCTGTTCCTGTTCGGTTGCCCGCGAGACCCTGCCCGCGGATCGAGCACGAAGCCGGAAATGCAACAGCCGACGTGCCGCGCACGCCGGGGTTCCCAACCCGTGCTCATGATGTCTGAGTTGCTACCGGCAGCGCGCCCTCGACCAACTTGGATTGGAGCTCACCCTCAGGTGCGCCCGCGTTGGCCAACCTTCTTCACGATCACGCTGACGGCCGTATCGAATGCGGCTTCTATATCCAAATTGGTGGTATCCAGCAAGACGGCGTCTGCGGCCGGCCGCATGGGTGCTGCCTCCCGGCCGGCATCGCGTTCGTCGCGGCGGCGGATATCGGCCAGCACGGCCTCGTAGGTGATGGCTTCGCCACGGCCCTGGCGCTCAAGGTGGCGCCGCTGGGCCCGCACCTCCGGGCTGGCTGTTACAAAGATCTTAACGTCGGCCTCAGGACAGACGACGGTGCCGATATCGCGCCCATCCAGTACGGCGCCGGGTGGTTTGCGGGCAAAGGCGCGCTGGAAGTCCAGCAGGGCCGCCCGCACCTCAGGGATGCGGGCAACGATGGAGGCGGCCTCCCCGGCTCCGACCCCGCGCAAGGCCGGGTCTTCCAGGGTGGCCGGATCGAGTTCGCGGGCGGCCCGGATGGCGGCGGCATGGTCTTCCAGCGCATCGCCAGTGCGCCTCACGTCGCGGGCCACGGCCCGGTACAGCAGGCCGGTATCGAGGTGGGCGAGGCCGAACTTGTGTGCGACGCGCAACGCCAGCGTGCCCTTGCCGGATGCCGCCGGCCCATCGATGGCGATGATCATGGGCCGCTCCGGGAGCGCGCGAGGTCCGGCTCGGCGAAGGTTGCGCCAAGCGTCTCCATCAGGGAGCGGAACTCGGGAAAGCTGGTGGCGATCATGGCGGTATCGTCGACCGTAACGGGGCGATCGGTACCGAGGCCGAGGGTCAAAAACGCCATGGCGATGCGATGGTCGAGGTGGGTGACAACCATTCCGCCGCCCCGCACTTTGCCACCGCCCTGCACGATCAGGGTATCGGCCTCGACCTTGGCCGCCACGCCGTTGGCGATCAGGCCGGCCGCGGTGGCCGCCAGGCGATCGCTCTCCTTCACTTTCAGCTCGGCTAGCCCCTCCATGCGCGTCTCGCCGACGGCATGGACGGCGAGGCAGGCGAGCATCGGGTACTCGTCGATCATGCTCGGCGCGCGCTCGGGCGGCACGCGCACACCGACCAAGCGTGAGTGCCGTACGCGTATATCGGCGATCGGCTCGCCACCCTCCTCGCGCTCGTTGAGCAACGAGATGTCGGCACCCATCTCGCCAAGCGTGGTGTAGAAGCCGGTGCGGGTCGGGTTGACCAGTACGCCCTCGATGGTGACATCCGATCCCGGCACGATGAGTGCCGCCGCCACCAGAAAGGCCGCCGAGCTCGGATCGCCCGGCACCGTAACCGCGCGGCCCTCCAGCTCGCCTCCGCCCGTGACCGTGATCGCGCGCGTCCCGTTGCCTTCGACGGTCCGGACCTCCGCCCCGAAATGGCGCAGCATGCGTTCGGTGTGATCGCGCGTCGCCTCGGTCTCGATGACGGTGGTAGCCCCAGTCGCGTGCAGTCCTGCGATCAGGATCGCCGACTTGATCTGCGCGGACGGCACCGGCAGCCGGTACTCGATCGGCACGAGGTCTGCCGTGCCGCGCAGGGTGAGCGGCAGGCGGACGGCGCCGTCCAGCACCTCCGCACCCATGCTCTTGAGCGGATCGAGCACGCGCCCCATCGGCCGCTTCGACAGCGAGGCGTCGCCCGTCATACGCACTGCCATGTCGTGGCCCGCGAGCAGGCCCATCATCAGGCGCGCGCCGGTGCCGGAGTTGCCGAAATCGAGTGCGCCCTGGGGCTGAGCCAATCCCCCCACCCCGCGTCCCAGCACCTCCCAGGTATTCCCGCTCTTCCTGATCGGGCAGCCCAGCGCCTGCAGCGCCTTGGCCGTATTGAGCACGTCCTCGGCTTCCAGCAGGCCGGTGATGGTGGTGCGGCGGGTGGCGATTGCCCCGAACATCAGGGCGCGGTGCGAGATCGACTTGTCCCCCGGCACCCGGGTCTTGCCCTTGAGGGCAGAGGATTTCGTCGCGGACAGTGGCTTGGGCTGGGCGGCGTGCAACACGGCCTTGCGGGGCCTCGGATTTTTGGCGGCGGCCGGCATCGGGCGCCAGGATGGGCCATAGAGCAGGCGACCCCGGCTCTGTCAACAAAACCGCCTGCCGAGCCAGTCTCCTGATGGCGAAATTCGCTGCCTCGCGCGGCCGATGGCGATCCGAAGGACGCGAGCTCAATCAATGAGCTAGTGCGCTTTAGACTGAGACGTCCGCGTCTTGACCTTGGCCGCACACCTGATTGCGGGCGGCTCGAGCATCGCAGCGGGTGCGGCGGCCTATGTTCCGGGCTCCCCGACCGCGCGAGATTTACTTTTGACAGCCTGCCCGTCGCGTGGCAATGAGCACGCCCAAATCACCCCGGATTGGGCTGCTAAGGCGAGCCCCGGGCGGTCACCTCAAGGTCACCTCAAGGCGAGCAACTCATGTCCACCAAAGCCCAGCGCGGCACCAAGCGCACGTGCCAGAACCCCGAGTGCGGCTCGCGGTTCTATGACCTCAACCGCGATCCCATCGTCTGCCCGATCTGCGAATCCGTCTACGAGCTGGCCGTATCTGCCGCCGCCATGGCTGCCGCCTCGGCCGCCGAGGAGAAGGCCGCCCGCAAGGCCACCAAGAAGCCGGCCTTCGTGCCGAGCGAGCCCAAGGCCGAAGCTGCCGAGGCTGAGGGCGAGGATCTGGTGGTCATCGAGGGCGAGGAGGAGGAGGCCGCAGGCTCCGACGACGACGAGACCTTCCTCGAGGAGGAGGAGGAGGACGGCTCCGACATGTCCAACATTATTGGCGGCCCCGTTGAGGACAAGGACGAGGCAGGCTGATCCGGTCATGGGCGCGGGCAGCCCTTGCGCATTTGCCCGCCACGGCATAGGTAGACGCGCCGGCGGCCCATCCCGCCGGCTTTCCGACAGGAACAATGGGGCCGTAGCTCAGTTGGGAGAGCGCGTGAATGGCATTCACGAGGTCAGCGGTTCGATCCCGCTCGGCTCCACCACCTAAGCACCCCAGGAATATCAAGGGTTTATGAGGCGGACGCAACGCTGCTGTTTTGATGCGTTCGGTCATTGTCTCCAAGCTGTCTCCACAAAGAGCGAAAAAGTGGGCCCTTTCCAAAGGGGAGGTGGTCTCGCTCATTTGGCGCTTGCCCGTCCAAATCCGAAGTCATCTCCGACCAGGGGCGCCTCGGCACGAATGAGAGGCACGGCCTGACAGGTCACCGTCCTCTCAGGAAGGCGCGCGGTGGATTGGACCCCAGATGTTGGGCGCGCCATCCTTCGAATACTGCAACGTGGCCATTGCGAGCCCTGACAAGGCCGTCGAAGCGACTAGGAAGTATCTTGGCAAGGTGAAGGACGGCGCGGGGGCGGTAGACGCGTCCACTGTCAGGAAGTTGTCGTCAGCCGAAGTTGCTGCGCTGGGTCTCAAGGCTGGCGAGGTCAAACCAGCATGAGCACGCG
>Ga0075431_100006329_pt1 | contig 11759 bp, 9 predicted proteins | sample RhiMetdeltSRZDD5_FD_75297 | JGI IMG/M metagenome (GOLD analysis project Ga0075431, IMG submission 75297) | Populus rhizosphere microbial communities from Tennessee, USA - Rhizosphere MetaG P. deltoides SRZDD5 | ecosystem: Host-associated > Plants > Roots > Rhizosphere > Soil | place: USA... | reverse complement strand
ACCTCATCGACCCGCTCGAACACCGGGCGGTTCGCGAACGGGTCGGCTGTGTTGGCGATCGCGTTCGGGGGAAGTCCGTACTCTCCCCGCGTGCTCGACAGCACGAGCCCGAGCTGCACGCGGTCGCTCGGGCGCGCTGTCACGTTTCCGAAGAGATTCGCGCGGCGCCGGTCGCTGTTGGGTCGCGTGCGGGTCGGCGAAGGACCGAGCGACGGCGATCCGGCGACGGATGGAAACCCCTCGCTGTCGAACAGGCTTCCGCTGAGGAAGTAGTCCACCGGACCCCTGCCGCCGCTGACCGTCCCCCGGCCGAGCCACGCGTCCTCCTCGCGTCGCTCGACGGTTCCCGCCGCGCTGAGGCCTGGACTCCCCCGACGCGTGACGATGTTGATCACCCCACCGAGACCGCCCTGTTCGTACAGCACCGACCCGGTTCCAGGGGTCAGCTTGATGATCGCGATCTGCTCCACGGGGATGAACGACGGATCGGCCTGGCCGTCGAACGTCGAGTTCAGCGGAATCCCGTCGAGCAGGAGCACGAGATGCCGGCTGCGAAAGCCACGCACGTTCACTCGCGGGACTCCACCAGCACCGGTGCGCACCTCGACCCCTGGGAGCAGCGCGAGCGCCTCGTCGAGTGTGCGGGCGCCGTGCGCCTCGATGTCCTCGGGTGTCACGGTGCGGAGCGTCGCCGTGGCCTCCGAGACTGGATGTTCCGCGGAGACGACGACTTCGCCGAGCGGGTAGGGCGTCTGGCCGGCAACGGGGGCGGCCATCGCGGCACAGATGGCGGTAATCCCGAGCGACATTCGCGCGATGCAGAACTGGGTCAGCGGTCCCCCCGGCTTGCGAAGACGCGAAGGTACCCCGCCGGGGACCGATAGGCAATGCGATTCACATCGGGCTCGCGCCTGCGTCCCGCGCGATCTAGCGGTCCGCTCGACGGTCGCGATCAGCAATACGCGACAGCGCCCAGGCGGCGTGCTGCCTGACGAGCGGCTCGTCGTGTTGCAGCGCCATCGTGAGCACCGGCACGTCCGCCGGCTCGGCCACGTTGCCAAGGACGACCGCCGCATTTCGCGCGAGCCCGCGACGCTTGGCCCGCTTCATCGGCGACCCCTTGAACGCGACGCGGAACGCCTCGTCATCCATCGCCAGGATCGCACGTGCCAGCGTGCGCGCATCCTTGCCGGTGAGCGACTCCCGAGGAGCGAGCGCCGGCTCACGCAGCTCCTGGGCGAAGCTCACGTTCCACGGACACACATCCTGGCAGATGTCGCATCCGTAGAGCAGCGACCCCATTGGCTCGCGCAGCGGCTCGGGAATATCGCCCTTGAGCTCGATCGTCAGGTACGAGATGCAGCGAGTCGCATCGAGCACGCGCGGCTCCACCAGGGCCTGCGTCGGGCACGCCTCGAGGCACCGCGTGCACGTGCCGCAGCGATCGGCCTCGAATGGCTCGTCAGGCGCGAGCTCGAGGTCGACCAGCAGCGCACCGAGGAAGAAGAACGAGCCGATCTCGGGGTTGATGAGGTTCGTATTCTTGCCGAACCACCCGAGTCCGGCGCGACGCGCGAGATCGCGCTCGAGGATCGGGCCCGTGTCGACGTACGCCTTGCCGGTGACGTCGCCGCCGAGCTCCGCCGCGAGCCACTGGTGCAGCGCGCGGAGCTTCCCGAGCATGATGTCGTGATAGTCATCCCCCCGCGCATAACGAGCGACCGCACCGCTCGGGCTCGTGCCGCCGTAATTCATGGCAACCACGATCGCGCTCGTCACTCCCGGGAACGGGAGCCGGGTGTCCCGACGCTTGTCGGCCCAGCGCGGGAGATACGTCATGTCCCCCGCGTATCCACGCGCGAGCCACGCGTCGAACGCGTCCGCCGTCTCCGCCGGGCCGAGACGCGCGATGCCGGCGAGGTCGAAGCCGAGCCCAAACGCCTGGGCCTTGATACGCTCCTCCAGCGCGCGTGCCTGCACGACCGGCGCGATCACGGCGACCTCACTGCCCAGCGAGCATATCGCACGACATCCTGTGCCGGAGGCACGGCGTCGTGATCACCGTACGCCGTATGCATCCGCCAACGCACGTAATCGCGTGATGGAACGGGGAGGAATGGCCACCGCCGGTACCACGCACGGCGACGGAATCGCCACATTACGCGGAGCAAGGCCGCCGCCAACGGCGGATTCACTGCCGCGCGAGCGATCAGAGCCAGAGTGAGACGTCCCCATCCCATATCCGCAATCTCACGAGAGCGACATGCTGCATCAACTCATCGGGCTCGTCGGAGCCCTCCTCGTCCTCGGTGCGTATCTCGCCCTGCAGCGGAGATGGCTCACGCTCGAGCAGCGCGTGTATCATGGCTTGAACCTGGTGGGCGCCGGCCTGCTCGCCTGGATCGCGGCGACGGAGCGCCAGGTCGGGTTGACCCTTGTGGAAGGCGCCTGGGCGCTGCTTTCTCTCCCGGGAGTCTTCCGGCCACCCCGCCGGTCCCCGTAAACCTTGCGTAAGACGCGTTGACGATCGCAGAGCCCTCGCCGACCTTTCTCCCGCCTTTTTCCGAGAACCTTCATGATCCAGTACGCCCTCCTGTTCGCTGCCGCCTTCCAGGGGCAGCAGACGCAGCAGCCGACGTCGACACTTCGCCCATCACCCGTGGCGCGGCTCGTAATCGCGCCCGCACAGCGGACGGTGACCGCGGGCGACACGCTTCGCCTCCAGGTCCAGGCGGTCGATTCATCGGGCCAGGAGGTGCGGGGAGCCCGGATCATCTTTCAGAAGGTCGGCGCCTACTTCGAGGGCGAGGTCGACTCGACCGGCCTCGTGACCGCCGGCTCACCCGGTGTCATGCCGATCAGCGTCGTCGCCCTCATGGAGGGAGCTCGACCGGTCGTCGAGCGCATCGAGCTGCGGATGGTGCCCGGACCGGCGACACGCATCGAGATCAGTCCGCGCATCACCCGACTCGCACCGGGACAGCGCATTCGCCTCGACGCCGAGAGCTTCTCGGCGTCGGGTGACGCGCGTACGGGCGACGCGATTACCTGGCGAAGCTCCGCTCCAGCTGTCGTTCGGGTGAACGACGCCGGCATGGCGACGGCGGTCGCGGCCGGACGCGCGACGATCACGGCGAGCGCAGGGAGCGCCAAGGCGACGCTTCCCGTGCAGGTGGTGGCGACGCCGATCGCTTCCGTAGAGCTGACGCCGGCCTCGCCTCGCGTGCGACAGGGCGACGTCATCCGCTTCACCGCGACGCCGAAGGACCGCGCGGGCGCGCGGATCAGCGGCCTGACGCCCTCGTGGACCTTCGCACCCGGCCAGGGAATGGTCGACGCCGAGGGCGCGTTCGTCGCCTACGAGCCGGGCGAGTACACGGTGACGGCGAGCTTCGGGACGCGAAGCGCCGACGCCATCGTCCGCGTCGAGCCGAGGGATGTGCGACGTCCGCTGTCAGTCGTCGGACGTCTCCCGCGCTCGCGGTTCAACACCGAGGAAGTCTGGATCCACCCGAACGGGAAATACGCCTACCTCGGCTCCGGGGGTGGTGGCGATGTCATGTACGCGATCGACATCAGCGACCCATCGAAGCCGCGCGTCACGGACTCGATCATCGCGAACACGCGTCGCGTCAACGACATCATGACGACGCCCGACGGGAAGGTCCTCGTCTTCACCCGCGAGGGCGCCACCGATCGCAAGAACGGGATCGTCATCGCGTCGCTGGACGATCCGGCGCATCCGCGGCCCATCTCCGAGTTCACCGAGGGCGTCACCGCCGGCGTACACTCGGCGTTCATCTACAAGGATCCGAAGTACGGGACGCACATCTTCCTCACCAACGACGGTACCGGCGCGCTGCACGTCATCAACATCGATGATCCGTCCAAGCCGAAGGAGGTCGCCCAGTGGCGCACCGAGGGCCGGCCGGACGCGGGACGCACGCTGCACGACATCGACGTCCAGAATGGGATGCTCTACGCGAGCTACTGGAACGACGGGCTGGTGATCCTCGATGTCGGTAACGGGATGAAAGGCGGCTCGCCGTCCAATCCGCAGTTCGTCTCGCAGTTCAAGTACGATCTCGAGGCGTTGTATCGCGACGTCGCCGCCACCGGCGGCCCGGGCTACATCCGCGGGACGCACACCGCGTGGCGGTACCGCGATTACGTCATCATCGCCGACGAGGTCTTCCCGGCCTCGGCTGTCAAAGGCGCGCGTGACGAGTCCGCCGGCCGCGCGTACGGCAGACTGCAAGTCGTGGACATCAGCGACATCACCAAGCCGAAGTCGGTAGCGTGGTACGAGCCCGAGTACGGCGGCGTGCACAACGTCTGGGTCGCCGGCGACACGCTCTACCTGGGCGCCTACAACGCCGGCTTTCACGCCTTCGACATCTCCGGCGAGCTCCGCGGTGACCTCCGCGCGCAGGGGCGCGAGATCGCCAACCTCCTCACCGCCGATCGTGACGGTACGATGCCTAACGCCGCGATGACGTGGGGCGTGGTCGTGAAGGACGGGCTGGCGTACGTGAACGACATGCGAAACGGGTTGTGGATCGTGAGGATCGAGCCGAGGGTGGTCTTGCCTTGAAGAGCGGGCCAGGGGCCAAGGGCCAGGGGCCATGGGTGTGGTAATGCAAACGGCCGCGCTGCGCGCGGCCGTTTGCTCATCTGATGAGCGCGGCTGCCGCGAAGCGGCGCCGCGCCTTTCCACCCCTGATCCCTGACTCCTGACTCCTGACCCCTACCTCGAGTATCCCTCTGCCGCTCGCAGCGCCTTGCGACACTCCGGCCACGGCCGCGGCTGTCCCGTCTCGGGGTTGACCGGCAGCGGATCGAGCCGGTCGCGCGGCATGGTCGCCGGGTCCTCCGACGCCTGGTAGGCGAGGGCGGCGATCAGAATCGCGTTGTGCCGCAGATCGTCGAGCACGATCTTGTCGTACGTGTCGCGGTTCGTGTGCCACGTCGTTAGGCCGTAGTCCCAGCTCAGGGAGCCGAGTCCGAACGCCGGGGCGCCGGCGCAGGCGAAGGACGCGTGGTCGGAGCCGCCGGTCGCCGGCATCCCGGGCTGCCCGAAGCGGATGTATTGCGTGATCTCCCGAGGGACTTCGCCCAGGTAGCGCTGGAGCATCGGCGCGGTCCCCGGCAACGCACCGGGACTCATCGAGACGATGCGTCCGGTGCCATTGTCCTGATTGAACAGCGCCTGCAGTCCCTGCACGACCGCGGGATGGTCTTCCACGAAAGCGCGCGACCCATTGAGGCCCTGCTCCTCGCCGCTCCAGTGGCCGACGAGGATGGTCCGTCGCGGCGCCGGGAGAACGGCCTTGAGAATGCGCATCGCCTCCATCATCGCGACGGTGCCCGTTCCGTTGTCAGTCGCGCCACCCGACGCGGACCACGAGTCGAAGTGAGCCGAGAGGACCACGTACTCGTCCGGCTTCTCGCGTCCGCGAATCTCGGCGATCGTGTTGAACACCGGGCGCTCGCCACGCATGTCGGCGGTCGCCTCGACGCGCAGTCTCGGTGACTGGCGACGCTCCGCCAGACGCGCGAGGAGGCCGTAGTCCTCGCAGGTGATGTCGAGCGTGAGCACGCGGAGGCGCGGCGATCCGAAGATCTTGTCGATGCCGGGGTATCCCGAGAACCCGTGGGTGATGACACCCGCAGCGCCGGCAGCGCGCAGGCGGTCCTGGAGACTGTCGGCCGCCGCGTTACGCGAACGCCAGATCGCGTTCACCGAATCCTGCTGCGCCTGGAGTCGGGCGCGTGATTCCGGCGTTCCGTACTCCGCCCACTGATCGCGCGAGCGACACGAGAGCTGGGGTGGACTCGCGAGCACGAATTTCCCGCGGATGCCTCGCAGCCACGCCGTGTAGGCATCCCTCGAGGCCGAGTCCGGCAGCGTGACGACATCGCCGGTAACGCTCTTGCCACCGGTGCCGGGGCTCCACGCCAGCGTCATCGCCTCGAGCGTCCGCGTCCTCGGGGCGATGAGATCGACGTGCGTGTATCCACGCTGCCACGAGGGCCACGTCCCATAGCGATGCTGGCGTGCCGGAATTCCCCACCGCTGATACATCGACATGACCCATCGACTGGCACTCTCGATCTCGGGGGAGGCGGTCAGACGAGCCCCGATGGAATCGACCAGGACCTGCGCCAGCGTCGCCACCTGCGAGCGCTGCGTGCCTTCTTCCCAGATGCGCAGGATCACGGAGTCGGCGGGCGCCGTCTGGCGCACGTACGGCGGCAGGGACTCGGCGGGGATCGGCAGCGCTCCGCGCGCCGGTGGAATTTGCCGTGGTGGTGCCCCTGGCTGTGCGCCGAGGACGCCGGGCCCGAGGAGGAGCAGAGCCCCCAGGAGGACGCGATTCGTCATGGAGAGTGACCCAAGGAAGTGAAGGAGAATTCGGAATGCGGAATTCGGATCTAAGGTAAACCCTGCCGCATCCCGTAGTCTGCGCTCGGCATTATGCGCTCACCGCGCGAGTAGTCGGAAGCATCGTTCTCGGCTACCTTTCGGCGCCCGTTACCGCGGTGGTCGAACCGAGCATGGCCAGAAAAAACGCAACGACATCGAGCACGAAAAAACCGGCGAAGGCCCGCACGCCGCGGACGGCGACCGGCAAGAAGGCCGATCCAACGCTGCTCGCGGAGGCCGAAGCCGGCTCTCGCGATGGGCTGCGTGAGCGGACGGAGGAAGGGCATCGAGCTGCCGGGCGCGAGCCACCATCGCGGGAGACACCCGGGCGCCGGTCCGGCGCGACGAAGATCATCATCGATCAGTCGATTCGAGACTGGAGCCCTCCGGTCACGGAGGACGAGAAGCTCCTCCATGCGAAGGGCGATCCCCGGCACGACTTCACGCGCACCGACACCTGGCGCGTGTTGCGCATCACCAGCGAGTTCATCGAGGGCTTCGACACGCTCGCGACCATCGAAAAGGGCGTCACCGTGTTCGGCTCGGCGCGGATTGGTCCCGACGATCCGCATTACGAGAAAGCGCGAGAGACGTCGCGCCTTCTCGCGCAAGCGGGCTTCGCGATCATCACCGGCGCCGGACCCGGCATCATGGAAGCGGCGAATCGTGGAGCACGGGACGTCGGCGGTCGTTCCATCGGCTGCAACATCGAGCTGCCGTTCGAGCAGGGTGCCAATCCGTACGTCGACACGCTGATCAACTTCCGCTACTTCATGGTGCGGAAGACGATGTTCATCAAGTACTCGGTCGCCTTCATCATCTTCCCAGGCGGCTTCGGAACGCTCGATGAGATGTTCGAGGCGCTGACGCTGATTCAAACGGGCAAGATCTATCAGTTCCCGGTGATCCTCATGGGGCGCCACTACTGGGCCGGCCTCATCCGCTGGCTCCAGTCGCGGGTGCTAGTCGAGCGGAAGATCTCCCCGGGTGACATGGACCTCATCCTCGTGACGGACGATCCCGCCGAGGCGGCGGCGGCGGTGGTGTCGGCGTACCGCGCGCAGACGCAGATCGCGACGGAGCGGGAGGCGATCTATGAAAAAATCTAAGGGGGATCGAGGGGATCGAGGGGATCGAGGGGGTCGAGGGGGGAAACCCCCGCGCGATCGAGGCGGCTTCAAGGCGTCGCGACATGGGACAGGGAAGCGCGCGTCTGCCGCGGGCCCGAAGGCCAAGCAGAAGCGCGCGGCGGAGGCTCGTGAGGCAGGCGGAAGCGGTCACGCGAAGCGTGAGCATTCGCGCTTTCTCGCCGGGCAGGCGATTTCGCCGCCCGCGATCACGGGACGCGAAACGGCGGCGGAGCTGATCGACAGCGCGTTCCTGGCGTACAATGCGGCGCGGCTGCGCGAGGCATGCCTGCTGTATTCGCGGAAGATGCTCGAGCCAGATGTCACGATCGGGCTGACGCTCACCGGGGCGCTCACCCCCGCGGGGCTCGGCATGGCCGCGATCATCCCGCTCATCGAGGCGGGGTTCGTGGACTGGATCATCTCCACCGGCGCGAACCTCTACCACGATACGCATTTCGGCCTCGGGCTGGCGATGCATCGGGGGAACCCGCAGGAGTCCGACGTCGTGCTGCGCGAGGAGGGGATCGTCCGGATCTACGACATCTTCTTCGACTACGACGTGCTGCTGTCCACCGATGCGTTCTTCCGGAAGATCATTCGACAGCCGGAGTTTCAGCGGCCGATGTCGAGCGCCGAGTTTCACTGGCTCGCGGGGCGGTACGTGCGCGAGCGGGAGCGCGCGTTAGGCATCGGCACGAAGTCGCTGCTGTCGGCGGCGCATGCCGCGGGCGTCCCGATCTACACGTCGTCACCGGGCGACTCCTCCATCGGAATGAACATCGCCGCGCTCGCGCTGGAAGGGAACGCGCTGCTGCTGGACCCCAACCGTGATGTCAACGAGACGGCGGCGATCGTGCTGGCCGCGAAGCGTGGTGGAGGGAAGAGCGGCGTGTTCATTCTCGGTGGCGGCTCACCGAAGAACTTCGCGCTCCAGACGGAGCCGCAGATTCAGGAAGTCCTGGGAATCGACGAGAAAGGGCACGACTACTTCCTCCAGATCACCGATGCGCGTCCCGATACCGGGGGACTTTCGGGTGCCACGCCGGCGGAGGCGGTGAGCTGGGGGAAAATCGATCCCGATCGCCTGCCGGACGCGGTCGTCTGCTATGCGGATTCAACGATCGCGCTGCCGTTGCTCGCGAGCTACGCGTTCGCCAATCGGCGTCCTCGCGCGCTCAAGCGGCTGTACGACCGGCGTGAGGAGTTGATGGAGGTGCTGGTGCGCGAGTTCGAGTCGGCTTCGGGTCCGGGAACAGCGGGCGAGGTGGACGCGACGCTGCCGATGCACCGATGAGAATGCGGAATCCGGAATGCGGATGCGATGGAAAAACGGAGCTTCACACGCGGAACAGGCCGTCGATCACAATCGTGGTGTTCCGAAGCAGTTAACGCTCTAATACGCAGTCCGCATTCCGCATTCGGGTTGCTCCCTCGTGTCGGCACTCGTCTTTCACACGATGCTGACGCCCACGCGCCTCACCCCGAAGTTCAACCCCGCCGCCCCCGTTCCGCGCACCACGCTGCAGAACATCATGGGGACTGGCGTCGGGCAGGCGGCAACGCGACCGCTGGCGCTCGCCGCGGTGCTGGGAACGGCCGGGGCCCTCGCGATCCTGCTCTATCTTCCCCAACACTGGCCGCTGGTGACACCGCTGGTGTGCATCGCGTGCTTCGGTGCGTGGGGACTGGCCGCGAAGCAAACGCAGGTGCTCGACCTGCTCCATCGCCGCGCTCCGGTGCTTCGCTTCTGGCTGCGCCTCGCGCGTACGACGGCGGCGAGCATTGGCATCGCATCGGCCGCGATCGGCGTCATGGAGCTCTTCTTCCGCCTGATTCGGCCGGCGACGCTGCTGTAGCGCGCACCGAGCGGACGAAGTTGAGGCGGGAGAGATCGCCTCGCGACACCGCATAGACGACATCTTCGCGACCGAGGACCGCGCGCGTGATCGCGCGGTCGCTCCATCCCCGGGCGATGAGCGCATCGATGGCGCCGATCGTCTCCTCGAGCCACGCCGCTTTCGCCAGCAACGCCTCGGTACCGTTCGGCACGACACCGCGGTGTGCGTCGAGCACCACTCGCGGGTGAAGTGCCGCCGCGCGGCGCACGCTGCGTGCGAGCGCGCGTGGATCCTCCATCGGCCGCGCCACCCGCACCTTCACACCGAGAAAAAGGTCGCCGGCGAAGAGCGTCTCGCGCTCGGCGTCCCACACGACGTGATGGTCTGGCGAGTGACCGGGGGTGGGGATCAACTCGAGTCCGCGAGGCTCGTGTGGCTCGATCGTGCCGCGCAGCGGAGTCATGGATCCCCAGCACGCGCGGCGATACAGGCCGACGTTCGCTTCGCCCTCTCGCAGCGCCGCCTCGGTCGCTCGCGCCATCGCGATGGGCAGCCCGCGCTCAGCGGCCAGCTCGACGTTGCCGGCGTGATCCTCGTGGTGGTGCGTCACGATCACCCCACGCGGGCGTCGCTCGTCGATCAACCTGGCGACCGTGCCTCGTGCCCCGGGGAAGCCGGTGTCGACCAGCTGGTTGCGCACGAGAAAGACGTACACCCAGTAGCCCATGGCCGAGCTTCGCCACGATCGCAGTCGAACGAGCTCGATGTCGTGAGGCATGGGGGTGCGAGGGGTGCTTTACTTTGGTCGGACCGGCGCCTACTATGGACGGAGAGACACGGAGCGCCCTCCCTTCCGGCAGGGCGCTCCGACTTTTGCACCCCCACGTAGCCGCACCATGATCGAAGAGCTGAAACAGAAGCTGTCGCAGGAGGTCGAGCATCTCCAGCACGAGCTCAACGTCACGCTCCCCAACGAGATTCGGAAGGCGGTGGAGCACGGTGACCTTCGCGAGAACTCGGAGTACAAGGCCGCCCTCGAGCGCCAGCAGTTCGTGCAGGCGCGGCTGGGTCAGCTGCGCCAGCGCCTGAGCAAGCTCTCACAGATCGACCTCGCGCAGATCCCGACCGATCGCGTCGGACTCGGCTCACGGGTGGTCGTGAAGGACGTGACGACGGGAGTCTCCGAAGAATACCACCTCGTCTTCGGCGACGCATCCGAGTTCGACGAGGGTCACGTCAGCATGGCGTCGCCCATTGGGAAGGCGCTGGTCGGGAAGGGCGTGGGCGATGTCACGATGCTGCGGCTACCGTCGAGAACGCGGAAGCTCGAGATCATGGAGCTGACGACGATACACGAGGCTCCCGTCAACGGTGGCAACAGGACCAAATGAGGAACGAGGACGACAGGACCTAATTCCTCATCGCATCCTATTCGTCTATCCCGAATATCCGACTGACCTCGCTTCGATACTCCGCCAGCTGCACGGAATAGTCGTTTTCGCTCCATCCGAGCAGGGGCCCCACGACACGCGCCGCGGCCGGGGCCGCGCCCACGCCGTGATCGCGCGTCTCGAACGCGATGTGCAGACGTCGGATGAGCAGGTCACCGAGCGTCAGCGCCATCTCCTGCTCGACCGCGTAGTGCAGCTCGGCGACGATGTAGGGAAGTGTCGGAACGACGGGAGCGGACAGCGCGACGTTGGTTCCGACGATCGTCCAGACCGCACGCCAGTCGGTACCGTGCATGCGCACCAAATGCTCGGCGAGTGGCGGGATGCCGATGGTTCCGGCGGCGGCGGCGATTTCCTCGTCCATCGACCGCATGTCGCCGCCGGGCAGAACCGCCTGGTGCGTGGGAGCGGCGCGGACCGAGACGCCTAACGCGCGCACGACCTGATTGACGACGGACGCGGCCATGGAGCGATAGGTCGTGAGCTTTCCGCCCGTCACCGTCAGGAGCCCTGGCGCCGTCCACGTGATCGAGTGCTCGCGGGACGTACTGCCCGGATCACCGCCCCCTCCCGCGACCAGCGGCCGGATTCCGGCCCACGCGGCTGTGACATCGCTCGCCTGGAGCTGCGCGGCGGGAAAATACTCGTTCGCCGAGCGAAGGAGATAATCGACGTCGGCCCGCGTCGCGCGGACCTCGTCGATCGGTCCCGCGTAATCGGTGTCGGTGGTTCCGATGATCGTGAGCGATCCTGCGGGGAGCACGAACATCACGCGGCCATCGACGGCCGACAGGATCGTGAGCGCGTCGCGATTCCCCACGCGATCGCGCGGAACCGCGATGTGGACGCCTTTGGTACCGCGAACCGATGTCATGGCCTGCGGATCGGCCATCCGGCGGACGGCGTCCGACCA
>Ga0075431_100006328_pt1 | contig 11759 bp, 8 predicted proteins | sample RhiMetdeltSRZDD5_FD_75297 | JGI IMG/M metagenome (GOLD analysis project Ga0075431, IMG submission 75297) | Populus rhizosphere microbial communities from Tennessee, USA - Rhizosphere MetaG P. deltoides SRZDD5 | ecosystem: Host-associated > Plants > Roots > Rhizosphere > Soil | place: USA... | reverse complement strand
TGATGCGCGCACGTAGCACGTGCGTACGGAGTACAGATGGCAATTCGCTTCGTTCACGTATTCGACGCGGACCTGGAGCCAAGGCGCGTCGCCGAAGTGCAGCGCATCTTCCGCAACTACTTCGGGGATGTGTATGGCGGCTACGCGGATCGCATCCCCGACCTGCTGCGGCGCCAGAGCGAGCTCGGGCATCGTACCGTGATCATCACGGCGGAGGATCCGCGGCTGCACCGGGTGATGGCGTTTGCGATCGCGCTGCATTACCCGGACATCAACGCGACCCTCCTCGACTTCATCGTCGTCGACCCGAACGTCCGCCAGCGCGGCATCGGCGGTGCGCTGTACGAAGCGCTTCGCGAATACCTGCAACGCCTCGGCACCTCAGGGTTGTACCTCGAGGTCCGGCCCGACGACGCCGAGCTCGAGCCGGATCCCACGCGTCGGCGCGAGAACCGGGCGCGCATTCGTTTTTACGAGCGCTACGGCGCGCGCGTGATCGCCGGAACGACGTACGAGCAGAAGCGGCCTGGCCGCACCGAAGGGGAACCCTACCTCATCTTCGATTCGCTTGGTGACGTTAGGCATCCGACCGCCGAAGAAGTGCGTGCCATGATGGACGTCCTGCTCTACCGGAAGTACGGGTATGATCGGGAGGACCCGTACCCGCGTTCCATCATTGCATCCGTGCCCGACGGGTCCGTGCCGTTCCAGCCACCGCGGAGCGCAGGCGCGCCCGCTCGAGTCGTCCCGCGCCGAGATGTGTTCCGTCCCCTGAAGGTGCTGGTGACGCCGCACCACCAGCTCCATCACGTGAAGGAGCGCGGGTACGTCGAGCGGCCGGTGCGTGTAGATCGGATCGCGCACACGCTGCGCGTGCTGCCCGGCGTCGAGTTCGTCGACGTGCGCGAGCATGGCGACGAGCCCATTCTCGCCGTCCACGACGCCGACTTCGTGCATTACCTCGAGCGCGTGTGCCCGAAGCTCAAGGAAGGAGAAGCTGTGTATCCGTATGTCTTCCCGATCCGCCTGCGCGAACGCAAGCCGGTGGACGAGGCAGTACAGGCGGGCTACTACTGCATCGATACCTTCACGCCCCTCACGCGGAATGCACTCATTGCCGCGAAGGAAGCCGCGAACTGCGCGCTCACGGGTGCGGCGCTGCTCCGCGACGGCGAGCAGCTGGCCTACGCCCTCTGTCGCCCGCCGGGCCATCACGCCGAGCGAAGCGTGTACGGCGGGTTCTGCTACTTCAACAATGCGGCGATCGCCGCGCACGCGCTGAGCGCGCAGGGCAAGGTCGCGATGCTCGACATCGACTTCCATCACGGCAACGGCACGCAGGACATCTTCTACCACCGCGGCGATGTGCTCACGATCTCGATTCACGGCGACCCGAGTTACGCCTACCCGTACTTCGCCGGGTTCGTGGACGAGCGCGGCGTCGGGGCGGGTGAGGGGTGCAACCACAACTTCCCGTTGCCCGAGAACGTGACGGACGACCAGTACCTCGAGACACTCGAGCGCGCGCTCACGCTGATCGAGTCGTTCGCACCGAAGGCGCTCGTGGTCTCGGTGGGCCTGGACATCGCGAAGGGCGACCCGACCGGCGCGTGGTCGATTACGCCAGACGGCTTCGAGCGCATCGGCGGTGCCCTCGCGGGCCTCGGACTCCCCACGCTGGCGGTGCAGGAAGGAGGCTACGATACTCGCGTGTTAGGCAGAAACGCCCGCCATTTCGTCGCCGGGCTGCAGAGAGGCATTTACGAACGACGTCTCGATCGACGGAGGCTTACCAGCGCTGCTAGCTCAGGCTGAGGGCTGAGTGCACCAAGCAAATCAGCCCTCAGCCCGAGCTAGCAGCGGTTTAGCTAATCACGGCTTTGGTCTGGCCCTGAACTGCTCGTACAGATCGGTGTGCCGATCGGTGAGCGGCACCTTCATGCCGCGAATGAACAGGTGCTTCACCGTCGACCGAACATCGAGCGGATCGCCCGTGGTCACCACGATGTTCGCGACCTTCCCCGCCTCGATGCTGCCATAGCGATCGGCGACGCCGAACATCTGGGCCGGATTGATCGTGATCGACTTGATCGCTTCAGTCGAGTCGAGCCCGTACGCGCTCGCGAGCGCGACGTTGTACGGCAGGTTGCGCGAGTTGGACGCGTCCGATGTCTGGAACGCGATCTTCACCCCCGCCTTCGCCAACGCGCCCGGCTGCGCGTACAGCATGTCATACGGGTCGTCAGCGCCCGGTGCCTGCGTCGTCGGGCCGACGATGACCGGAATCGCGCGGGCGGCGAGTGTATCCGCCAGACGCCACGCATCGCGCGCGCCACGGATGATCACCTTCAGCTTGAACGAGTCGGCGAGCGTGAGCACGCCGCGGATCTGATCGGCCGAGTTGACGTCGAAGATCACGGGCATCTCACCCCGCACGACGGGAATCAGCGCCTCCATCTTCTGGTTCACGCGCGGCCCGTCGGCGGCATCGGCGCCCAGTTTCGACTTGACCGCGGCGTACGAGCGCGCATCGGCGAGGAACTGCCGAAGCTCGCGCACCTGGCGATTCATCGTCTCCCGACGCTCGGCGGCCGACGGCTGGTTCTGGCCGAACCCGCCACCGCCAAAGCCACCGCCACCGCCGCCCGTCGATGGATAGGTCATCACCATCGCCGCGCGCGGCTTCACGGCCATCTCATCCGCGGTCCAGCCGAGGAGGTCCATGAGCGCCGCGCTTCCCGACATGAGCCCGCCGGTGGCAGACGTGATCACCGTCGTGACCCCGTTGACGCGCGTGACGGGGATCAACTCCGAATGCGCGTTCACCGCGGTCAGCGCGACGTTCTGCGGATTGAAGTCACCGATCTCGCGCGTGTCCTCCGAACCTGGTACGGACCCGCTCTCGGTGAGGCCGAGCTGCGTCCCGGCGTCGATCATGCCCGGGAACACGAACAAGCCAGTCGCATCGATGACGGTTGCGCCAGCGGGCGACGTCACGTTCGCGCCGACGGCCTGAATCCGCCCGTTCGAGATCACGACGATCCCGTTCGGGATGTTCGCGCCCACGACGGGCACGACGGTTCCGCCGCGGATGACGTATGTCGGACCTTGAGCCGGCAGTGCTGCGGCGCCGCAGAGGAGCGCAACTCCGGCTGTGAGCTTTCCCAGTCTCATTGCTCCTCCGACGTGACACGCGGCCGCTGACGCGCGCGCATCTGCTCGATCAGGTGCTCGAGCGTCGGCGACGTCGAGCGGTCAAAGAACACGCGGCCATCGATGATCGTCATGTCGACGCGCGACGACGGTGCAAAGGGGTGATTCGTGAAGATCGCGAGATCGGCATCCTTGCCCACCTCGATCGACCCGACGCGCTTCTCGATCCCGAGCTGCTTCGCGGCGTTCAACGTGATCATCTTGAGCGCCTCTTCCTCCGACGTGCCGCCGTAGTGCATCGCCTTCGCGGCTTCCTGGTACAGCCGGCGCGCGCGCTCATCCGAGTCTGAATTGATCGTCACTACCACGCCCCGCTCGGCCATCAGTGCCGCGTTATGCGGGATCGCGTCCCACGCTTCCATCTTGTAGGCCCAGTTGTCGGCGAACGTGCTCGCGCCGCTTCCGGCCTTCGCGAGCTCGTCGGCCACCTTGTAGCCCTCGAGCACGTGCTGGAACGACGCGACGCGGAAGCCGAAGTCCTTGGCCACGCGCAACATCATCAGGATCTCGTCGGCGCGATACGAGTGGCAGTGGACGAGACGCTTGCCCTCCAGGATCTCGACGAGCGGATCGAGCTCGAGATCGCGCTTCGGCGGAATCAGCGCTGCGCGCGCCGCACCGCTGAGCGTGCGTCGCCGCTGCTCGTACTGCTGCCATTCCCGCTGATACTCCTGCGCGCGGGTGAACGCGTCGCGGAGGAGGTCCTCGACGCCCATGCGCGTGCGCGGGTAGCGACCCTGCTGGCCGGCCTGGAGGTTGCGGTTCGTCTGCCGGACGTTCTCGCCTAACGCGAATTTGATCCCCGGCGGCGCGCCCTCGAACAGCAGGCTGTCCACCGGCAAGCCGTACCGCAGCTTCACGACCGCGTTCTGACCGCCGATGGTGTTCGCCGAGCCGTGGAGGATGTTGAGCGTCGTCGTACCGCCGGCGAGCTGACGATACAGGCTTACGCCGTCCTGCCGCAGCACATCCTCCATCCGGACCATCGACGTGATCGACAACGTGCCTTCGTTGATCGCCTCGGCCGCCGAGTGAGAGTGGGCGTCGATGATCCCGGGCGTCACGTACTTTCCGTTCGCGTCGATGACCTTCGCACCCGCGGGCACCTGCACGTCGGCGCCGACGGCCGCGATCTTCCCGTCGCGAATGAGGATCGTCCCCTTCGGGATCGTCCCGCGCGACGCCGTCATGATCGTCGCATTCGTGATCGCGACGAGACGACCGGCTGGCGGCACCGGCAGCGACACTGCGGTGAGATCGAGCGTCGGCGCCGCCGCGCCCTGCGCTGGAGCGGCGGCCGGGGGCCGTGCGGCGCCGGTCGCCTGCGCATGAAGCGGCGCGGCGACAGCGAACCCGGCGATGCTCAGGGCGGCCGCCGCGACTCGGCCGACCGGGCCGATTCCCGATTCCCCCCACCCGCCTTCGGCGGGTACCCGCCCGATTCCCGAGGTCATGGCCGTCTCTCCGCCGTGAAGGTCATGGTGCCCATCTCGCCCGTGCGAAGGCGGCCGGTCATCCGATTGCCGTCCACCTCCGCCTCCGCCGTCATCTGCAGTGCCTGGCCGCCGATCGTCATCGCCATCGAAAACGTGATCGTGCGGCCCTGAACCCGTCCTTCGGAAATCGAGACGGTCCCGAACTGCGACGTCATCGAGCCGTCGATTGCATCGCCCGACTGCGTCAGCGTTAGGGTCGAGGGCATCTCGCCCTGCGGCGACGACACCGTCACGGCCCACGTTCCGGCGACCTGGGCCGTCGGCCCGCCACCGCCGCCGCCCCCACCTGCGCGCGTGCCGTTGCCGCGTGCCGCCGGCACCACCTCGGTCCCGACACCGTCGACGAACACCATGCGGATCTGCGGATTCTCGGACAGCAGATCGCCCTGCGATACCACGAGGTTCGCGATCTTTCCCGTCTCGATACTCCCCAGCTGATTCTCCGCCCCCGCGATCTCCGCCGCGCGGATCGTCAGCGCCTCGAGTGCCGCCTGACGCGGCAGGCCGGCAGCGATCGCCTTGCGGACGTTGACGAGGAAGTCGTTAGGCCGGAGCGCACCCGATGCGAGCGCGAACCGCACCCCCGCCTGATGCAGCACGGCGGCGTTGCCTTCCACGAGCCGCCGGACCGCCGCGTCGCGCGTGGCGCTGTCGTTGAGCTCCCGGCGCTGCGCGCCGCGGTACTGCCAACCCGTCACGGTCGACGCGTTCGGGAACTCGACCGAGACGACGACCGGGCGCCCCGATGCCTTGAGTGCGTCGACCGCACGGAACGCCTCGGTGGCACCGACGATCGTCACCTTGAGGGCGAACTCCTTCGCGATGTCGAGCGCCCGGCGAATCTCGTTCTCGTTGCTCGCCGCGAAGAAAGCCGGGAGCTGGCCGCGAATGACCGGGACGAGCGCGTCGAGGTCCGCGTCGTACGACGGGCGCGCCGTACCGCGCGGATTGCCGCGGTACCGATCGAGCATCGCTGCGTGCCGCTGCGCGTCGTACAGCTGCTGGCGCTCGTAGGCGATCACGCCAAGGAGCGTCGCCGGGTAACGGCCCCCGACACCCTGGAAGCCCATGTGAAGCCCCACCGGCGAGCGCACGACCTTGTGCGCCGCGGAGTCCTCGTCCATCGGCACGAGGGCCGAGAGACCGCGGAATGCGCCGCGCGTTGGCGCGATGAGCGCCGCTGTGATGCCGAGGTCGCGGGCGGCCCGGAGGTCTGTCGCAGACGGGTTCACCTCGTTCGCGACGAGCCGCGCGGGCTCGAGGCCGACATATCGCGGCCCGCTGCCACTCTGCGCAGCCTGACCGCCGCCCCCGCCCCCGCCGCCTCCACCGAACCCGCCTCCGCCGCCGGTCGGCGTCGGGAGTCCCATCGACGACGTCAAGTCGATGAGGCCGGGGTACACCGTTCGGCCGGTGAGATCGACGACGCGGGCGTCACCCGGCGGCGTGACGTTCGTGCCGACGGCCTCGATGAGGCCGTTCCGGATGACGATCGTGCCTTTCTCGATCGTACCGCGGGTGACGGTCTCGATCCGGGCGTTCGTGAGCGCCCAGGTACCGTCTTGGGCCTGGACGGCGCGCGGCGACAACAGCGCGACGCCCAGGAGGAAGCCGCTCGCGAGCGGCGGGGCGAGACGCATGCAGGCTCTCCTGGAAGGTGGCGTGAGCACGGCTGCCTCGGTCAGGCAGCCGCGCGTCGATAGTACGCCGATCCTAGCCCAGGCGCTGGGGGGCGGCAAGGTTGCCGGGCACGGCCGCACCCAGCGGCCGTGTCACGACACCGGGCGGCCCCCCGACAACTCCTTCACGAGACGATACAGGAACTCGTGCGCGTCGAAGTACGACTTGATGAGGACGCGCTCATCTCGGCCGTGTGCCCGCGAATCGTCCATGTCGCCGAACAGCCCCGATACGCCATACGTCGGGATGCCGGCCGCGCGCAGGTACCAGCCATCGGTGGCTCCCGTCGACATGACCGGGACCACCGGGATGCCCGGCCACATCTCACGCGTGAGACGCTCGACCGGACGCATCACCTCATCCGACAGCGGGGAAGGGGGGCCGCCTCGGCGCTGCGGCGTCGGCGAGACGTGCACGGCCGTGTCTCCCGCCACGCGCACGAGCGTCGCTCGGACGTCCGCGATGTCGTGATCCGGAAGCACTCGGCAATTCACGTTTGCGCGCGCGAGTTGCGGGAGCGCGTTCGGCGCGTGTCCCCCGGTGAGCTGCGTGGCCACGCACGTCGTGCGCATCGTCGAGTTGTACACCGGATGCGCCGACAAGCGGCGGGCAGCGGCCGTGTCGTTAGGGTTGCGCGCGAGCGCGCGCATGTCGGCCGCGTTCCGGCCCGTCTCTACGGTCGCGAGCCGCTCGAAGTACCCGCGGGTCACCTCGTTCAGTCGAACGGGGAACTCGAACTTCGAGAGTCGAGCCAGCGCTTCGGAGAGGTGGTAGATCGCGTTGTCCTTCACCGGCCGCGAGCTGTGTCCTCCGCGGTTTCGCACCTCCCAGGTGAAGTCGTAGTACACCTTCTCCGCCGCCTGCACGTTATGCGAGAACGGCTTGCCGTTCTTGAGATAGCCGCCGCCGCCTTCGTTGAGCGCGTACGCGGCATCGATCAGCTCGCGCCGATTCTTGAGGAGCCAGTCCACGCCGTTGTGGTCGCCGCCTTCCTCATCGGCCGTCAGTGCGACGATGAGATCGCGGTCAGGGACGTACCCTTCCTGCTTCATCCGGATGAGGTTCGCCACCCAGATGGCGGCCATCGCCTTGTCGTCGCCCGTGCCGCGTCCGTAGTAGTAGCCATCGCGCTCCGTGAACGTGAAGGGCTCGATGTCCGGCGACCAGTCTTCCTTGAGCGCGGCGACGACGTCGAGGTGAGCGAGAAGGAGAATCGGTTTCCTCGCGGAGCCGCCGCTCCCGCGGAGGCGCGCCACGAGGTTGCCATCGCGCGGCCCGGAGCTCACCACCTGCACATCCGCCGCCGGGAATCCTGCCGCTCTCAGGCGCGCGGCCATGGCCTCGGCGGCGCGCGTGGTGCCGCCCTGCTCGGCGTCAGTCGTAGTGTTGATCTCGACGAGCTCCTTGTAGACATCGCGCGCGAGCTGCTGTTGCGCGGTAAGCGTCGTGGGTGCACCGGTGCTCGGCCGCGTCTGGGCCGGCAACGCGGACGGCAGTGTCGTCAGGTCGAACGCAGTAACGAGTGTGAAGGTCGAGACGAGAACGAACCAGGGATGACATCGAACTGCCATGTAGTGACTCCAAAGTTCGGATGAAGGCATCGCGTCGCGGCGACGCGGGCGGTCAGCCGCGATCAGGAGCGCGCCGAGGCCGGCGTATCGGTCGCTCGCTGCATCAGGGCCGAGACGAAGCGGTAGGCATCACTCCACGCTCGGCGCACCTCGCCAGAGAAGGCATCGCCCAGGCCTTCCTCGAGCATCCAGACGAGCGCCTGCCCGACCGTCTCGTAATGCGATGAGACCACGCCGTACCCCACGTGACGCCGAGCGAGCCCGACGGCCTCGGGAAACAATGCGTCCGGATAGTCGATGACGCGGAGTATGTCTCCGAGCATCTGCAGAAACTTCCGTCGCTGCGCCACCATGTCCGTCTTGGCGAACATCGGCCGAATGGACGGGTCGAGCTCGAAGAGTCGTTCGTAGAATAGCGTGGCCAACCGGTCGCCGTCCTTGGCGATCGTGGCCCAGCTTTCCTGCAGGAGCAGTCGTTGCTCGGGGGTGGGCACGCATCCTCCAAATGGGAACGCACAGAGTATGAAGCGAGTAGGCCGGAAACAGAACACCACCCCCACACTTCCTTAATAGAGAGGGGGTCTCTTCTTGGCGGATGCCGGACGCCATTTTACGTGTCCGCCCGAAATATGCCCGGAATCCGAGCCCCCAAGAGCGAGAACGCACGAGCGATGAGAGGGTCCCTGCGCGCCGCGCCGCGAGTGGTGGTTCGGGCGATGTGGGGCGCGGTAGCGCTCGGCACCCTGTCGGCGGCTGGTCGAGCGCAGTCTTCCCGACCCGGTGCTCGCCCCGCCGTAGCCGGCGCTGTTCCAGCTCCGGATTCCGCGCTCCTCGCCCGGGCATCCGAACAGGCGCGCGCACTGCCACGGCTCAGCAGCCTGCTCATTCACTGGCGCGGATCGTTGGTGCGGGAGCACTACTTCCGGGGCGCGACGCGAACCCAGCCGGCGAACATCAAGAGTGCGTCGAAGAGCGTCATCGCGAGCCTCGTGGGGATTGCCATCGCGCGCGGTCAGATCCGGAGCGTGCACCAACCCATCAGCGAGCTCCTGCCCGACGCCACCCGCGACCTCGACGCACTCAAACGCGCGATCACAGTGGAGGAGCTCCTCACCATGCGGTCGGGGCTCCAGAGCACGAGCTTCGAGAATTACGGCGCGTGGGTGACGAGCCGGAACTGGGTGCGCGACGCGCTACGCCGCCCTCTCGTCGCGGAGCCGGGTGGGCCAATGATCTACAGCACCGGCAGCACCCACCTGCTCTCGGCCATCCTCACCCGCTCGACGGGAACGAGCACCCTTCGCTACGGCGAGCGAATGCTGGCGCGCCCGCTCGGCATCCCGCTTCGCGCGTGGACGCGCGACCCGCAGGGGATCTACTTCGGCGGGAACGAGATGCGGATGACGCCGCGCGAGATGGTGGCCTTTGGCGTTCTCCACCTGAACGGAGGACGCGCACCTAACGGGACCCAGGTGATCCCGAAGGCGTGGATCGACAGCGCGTGGGTTCGGCGGACGCGATCGGGGTGGAGCGGGCAGGACTACGGCTACGGTTGGTGGATCCGCCGCTCGGGGATGCACGACGTGTATTTCGCGTGGGGCTACGGCGGGCAATTCATCTTCGTGGTGCCGACACTCGACCTGGTCGTCGTCACGACGTCGGATCCCAACGCAACGAACCGCGAGCGCGGCCACCTCGAGGCCATCTACGGCATTCTCGATTACTCGATCGTGCCGGCTGTCGCGGAGTAATTGGGGTCAGACTCGAATTAGCGATTCCAATTTCCGCTAATTCGAGTCTGACCCCAATTACCGACAGAAAGCCGAGCCTACTCGAGTGATCCGGCCAGCGCGAGCGCGGCGACACGGCGGCCGATCTCCTGGCCGGCCTCGACGTCGAATCGGTAATGAATCCCGCCGTACACGCGCGACAACCCGGCTTCCTCGACGATGGCCTGCAGCTGGCCTTGCTCGCTCGGGAAGAACTGCATGAGTGCGCTCATGAACCCACCCGTGACACAGGAGTGCCCCGAGGGATACGACGGGTGGTTCGGCATCGGGACCGACACCGCGATGGCCGTGTTGGCCTGCACGGGACGGATGTACCAGTAGAAGAGCTTCGAGTCCCAGCACGCGATCTGCGAGTCGAAGCTCGACGCGTTGGAGTAGGCGAGAATGCGGGCCGCTTCCCGTTCCGTGCGATGATGCCGGTGAATGAGGTCGTTCGCTATCCGATTGTTGGCGCTGATGGTGAACCCGGCTGCCCATCGCTGGGCGATCGCCACCAGGTCGGGCTTGGGTGGGTTCGTGTAGCCGAAGACTTCCGCGAGCGCAGCATCGAACTCGGGCGAGCCGAACGCCGGCGGCGCCGCTGCGCGGAACTGACTCGGCGAAGTCAGGAAAAAGGGGCGGGTCCCGACGAGCGAGCGAACGATCGCCGTGTTAGGCGCTGATACCCAGAAACCCGGGCCAACCGGCGGAGACCCGACCGGCACCACGAGGTAGTTGTCGGTCGCGGCCTGTGCGACGACGGCGGCGCCGACCGCGCGACCGATCGCTTCACCCGAGGCGGCATCCTGATTCTTCGCGCCGGGCCAACCTGGCGCAGCAAGGTCCGCATCGAGTTGACTCTCGAACGCGCTCGCGTCACCTGGGAAGAAGGAGCTGAGCACGACGACCGATGCGGCACCGACGGCCGCGGACACCGACGGATGCACACGACCTTCCTTCCCGGCTTCGGCCGCGAGCACCGCGCGGTACTGCGCGATGGACAAGTACGTCAGGATGCGACTCACGGCGGCCTGTCCGTTGGCGATCGTCCGCGGCGCCATGAGCACATTGGCGCGCTCGTTCCATCGCGTGGTAGCGAGGTCCTCCCAGAACTTTACCGCGTCGAGATTCGGCGCCTCGGGTTGAACCAGCCGCGTCGGCGTGTCGGTGCATCCCGAGACTGCGACTACCGCAGCGAGTGCGAGCATCCAGGTTGAATGCGTGGTACGTGGCAACATGGGGCCATCCTCGGGTTCGCGTATCGGGGGTCGAGAGCGGTGCGTCCGCATTCTCGCCTGTACACGCATAACGAGTTGGCACGAGAGAACCCGACATCGATGTCCTTTGGGAATCAAATGTCGGGTGTGCGCGCGATTTCTCGTTATGCGGAGGATCGCGCCGAGGCGGTTCCCCTCAGGGGGGTGAGATCGGCGGCAGCACGCGCACCGGTGTATACCGGTATGCCGTCGTACCATCACCCACCTGCCCGCGATCGTTCTGGCCCCAGCAGTGCACGAGCCGCTGCGCGTCGGATGACACGCCGCACGCGTGTCCACTGGCTGTCGTGAGCGACACGAGACTCACACTGGTACCGAACGGACGTACCTCCGGAAATCCGGACGGATCTCGCGTCGACCAGCACGACACGCCGCCGCCCACCACGGATCCACACACGGCAGTTCCGAGTGACCACACCGCGCTCACGCGGGCGCCGGTGACGACGCGCGGAAAGGCTCCGTTCCCCCAGCAGACCACCTCGCCATCCGCGGCGAGCCCGCAGACACTCGCCTGACTCGCCGTGAGCGAAACGGTCGCGCGCACATTGACGCTCCGCGGTGTCGTGCTACACCGGACCGTATAGGTGGGCGGGGAATAGTACGGGTAGTTGGCGATCCCGCACTGATCAGACGTGTCCGTCCCGAGCTCGCGCTCCTGATTGCCGCCCCAGCAGTACACCTCGCCACTCCGCTCTACGGCGCAGGTCGCGAGCGCCGCAGCAGCGAGTCCCACGAAAGAACGCGACTCGGCGG
>Ga0075431_100006326_pt1 | contig 11761 bp, 10 predicted proteins | sample RhiMetdeltSRZDD5_FD_75297 | JGI IMG/M metagenome (GOLD analysis project Ga0075431, IMG submission 75297) | Populus rhizosphere microbial communities from Tennessee, USA - Rhizosphere MetaG P. deltoides SRZDD5 | ecosystem: Host-associated > Plants > Roots > Rhizosphere > Soil | place: USA... | reverse complement strand
TCCCTCGCCGACCTCGGGCACGCTGGGCGGCGTGGCACGCAAGACGCGCGAGACCATGCTACTGGTCGAGGCTGCAGGCTTCGACGTGGTCATCGTTGAGACGGTTGGCGTCGGCCAGTCCGAGGTGGCGGTGGCGGCCATGGTCGACTTCTTCCTGGTGCTGCTGCTGGCCGGCGGCGGCGACGATCTGCAGGGCATTAAGCGCGGCATCATCGAGATTGCCGACCTGATCGCCATCACCAAGGCCGATGGCGACAACGTCGCCCGTGCCAGGAAGGCGGCCGCCGTCTACCAAGGCGCGCTCGGGATCATCACGCCGTCCTCGTCAGCCTGGGTACCGCCAGTGCTGACAATCTCGGCGCAGGCCAACCTGGGGCTGCATGAGATGTGGGCGAAAGTCCTTGAGCACCGCGAGCGTATGATGGCGGTCGGCGAGTTCCAGGCACGGCGCGGCGCGCAAGCCGTCGACTGGATGCACGACCTGCTGCAGCAGCGGCTGCTCGCTGCGCTGCAGGCTGACCCGGCGGTGGCCGCCCGCATGATGGAACTGGAAAATGAGGTGCGCGCCGGACTGCGCACGCCGGCGCTGGCGGTTGCCCAGCTACTGTCGCTGGTCGGGCTCGGTGGTAAGGTGGGGACATGAGCCTAATGCACCATAGTCGACCTCCCAGCGCCGCGTGCGCAGGCCCACGCACGACTGTCCTGCTCACGGCGTTTGGGCCGTTCCCAGGCGTGCCGGTCAACGCCACCATGCGGCTGGTGCCGGAACTGGCGGAACGGGCGGCGCTGGCCTTTCCCGGTGTCCGCTTCGTTACTGAGATGCTGCCCACCGAGTGGCTGGCCGCTCCACGCCGCATGGCCGCGGTCATCGCACAGGTGCAGCCCGACCTCATCCTGCATTTCGGCGTGTCCTCACGTGCTCGCGGCTTCGAGATCGAGCAGCGCGCCCACAACAGCTGCCGGTCCATGCCGGATGCGGCCGGCTTCTTTCCGCGGGCCGATAGATTGCAGGACGACGGCGCAGAAGTGCTGCGTACCAGCCTGCCTGTTCCCCACCTTGTGCTGGCCCTCAAGCGGCGCGGCATTGCCGCCTATGCCTCGCGCGATGCGGGTGCCTATTTGTGCAATGCGGTGCTCTACCACTCCCTGCAAATCGCCGCGGACAGGCTGCGCGACTGTCGCATCGGATTCGTACATGTGCCGGCGTCTTTGGCGCGGCCCGGCGGTGCCAACAGGGGGCGCGTCGGCGCCTGCCCGCTCACCTGGCCGCAAGCCGTCGAAGGCGGCCTTGAGGTGATCGCCGGATGCCTCGGCCGGCTGTTGCCGAAAGCCAGGGCCGATGCGGTGGCTGGCGCGCGCATGCAGACTGCGGGCCGTGCGCGCCCGCGCCTGCCGCTCGCGCAATCCTGACTAGCCTCGCACGGGCTGGTTGCGGACTTGACCTCGGCGCATTATCCGTGACCGGTTTGCCGAGGGGAGCACCGAGCGATGCCGTGGCTGTGGGCTATTTTCACCGTGATCGCCGCGGGCGGTCAGGTGCTCCGCAACGCGGCTCAGAAAGAGCTGACCGCGACGCTCGGCACGGTCGGGGCCACGCACGTCCGCTTCCTGTTTGGTTTGCCGTTCGGTCTGCTGTTCCTGATGCTGGTCCTGGTCGGCACCGGCGTGCCGTTCCCGAAGCTCAACCCGGCCATGCTCAGTTGGACGGTGGTCGCGGCCCTGGCCCAGATCGGCGCAACGGCGTTGCTCCTGGCGGCCATGCGCGAGCGCTCGTTTGTGGCAACCACCGCCTATGCCAAGACCGAGCCCGTACAGGTGGCGTTGTTCGGCCTCATTTTTCTCGGTGATCACGTCACGTTCGGACTGGCACTGGCCATTCTGATCGCGACTGCCGGCGTGCTGGTCATGTCGTGGCCGCGCAGCAATACCGACGAGATTTTCACCTGGAAGCCGGCGCTGCTCGGCATCGCCTCGGGCGGCATGTTTGCCATCGCCGCCATCGGCTTTCGCGGCGGCATCCGCGCGCTGGAGACGCCGAGCTTTGTAGTGGCTGCCACGGTGACGCTGGCACTGGGCCTGCTGATCCAGACCGTGGTTCTGACCACCTACCTTGCCATCCTCGACCGTAAGGTGCTGGCCGAGATAGTACGCGCCTGGCGGCCATCGCTGTTTGCCGGCTTCATCGGCGCCTTCGCCTCGCAGATGTGGTATCTGGCCTTTGCCCTGGAGACGGCCGCCAAGGTACGCACGCTGGCGCTGGTCGAAATCCTGTTCGCGCAGGTTTTGTCGCGCAATCTGTTCAAGCAGAACCTGGCGTCCCGCGAGGCGCTCGGGATCGGATTGATCGTGCTGGGTGTTATCATTCTGTTGAACCACTAGCGGGGGCGGTGCGCTCTCCTGTCGCGCATGGAACCCGGGTGTCCAAGCTGCGTTGAGCGGCCATGGCACACACAGATCAAACCTTTGGCGAACCCATCGCCACCGGCGCCAATATTCCTGCCCTCACACAAGCCGAGCGCCGCGCGCGCGCCGTCAGGCGCGTGGCCGCGATCAAAGGCTTCTACGTGCACCTGGCCGTCTACGTGGTCGTCAACATCGGCCTGTTGGCCGTGGATGCGCTCACCGGTTCGGACTGGTGGGTACACTGGGTGGCGTTCGGTTGGGGCATTGGCGTTATCGCGCACGCGATCGCCGTCTTCGGCCGTGGGTCAAAGCTCGTGACCGATTGGGAGGACCGCAAGATCAAGCAGCTGATGGCGGAGCAGCGATAAAAACCGCTGCGCACCCGTTGCTCGAGATGAACGCGGCGGTCGACCAGGACCCGCCGCGCTCTTCGCCACATTTACTGCTTCAACCCTTCAGCCTTCAGCGCCTCTTGAACGGCGGGTCGCGCGCCCACGCGTTTGCGGTAGGCCAGTACATTGGGGAAGGATGACAGGTCGACGTCCACGCGCGCCGCCCAGTTGGAAATGGTGAAGAGGTACGCGTCGGCCACCGAAAACTCCTTGCCCATCAGGTAGTCGTTGTCGGCGAGATGCTTGTTGACGTGGGCGAAGCGAGTAGCGAGCCGCTCGCGGTAGATCTTCTTTGCCGCTTCCGGCATGGCGGGGTTGAACAGCGGTGAAAAACCCTTGTGCAACTCGCTCGACACGAAGTTGAGCCATGACTGCAAGCGGGTCCGTTCCATGGTGCCCGCGGGCGGAGCCAGCTTTTTTCCCGGCACCTTGTCGGCGATGTACTGGACGATCGCCGGTCCCTCGGTCAACTTGGTGCCATCGTCCAGCTCCAGGACGGGCACGTAGCCTAGGGGGTTCACTTGCTTGAAATCGCCACCGCTCTCCGTGACCTTGGTTTTGGTGTCGGTCTTTACGCGCTCGAACGGTAGGCCGGCTTCGTTGAGGACAATGTGCGGGGAAAGGGAGCAGGCACCGGGTGAGAAATAAAGTTTCATGGCGGTCTCCTGAAGCTAGTGCTTTTCGTTCAACCACATTGATTGCAATTGCATAGAACTAAAAACATGCAATTGCAAGTTAGTTGGCTCAGAGTGTACTCATGAATGCCACGCCCTCACCCACCGTCATTGACGCCTGGGCCAGCCTCGTTCGCACCGAGAAGGCCCTGGTGGACAAAGTTGAGGAGCGGCTGAAGCGAGAGGGCTTCCCGCCGCTCGACTGGTATCACGTGCTGTATGAGGTCGATCGCAGCCCACAGGGCATGCTGCGACAGGCGGGCGTCCAGGACCGGACGCAACTGGCCCAGTACAACGTGTGCCGACTGGTCGACCGGCTGGAGCGGGAGGGACTGGTCGAGCGGCGCCAATGCACCGAGGATGGCCGTAGCAACGTATTGGTCATTACCGCCAAAGGTCGCGACTTGCGCCGCAAGATGTGGCCGGTCTATGCCGCCGGCATCGAGGAGCATTTCGGCGCCCGCTTGACCGCTGAGGAGGCGCAACAACTTGCGGGCCTGCTTGCCAAGCTCGTTGCAACGTGAGCGGATGAGGATTGCGGCGCGCCGGCTGGACCGCAAGATGCGTTCGTGTAGGATGCCGCCGCATCGCACGCCGGGTATAAAGACCGCGATTTAGAAGGGGTTAGAGCATATGACGGGACCTGGCGCAGAGGTCGTGCCGAGCGGTACCCTGATGCAGGGCAAGCGCGGGCTGATCATGGGGGTGGCCAACAATCGCTCGATCGCCTGGGGCATCGCCAAGGCAGCGGCCTCCCAGGGGGCCTCGCTGGCCTTTACCTACCAGGGGGAGGCCCTCAAGAAGCGCGTCGAGCCGCTGGCTGCCGAGGTCAAATCCAAGCTGGTTCTGCCTTGCGACGTCACCGATGGCGCGTCGGTGGACGCAGTATTCGCCGAGCTCACCAAGCAATGGGGCTCACTGGATTTCCTGGTGCATGCCATCGCCTTCTCCGACAAGGCCGAGCTCGACGGTCGCTACGTCGACACCACTGAGAAGAACTTCACCCAGACCATGCTGATCTCCTGCTTCTCGTTCACGGCGTTGGCGCAGCGCGCCGAGAAACTGATGAAGCCGGGCGGGGCGCTGCTCACGCTGACCTACTACGGGGCCGAGAAGGTCATGCCCCACTACAACGTGATGGGCGTGGCCAAAGCTGCCCTGGAGGCCAGTGTGCGCTATCTGGCCGCGGACCTGGGCCGCAACGGCATCCGCGTCAACGCCATCTCAGCCGGGCCTATCAAGACGCTGGCCGCCTCGGGCATCGCCGACTTCCGCTACATCCTGCGCTGGAATGAGTACAACTCGGCCCTGCGCCGCACCGTCACCATCGAGGAGGTCGGCGCCTCGGCGCTCTATCTGCTGTGCGACCTGTCCCGGGGGGTGACCGGCGAGGTGCATCACGTCGACGCCGGCTACCATGTCCAGGGCATGAAGAACGAGGACGCGCCCGACATCTCGGTCGTCAAGGACACGGGCTGATAGCAAGCCCCGCCCACAATCATCGCCTGGAAGCGGCCAGAAAAGGCTGCCTCGATCCGAGCCTGCGTCCACCTCAGGTTGCGATTGGTGCTGCTACGCCACAAATCCGCCATGCACGGTTCTTCTTCTGCCCTGACAGCGGCTTAGACGAGCTGGCCTTGGCTCCCAAGCGGGTCCTGCTCGTCGCGCGTTTTGGGGGATGTCATGCGTGCCGTTACCGCCATGGTGCTGGCCTTGGCGCTGCTTGCGACGCCATCGGTGTTGGCCGCGGTGCCCAAGCGCGGGGTCGAGTTCAACTCGCCCGAAAGCCTGCTGCGCTGGATCAACGGCTACCGTACGCACGGCAAGGTCGACAAAGTGCCCGAGGCCGTGCAGGCCATGAGCCGGCTCGGATTGTTCCGTGACCTGGAGACGGCGGGCGTCTACATCGGCTTTATGGCCGGCGTGCTGCAGACCAATCCGGACAAGGCGGAGAAGCTGGTGGCCCGCATGTTCCCAATTCCGCCGGAGGATCAGATCGCGATCGTGCGGGCCATCGCCCACTCGGACCTGCCCAACTGGAAAGAGTTGATGCTGAAGTTCGCCGAGCGCATGCCGGCGCGCAAAACGCTGATCGACCGCTTCGTGTACGGCAAGATGCCAACGCTGCGGCAGCTCGAGTTGGACACGGGGCCCGGTCCACTCGACATGCTGTGGGGCCTGTATTTCGCCACCGGCAGCTATGAGCCGGTCTTGCGCATGGTGTCGATCCTGGCGTGGGCTAAGGATGCCAACAATGTTGAGCGACTGACCATCGGCAGCATGACCAAGCTCTCGCTTGCCACCAATGCGGCGCGTGACAAGGAGTTGCTCGACATGCTGAAGGCCTCAATGGCCGTCGAGACCAAAGATACCCGCGCCGTGCTGCAGGAGGTGATCGACGCCGCCGAGACGTTCGAGTTCGGCAAAGTGCGCAAGGATGCGATGGCCTCGATCGATCAGCTGAAGGTCAAGGGGCCGGCGAGTGCGCGCAATGTGCAGTGGTGGGGCCAGGCTGGTCAGACCGCCCTGGCGCTGGGTTGCATCGTCGCCAGCGCGCTTGGCCAGTTTCAAGTTGGCATTCCCTGCGTGATCGGCGGCGCCGTCTCCGGCGCGGCCATCAAGTATATGACGCCGCAATAAGCCTACACCGCATCGCAACCGCTGCCCCGAGCCTGTCGAAGGACAAATGGCGTGCATGGGCCGACGAGCTGGCGATCGGCTGTGCTTGCCATCAAGCTCGTTTCTGCAGACCATGACATCCTCCACTGTCGGACCGGAGCGTGGTGATGAAGAGGGCTGTCGTGGTAGGGGCGCTGGGCGTCATCGGACGCTACATCGTCGAGCGGCTGCTGGCAGCAGGCGATTGGACGGTGGTCGGCCTATCGCGCCGCGCCGCGCCGTGCGGTCCGCGTTATCAGCACATCGCCGTCGACCTCCTCAATTCGCGCGATACCAACGCCAAGCTCGCCGAACTGAAGGAGACCACGCACATCTTCTACGCCGCCTTCCAGGCGGCGACAGGGGCGGCTGCTGGCTATGCCTCCAACATCGCCCCGAACCGCGACATGCTCGTCAACTCGGTGAGCGCCATCGACGCTGCCTCGTGTTCGCTGTCGCGTGTCGTGCTGATCACCGGCACCAAGTACTACGGCTCGCATCTCGGCCCCTTCAAGACGCCGGCGCGCGAAAGCGATGCGCGCCACATGCCGCCCGACTACTATTTTGATCAGATCGACTGGCTGAGCGCCTACCAGAAGCACAAGTCGTGGGACTGGGTGGAGCTGCGGCCGCAGACCCTGTGCGGGTTTGCGCCCGGCACGCCAATGAGCATTCTGCCGGCCATCGCCGTGTATGCCTCGATCAGCAAGGAGTTTGGCCTGCCGCTCCGCTTCCCTGGCAAGCCCGGCGCATTCGCCTCGATCTACCAGGTCACAGAATCCACACACATGGCCAATGCGGCGCTATGGGCGGCCACTGAGCCGCGCTGCGCGCTGGAGGCCTTCAACATCACCAACGGCGACTACTTCCGCTGGAAAAACCTGTGGCCGAGGATTGCCGCCGCCTTCGCTATGCCCGTCGGCGACATACAGACCATCAGCCTGGCGCAGCACATGCCGGACAAGGCCGACCTGTGGCGCAGCATGACCGAGAAATACCGCCTGAAGTCGATACCCTACGCCGATCTGGTCGGCTGGTCGTTTGCCGACTACGTGTTCGGCTGCGACTGGGACGTCATGACGGACGTCACCAAGGTGCACCGCTTTGGCTTCCACGAGGTGGTCGACACCGAGGAGATGTTCGTGCGCCTTCTCACTCGCTTCCGTGAGGAGCGCATCGTCCCGTAGGCCGCGTTCGGTCCCTGTGGGTCACACACACGCGATGCGAGGGGCAACAAGCTACGACACCGGCGTCGCCTGTCCGTCGGCAGGACTTTTCTCCTCGCCATTTTCCTCGGCCTGCTTGGCGAGCTTGGCCTGTTCGGCGGCGTCCTTCTCGAACAGCTCCTCCAGCTCCTGCGCATAGGTCTTGGCGCGGTCCTGCAGCTTCTCGATGTCGGTATAGTGCTTGTAGTCCTCGTACAGGCGGCGCCGGTCCTGCTCCTTGAAGGTCTCGACCGCGAAGCGCACGTCGCGCTCGGTGAACCCCAGCCCACGCAGCACCTCGCGCGTCAGGTCGAGCGAGGACAGGAACGTCTCGCGCCGGATCACCTCCACGCCGACATCCATCAGCCGATGTGTGTGCTGGCGATGGCGTGAGCGTGCGTAGATCGGCACGTGCGGGTAATTCTGGCGCACCAGCTGGGCGGTGCGAATGGAGACGTCGACGTTGTCTATGGCGAGCACCAGCGCGCGCGCCTTGCCTGTTTTTGCGGCTTCCAGGATCTCAGGGCGGCTGGCGTCGCCGTAGTAGATCTCGGCGCCGAATTTGCGCACAAAGTCGACCTGCTCGGCGTTAACGTCGAGTGCCGTGAATGGAATGTGCTTGGCGCGCAGCACGCGTGCCACGATCTGGCCGACGCGTCCGAAGCCGGCAATCACCACGTGGCCGTCACCCTCCGGCAGCGTGTCGAAGGCGCGCATCTCGACGGCCTTCGGCGCCAGCATCTCGTCCAGCAGCAGCAGTAGTGGCGTTGCCGCCATCGACAGCGTGACGGCGACGGTGAGCAGCTCGGCAAGCGGCGGCTCCATCACGTTGGCCGAGACGCCGGCGGTAAACAGCACGAACGCGAACTCGCCGCCCTGGGCGATGGCCAGGGCAAAGCGCCGCGAGGGCCCCGGCTCCAGACCGGCGCGGCGGCCGAGCACGTACAGGACCGCGATCTTCACCGCCAGCAGCCCGCCGACCACCGCCAGCACCAGTGCCGGCTTTTGGGCGATCAGGCCGAGGTTCAAAGACATGCCAATGGCGGTGAAGAACAGGCCGAGCAGCAGCCCTTCGAAGGGGGCAATGTCGGCGCTGATCTCGTGCCGGTACTCTGAGTCGGCCAACAGGACGCCGGCGATGAAGGCCCCGAGCGCAGCCGACAGGCCCGCCCAGTTCATGACCAGCGTCACGCCGACCACGGTCAGCAGAGCACTCGCGGTCATCGCTTCCTTCACGCGCGTGCGCGCAATGAGCCGGTAGACCGGGCCGAGCAGGACGCGGCCGACCACGATCACCGCCAAGATGATGCCGATCGACTGCAAGGCGGCCAAGGCATTCATGCGCGGCGCGCTGTCCGCGGCATCGACGGAGAACAATGGCGGCAGTGCGAGCAGGGGGATGGCAACCAGATCCTGGAATAGCAGCACGGCGAAGGCCACGCGGCCGTGACGCAGCGCCAGTTCCTCGTTCTCCTCTAGAACCTGCAGCGCAAATGCGGTTGAGGACAGCGACAGCGCCAGGCCCGCATACAAGGCGGTCTGCCACGCCAGACCAAAATAGATGCCGATGGCTGCCAAAACGAAGCCGGTGATCGCAACCTGGGAGCCGCCGACGCCGAACAGATTGGCACGCAAGGTCCACAATCGCTTCGGTCGCAGTTCGAGGCCGATCAGGAACAGCAGCAGCACGACGCCGAATTCGGCGAAGTGCAGAACGGAATCGACCTCATAGACGGTGTATACGAAGCCAAGGCCGAAGGGGCCGATTAGCACGCCGACCAGCAGGTAGCCCAGCACCGTGCCGATGCGCAGCAGCTTGGCCAGCGGAGCAGCCACCACGGCAGCAGCCAGAAACAGGGCGATCTGGGTCAGGGTCACGTCGTGCAGCATCAATCAAGTCCGAACGGGTGGCAGGGGACTAGGGCCTTGTAGGGACCTTTGCCCGGCCTCGGCAACGGCAAAAAACCGTGCATTTGTCGGGCACATGGGGATCGCCTGCCGGCGCGGCAAAAAAAGTGTGCGGCGGGGGCTGCGTGCAAACGAAATGACCACACCCTTGCGGGTGTGGTCACACCTCAGGACTGACGGTGCAGGCAGCAGCCGCCGCCCGTGCCGCAACTCCTACGATTGATACTTCACGGTGCAGCCGTAGGGCCGGGAGGTGGTGGTCGATACCGGCTTGCCCTGGGCGATCTCGTCCAGCGCCGTATCGACGAAATTCTTCGCCGTCTTCAGGTCATCGAGCCGCGTCGTGGCCTTGTCGTCGATGCCGCCCATATAAGCCAGCGTGCCGTCGGCCTTGATGATGTACATGTGCGGGGTAACCGTCGCGCCGTAGCTGCGGCCGACATCGCCCTTGGTGTCGAACACCACGGCAGTCGGGTGGGCGCCACGGTCGGTGGTCAGCTTGTTGGCCTGCTCAGGCGTCACGAAGCCCTGCTCGCCGCGAGCCGACGAGATGACCGAGAGCCAGACCACGCCCTTGTCGGTCCATTTCTTCTGCAGGCCCTGCATGGCCTGGCCATTGTAATGCTTGCGCACGTACGGGCAGTCATGATTGGTCCATTCGAGCACCACCGTCTTGCCCTTGAAATCGGCAAGCGACACCTGTTTGCCGTTGGTGTCGACCACCGTGAAGGCAGGTGCCGCGCCGCCGATGCGGGCTTGCGCGCCGGGGTTGGCCGTGCTCGGCGTGCAGACGAGGCCGACCGAGAGCGCGGCCGCGCCCCCGAGCAGGGCCACACCGAGCAACGTGCGTCGCGGAATCATCATGAGTTCACTCCTTGGCTGAAGTCGGCAAATCGGCTCTGCGTTGCGAATTGCGATCACGAATGCGATCGATCTCCTGCAGCACTGTGGCAGCAGTGAGAATTTGCGGCAAGATCACGGGCTCGTCGCCTCCGGCATAGAGCAGATAGAGCGGAACGCCGCTTCTGCCATGCCGTTCCAGGATGCGGGTGATCTCGGGATTGCGGTTGGTCCAGTCGCCTTTCAGATAGGCGATGTTGCCGGCGGCGAAGGCTGACTTCACTGCGTCCGTGGACAGCGCCACCCGTTCGTTGACGAGGCAGGTGATGCACCAGGCGGCCGTCATGTTGACGAATACCGGACGGTTCTCGGCGCGCAATTCATCAAGGCGCCGCTGCGAGAAAGGTTCGATGCCGGCAGCGGCCGTGGTTTGTGCGGCCGGCGACGCTTCGATTTGGTCGCGCTGCAAACCGGCAACCGCAACCGCCGTCGTAATCATGCAAGCGACCGCCACGGCCGCGGCCGCGCGGCCACCCCAGGTGCCGGACGTTTGCCAGATGCTGAACGACCAGGCAGCAAGAGCGACCAGCACCAGGCCGATCATCGCAGCGAACAGCTGGGACGCGCCGACCTGCTGAGCGAGCACCCACATGAGCCAAGCGACGGTGGCGTAGATCGGGAAGGCGAGCGCCTGCTTGACCGTCTCCATCCAGGCACCCGGGCGCGGCAGTCTCCCGACCAGCTGCGGCGCCAGCGTCAGCAGCAGGAAGGGCAAAGCAAGGCCCAGGCCAAGGGCCAGGAACACGACGAGGCTCACGGCAGCAGGCTGCGTCATGGCAAAGCCGAGCGCCGTGCCCATGAAGGGGGCCGTGCAGGGCGTTGCCACCACCACTGCAAGCGCACCCGCGAAGAATGCGCCCGACAACCCGGTGCGGTGCGCGAGGTTGCCGCCCACGGCCTGCAGCGAATAGCCGAAGTGGAAAACGCCCGACAGGCTGAGCCCCATGCTGAACAACACGTAGGCCAGCACAGCCACGGCGATCGGTGACTGCAACTGGAAGCCCCAGCCGATCTCGGCACCGCCGGCCCGCAATGCCAGCAGCACGCCGGCAAGCCCCACGAAGGTGACGAGCACACCCGCCGTATAGATAAGGCCGTGCAGTCTGAGTTGCCTTGCCGACTGGCCGGCATGGTTGATGAGGCTCAGCACCTTGATGGACAGCACGGGAAATACGCACGGCATCAGGTTCAGGATCAGGCCGCCCAGCAAAGCCAACAGGGCGGCTTGCAGGATCGTCCCGAGCGACCCGATCGGCGCGGCAATGACGATGGCAACGTCACCAAGCGCAAAGGCATGGCGAACCGTGCTGGCGCCGATCGCCTCGTCGATGACGAGCACGCCGCGTGCATCGTTCGGCGTTCCGATGGTGAGGGCACTGCGCGGCAACTCGAGGCTGAGCCCATCGGCGGTCACCGCCAACGTCTGCGGGTCAGCATGCCGGATCAGCGTCTCGGAGAATGGGAAGAACTGCGCGGAGCGGATCGCATCGCGCTGCAGGCCTTTGGCGGCCGCCTGCAGGGTCAGCGTGTCCGGCGTCACGTCCATACGCGCCGGCCATGGTGACATCTGCGGCAGCCTCGAGCGTGCAGCCTCGAACGCCGCGCCCGGGCCATCGTTGCT
>Ga0075431_100006324_pt1 | contig 11763 bp, 8 predicted proteins | sample RhiMetdeltSRZDD5_FD_75297 | JGI IMG/M metagenome (GOLD analysis project Ga0075431, IMG submission 75297) | Populus rhizosphere microbial communities from Tennessee, USA - Rhizosphere MetaG P. deltoides SRZDD5 | ecosystem: Host-associated > Plants > Roots > Rhizosphere > Soil | place: USA... | reverse complement strand
CCTCGCGCTCCGCCATCTTGATCGCGGCCTGGCCGTTGGCGGCGAGCAGGCACTCGTACCCCTCGTACTCGAAGATCATGCGCAGCGAGGAGCGGATGGCCTCCTCGTCGTCCACCACCAGCACCTTCGGCTTGGGACTCAAGGCCGCGCCTTCCGCGCCACCTTCTTCTCGGACGCCGGCTTCTTCTCGACCTCGACCTTGGCCAGGAACGTCGCCTCCGGCCGCGGGCGGTAGACGAACAGCCAGGCCACCTGCCCGTCCTTGAGGTCGGCCAGGACCTTCTTGTAGTCGGAGGCATGGGGCGTGGGCTTGCGGTTCACTTCGACGATCACGTCGCCGTGCGCGAGCACGTCCACCCCGGGCGAGAGGCCGACGACCTCCTTCACCACGACTCCGCGCCGATCCGCGGGGATGTCCAGCTCCCGCTGCGTGTGCTTGCTCAGCTCGGAGGTGATAAGGCCGAAGGCGTCGCCTTCCGAGGAGAGGTCCTGCTCCCAGTCCTCCGCGTCGTCGTCCGCCTCGTCGTCCTCGTCCGCGATCGCGCGCTCGGCCAGCTTGGCCTGGAGCTGCAGCGGCCGGCCGTCGCGCACCACGGTGAGCGCGACCATGCTGCCCGGAGCGCGGTTCGAGATCTGCCGCACCAGCGCGTCGCCGTCGTCGACCTTCTTGCCCGAGACCTCGGTGATGACGTCGTAGCGCTTCAGGCCCGCCGCCTCGCCCGCTTCCCCGGTCAGGACGTCGAGCACGACCGCTCCCCGGCTCTCCGTGGTCCCCACCAGCGCCTGCAGGTCGGGGTCGAGGTCCTGGAGCTGGATGCCGAGATACCCGCGGCTCACGTGCCCTTGCGTGCGCAGCGCGCCCAGGATGTCCTTGGCCACGTTGATGGGCACGGCGAAGCCGATGCCCTGGCCCTGCACGCTCATGGCCGAGTTGATCCCGATGGCCTCGCCGGCGGCGTTGATGAGCGGCCCGCCGGAGTTGCCGGGATTGATGGCGGCGTCCGTCTGGATGTAGGCGTCGAAGGAGGCGTTGTAGATCTTGCGCCCCTTCGAGGAGACGACGCCGACCGTGACCGAGTGCTCGAAGCGATAGGGGTTGCCGATCGCGCACACCCATTCGCCCACGCGCAGCTGGTCCGAGTCGCCCATCTTGATCGCGGGCAGGCCTTCCGCCTTCACCTTGAGGAGGGCGAGGTCGGTGGAGGGGTCGGTGCCGATCAGCGAGGCCGAGAACTCGCGCCGATCGGCGAGGCGCACGCGGATGCGCTCGGGCGAGGACACCAGGTGGTGGTTGGTGAGGATGTAGCCGTCCTTGTCGACGATGAACCCGGTGCCTTCGCCGCGGCGGACGGTGCTGAAGCCGCGATCGCGCGTCGTGCCCTCTTCGTCCGCGGTGGCCGCGCCCTGGATGGCCGTGATGTGGACGACGGCGGGGTTGACGGCGGCCACCACGTCGGCGAACGACGGCGAGCCGGCGCCCGGGATGGCCCCGGCGGCGGCGAGCGTGCCCGCGGGCAGGGACACCGCTCCCCCGCCGCCCAGAAGGACGCCCAGGAGCCCGGCGATGGCGGTGACGAGCGCGAACGACAGGATCAAGACCGGCCGCGGCATCTAGGAAGTATAAGACCTAGCGGCGGCGTGCCAGTGCCAACCGCTCGGCCAGTCCGGGCAGGGCCGTGGGATTCTGACGCCCTCCCGTGGCCTTCCGTACCGCCGCCCGTACGTAGGGGAACAGCTCTCCCGCGGTCACGACGCCGTCCTTGTCCGCGTCTGCCGCGCCCCCCAGGCCCTGAAGGAGGAAATACGTGAACACGCCGTGGCCTCCACCCCATCGCTCGTCCTCGAAGGACAACTCGCTGATGTCGCTCGCCGTCATGAGGGCGTGCTGGGCGTCGGCCGTGTACCGGGCCAGGTACTGGTTCACCAGGTTGTTCTGCCGAGGGGCGCCGAAGACTTCCCCACCGATCCCCTCGCTGTGGCAAGCGTCGGTGAAGAAGACGGCACGGCGGGCCTTGATGACACGGCTGAGCACGTCCTGGAGCTGCCACATGGGAATGGCCGTCCCGCCCATGTCCTGAGCCCGGGTGTCGTAGGTCAGGAGATAGAGATTGCGCCGGTCGTTGGGATCGGGTGAGCCATGGGACGCGAAGAAGATGACGACGAGGTCGTCGGGCTGGGCACGCGTGAGGAAGGTGAACAGGGCCGTACGGACGTTCTGTGAGGTCGCGGCCTCGTTCACGAGGAACACGATATTGTCGGCGGAGAAGCTTCCCCCGGCCGCCGACGTCAGGAAGTCACGGAAGGCCGCGGCGTCCCGATCCGCGAACCGGAGATCGGTGATGCCTTCCGCCGCGTGCTCATAACGCGAGACCCCGACGATCACCGCGTACTTCTGGCCTCCGACGGACTCGACGGCACCCGTCGAGGCGAGCAGGCTGTCCGGACCGGCGGCCGCCGTCTGCACGAGGAAGGACGAATAGAAGCGCCGCATCGAGCGGTCCTTGATCTCGATCTCGACGGAGTTCCGGCCGGGCTGGAACCGGAACCCGGCGCGTCGCGTGAGATCGAAGTCGCAGACGATCCCGTCGGCCGTGCTCGACGTGGTCATCACGATGTTCGCCGACTCCGTGTTCACCTTCGCGAAGATGTTGCCGTAGGTCACCTGCGTCGGCTGCCTGCGGATGCGAATCCGGAAGCGATCGAAGTCGGTGTGGGGAATGGAGGCAGCCGTGTCGCCTTCCATCTGGAGTCCCACGGCCGGGATCTCCAGGGCGAAGGTCGAGGTCGCGGAGGAGGCTTCCTTGGCCGGAGGTACCGGCGTGGGGGACGGCACGCGACGCTCCTGCTGAAGGACGAACAGGATGGCCAGACTGGCGACCATCGATCGCATGGCGCCGCATCCTACCGGAAATCGACTTCGGATTTGACGTTCCGGGGCGAAGGCGTATAAGGGAGCCGATTCCCTCCAGGTTCACCGGCTCGGGCCCGTAGGCGGCGGGCGAGCCGCCATTGCCAACGGTCATCCGCCGACCCTAACCAGGAGGTCGCGAATGAAGCGTTTTGTGCGCGCGACGACGAGCTTCACCCTCACCGTGCTGATGAGCGTTCCGTCGACGGTTCTGGCCGCTCGCAAGGACAAGAACAAGGAAAAGGAAGAGGAAGAAGCGCCGGCGAGCGAGAGCGCCCGCCAGGAGTATTCGGACAAGGACAAGAAGACCATGGCCGAGATCGCCCAGCGGCCGGAGGTGCAGAAAGAGATCGAGGCGGCCTGGCAGGCCCAACGGCGCCAGGACGTCGTCGAGGCTTTCAACGTCAACACTGGACGAACGCCTGGATACAACATGTATCCAAACCCCATCGTCAACGACTACGTCAACACGCTCGGACAGCGCCTCGTGCCGAAGGACTCGCCCAACCTCTATGCCTTCCGGCTCCTCCTCGACCCGATGCCTCGCGCGGAGTCGCTCTCCACGGGGACGATCTACGTCTCCACCGGCCTCGTCTCCATGCTCGACAATGAGGCTCAGCTCGCCTACATCCTCGCCCACGAAGTCGCGCACGTGGAGCGCGGCCACATGTACCAGAGGATCCGCAACCCGATCATCGAGGAGAGGCTGGCGTTCGAGAAGCAGAAGCAGGCCGCGAAGAAGAAGGCCATCTTCGGCGCCCTCGGCGCCGTGGCGGGAGCGGCCGTCGGCGCCGCCGCGGGAGGCAACCGCAGCCAGAACGCCCTGATCGGTGCGGAGATCGGCCTCCTCGGCGGCATCGTGACCGGGTCCATCGTGACCCGTGGCAAGTTCCAGCCCACGGAATGGGACACGCTGCAGGAGGACGAGGCGGACGAGACGGGACTCGGGCTGATCCTGGACCAGAAGTTCGACCCGCGCGAGGTTCCCAAGACGTATGCGCGCCTGGACACCCTGGTCACCCGGGACTCCCGCGTCGGCCTCGGCTTCATGGGGAGCAAGCAGCGCGTGAAGGAGCGCACGGCGAACATCGAGCGGCTGCTCGCCGGCGCCCTCAAGGTCAAGGTGGACGCGCAGATGCAGGCCGGAGGGCTGGTCGGAGGATCACCCGAATTCGCGCTGCTGATGTCCGCCCTCAAGCGTGACAACGGCGTCGAAGCCCTCGATTACGACCTGTTCGCCATGGCGAAGGAGAACCTCCAGGACGCGGCGAACCTCCGATCCAACGATTCGCGGGTCCACTATTACCTCGGGAAGGTCACCTCGCTCACGGCGCGGACGGACGAGGATCGCCAAGCGGCGGCCAGCGAGTTCCTCACCGCCATACGCTACGACGCCAAGCGCGGCAGCTACCCGGAACCCCATCTCCAGCGAGCCCTCCACCTGATCAAGCAGAACAACAGCTCCAACCAGGGCGAGATCCAGGACGAGCTGAAGGCCTACGTGACGCTCTACCAGCGGCAACATGCCGGTAATCTCCCGTCGAACATGCACATCATCTACGACTATTTCCTCCTCGCCGGGGATACCGCCTGGTACGTGCCGCCGTTCTCGGTCGTTCAAACCAAATACGTAGACTGGCCGCTGGCCGTCGTGCCCGCCGCATCGCGGAAGACATTGGCGATCCAGAAGTAGCGAGGATCCGGGCGGTGCCGGACGGATCCGGCACCGCCCATACCCAAATGAAGACCCTGCAATTCGCGCTCGTGCTTTGCCTGGCTCTGGTCGCGATCCCGATCCCTCCGGCCTTCGCCCAGTCGACGGAGGCGAAGGTCCCGGTCGGCATCCTGCCGACGCACGATGCGACGGGTGAGTCCTACGGCGGCGTCTTCACGCGCGCGCTGCCGGAGATGATCTTCGTGGAGCTGGAGAAGAGCCGCGGCCAGCCCATCTTCCTGAATCCGGGCGGCGCCTACTCACCCATCGACGAGGACTGGTACCCGGAGTACGCACGCACCATGAAGGTGGACGTCGTCCTCGTGACGAGCCTCGTCGGCCGCGCGCGCCGATCCGGGACGCTGCGCGTGGAGGGGTTCCTCCTCAACGTCCGCACCAAGGCGCGGTCGCCGAAGCTCATGGCCACGGCGTCGATCGACAAGAAGGACCTGGACGTGGCCTACTACTTCGAAGGGGCGAGCTTCTTCGGCGCCAACCGCGTCTTCGACAAGACGCGGATGGGCAAGGCAGCCCACAAGCTGGCGGACTCGTTGGCCGCGGCGGTCGTGGCCAACGCCAGTGCTCTCGTCGACGGCGGCTCCGTCCCGGTAGCCACGCCGCCCTCCGGCGCCTGCGACGTCGCCGTCCGCGTGCGCTACGTGGAGAAGGGATCCGCTTCGAAGAACTACGTCCTGATCGTCAACGGCCGCGAGGAATCGCTGGGGACAGTGGACGGGGTGGCTCGGATGCGGCTGCCCGCGGGCAAGGTGGTCACCCACGTGTCCGTCCGGGACGCTCCCTACCGGCTCCCCGTCCAGGACAGCTACTCGGCCAACACCGTCCTCGACTGCAGCCGCCCGGAGCGGACCCTCGCGCTGGAGATCGGGCCCGTCGGGGAGGCCGCCCTCCGCTGGTCTCCGTGATCGCGGTCAGCGATCGTAGCGGCGGACGACCGTGACACGTCGGCTCTTCACGGCGTTCTCGACGCCGTTCTCGATCACGAGGTCTTCCGTGCCGCGGCCCACCGCCTCGATCACGGCGGCCGCGAGCCTGAAGCGGCCCACCAGATAGTCCCGGGCACTTCGCGCTCTGGCCGCGGAGAGCTCGCGATTGAAGGCCGCCCCTCCTTCGCTGCTGGCGTGACCTTCGAGCACGTACCGCTCGCCCTTGGCCGCGCCCTGGAGGGCGCGCCCGATCTCGTCGAGCTGCCGCATTCCGTCGGCCAGGAGGGACGCCGAGCCCACCGCGAACAGGATGGTGAAGTTGGCCGCGTATCCCTGGCCGCCCTCGTAGAAATCCTTCCCCTTGCCTGCCGGCTCTTCGACCCAGGTCCCTCCGGGTGAGCGCGCGGCTTCTCCGATGTGCAGACCGCGGGCGATTGCATCTGCGCTCTTGAACGCGAACCCCGCCGCCTCCGGGTTCTCCGGTGCCGCCGAAGAAGGTGCCTTCTCCGGCAGTTGGGCCAGCGCGGCCGTGGCTTCATCGCGCTCCGCGCTCGTTCGGCTCAGGTCGAGCGCCGCTTGGTACGAGGCTCGCGCCTGCTCGAGCTCTCCTCGGGCGCGTGCGACGTCACCGAGTCCCAACCGAGGAAGGTACCAGGAGGGTTCGAGGGCCGCCGCCCGCGCGTACTCGACGGCCGCGGTCTCGTAATCCTTAAGGGCCTCCAGGGCCGTGGCGAGGGCGTTGTGCGCAGGGGCATGTCCCTCACACAGGGCGATCGCCGCCCTGGCTAGCCGGGCCCGCTCGGCGGGGACTTCCGCGCGTTCTGCCTCCGTCGTCCGCGCGCGCGCGGCGGACAGATCGCAGGGAGGAGAGCCGGGTTGCCCGACGGTCGCGAACAGAATCATCGCAGCGATCATGGCGACGCTCCTCATTCGATCCGAAAGCGACCCAGCGCGCGCGTCCAGCCGCCGCCGGATAGCCGGCGCGACGCTTCGCCGGCAAACCGGCGCGCCTCCATCCCGCGGAAGTCACGGAACGGCCGCCCCCCGTCCCCGGGTCCCTCCCAGAGACCGGGATAGGCCTGGTCCAGTCCGGCGAAGGAAGACGCATCGTCGAACGCGATCGCCACCACCGTCTCGGAGCCGCGCGGGGGCTCGACGGGGATCGATCGCGTCGCGGGGATCCGGACCCAGTCGTCCGGACGGAGCCTCGCCTTCTCGTACTGATTGGGGTACAGCACGGACACCGTGCCGCTGGCATCGATCTCCAATACCGCGAGGCGGTCAAGGCGCGTCGTCTTGACCCAGTAGGCGACGCGGTCGAGACCCGCCTTCAGGGACGCCGCTCGCTCGGGCGCGGTGCTCGCCCCCCGTGCGATCCGGATCTCGAGGCCGTCCTCTCCCGGCTGGGGGCCGAGCAGGAGACGGATGAGGTGCAGAGCCTGGAGCCGTGTGCCCAACTCCGAGAGCGCGGCTTCGCCGGTGGCGTGGATCGGCTCCCAGAGCGGCCCGCCCTGGTCCGCAATGACCACGGGCGGGCCGGCGCTCACGACGGCGTCGACGTCACAAGACGCGCCCACCACGGCGACGAAAGGCCAGCGCGACGCGATCTGGCTGGCCATGGCGGGATCGAATCCCTCCAGCCGGATCCGGGCCGGCCAGTCGCCACCGCCAGACACACAGGTTGGAGTCGAGGCTGGAGTCGTCTCCGGGATGGCCGGTGCGACGGACGTTGAGGAGGCGCTCCGCGCCCAGGGGCGCCAGGCGAACAGGAGGATGACGATGCCCACCGCGGCCGTGGCCACGGCCTGGGCGGTGCGCGGCCGACGCCCGACGACCTCGGAGATGGTGTCGGGCGCATCCCGACCCATCGGGGGAACCGCCACTCCCGGTACCGGTCCCGATAGCAGAGCCGAAGCACTGGTCTCGGAAGTCGTAGGGACCACGGAGGCGGGGGCAGCCGCGCTCGTCTCCATCCTCGAGGCCGAAACGAGAGCAGCCGCCAGGTCGCGCGCCGTCGGGTATCGATCGCCGGGGGCTTTCGCCAGCGCTCTCTCGAGAATCGGCACGAGCGCGGCCGGAATGCGGTCGGCCTCCGATCCCGTGAGCGGTGGCGGTTCCTGCAGCTGCTTCATGAGCGTCGCCACCGGCGTTTCGCCCCGGAAGGGGACATGGCCGGTGAACATCTCGAAGATCACGATTCCGAGGGCGTAGACGTCGCTCTCGAAGCCGAGCTTTTCGCCGCGCACCTGTTCGGGGCTCATGTATTCCGGAGTGCCGACGATCATCCCCGTCCGGGTCATGTCGATTCCGTCGCTGGCGGCGGCCTTCGCGATCCCGAAGTCCATGACCTTCACGACTCCACGGCTGCCGCGCATGATGTTGGGGGTCTTCAGGTCGCGGTGGATGATGCCCTCGTCGTGGATGGCCTGCAGACCTTCGGCGACGGCGACGGCCACCGCGAACCCCTCTTCGGCCGGCAGTGGCCCGCGCTCCCGAAGGATCCGCCGGAGGTCGATCCCGTCCATGAACGCCATGGACAGATAACGCAGATCGCCGTCCTCACCGTATTCGTGCATGCGACAGACGTTGTGGTGAGTGACTTTGCGCGCGAGCCGGATCTCCTCTCGGAAGCGCCGGACGGCTTCCGGCGTCAGGGTGTCCGTTCGCAGGACCTTCAGGGCCACGACATCGTTGAACTCGCGATCGTGAGCCCTGAACACGACGCCCATGCCGCCGCGCCCGAGGCGTTCCAGGATCTCGTAACGCCCGCCGATCAGGGCTCCCGGAGCGAGGCGCTCGACGTCCGTACCGCAGACCGCGCAGTGCGAGACGCCCGCGTCATTGGCAGCATCACACGAAGGACACTGCGACATCGTGGCTCGGAGTGCCGGAGGATATCACTCTTCGACGAGCATCCGGGCGAACGCCGCTTCATCGACGGTGGCCACACCCAACTCCGTGGCCTTGTCGAATTTGGAGCCGGCGTCCTTGCCGTAGACCAGATAGGACGTCTTCTTGGAAACCGAGGACGTCACGCGTCCGCCGCGGGCCTCGATGGCGGCCTTGGCCTCGTCGCGGGTCATCGTCTCCAGGCTGCCGGTGAGGACGAACTGCTTGCCCGCGAAGACGTCCGAGCGGTCGGCGTGGGCGGCCTCCTGGGGCCAGACACCGGCTTCCTTGAGCCGCACGAGGAGCTGCTGGTTCGACGGCGTGTGGAACCAGTCGTGGACGGATTGCGCGACGGTGGGCCCGATCTCGTAGATGTCGTCGATCTCCTCGACGCTCGCTTCCCCCAGCCGGTCCAGGTTCCCGAAGTGGCGCGCGAGCAGGGCGGCCGCGCGATCGCCGACATGGCGGATGCCGAGGGCGAAGAGGAGCCGTCGCAGCTCGCGCTGGCGGCTCTTCTCGATGCCCGCGAGCAGCGCGGTCGCGCCGAGTGACTCCTCCTTCTTGGCCTTGGGCGCGAAGACGGGCTTGAGGTCCTCGAACCGCAGGCGGTAGAGGTCGGCCACGTCCTTGACCAGGCCCCGCGCGAGCAGCTCGTGCACGATGACCTCGCCGAGGCCCTCGATGTCCATGGCCGTGCGCGACGCGAAGTGGCCGATGGACTGCTCGACCTGGGCCGGGCAGGAGGAGTTCGGGCACCGCCGGTCTACCTCGCCCTCGGCCTTGACGACGGTCGTGCCGCACACCGGGCACTCCGTGGGCGGCGCCCACGGCTCCGTGCCCGGCGGCCGCTTCTCCGCGACGACCTGGACCACCTTGGGGATGACGTCGCCGCCCTTCTCGATGAGCACGGTGTCGCCCTTGCGCACGTCCTTGCGCGCCACCTCCTCTTCGTTGAACAGGCTCGCGCGCGCGACCGTGGTCCCGGCCAGCGGCGTCGGCTCCAGGACGGCCACGGGCGTGAGCTTGCCCGTCCGGCCGACGTTGACCTCGATGTCGAGCACGACCGTGGACGCCTGCCGCGCCGGGTACTTGAAAGCGATCGCCCACCGCGGGAACTTCGAGGTGAAGCCGAGCTCCTCCTGGAGGGCGAAGGAGTCGACCTTCACCACCACGCCGTCGATGTCGTACTCCAGGGTGTCGCGCTTGTCCTGCCATTCGGCGATGAAGGCGAGGACGTCGTCCAGTCCGTGGCAGAGGCGCGACGTGTCGTTCGTGCGGAGGCCCCACTCGCGGAGCCGTTCGAGGGCCTGCCACTGGCCGCTCAGGCGCGGCCCCTTCAGGTGGGCGACCGAGTACAGGAAGATGTCGAGACCGCGCCGCTTCACGACCTGCGTGTCGAGCGTCTTCATCGACCCGGCGGCGGCGTTGCGCGGGTTCGCGAACGTCTCCTCCCCCGCCGCCTCGCGCTCGCGGTTCATGGCCTCGAAGCGGGAGCGCGGGAAGTACACCTCTCCGCGGACCTCGAGCTCGTCCGGCACGTCGTGGCCGTGAAGGCGCAGGGGGACCGTCCGGATCGCGCGCACGTTCGGGGTGACGTCGTCGCCGCGCACGCCGTCGCCCCTGGTGACGCCGCGGACGAGCCGGCCCTTCTCGTAGTGGAGCGCCATCGAAAGACCGTCGATCTTCAGTTCGGCCACGTAGTCGACCGTCCGCTCCCCGATCTGGCGGAAGATCCGCCCCTCGAACTCGCGCAGCTCTTCCTCGGAATACGTGTTGTCCAGGCTGAGCATGGGCACGCGGTGCACGAAGGTCGGGAACTGCTCGGACGGCGCGCCCCCGACGCGCTGGGTGGGACTGTCCGGGGTCACCAGCTCCGGGAACTGGGTCTCCAGGTCCACCAGCTCGCGGTAGATGCGGTCGTACTCCTGGTCGGAGATCTCCGCCGCGGCCTTCACGTAATAGAGATGGTCGTGCCGGCGGATCTGGTCGCGGAGATCGCCGATCCGCTTCTCGGCCTGCTGCCGGTTCACCGTGCCCATCTTACCGGCGCCCCCGGCGCGGACCGGTCCGGGCGCGCCGCCCGCGACCGGCGGCGACCTGCTCCCGGTAACGGAAGCGGAGTGGGCAGCGCCTGTGGTAAGAAATGCTCCCCTCCCGAAAGGTGGCCCCATGCGCCGCGCGGTTTCCGTCGCCTGCCTGATCGCCTCCCTCGTCCCGGCCGGCCGCGCCGCCGCCAGCACCGGCGGCCTCATCGAGAAGGCACGCGCTGCCATCGAGCGCGGGGACGTCGATGTCGCCCGCGACGTGGCACCCCTCGTGGCCGCCCTCCGAACCGCGCGCGGGGGCGGCCGCGAGGCGCTCATCTCCGCCATCGAGAAGTTCGGCCAGTACGACGGCCCCAGCCCCGCCGCCGTGAAGAGCTACCTGCAAAGGGAGGCGCCGCCCGTCCTGATCGAGATCGCGCAGAGCAAGGCGGACTGGACGGTCCGCGGCGACGCGCTCATGGCGCTGCGGTCGCTCAACGCCTCGGACGAGTTCCTCGATCGCGCCCAGACCGTGGCCGCGGCGGACACCTCGAAGGAGGCCCGCTTCATCCGGTCGCGCGGCGAGCTGCTCATGGACTGGAAGCGGTCGCGACCCCAGCCGGCGGCGACGGAAGCCACCGTGAAGCCCGCCGACCCCGCCCGGGAGCGCCGTGCCCTCGCTTTCCTGCGGCAGCGGGGCAAGAGCGTCTCCATCGCCCAGCTCGAGACCTCGGCCCGCGAGGGCCAGGCGGACGAGGTGGAGGCGCTGCTCGATGCCGGCGTGAGCGCGGCCGCGCGCGGCCGGGGAGGGTCCGTCCTGGGCATGGCGACCTGGCTCGGATGCGCCACCGGCGACGGAGACGCCGAGGGCCGCTTGAAGGCGATCCGCCTCCTCATCGACCGTGGCGCGGACGTGAAGGCGAAGGACGAGGTCGGCAACACCGTCCTCCTGAGCGCCGCGCAGCACTGTCCGCTTTCCGTCGTCCGCGTCCTCGTCGAAGCGGGCGCCCCCGTGAACGCCGCCAACCAGCAGGGAGTGACGTCCCTCTCGATGGCCTTCCTCGGGAACCACTGGGACGTCGTCGAATACCTGATCGACAAGGGAGCGCGCCTCCGGAAAGCGGACATCGATTCCATATTCTTCGAGCCACCGACGGACCCTCGAAAGCTGGCGCTGATCCGGCGGGCGACCGCCAAGTGAGGACGATCATGGCGAGCAGGTTCACCTCGAGAGCGGGGCTCACGGCGGCGGTGGTGCTGGCGGTGCCGCTCCTGGCACACGCA
>Ga0075431_100006320_pt1 | contig 11766 bp, 5 predicted proteins | sample RhiMetdeltSRZDD5_FD_75297 | JGI IMG/M metagenome (GOLD analysis project Ga0075431, IMG submission 75297) | Populus rhizosphere microbial communities from Tennessee, USA - Rhizosphere MetaG P. deltoides SRZDD5 | ecosystem: Host-associated > Plants > Roots > Rhizosphere > Soil | place: USA... | reverse complement strand
AGTCCGACGAGAAGCTCATCCGCACGCTCGTCGACATCGCGAGCAAGGGCGGCAACTTCCTGTTGAACGTCGGGCCGACGGCCGAGGGCCTGATTCCCCCGGCCAGCGTAGAGCGCCTGGCCGCGATGGGCCGCTGGCTGAAGACCAACGGCGAGTCGATCTACGGGACCAGCGCGAGCCCGATCCCTGCGCCGTCCTGGGGCCGTCTCACCCGCAAGCCCGGCCGCGTCTTTATTCATGTGTTCGAGTGGCCGGCCGATGGGACGCTCGCCGTGGAGTGGCCCGGTGCCCCGAGCCGCGCCTACCTGCTCGCGGATCCGAAACACGAGGCCCTGGCCACGAAACGCGAGGGGACGACGCTCCGCCTCACGCTCCCGGCGAAGGCGCCGGATGCGGTCGCCAGCGTGGTCGTGATCGAAACGAAGGACTGAGCCGCTTCGGAACGTTGGACCCAACGGTCCTTCAGGCGCCCGGTTTCGGCGCGCCCATCTTCTTCAGGAACCGATAGTGCGAGGCGATCGCGTCGAACAGGCCCGGCTGGTGCCGATATCGCAGGCCGAAACGGGTGGCGGTGTCGCGCACGACGTGCCGAATCGACGGATAGTGGGTGCTGCACATCCGCGGAAAGAGATGATGCTCGATCTGGTGGTTGAGGCCTCCCAGATACCAGGTCAGCAGGGCGTTGCCGTTCGCGAAGTTGGACGTCGTCTCCAGTTGGTGCGCGACCCAGTCCTCGCCGACGTGGCCGTTCTCGTCCGGAACGGGGAACTCGACGTCTTCGACCAGATGCGCGAGCTGGAACACCGTTCCCAGGATCACCCCGGCGGTGAGATGCATCGCCACGTACCCGATCAGGAACTGCCACCACGCCACGGGCAGCACGAGCAGCGGAACCACGATCGACCAGGCGTAGTAGAGCGCCTTCCCGCCGAGGACGTTCGCGACGGCCGACAGGCGGTGGCCGCCCTCGCGTTTGAAGATGTCCTTGTAGTCTTTGATGAAGACCCAGTTCAGCGTCGCCAGGCTGTAAAGCGGGAACGCGTAGAGATGCTGGTAGCGATGGCCGGGCCGAAGCTCGGCGTCCGGCGACTTGCGCAACAGCGCGGAGCTCGCGACGTCGCCGTCCACGTCCACGATGTTCGTATAGGTGTGGTGAGCGACGTTATGGCCGTAATCCCACAGATAGCTGCTGGCCCCGACGAGGTCGAATGTAAAACCCAGCAGGCGATTGAGGCGTGGATCGGAGGAATACGCCCCGTGCAGCGCGTCATGCGCGATGCCGAAGCCGATGCCCGCGATCCCCACGCCCATGACCACCGCCAGACCCAGCATGGCCAGGGGTGAAAAGCGGCCGCTGAGGATCGCTGCATAGGCGCCGAACGTCACGCCCAGCATGACGACGGTTCGCGCCACCATGGACCCGTTGGCTTTTTCGCAGACTCCGCGCTCGCCGAGATGGGCGGCAACCGCCTCGCGCATTTCGTTAATCAGCGGGGGCGCGGATACGGCGCCCACAAACGTCACTCGTGCCGCCATCGCCCTCCTGCGAAGCCACTGGCGACGGTCCTGGAGAACGGAAATCTCGACGCGTCGTCCATCGCCGCCCGGCTGAATCGGTCAGGTACAGTAACACGGGTCCCGGAAACACGCTCACACGACGGCGGGCCGTCAATGTCCGCCGATGCACGTCCGTTGGAAATAGAAGACACCGTTCCGCTCGAGCCGTGAGCAGAAGTCGCAACGGGTGGTGCGCGGGAAACAACCGCAGTCGACCGCATCGGCGGGTCGCGGGTCGGCCGCGCGGCAGGCGTCGGGCAGCGGCCGGCACGTGTAGGTGCTCGGCAGCGGCGCGTAGTCCGTCTTCAACATCTCGCAGTAGCTCGTGCGGGCGTCGCACGGCGTCTCGCCGCACGTGAACATGCGGGCGGCCAGGTCCGTAGCCGCCGGTGGCTTCGGCTTCGCGTGGCGGCACGCCAGACCGGAAAAAGCGACGAGAACCGAGAGAGCGACCCACCCGAGGTTCGCGGCAAGACGGCCGGAGCGCCCGAAGGCGCCCCGGCCCGTGGGCATCATCGGCGGAGTCTACGCCGGCCCTATCTCCCTCGCCAGGGAGCGACGCACTGGTTGGTCACGGTGTCGCACGCGCACGTGGTCGTCGGACAGAGAGAACACGTCGACGGCACCTTGGCGTTTGAATAGTCGCCGCGCTGAAGCGCCGCCCGTGCCGTCCCGGTGCTCCCCGTGGCGGCGGCGATCGAGCAGTGCGCATCCGCGATGTCGCCGATCACGACGGGGTCGATCGAGTACGGCGGGGTCTGCGTGTCCTTCGTGCCCACGCCGGCGTTCACGAAGGTGGCCGTCAGGTCCTGCCGCGTCCCGAAGCCGACGCCTAGATACGCCACGACGTACTCGCTGAGCAGCGGCGACGGGTTGGGCGAGACCGACCCCCAGCTCAGGCCGTCCGCCTGGATGAGGGAGAACACGCGCGCATAGGCTGGGAATCCGCCGAACTGGGTGAAGAAATCGTCGAACATCTTCACCTCGCTGTCGAATCCGGAGAGGCCGGGCACACCCATGCGCCGATGCTGCGCGGTCGCCGCCGCCTGCAGGTTCGCGTCGTTCTGCTGCTGGCCGATGACCTTCATGATCTGGTAGTCCATCGAGTTCGGGAACGGGCTGCGGTGGTCGGCCCACCAATCCGTCGGCCAGTTCGAGGTGACTTGTCCCGTCCACACGTTGATCGCCTCGTGCAGCGTGAGCAGGTACCCCCAGAAGCCGCGTATGACGGTGCCGTCGACGGGATCGCTCAGGTTGTTGTAGAAGGCGTCGCCGGTGACAGTCACCCCGAGGCCGAAGTCGCTCCCGGTCGACGCGCCGCCGGTGGGCGACGTCGCCTGGTACGTCAGCGGCAAGGCGCGCGGGGTGAATGCGAAGAGCGCGTTCAGGTTGGTGACGACCTGGTCGCCGTAGGCGAAGAACCGCGCGTAGTCGGTGGCGTGGGCGGACCACTCGGTCGAGGCGACGCACCATTGCGACAACGTCGAGCGATAGACGCGGAGGTACTCGACGCCGTTCACGGTGCCGCAGACCGGCCCCGGCGTGGGGGAGGGGGTCGGAGTCGGCGTCGGTGGCGTCGGCGTGGGTCCACCGGTGCCGCTGTAGGCCTCCATCTCGTAGATGCGGGCGGTGAAGCCCGCCTGCTCGCCCATGAGGACCTCGAGCCTCACGAAGCGCGCGGAAGTCGCGGCGATGCCGAGGGTCGTGACGTTGGCGGTGTTGCCCCTCACCTGCACGGCGGTGGTGAAGGTCGTGCCGTCGAGGCTCGTCCGGATGTCGAAGTCACGGGTGTTGAGCGACGCGGCCTCGCCGCCGGCCCCGGCGTGTTTCACGGCGAACCAGGTCAAGGCGTGCGTCGCACCCAGGTCCACCTGCAGGAACTGGTTGCCCGATTGCGAGCACCACTTGTCCGTGCCACCACCGTTGACGGTGCCGTTCACGGCCTTCTCCGGGCCCTCGTCCGCGTTGCACGACGCGCTGCCGACGGCCGGCTTGTTCAGGGCCAGGTTGGCCGAGGGTGTGCCCGTCGGCACGCCCGTCGGTGTCGGTGTGGGTGTCGCCGTCGGTACGGGAGTTGTGGGCGTGGGGGTCGGCGTAGGTGTGGGAGTCGGGCTCGGCGTGGGCGTGAACGTCGGCGTCGGTGAGCCGCCCGCGTATACCTCCAGCTCGTAGATTCGCGCGGCGCTGTCGGTGGTCTGGGTGGGGGTCGTGACGTTGAGCCGCACGTGGCGCGCCGCCGCCGACGCGAGGGTGTGTGTCGTGACGCTCGCCGTGTTGGCGGTGACGGTCACGACGGTGGTCCACGCCGTGCCGTCCAGGCTCACCTGGACGTCGAACGCCCGCGTGTTGAACGTCGTGCTTTCACCGCCCGCGGCCGCGTGCCGCAGGACGAAGCTGCCGACCATGTGGGTCGCGCCCAGGTCGACCTGCAGGAACTTCGCGGCGGCCAGGGAGCACCACTTGTCGCTGTTGCCGCCGGACACGCTTCCATTCACCGCTTTCTCGGGCCCTTCGGTCGATGCGCACGGCGTGCTGCCGGTCGCCGGCTTGTTGAGGGCAAGGTTCGCCGACGGGCCGGACGTCGGCGTGGGTGTGGGCGTCGGCGCTCCTGTCGGCGTCGGCGTCGCCGTGGGCGCGAGCGTGGGCACCGGAGTGGACGTGGGAGTGGCGGTGGCCCCGGTCGGCGCGAAGAGGCTGACCTCCGTCAGGCTGTTCCACGAGATGGCCGCGCCTCCATTCGAGGTGGCGCTATGGCCGAGGTATCGCACGAAGCGCGTGTCGACGGCGGCGAAGTCGAACGGCTCTTCGGCCGTGGTCGTCCCGCTCGTCTGCCGGCCGGTGAGGATCGGGAGCCACGTGGTGCCGTCGTTCGACCTCTGCAGGTCGAAGAGGTTCCTGCGCTCGTTGCCACGATACGCGGCGATCGTCACGCGGTTCACCGTTCGTATCGAACCCAGGTCGTAGCGGATCCAGGCCCCGTCGCCGTTTCCGGACCAGCGCGTGGCCAGGCTGTTGTCCACGGTGTTGGCCGGGAGGTTGCCGTCGTTGGTGCTGGCGGTCACGCCACCCGAGCCCGGCGTGATCTCGACGTGAGTACCGGGAGCAGGTGTCGGCGTGGGCGTACTCGTCGCCGCCGGCGTGGGTGTCGGCGTCGACGTCGGCGCCGCCGTCGGGGGCGTCGTCGGGGTGGGTGTCGACGTCGGGCTCGGTGTGGACGTGGGGGCCGGCGTCGGCGTGGGGGTCGTGGTGTCGTTCCAATTGCGGCCGTCGATCATGAGGGGAGCCGAGCCGGCGGGGTCGAGGTAGTCACGCACGCGCGTGGTGGCAGTGCCGCCGCCGTCCCAGGAACGCGAGAGCTTCCCGTACACGTCCCACATGTCGGGGTCGGCAGCGCCGCAGGCGGAGCCGCCTCCGGTGAGCTGGCCGATGAAGCGGCCCTGCTTGGTATAGACGGCGGAGCCCGAGGAGCCGGGTTCTGTCACGCCGATGCCGTTCGGCCGCCACCACACGCGATGATGATGGTCCCCGTCGTTTTCCGTCGCCTGGTTGGACAGGCTGATCCTCTTCTCGTCGACGCCCGGATGGTGGATCCCTACCGCGCCATCCGTGAACGGGCCCGTGCGCCGATCCCAGCCGGCCAGGAAGACGTTGAACGCCGGCTGCGGCGGGTCGTCGAGCTCGACCAGCGTGACGTCCGACGTGGCGAACGTCGCGAGGAAGATCGACCCCGAGTTGAATTGATTCAACTGCCCGTCGCCGTCGCCGCCGCTGCTGCCGCTGCCGACCGGCCGGCAGAACGAGTTCTGGAAGTTCCAGTAGGCGACCAGGGAGGCCGCATTGCTCGCCCGCAGCCCGCAATGGTCGGCGGTGATGAACAGCGGCCGCTTCGCGCCCGTGTTGTTGAGGACGGACCCGCTGCACAGCCGGCTGCCGCTCAGCTGCAGGACGGCCACCGCACGGATCTGGCTCCGATACGGATCGCCCTCCGAGCACAGCACGTCGACGTTGCAGGAGCCCGACTTCACGGTGACGTCGTCCTTCCGAAAGCTGCGATAAGCGTGGTTGACCTTGGTCAGCTCGAGCTTCACCTGCGAGCGCGCGTCCCGCGGGACCGTCAGCTCGATGGTGACGCTGGCGCTCTCGATGATCGGCGTCCAGAGCTGGCCATGCGCCTCGTTGTCTTCCGCCCCGAAGCGCCGCACCCGGCGCGGCGCGCCGCCGGCGTAGGCCGCCGGATACACGTAGAGGGCGCCGCCCGGCGGCATCCAATACGTCGTGAAGCCCAGGTTGATCGACTTCGCGCCGCGGGAGGTGATCTTCAAGCGCCAAACCCATGTGTCGCCGACCAGGTCCCAGCGGCCGTCCGCCAGCGTGAGCGTCACGTCGTGCGTGAGGGCGAAGCGCAGCGGCTGCGGCCGTGCCTTCGCCTGCGCGTCTTCGGCCAGCAGCTTGAGGTTGTCGACCGCGGGCATCACCTGCTCGGGAACGGCGGTCGCGAGGCCGGTGCGGAGGCTCAGCGGCTCGTCCTGGGCCCGCCCGTCGCGGGCGCCGAGGAAGGCCAGGACCAGAAAGGCGACTGTGGAAATGCGGCTCGTTCGTGTCATGAACGGTCTTCTCCCGAGGAGTTGTGCGCTGGCGCACAACATCTGACGCGAGCCCCCGATCCATCCGCGTGACGTCGGCGTCACCCGTCAGACAGGGCGTGTTGAAGGATTTGAGAAGCTAATACGAATTAGGTCATATATCCAGGACAAAGTACGTTCGACAACCACGGCTCGCCGCGCCGACGGCCGAGCTCGCTTGAATGTGCGAGTTGGCCAACGCGCGGGCGCGAAGGGGCAGGTGAATTCACGGTAATTACGCAATCGGGCGCGCAAAAATGGCACCGCCGCGCGCCGGCAGGATCACCGGCACGCGGCGGAGACGTCGGTACGGCGGGGTTGCTACTTCGAACACTCCGTCGAATCGACCACCTGCCCGGAATCCACACACGCCCCCTTGGCGGCCTGGGGCACGCAGACCGTCACGCGGCCGTGACAGCTGGCGCCCGCCTCGTCGCGAGCGCTGAAGCTCACGCCGTAGACGCGCCCGTCGCCTTGCGCCTCACGTTCGGCCCGCAGCATCACGGACGGCGAGCCGATCCCGGAGGCATCGGGGCAGACGCGTTTGGCGGCGGGACCGCCGGTGGCCTCGTCCTGCGTCACCCCTTCGATCCGAACCGCGAGCGGACGGCCGGCGGCATCGGTGAGCCCGTCGACGCGAACCTCCGCGAGGTGATGGCTCGGCGGCCACAGCGCCGGCAAGGAGGCGGTGGCGCGCGAGCAATCGAGCGCTACCGTGCCCTCGTCGAAGGCGTCAGGGATTCCGTCGCCGTCGGCATCGGCGAGCGGCGTTCCCGGCTCGACACCCGCCACCCACGTCGCCTTGACCGTCATCGGTGAGCCGTCGCGTCCGGGCAGCGTGACCTGAAGGATGCGGCCCGGGTCGAGCGGGCCCACGACGACAGTGCCGGGGTCGTACTCGAGGACGGTGGAGACCAGGCGTGACGGCGACGTCGCGCTGCCCCGGCTCCAGATCTCCAGGCGCCGCCGCGACGAGGTGTCGGCGGCCGTCGCCACGGCAAGAGACATCTTCGCGGCGAACGTCGAGACCGCGCCGCCCGCGAGGGCCTCCGCGCTCTCGGCCAGGCTCTTTCCCGCCAGCGGCTGCAGGTACAGCTTGCCGTCGATCACCTGGAAGGTTTCGAAGACGACTTCCTTCGTCGGATCGGGGTTCACCGCCTCCACCACCTTCAGCAGGTATTCGACGCACTGCTGGCCGCACATGAAGAAGACGTCCTGCACCGGACAGTCCTTGAAGACCGCACAGAAGTTGCTCGCGGTCAGAGGACACGAGTCCTGCTCGTCGGGAATACCGTCGTTGTCGTCGTCCGGGTCCTTGCAGTTGAGCAGACCGTCCGTGTCCGAATGAACGCCTTCGAACGCGTAGGTCGGGCCGCTCGAAGGATTGCAGAACGGGCCGAAGTAGCTGCCGCTGCGGGCGTAGGGATCGCCGGGATGCTGGTCCTCCCCGTCTTTACACCCGTCGTTGTCGTCGTCGTTGTCGCAGGTGTCCCCGATCCCGTCGTGATCGAGATCCTTCTGCGCCGGGTTCGACACGGACGGGCAGTTGTCGCAGGCGTTGCCGATGCCGTCCCCGTCCGTGTCGCCCTGGCCGTTGTTGGCCACCTTCGGACAGTTGTCGGTGTTGCCGCAGATGCCGTCGAGGTCGACGTCACCGCCGAGGTCGGCGCAGGGGTGCTCGATGAGCCCCCACGCGGCAGCGAGGTATTCGCCGGCGTTCGGGAAGACGGACAGCGTGCCCCACACGTGGACCCGGAGCTCGTAGGTCCCTGCCGGCGGGTTGAGGACGTCCACAGTCTCGTAGCTGTTGTCCCAGCTCGTACTCTCCGCCACCGGCGCCGACGTGCCGAGGCGATGGAGGTAGAGGTCGAAATCGTTCGAGATCATGAGGTCGTTCGGCGACCAGAAGCTCTCCTGGCCGGGATTGGAGTCCCAGGAGACCGCGACCTTGAGCCGGCTCGTCAGCGGCTTCACCGTGAACTGCGCGAGCGTCTTCCATCCGCCGGAGTCGAAGTCGGCCTGGGTCACGTGGCTCGCCCACCACCGTCCCTTGCGGGCGGTGTCGTCGGCGGCGGCGGCGTCGATGCCGCCCGCGCCGTCGCGCTCGCTGAGCCGCCGGCCGCCCTGGACGTTGTTGAAGGCGGTGGCCATCAGCGTGGCCTTCGCCAGCTCGGGCCATTCCTTGTAGGTTTGCTCGCGGGCGATCAGCAGGGCGGCGGTGCCGGAGACGTGCGGGGCCGCGAAGCTGGTGCCGCTGCTCGTGCGGGTCGCGCACGCGGAGGTGTTGCTCCAGTCGAGGGTCGTGATGTTCGTGCCGGGAGCCGCCACCTCGGGCTTCTGGCGGTCGCCGTGCGGGCTCTCGGGATCGCCGTAACAGGAGTCGGTGCTGATCACGTCGTTGGCGTTGTCACAGTTGCCCATGTCGTCGTAGTTGCCGACGGCGATCATGTTGAAGCCCATGCCGGGGTTCGTCACCTGCAGCGTGTCCGTGCAGGTGTTCGCGATGTTGCCCGCGGACTTCACGACCGTGCGCGCCCAGTTGCGGACGAAGTAGTCGACGAGCACGTCCTCCGCCTCCACGAAGCCGCTGTCGTCCATGCCGAAGCTCATGTTGTAGACGTCGGCGCCCGCCTCGTAGGCCCAGATGAGCCCGTCTTCGAGGTTCGACACCGGGGTGAGGCTGTCGTCGATGTCCGCGCTCAGGATGTTGGCGCCGGGGGCGACGCCGGTGGTGCCGGCGAGGGTGCTGGCGATGATGCCGGCCACGCCGGTGGGATGGCGCGCGATGTCGGAGTCGTCGAGCCAGTTGATGACGTCCAGGCAGTTGAGCGGATGGTCGACCTGGTCGGGCTCGAGCACGGCCACTTCGATGTTGTTGGCATTGACGCCGCGGGACTGCACGGTGGTGGCCTTCATCGCGCACGTGCTGGTACCGAGCTCAGGCACCATCTTGTGGCTGGCGTCGAAGATCGTGGCCACCGCCTGCTCGCGGGCGAGCTGGAGGAGGGCGGGGGCGGTGAGCTCCGCGTACACGAGGGGGGCGATGCGCGACGGCTTCAGCGAGCGCGGGTTCAAGCGGCCGATGACGGCCTGCACCTCGCGCGTCGAGTCGGTGGCGACCTGCTGCAGCCGGCGCGTCCGCTCCTTGTCGACGGCGTCGCGCTCCCCGGTGCCGAGGCGGCGCATCTCGTCGGGCGACAACCGGAGCGGGAGCTGCGACAGGTCGAAGCGGGCGAAGACGGCCACCGGGAAGAGCCGCGTGGGCTCCTCGGCCGCGGCGCGCGTGACCTTGTCGACGAAACCGCGATGCAGGGCGCCGGCGCGCGCACGATAACGCAGGCCGTCCTCGCGGATGAGGTCGATCACATCCTCATCGCGGAGCTCTTCGAACGAGCCGTCGGCGCGGCGCAGGCGGTTCACGCGCTGGACGCGGGTCGTGCCGGGCTCGCGGACCTTCTGGCGCTGGATCTCCAGGCCGAGCTCCGGCAGTTTCAGGACGACGGGACCTTCCGTCTCGGCGTCCTGCGCGCGGGCCCCGCCCGCCAGGCTGGTCAACGTCAAAAAGGCCGCGGCCGCCAGGGCCCGGGCCCGGGTTGGCTTGGGGTGCATGTCTTCTCCTTTGCCCGCTGTTCGGGGCTCGAGAAGACAGAGGAGCCCGGCTGTGGCTTTTGCTCAGGGGGCAAACCGCAGCAGTGGGGATCTTGCGCCGCCCGCTTCGCCTGATATATGTTAGTCCCACATATGTCACTACCCCATGGAAGCCGGGAGCTCAAGAAGGGCAGCGCCGAGCTGCTCATCCTGTCGCTCGTCGAAGCACGGGAGCGCCACGGGTACGACATTGCCCGCCTGATCGAGCAGCGCTCGCGCGGCGAGGTGAAGTTCCACGCCGCCTCGCTCTATCCCCTTCTCTATCGGCTCGAGACGCGCGGCTGGATCGAGGGCCGATGGGTCGAGCGGCCGGGCGAGCGCCGGCGGCGCCTCTATCGGCTGACGACAACCGGGCGCGACGTGCTCGCCGCGCAGCGCAGCGGATGGGAGGCGTTCGTGCGCGCGATCAACCGGATCACGAGGAGGGAGCATGCCTGAGTGGCGAGCCCTGATACGCGCGCGGCTCACGTCGCTGCGGCTGCGGCCGGAGAGGGAGACGGAGATCGTCGAGGAGCTGGCGCAACACGTCGAGGACCGCTACCGTGAGGCCCTGGCCGCGGGCCACGACAACGCCCGCGCCAAGGAGATCGCGGCGGCCGAGCTGGAGAACGCCGAGGTGCTCGGACGGGAGCTGGCCGCGGTGGAGGCCTCACCGCCGTCCGACCTCCCCGCGCCGGGATCATCCTCGAGGGGGTCTTGGCCGGCGGCGCTCTGGCACGACGTCCGCCATGCCCTCAGGACTCTCCGCCGGCAGCCCCTCTTCACCGCCACCGTGCTCGTCGCTCTGGCGCTGTCGATCGGCCCTTTGACCGCCATCGCCAGCTTCAGCAACTGGCTCTTCTGGCGCCCGCTGCCCGGCGTCACCAACCCCGATGGACTCGCCTTCGTGTGGTTCGGCTATTGGAAGCCCACCGGCGCGCTCACCAATGCGAACGTGTCGTACTTCAACATCGCCGAGATCCGGCGCGACATGAAATCGGCCGTCGGCTTCGCGGGGGTGCAGGAATACTCGGCCCGGTTCGCCGTGGGCGACGGCGAACCGCGCGCCGTCGGACTGGCGGAGGTCACCGCCGACTTCTTCGACGTTCTGGGGGTGAGAATGGCCGCCGGGCGCGCCTTCCGTGCCGACGAAGATCGACCGCCGCTTGGGGCCCCGGTCGTCATCGTGACCGAAGAGCTCGCCATCGGCACGTTCGGATCGCCCCACGAGGCGCTGGACAAGCGCGTGGTCCTGAATCGCCGGCCCTTCACCATCATCGGGGTCACCCCACGCGGCTTCCGCGGCGTCACGTCGTTGAGCACCGTGGAGGCGTGGATCACGGGAGCCTCCCAGCGGTATCTCACCGGCCACGGCCGAGACGACGACCCGCAGACGCGTGGCGGCGGCCGCTTCGCGCAGTTCGTCGCCCGGCTCGCCCCCGGCGCCGATTCACGGCAGCTGGAGGCCGAGCTGTCGACGCTGGCCGTCCGGCTGGCCCACGAGCATCCCGGCGAAAACGACAAGTTCCGCGCGGTGCGGGCGCGGGTCTTCCCGAAGCTGGGCCTGCCTGTCCTGGCCCGCCACGGCATGACGCTGGTCACGACGACGATGTTCACGCTGGGCGGCGTGCTCCTGCTCCTCGGATGCGCCAACGTTGCCAACGTGCTCGTCGCGCGCGCCATCCGGAGGGCGCCGGAGCTGGCGGTGCGGCAGGCGCTCGGCGCCAGCCTCGCACGCCTCATCCAATCCGAGATCGTCCTGGCCTGGCTGCTCGCGCTCGGAGGCGCGGTTCTCGGCCTGGGGATCGCGGAGGTGCTGAAGCGGCTGATCCAGCAGGTCGGCCTGCAGAACGGGCCAGCCTTCGTCCTGCCCACCGATCACCGCGTCCTCGCCGTCACGGTGGCGGCCGCTGTGCTCACCGGCACCCTGGCCGGCCTCGCCCCGGCGTGGCTGCTGATG